>Ga0307420_1001176_pt1 | contig 11623 bp, 8 predicted proteins | sample SalMarWE160240MG_2_FD_202167 | JGI IMG/M metagenome (GOLD analysis project Ga0307420, IMG submission 202167) | Salt marsh sediment microbial communities from the Plum Island Ecosystem LTER, Massachusetts, United States - WE1602-40 | ecosystem: Environmental > Aquatic > Marine > Intertidal zone >... | reverse complement strand
TGACCCGCCCGCTGACGCCGTCGATAAAGACGATGACGTCCCGTTCAGCCTTGCCCTGGATTTCCAGCGCGTCCCACCCGGCGAACTTGAGCAGCGGGCCAAAGTGGCCGCCGACGTTGCTATCGATCACGATGTTGGTCAGCGGCGAGATGGCGACCACGAGCGACTTGCCGGAGCCGGGATACTGGGTGATCCCGCCGCACGGCCCGGAGGAGATAACGATCTCGTTCTCCGGATCGTCCCACTTGGTGTCGTCGTTCACGCCGTGCCACAGCAGCCATAGGCCAAACCCGCGACCGCCGATAAACTTTTCCTTCATCACGTCGGTGACCGGTTTGGCAACGACAGTGTTTTCCGATAGATTGACGTACAGCGTCTGGCCGGTGTAGCCGCGCTCCACGGAAGAGGGTTCGTATGTGAATTCAGTCAGAACACGATTGGTGGTCATAGTCTCTCATCCTTTCGTCATTCGTCGAGAATGGCCAAAGCCTCGGCCGGGCACTCTTGCACACACTTGCCGCACGCCACACACTTGAACGGCTCGGTCTGATCAGCGTGGTAGAACATCGCCTGGTAAGGGCAAAAGCCCACGCAGGCCAGGCAGCCGACGCACAGCTTCTTTTTGACGCGGACGACGCCGCGCTTGTCCTGCGAAAGCGCGCCCGTGGGGCAGATCTCGGTACACTCGCCGCATTGAATGCAAAAGATGGCGCTGAGGTTACCCTCGCCGTCATCGTGGATGCGGATATTGGACTTTTGCCTGTCGGCAACCTTGAACCAGGTCTCGGAGCAGGTCTCTTCGCACACGAAGCAGCCGACGCATAAATCGGGATCGTACGATAGGACTTTGCCCACTGCTTCCTCCCTTTTGGTGAGATGGTTGTTGCAGGAAAGTTATTTTATCACACCTGAGCAGAAAGCCAAAGTTCGACGACACCTGGCACGATAAGGCCCCACCCTCTATAAGGGCAGGGCCTCTCACAGCCGTTCTCTGATGAGTCTACTATGCTTCTGCGACGATGGGCACCGTGAACGTGAACGTGCTTCCCTCCCCCAGCGCGCTTTCCACCTCGATCTCTCCACCCTGTAGCTCCACCAGGCTTTTCACGATACACAACCCCAGGCCAGTGCCGGGCATCTCCCGGATCACGGCATTATCCGAGCGGAAGAACTTTGTAAAGAGCTTGGCCCGGTCTTCCGCCGACATACCGACGCCATCGTCAGCCACGGTGCAGTGCACGTACTTGCCGTTCGCCCACGCCCGCACGTGGATGTGGCCCTTCTCGGGGGTGTACTTGTTGGCGTTGCTGAACAAGTTGATCAGAATCTGCGTCAAGCGCGTTGGATCGGCGCGCACCTTGGGCAAACTGTCCTCGACCTCCACCCTCAGCGTTTGGGAGCGCGCGTCGACCTGGGCCTGGGTCACCTCCAGGGCATTCTCCAGCGCGTCACCGAAAGGCGTGGGCATGACCTCTATGCGCATCTTGCCCGTCTCGATCCGCGAGATATCCTGCAGGTCCGAGACCAGGATCTGCATGCGCGTCACGTTGCCGTTGATGATCCGCACGAACTGCATCTGTTGAACGTTCAGATCGCCGACCATCTCGCGCGCCAACATATCGGCGTAGCCACGGATGGACGTCATCGGCGTGCGCAGCTCGTGCGCGACGAAGGATACGAACTCGGTCTTGGCGTCGTTGGCCTGGCGGACCTTTTCGTACAGGCGCGCGTTCTCGATCGCCACGGCAGCATGGTCGGCCAACCGGCCGGCCAACTGCGCGTGCTCAGGTTGGAACACCAGACCGCCGTTGTTTCGCAAGTCAATCAACCCCACCACTTGCCCCTCGAAACGAATCGGCACCAGAATGCGCAGCCTGCCGATCACCAGCGGCTCGCGGCTGCGGAGCGCCAGTTGCACAATCTCGGGCTCCGGCAGAGCGGGCGCGCCGCCGCCGTTTGCGGTGGCGACCGTCTGCACCGCTCCCCCTTCGTCCAGGATACACAGAACCCCCTCCTCCGCTCTTGTCGCTCGCAGCGCCCAGGAAAGCGTCAACTCCAGCACCCGTTCCAACTCCAGGCTGGCGTTCAACGTCCGGTCGATCTGCTGCAGTGTCGTCAACTCTTCCACCCGCGCAGCCAGCGCCTGATCGGTCGCCGTGTAAAGGCGGGCGTTCTCGATGGCTACGGCGGCCTGGTTGGCGAAAGCATCCAGCATGGGCAGGTCAGCCTCGTCAAAGACTCCCTCCTTGATGCGGTTGTCCAGGTACAAAGCGCCGATCACGCGCCCGCGGACGTGAAGGGGCACGCAGACGATGGAACGCAGATGGTACCCCACGACGCTCTCCTGGGCTGAAAACCGGGGGTCGATCTGGGCATTGGTGGTCAGCACAGGCTGCGCATTTTCCACGGCCTCCTGCACCACGGTGTGGCTGAGCTCCAGGTCGGCAGAGTCGGCGCTGCCCAACTCGAACTGGCGCGCCGCCCGGATTTGCAGCGCGCCATCCTCATCCAGCATCATCAGGCAACCGCGCTCGGCCCCGGTGAGGTGAATGAGCAGGTCCATCACCAGATTCAGCGTTTCCGTCAGATCAAGGGATGAGTTGATGACCTGCGTGACCTCGTAGAGGGTGGCTAGTTCCGCACCACGCTTTGCACCCTTGGCCAGATCGGTAACCAGCTGCTGCCACTCTTCAAGCCGCTCGACCAGTTGAGCAGAGGAAAGACCGTCCGATTGCCCCATGGCCTGCTGCACCGCCTGCATGCTCGCCAGCAGTGCCCCAGCCGAGCCTATCTCAACCCCAGCTCCGATTGCCTTTTTCACAGCGACGTCTCCGCATCAAAGGTTGACCAATCAGCACACATCTACCGTAGAATACCACAAACAGTGCACGTCAACGTTGCGGAGCGGTTACGATTTGGTTAACGTCCTCAGCAGATTCTTGATGTACCACAAAAAGACCGGCCTGGAGCAGGCCGGTCTTTTCACAAGAACCGTAAACAGTACGTGTTATTCTATTTGCCCAGCGCCGCACGCACCGCATCGAGCTGCCCGGCAGAACCAAGGAGCTCGTTGCGACTGGCGATGAACTTGGCGTACTCGGCCATAAAGACTTTGCCGACAGGCCGGAAGTCGAACACCCCGGGGTGATCGCGGAGATACTCGCGGTGCACGCGCGTCCAGACCAGCCGCCCATCGGTATCGATGTTGATCTTGCACACCCCCATCTTGGCTGCCGGCAAATACTGGGAAACGTCGACGCCCCTGGCCCCTTTGAGATCGCCGCCAGCGGCGTTGATCCGCTCGACCTCTTCCTGTGGGACAGAGGAGGAGCCGTGCATCACCAGCGGGAAACCGGGGACGCGCTGCTGGATGGCCTCGATGATCTCAAAGTGCAGCGACTGCGAGCCGGAGAACTTGAACGCGCCGTGGCTGGTGCCGATGGCGCAGGCGAGGCTGTCACAGCCAGAGCGCTCGATGAACTCGGCAGCCTGATCGGGGTCGGTCAGGTGGGCCTTGTCCTCGTCCACGCTGATGTCCTCCTCGACGCCCCCCAATTGACCCAACTCGGCCTCGACGCTGACGCCCACTGCGTGTGCGCGGTCCACCACGCGCTTGGTAATCGCAATGTTCTCCTCGAAGGACTCGTGGCTGGCGTCGATCATGACCGAGGAATAAAAGCCCGAATCGATGCAGTCGTAGCAGGTCTCTTCGTCGCCGTGGTCGAGGTGCACCGCGAAGACGGCCTCGGGAAAGATCCCGTCGGCAGCGCGGATCATGCCTTCCAGCATGCGCTTGTCCGTATACTTGCGCGCTCCCCTGGAAATCTGGAGAATGAACGGGGCCTTGGAGTCGACGTTGCCCTTGAAAAGACCCATGGTCTGCTCGGCGTTGTTAATGTTGTAGGCACCAAGCGCATAGTTGTCATAGGCGTATTTGAACAGTTCCTTGGTTGTGACGATCATTTTTTGTCCTCCCTGACCTAAATAGTGCATGTGACAATATCAAAACCAGGCGGTATTTTACCACAATGTGTCAAATACGCGAGTATACGACGGCGATAATCGTCTGCACACTAGTTCGGCCTTGCCAAACCCCCCTGGACGCATCGATTTGTTGCAATTATCGTTGCAATTGCTCGCTTTGGGCCCTTTCAGCGTCCCAAGACGGGTTCTGCGTTTGACATGATTGGGCGAGTGCGTATAATTTTCACCAGTGAATTCCCCGGTGAAGTCTGCACTATCTGTGTCAAGTCTCTTCTAGCATAAGCCTGCGCCACTCACAACCTAAAACGAAAGGAGCCCAACTGTGTCTGCAAAATCCCATCTCACGAACAAAACCCTGCATCTTGTGCTGGCCGAATAATACGTCCGTTCTATAGCCGCGGCCAATAATCTCGTTTTGTGGTAGAATCACGGCTTCCAAACCTTAACTGAAAGGCAGACCGTGAACTTTCCCCTCTTTACCTTCGCTCAAAATATAGGTCCGCTTTGGCAAGCTGTCAAACGGTGGTTTCGCCAATGGACAAAGCCCATCAACGATACTCTGGTTCTGAGCACAGTCCTAGACCTGACCCGCAGCAGGTTGAAACTGATGCTGGAAAACGCTCTCCTGCGCCAGCAGTTGATCGTGCTCAAGCGGCAGACAAAGCGTCCGAAACTCACCTGGCGCGACCGTACGTTGTTCGTGCTGTTGTCGAGCAAGCTGCGAACGTGGAAAAAATGCGCTGGTAATCGTGCAGCCAGACACCGTGCTGAGGTGGCATCGTGAGCTGTTTCGGTGGGTGTGGAAGCGTAGGTCCAGATCCAAAGGGAAGCGAGGCAGACCGCCCCTGACAGGCGAGGTTGTGGCGTTGATCAAACGGATGGCCAAGGAGAACCGAGGTTGGGGTGCTGAACGCATTCGGGGGGAACTGATCAAACTGGGGATCAAGGTCAGCAAAAGCGCGATTCAAAAGTACATTCAACAGGTGCGAGGACCAAATTCGTCAAGCCAGAACTGGGCGACATTTCTGCGCAACCACGCCAGCCAGATTTGGGCGTGTGATTTCCTTCAAACGTACGACATCTTCTTCCGTACAATATTTGTGTTCGTTATCATCGAGTTGGGCTCGCGCCGCGTGGTGCATTTCAGGGTGACGAGGAACCCGACAGATCGGTGGGTGGCACAGCAATTGCGAGAAGCGACGCCGTTTGGCGAAGGGCCGCGATACCTGATCCGGGACAACGACAACAAGTATGGAGATTCGTTCAAGCAAGTGACCGCAGGAATCAAGGTGCTGAAAACACCATTCAGGGCACCCAAAGCAAACGCGATATGCGAGCGCTTCCTGGGCAGCCTGCGGCGTGAGTGCCTCGACCACGTCTTGATCTTGAGCGAACGACATTTGCACCGGGTCGTGAAGGAGTACACGGAGTACTTTAACCGCGCCCGGCCTCATCAGGGAATCAAGCAACGCATCCCATGCCGACCAGAGCAGTTGGAAACACCTCCAGTCAACGGGAAGCTCGCATCTCGCCCGGTGCTGGCCGGCCTGCATCACGACTACTTCTGGCGAGCAGCGGGATGCGTTGGACAGGGAAAAGGTCAGCCCCAAGCAACCTGTCACTGAGGCGGACAGCAGGGTCTTGAGGGCGGCTTCGGTTCCCCCAAGCGCCAACCCTCACAGATAGAAATAGAACGGCAACCCGGTTTCCGGTTCTCCTCTTTGGCAACTGGGTGGATGATGCGCGCCAGATGCCGGTCCCAACCATCCAAAAAGTGACCTCAATCGGTCCCGAGCTATTGCGTGATGGTGGTAGCCACTTGATTGAGTGACAGTACTCACCAATTCTCCACTCCCTGCACGACCAGCAACACGCGCTTCCACTTCCATCACGGCTGAAACTAGAACGGATGTATTATTCGGCCATGACAGGGAAAAGGCTAAACACGCCGTGGCCTGAGATTGCCCCGACAGGGGAGGGAACCAGTGTGCCTGGAAGCAGGAGTCAGAGTCGGACAGACCTCAGACTGCCTCAGACATCGACAAACCTCGCCTCCATCGAGTGTGCCTCTGGCCATTCTCAAGGCCGGTGTCCTTTTAACCCCTGTAATTCAGTCTGAATTTGCGAAAACTTTGTGACACTATCCTTTTTCGTAACCAACTCGTAATCGGGTCGTAACCGGCTAGACCTTGTCCGTCCCTCCTACTGGGTAGGGATGCGTAACCGTTGTCCCACATAGATAGTATTACTGGTCAGTCCATTGGCTGCCTTGACGGCTTCCACGGTAGTGCCATAGCGTAACGCGATGCGGTACAGGGTCTCGCCCGGTTGCACCACGTGGACAATGTGCCCGGGGCCAGAAGCCGGCGTCCCACCAGCCAACGCCTGCAAACCGGTCTCGGCCTCTTTGCCGTCAGGATTGACAACCAAGGCCAAAGCGAATTGCTCCTTCGCTTCCTCACGCTTCCCCTCAGCGACGAGCTGGTATCCATAGTTAACGTGGGCGGCATATAGTTTCCCGGTCATGTCCTGGCGAGCAGGGTCGATCGCCAATATCGACTCGATCAGGCTTATGGTCTCTTCCCAGTCCTCCGCCTCCCATGCCTCATGCAAGCGTTGCTCTAACGCCTTCTCAGCTGTCTGAGTTGGAATCGGCGTAGCAGCAGCTTGCTGAAGCCCTGCCTGAGCTTCCTCTCCACCTGGTTTGATCTCCAGCGCAAGGTCAAACTGCGTTATTGCATCATCTCTGTCCCTCTCCGCCAGGAGTTGATAACCGTAGTTAACACGAGCTGTATAGAGTTGATCCAACATGCCATCGCGAAGAGGATCGAGAGCCAGTATCTGTCCGATGATGTCTATGGCCTGTGCCCAGCCCTCCGCTGCCCAGGCCACAGCCAGCGCTTCCTCTAACTGCGCCAGATCCGCCGTCGTCGTTGGTTCTGGTAGCCCGGTCGACTCGGAAGCGTAGGGAGACGTGTAAAGAGCAATGTCCATCGTGAGAACGGGCAACCGCTCGCTCTCTACGATGCTCACATTGGTTATGATAAAGCTCTCAAATGCGGCTTCCTCGATCCGGCCCACAAAGTCTATCAGCCTGGGAACAGGGCCCTCGACCTGCATTTGGAACGTATTGACATCGTACGCCTCCTTCTTTTCCTGACCCGAGCCGGACTGGCTTTGCAGGACGATAATCTCTACACTGCTCTCATCGGCATACTGATATAGCTTGTTCAAAATGCCAGCCGCTTTAGTCTCGTCGAGGAACACATCGGCAGCCTCGTTCAACGCAGTCTGTGCAGTCTCCAACTGCCCCTTTAACTCCTCAGGGGTTTGCCCCTGGGCTATTCGAGCTTTCGCCAGCTCTTGTTCAGCGGTGTTCAACTGAGACACCAACTCCTCTCTCATCTGTAGCACTGGCACGACGAAGAAGGCGATGAAGAGAACACCGCCCACCACCACCGCAGCGATAATGCCTATACCCACCAGGGAATAGAGGCGTTCACCAGATGGAATACTGTCTCTCCAGTTACGTTGGCTCACGGAGATTCTCTCTTCAACTCCAAGATTATCACAAACTCGACAGCATCAAGATTGTAGATCGTCTGTCCAGCCATCAGATACGGAGAACAACCGAGCGACCAACCGGAGGACAATGAGACAGCCATAGGGACGCTCGAAGAAGCCGACAGGCCTTCCGTAGGCGTGAGTGTTTCTGTAGGCACAAACGTTTCTGTAGGCACGAGCGTGGACGTGCCAAGTATGACAAAGGCGCCAGGCAACACACCTACCTGGTCGTCAGGGTTGACAACGACGACGTCCCATACACCGGGCTGCTTGCCAGACAGATCGAATTCGCAGTTAATCCGCCATCCCGCCGTCACGCTTATGCCTGTGGCCTCTATGTCGGCGGCAACACCCGTGAGGAACACGCGAGGCACGCCGTAGAAACCGCTGCCGATGATAGTCACCTCGACAACGCCATCCCCAGTCGAAGCGGAGTCTGGTGTAATCTGGGTGAGCACGGGCGGCTGGCCAGTCGGCTCGGGAGAGGCCGTCGATAAAGGTGTTAGCGTCGGCAGTGGCGTGCCCGTAGGCTCAGGCGTAGGCGTGGGAATGATCTCCTCGGCTGTAATCTGATACCACATCTCTGGTCCATACTGTCCCCGATTTGTCACCTTGACGACAACGTCCACATCATAGCCGCTCCCAACCTGGAATATGATCTCGGAGCTCAAATCACGCGGCCCACGATCATCGTTCGTATAGGTGACGCCTCCCACGTCCGCGGTCACGGACGTGTCCACCCCAGGCGACAGATCTGAGGTAAACACCCGATACCATCGTCCGGACTTGGCCAAAAACTTGACCTTGTCCACATCATAGACAGGATGAAAATTATGGCGCTGTGGCTGGCCCAGGAAGATATCCTTAGGCTCAAAATCATCTGTCTCGTACTCGTCGCTGGGAGAGGGAGTTGGTGTGAGCGTCACAGTCGGCGTGATGGCAGCCGTGGACGTGACGATGGCTCCGGGCGTTTCCGTCACCGAGACTGTCGTCGCCGCAAAGGGCGTGGCAACCGTCCTCACAGACTGGAGAATGACGCGGGAAAAAAGGCCGGATTCTTCGAGAGCGCGATGATAGGTTGTCACCGCCGCATTGTCAACGGCCTGCCCTTCAAGCGTAATTCGACTGTCAGCCTGCGCAAGAGAAGTCAGTGCGAGATAATTTGGGTTGTAATTGCCAATGGCCATCATCACAGACGGCCAGTCGACGTGGCTGGCTGCGAGGGCAGTCCGGGCCTCTTCGATCTCATTTGCCGAACTCTGGACCTGAGCCAGAACATCCATCAGCTCCTGAACCTCGGGAGCCGGCGTACTCATACCTGCTAATTCGCTCTGAACATTCTGGAGTTCGTTTTCCAAGCGGGTACTATCGTCGCGGGTCACAACGACGATGAGGGAGAGTGGGATGAAGAGAAGTATCAAACTCGCCGCTACCAACCAAAGGATAATAGTACGACGGCTTAACCCACGTAGCTGATCGAGTAAGGTGCCAGATTCAGGAGAATTCTGTGAGCTCATTATGCACAATCCAAACCAAAGCACATGACTTTCTGCCCAAGCCAGCCAATGGCATTGGATCTATGTGCTTCTAGGACACGTACATTATCTTACCACAAAGCAATCCTCCATGCAAACCCCCGGGAAACACGATTGCTTTCCCAAAGCAGGTCACCCTCCCACAGATTGTGGCCACTGAGGCGGGTTCCCTCGAGTCAGTAAAGGTCTCGCGGCATGCAAGTCTTAGCCTGCGGGAGGGCGGGCGGCCATCCCTTGTACTTTGGGAAAGCCCTACTGAGGAAACGCGAGGGGAAACGGCCAAAGCAGCGAGATCATCGTACCCAGGCAGAGAAAAGGGGCATATGGAATGTGGCTCTTTGGTCCCCATCGACGTGTGAGGAAGAGAACGATAGCCGCGATCCCACCAGCCAAGATACCTATCGAAAGGGCCCATAAGACCTGTGGGAAACCGACAACGAGTCCAATGAGAGTAGCGAGTTTCACGTCGCCCCCACCAATGCTTCCGGGTTTAAGAAAGACAACCAGCAAGAAAGGCAATGTCCCGACTGCGCCGCCCAGAAGAGCCAGAAGCGTTCGATGTCCAGGAGGCACGAACGCAAGAAGCAAAGCTACAACCCCAGCGGGGAAAACCAGCACGTTCGGCACTAGTCGATACTTCAGGTCGATGGCAGCGATAAGCAGAAAGAAGGAACCGGCAAATGCCAATAGGACCAGTTCTCTGGAGAACCCGAACCGCAGCCAGAGATAGCCAAGGAGCAATGCAGCGAGCAGCTCTACTGCGATCTCCAGCCAGGGTGGTTTTTGAAAGAGGGCCAAACCCCTCCGATACGAGGATGACGTCAATAAACGCCACAGCACAGGTATAGGCCGCGTGGGGGGATCAGACAAAGACACCGTGCAACTGGAGGAGAGGCGCGGCAGATAGTCACTGGTCCAGTTGAGAAAGTTTCCCACCACCAGCCCCAGCAACGCACACAGAATAATCATAGCGTAGTCTATCCTCGGTTATCAGTAGATATGTTCGCTCCACACATCATATTACCCCGCGCGAGTTCACTTGCTACTTTCCTGGTCTCTTGCAGCAAATCATCCACAGTAATCTCTGTCAACCCCTTGCAGAGTTCTTCGAGCCTGGAAAGCCCCTCATCCTCGTCGAAAAAGCCAAGAAAGATATCCTGTGACGACTCGCCGCCTTCTTCTGGCTCCTCTTCCTCCTCTTCATCCGCTTCTTCATCAGGTTCTTCCTCAGGCTCTTCCTCAGGCTCTTCCTCATCCGCCTGCTTTTCGCCCGGGTCTTTGGGCTGCCCTTCAACCAGCTCTTCCGCCTCCTGTGCTCCCTTTTGTTTTTCCGGCAGTTCCTCTTTCTGCTGTCGTTGCTGTTGTTCCGAAGGCCGGTCGACGGGCGACTCTTCCTCACCCTGTTGTTCCTCTCGAGCGAGTAGAGCTTCAAACGCTTCCTCGACCAGTTCTTCTTCTTGGGCTAGCGTTCTCTCAGGCCGTCTCTCTCTATCTCTTGTACGGGGAAGAATAGCGAGGGCCGCCACTCCCAGCAGCGGTAACACTGCTAAGAAAGCGCTGATCAGGAAAATCTCCCGACCAAGAAGGGAGTCGACCAAAGATATTTCAGTTTCTGGTAGCGCCAAAGTCTCAGCCAGTGCCGCCAAACGCTGGCGCTCCTCTGCGGTGGATGCTTCTCTCTCCATCGTGGCAATGAGCCTGGTCAAATCCTCCTCGTCCCAATCAGCCAGAGCCCTCCTCACCCGAGGGATATCCCCGGTCTGCCAATAGTTCTCCGCAAGCAGACTGACGAATTCCCGTCGATAGTCCACACGGAGATCGCTGGGGGCCACATTGATCCATTGCACCGGCCAAATCCACCAGCCCAGGACAATCCAGCCCACAAGCAACCCTATCGTGAAAGTCAAACCGATGCGGAAACCCAGGGAGCCAATAATGTGAGCCAGAGGCTTCCTGGTTTCACCTTCGACTGTCATCTCGACCCCAGTCTCGCTTTCTTCTATGCGATAGGATGCAAAGATATCCACGAGGTCTGCTGACACGGGTGAACGCTTTTCTGTCATCATTACAACCCGAGCGCCAGATTCGGCATCACCAAAGGCACGATGAGAAAACCCAATCCAGAGACAAACAGCATGAGGGACAGATAGAATGCGATCTTGATGAAGTGTGTTCCCTCACTGGCAACAATCACAAACGCATTAGCCAAAGAAAGCGCAAGCGTCACGCCGATCACCAGGCTTGTGAGAAACTGGGTATTCGGAATGCCAAGAGCAAACAGGCTCATTCCCTCCACAGCCTGCTGTTGGTCCGACGACATCACTCCTTGCAGCAGTTCGCTGAAGGCTTTGAGGATTTCCAATAAAAATATCTTAAGCGCGACCAGTACGCCATGCATGACTACGATGAGCCATGAAAAAGAGGCGGCAACTCCTCTTCGTTTGGCGCGCAGCATAGCAGTCCGCATAGCAAACAGGCTCGAGAGAATCCCCACATTTTCTGGATCTCCCCCAAGGCTTATCGCCTCGTAGAAAATATCC
>Ga0307420_1001175_pt1 | contig 11627 bp, 13 predicted proteins | sample SalMarWE160240MG_2_FD_202167 | JGI IMG/M metagenome (GOLD analysis project Ga0307420, IMG submission 202167) | Salt marsh sediment microbial communities from the Plum Island Ecosystem LTER, Massachusetts, United States - WE1602-40 | ecosystem: Environmental > Aquatic > Marine > Intertidal zone >... | reverse complement strand
TTCCATCTTTCATCCCCCCCTTGGACTTCTCACATCACCAAGCCGCCATCCACTGTCAGGACCTCGCCAGTGATGAACGCGGCCTCGTCAGAGGAGAGAAAGGCCACGGCGTTGGCCACATCCTGCGGCTGCCCAAACCTGCCCAGCGGCGTCAGCTCGATGCCCGTCTCCTTGATCTCCTTGGGCAGGTCGACAGTCAGGGCGGTCTCGATAAAGCCTGGTGCTACGGCGTTGACGGTGATGCCACGGGAGCCGACCTCCTTGGCCAGCGCCTTGGTAAAGCCGATCAGGCCGGCTTTTGAAGAAGAATAGTTCGTCTGCCCCGCCTGGCCGGTCACCCCCGAGATGGAGGCCATGTTGATGACGCGGCCAGAGCGCTGCTTCATCATCTTGCGGATGACGGCCTTGGTGCAGTTGAAAGCGCCTTTGAGATTGATGTTGATCACCAGGTCGAACTCGCTCTCGCTCATGCGCATGATCAGATTGTCGCGCGTGATGCCGGCGTTGTTGACCAGGATGTCGACGCGGTCGAACTCGGCGATGGCGGCATCGATCATGGCCTTGGCGCTCTCGCTATCGGATACGTCCACCTGGACGGCGATGGCCCTGTTGCCTGTGCTGGTGGTGATCTCTTGGGCCACGGTCTCAGCCTTTTCTACTTGCAGGTCGGCCACGACCACGTTGGCCCCGCGTCGGGCCAGCGTCTCGGCGACGGCTTGGCCGATGCCCTGGGCGCCTCCGGTGACGACGGCGATCTTGTCGGTTAGGTCGATCATGTCTCCTCCTTATGTGGGTCAAATTGGCAATTTGACCTACGCATCTTGTCTATTGAGCAGTTTCCATCCGATGGGCAATGACGCTGCGGCCAGGATCGCCTTTAGGACATCGCCGATGACAAAGGGATGCAGGCCCAGGGGCAAGGCGTTCTCGATGCCTACAAAGAGGGCCAGCCACGGCAGTCCGAAGACGTAGATGATCGCGTTGCCGACCAGCATCGCCAGCAGGGTGGTGACCAACTTGCGGTCCCACCCTCTCTCCGCTAGCAGGCCCATGACGTAGGCGGCGGCGACAAAGCCAAGCAGGTAGCCGCCCGTCGGTCCTAACAGGCGGGCGAGGCCCAACGGCCCGCCGGGCGCAAAGACGGGCAGCCCGGCGATGCCCTGCGCCAGGTAGGCCAGCACGCTCAGGCCTCCCCGACGGCTGCCCAGCAGCACGCCGGTCAGCAGCACCCCCAGCGTCTGCCCGGTAATGGGCACGGGGCCGACGTGGATGGTGAACTGGGCGCACAGAGCGATGAACAGCGAGCCGCCGATGACCAGGGCGGCGTCGTAGGCCAGAGCCTTTTGCCTCGCGGAGGGGCGTAGGATATCTGCGTAGGTTGTAAAGGTCATGACGGGTACACCTCACTTAGGGTTGTTCGTTAGCATAAACGTTTACAATCTTGTGGTGATGTTTTAGCTTGGCTCTAATGATCGCCTGTCCAGTTGTGCCGTCGATTTCAGCAATCGTTTTCCCCAATTCCTCAATTTCTTCTTCTAATTGCTCTGGCAAGTTCGGATGCCGTTTTGTTGAGCTTTTCCCTGACCTCTGCTAATTCTTGTGATGTAAAGGCCAATGCAGTAGTATTTTCATCTCGGCGGACGATTTACTCGGTGCCACAATGTGTACACACAAATCGATCGACATCTTGAGTGGCTTTTAGCTTGCCGCCGCAGGAGGGGCAAGTGAGGGTAAGTCACATCGGGCATAATGGTCTCTGAACGCTTAGTCTTGGCTAACTCTGCTCCAAAGCTTGCTCGGTTGTCAATCTCTCAACGTTGAGTAGCTTTTACCGCGTCAGTCTTATCTCCCCCAAAACTCCGTTGCTCCACTGTCCGTCGATGGTGAAATCGTTGGTGTTTCCGCGTGTCGTGCCGCTGAACCTGGCCTCGGCCTCGGTCTCGAAGGAGAAGGTGAGACTGGATTGCTCGAACGACCACGTGCCCTGGCCGGTTACTTGCTCGCCGTCCACGTATTCCACAAACGACATCGTCATGTCGCAGTCGAAGTTGATCGTTCCGTGATACTCGTCGTACATTCTCTCGGGATCGGTGACTTGATACTCGGCGCAAAAGTCAGATGTGTTGGCTCGCTCGACGGGCTTGGGAGCGGACGGGCCGGATGAGGACTCGGACGAAGACGCAAAGATCAGGATGCCCCCCACGCACGCCACAGTTAGACAGCACACGACCGCCAGGACAAGTACGATGGCGAGTACAATCCAAATAGTGTTACCGCCGCGCATATGTCACCTCTTGCTGGACATTTTCTTGCATACAGATCATTCTGTGCTGAGAATCTCTTCGCTTGTCAGTCGTTCGACGTCGCGGTCGATGCGTTTTATCAGCTTGGTGAGCACGTCCTTTGGACCCACCTCGACGAAGCGCGTCACCCCCTGCGCGATCAGCCAGCGCATCGAGTCGGTCCAGTGCACGGGGGAGGTGAGTTGCTGGGCCACGGCTTCGCGGATCTCGCCGGGATCGGTGAGCGGCCCGGCGGTGGCGTTGGTCACGATGGGAACGGACGGCGCTCGAAAGGGCGTCGCTTCCAGGACGCGGCGGAACTCGGCTGCCGCCTCGGTCATCAGCGGCGAGTGGGCGCCGATGCTGACCGCCAGCCGCTTGACGATCTTGGCGCCCTGATCCTTGATCTGGGCCATTGCAATATCCAGTGCGGTCTCGGTGCCGGAGATGACGATCTGGCCGGGGCAGTTGTCATTGGCGATGCCCACATATTCGCCCGTTTGCTCTCGCACATCGGCGCAGACCCTTTCCACCACCTCTCTATCCAGGGCGATGATGGCTGCCATCCCGCCCGGACTTTTATCGTCGGCCTGCTTCATCAGCCGGCCGCGCTCGCGCACAACCCTTAGGCCATCCTCGAACGAAAGCGCACCCGCCGCGACCAGCGCGCCAAACTCCCCCAGGCTGTGCCCGGCGACGTAGGCGGGCTGACCAAGTCCCTGTTCGTCCAGCACGCGCAGCGCGGCGATGCTGGCGGCGAGGATAGCGGGTTGGGTGTTGTAGGTGTCGTTCAACTCCTCTTTGGGTCCTTCAAAGCACAGACGCGATAGAGGCATGCCTAAAACACCGTCGGCCTGCTCAAATGCCGCACGGGCCGACGGAGAAGTTGTGTATAAATTGTGCGTCATCCCTACGTGCTGAGAACCCTGGCCTGGGAACAAGAAGGCTTGCATGGTTGGTAAGCGCTCCTGTCAAAGATGTGATGCGGGCAACCTGTAGAGGTTGTGCGGCGTGAACTATAACACCGAATCACACATCACGTTTCACGGCCGTTTATTCCTCCTCGACTTCGAGTACCTGGACACCCCGGTAAGTGCCGCAGGATAGGCACACGTGGTGCGGCAGTACGGGCTCGCCGCATTGCGGACAGCGCACCGGCTTTCTGGGATTTAGCTTCCAGTTGGCGCTCCGCTTGGCTCCGCGAGCCTTCGATATTTTGCGCTTTGGTAGTGCAGGCATGTCTCCTCCTACTAGATTCTTTTGGTCTTGACCTTGCGGTGGGCCCGAGGCCCCCGGCTGCATCCTAGCAAAGCTTGAATGCAGGGGCGTATTATAGAGGCGAGCGATGAACCTGTCAAGGGGAAAGCCTCAGGCTTTTTCCCCTCCTCTGGCTTCGCGTTCGGCTTGGATGGCGCGGATGCCGTTCTCGATCACCGTCAGCGCCCGCTTCATCTCCTGCTCTAGGTTGCAGAGCACGTCGAAGGCGTATTCGTCGGCCCCGGAGCGGGTGTGCTTGGCCTCCCGTTCGGCCTGCTTGCGGATGGATTCGGCGCGCGTCTCGGCGGCTTGGGCGATGGCGTGTTCCGAGGCGGCTTCGGCCGCCTCCTGGCGGGCCAATTCGATGATGCGCTCCGCCTCCTCCTTGGCCTGGGCGATGGTGCGCTCCTTCTCACGGATGATGCGCTCGGCGCGCCGCACCTCGTCCGGGATCGAGATGCGCATTTGATCGACCAGCGACCAGATGCGCTCCTCGTCGACCAGCCGCAGCTTGCTGAAGGGCACCTGCCGGCTCTCTTTGGTGATTTCCTCCAGGCGGTCTACAAGATACAGGATGTCCATATTCGTCTCCTCAATCGCGCAGCGATACGACCGGTGCCGGTTCGTGGTTCTTTGCTCGCTCGCGTCTCTTGGTCTCCAACGCCGATGCGACGTGCGGGGGAGCCATCCCACTCACGTTGCCTCCCAGCAGTGCCACCTCCTTGAGCACGCTGGAGCTCAAAAAGGCGTAATCCTGGCGCGTCATCAAGCAGATGAATTCAACCTCTGGCGCAAGCTGACGGTTGGTGAGCGCCATCTGGTACTCTAGCTCAAAGTCGTTGGTGGCTCGCAGTCCGCGCACAATGGCTTGGGCTCCGATCTCGCGTGCAAACTCGACGGTCAGACCGCTGTATGAAACCGTGCGCACGTCGGGCAAATCAGTCAGGGCTTGCTGCGCCAACTGAACCCGTTCGTCAGCGGTGAACAGCAGATCCTTTGCCGGTTTGTCGTATACGGCCACGATCAGCTCGTCAAAGATATTGGCCGCGCGGGTGGCGATATCGACGTGCCCAAAGTGGATGGGATCGAAAGCTCCTGGATAAATGGCGATGTGCTTCAACTGACCTCTCTTTCCCCTTTCCAGAACTCGGCCACCCGTCTGGCCAGCAGGCGGTTATCGGGATGAATGAGCTGTGGGTCGGTCTCGAAAAACCGCTGAGCGGCCTCTCGAGCGGCCTCGATGAGCTTCAGGTCGGTCACGCTGGCCAGCTTCAGATCGGGAAAGCCGGACTGGCGCGTGCCCAGGAATTCGCCGGGGCCGCGCATCTCCAAGTCGGTCTGGGCCAGTTCAAAGCCGTCGTTGGTCGCCTCGACCGCTCGCAACCGTTCCTGCGCCTCTTCGGAGGCGGATTCGGACACCAGCAGGCAGTAAGAGTCGTGCTCTCCGCGGCCCACGCGGCCGCGGAACTGGTGGAGCTGCGCCAGCCCGAAGCGATCCGCGCCTTCGATGAGCATCACCGTGGCGTTGGGGATGTCGATTCCCACCTCGACGACGGAAGTGGCGACCAGGATGTCTATCTCGCCGCGGGCAAAGCGGGCCATCGTGGTTTCTTTCTCGTCGCCTTTCAGTCGCCCGTGCAGCAGGCCCAGCTTGAGATCGGGGAATATCTGCTTTTGGAGGCGCTTGTGCTCGCCGACGGTGGCTTTGGCCTCGACCTTGTCCGATTCTTCCACCAGCGGGCAGATGATGAACGCCTGGCGACCTTTTTCGACCTGGCTGCGCACAAAGCTGTAGGCTCGCTCGCGCTCTGTGGGCAGGATCAGGCGCGTTGTGACCGGCTTGCGCCCCGGCGGCATCTCGTCAATGATGGACACGTCCAGATGGCCCCACACTGTCAGTTCGAGCGAGCGGGGGATGGGGGTGGCTGTCATCACCAGCAGATGTGGGTTATATCCTTTTTGGCGCAGTGCGCCGCGTTGGCGCACGCCGAAGCGGTGCTGCTCGTCGACGACGGCGAAGGCCAGCTCCTTGAACTCGACCCCCTCCTGGATCAGCGCGTGGGTGCCGACGACGATGTCCACGCTGCCATCGGCCAGCCCGGTGTATATCTCCTCCCGTTCCTGCCCGGTGACGTCGCCCGTGAGCAGGCGCACGGTCAGTCGACGCCCCGGTGCTTTGTCCATGAGGCTGCTGATGGTTTGATAATGTTGCTCCGCCAGCACGGCGGTGGGGGCCATCAGCGCCGCTTGAGCGCCGGCGGCCACGGTCATGGCCATCGCCGCCGCCGCGATCACCGTCTTGCCCGACCCGACGTCGCCTTGCAGCAGCCGGTTCATCGGCTGATCGGTGCGCAGGTCGGCCACGATCTGCTGTAGCGCCCGGTTCTGGGCAGGGGTCAGTTCGTAGGGCAGGGCGCTGGCGAAATCGCGCAGAAAGCTCTCGTCTACCGTCAGTGGCTTGCCCGGCTCCGAGCGCCATGCGTGCCGTTGTTGCAGCAGGCCGATTTGGAGCACGAAAATCTCGTCAAAGGCGAGCCGATGGCGGGCCTGTGTGAGGGTCTCTTGACTATGTGGAAAGTGAGCCTGCACGATGGCGTTTTCCAGATCCATCAGCCCGGCTTCCTCGCGCACCGACGCCGGCAGGTGGTCGGGCAGCCGCTTGGACCAATAGTCCACGCTGTGCTTCACCAGGCGACGCAGCCACTTGGTGCTAATCCCCTTGGTGAGCGGGTAGACGGGGACAATGCGGGCTGTGTGCAGCAGCTCCTTGTCCAGCATTTCCCACTCGGGAGAGCTAAAGCACAGGCGTCCCAAGTACTCATCCACCTTACCGCTGATGACGATTTGATGACCGGCCTTGATCCTATCGGCCAGGTAGGGCTGGTTGAACCAAGTGGCCTCGACGGAGCCGGTGCTATCGGAGAGAACGGCTTTGAAGAGCTTTCCACCGCCGCGTGTCGTGCGTACGCCGGCGTCCCATACCTTGGCGATGATGGTGACCTCTTCGCCGTATTCGAGTCGGTTGATGGGCTTGAGTTGTGAGTAATCCTCGTAGCGGCGCGGGAAAAAGTAGAGCAGATCGCGGATGGTGCGGAGGCCGAGTCTCTTCAAGCGACCGGCCTGCTGCGGCCCGACCCCCCTCAGGGTAGTGACCGGGGAATCGAGGCCGGTTTGGGAGAGAGGCGGACCTGGCTCGGTCTCGGGGGGTTTTGCTCTAGATGGTGGGGGGGGCGCCGGCGACTCCTCCGTATGCTGGGTTGCACCAGCGCCAGGTCCCTTTTCGAGTATTTCCAATAGCGCAGTTATCGCCTGCTGGCGGGCGGATGCGTCGGGCAAGTCGCTGTAGGTGTGCAATCGCTGTGCTATTTCTCGAACCCAATCGGCGGCATCAGGCCCGTGGGCTGCTTGACTTTCCTGCAGCCACGTGTCGGCATAGCGGGCCAGGCCACCCAAGACAGCTTTGTCTTGGTATTTCTCCGCTTCCAGTTGCAGGATGTTGGTAAGTTTCTCTGTAGGTGATGTCATAATTCTAAGTTGGGATGTATGCTCGATCTAGAACAACAAGGGGCTTTCTTTGCTGACTCCTTCGTACACGACCAGTCCCATTCCGTCGGGGCCGATTTTTGAGGCCAGCAGCGGCCCATATAGCAGAATCGGGAACTCGTGATCGGGTATGACGACATCCAAGCGCTCTTGCAGCATCTTAGTCTCGCTGGTGGGGTAGGGTGTGCTTTGGAGGATGGCTATCTGCTCCACTTCGGAGAACTCGTTGGCAAATTCGGCGAGCTTGTCTATCGCCCGCTCCCGGCTGCGCACCTTTTCCATTGGGATGATCTTGCCTTCCTCAATCGCTAGGAAGGGCTTGATGCCCAGCATGGCGCCCAGGATGGCCTGTGTGGGGTTGATGAAATGGTTGTGCTCCAGGTAATCCAGTGTGTCTGTGATCAGAACGATATAGATGCGCCGGAGGGTGCCGCGGATTTGGCGCGTGATATCGCTCAACGATACGCCCTCGTTGGCCAATTGGGCGGCCTCTTTTACCAGGATGCTCAAGCCCAGCGAGAGGGTCTCCGAGTCCATGACCAGGATATCGCAGCGTCCCAGGAACTCTTGTGCGGCGGTTTGAGCCTCACAGTGGATCAGGCTCAGACTGGCTGAGGAATGGAGCGAGATGATCTGATTGGAGTGACGTGTGAGCTGATTGTACGTCTGCCGAAAGTCGTCGGCCGTCGGCCCCACGATTTTGGGATGGATGCGGTCACGCGTCATGCGGAGCAGCAACTCCTCGTGATCCAGGTCCTGGTCGTCTTGATAGGTTTCGTCGCCAATGCGAACGGTGATTGGCAGGACGATGACGTCAAGGTGCTCGGCAACTGCCGGTTTGATGGTGCTAGCGCTGTCGGTAACGATGCGAACTTTGGACACAGAACCTCCAATGTTGGTCAATCGGTAGATTGGTAGTTGGTAGCTGGTCAACTGATTCCCGACTACCCATTTACCAATCTACCATCCTCATTCCACTGATAGGATGTAATGATAATGTGGCTGGCCTCCAGCGACGACCTCGACTTCCTGATCAGGCCAATCCTGTTGTACAAGTTCAGCCAGTGTTTGCGCGTCTTCTTTGCTGGCTGTCTCGCCCCAATATAGGGTGATGATCTCGCCTTGGGCGGTATCCATTCCCCTGAGCAGTTCTCGCACCACGTCCTCAACTTGCGAGCCGGTTGCCTTCAGCGTCCCATTGTGCAGGCCGATGATCTCTCCATCGGCAACTTCCAGGCCGTCGATCGTCGCCGAGCGGGTCGCGGAGGTGACCTCTCCAGTTTGGATACCATCCACTGCGAGCGTCATTGCCGATACGTTGGTCTCCAGGTCGGCCTGCGGATTGAGGCCTAGCAATGCCGCTACACCTTCCGGCACAGATTTGGTGGGGATAACGGCTGCCGGCTTGTCACTCAGATCACGGGCCTGCTCGGCGGCCATGACGACGTTGCCGTTGTTGGGCAGCACGATTACCTGCTCGTTGGGCAGGCTTTCGATAGCGTCGAGCAAATCCTGAGTGCTGGGGTTCATCGTCTGGCCGCCGCGCACGATGACATTGGCACCTAGGCTCTGAAAGACGCGTGCCAGTCCATTCCCCATCACGACGGCCACGACGCCGACTCCCTGCGCTGGCTGGGGCTCGACTGCTGCGGGCGCTTCTTTCTCGACGATAAAGCCCTGGTACTGGGCCTGCATGTCTTCCACGATGACGTCGCGCAGCGAGCCCAGGCTGGCGCCGTAGCTGATGGGGATGCCGGGATCCGGTACGTGAACGTGTACCTTGATCATCGCCTGATCCCCGACGACCAGGGGGCACTCGCCCATCGCTGTGATTTTCTGGCGGGTGGTATTCACATCGAGCTCTTGCCCGACGATGAGAAACTGCACGTCGTAGCCATAACCGATTTCGCTTGGGGCCAGTCCTGCCGTAGCGAGGTATACTGCTTCACTAAAATCTATATCCTCCGCGATAGGTTCTCCGCGCATGTGGCGCAGCATGCCCTCCAGGATGACGTATAGTCCCTGACCGCCGGCGTCTACGACCCCGGCCTCCGCCAGCACGGGGAGCAGGGAGGGGGTAAGCACGACGGCTTCGTGGGCGGCAAACACCAAGCGCTCCCAGAAGTGTACCAGGTCGTCCGTCTCTTCTGTGGCCTTGGTGGCTGTGTCGGCGACGGCGCGGGCGACGGTGAGGATGGTGCCCTCCACCGGCTCGACGACAGCGGTATAGGCAGTCGTAACTGCTTCTTGGAACGCCTCTGCTAGGTCTTGGGCACGGTAGGCGGTTTTTTCATCCAGGCCGCGGGCAAACCCACGCCAAATCTGGGAGAGGATCACGCCAGAGTTGCCCCGGGCGCCGTACATAGCGCCATGGGCCATGCGATGGGCGACCTGTCCCACGTTGCGCTCTGGTGATTCTTTGATCTCCTCCCAAGCGGATTGCATCGTCAGCACCATGTTGATCCCGGTGTCGCCATCGGGGACGGGGTAGACGTTGAGGGCGTTGATGGCTTCCTGGTGGTGTTGGAGCCAGGCGAGGGCAGCCTTTGTCAGCCACTTGAATTCCTGGCCGTCGATGGCCTGGAGTGGTGGCTCGAGTCTGGCCGTTGTTGTCTGTTCTACCAAGCGACGCTCCTCAATCGGTGTGGCTGACGCGCAGTCCTTCGACGTGGACGTTGACCTCGGCGACGGGTGTACCCAGCGCTCGCTCGACACTGAACTTGACCACGTTCATCACGCTGTGGGCTACGGTGATAATTCGGGTGCCATATTCGACGATCACGTAAACGTCGATAGAGATTTGCCCATCGCGGATGTGCACCTCGACTCCGCGTTTGCTGTCTGGGGAGAGCAGATTGACGATTCCTATCGCCAGATCTCTGTTGGCACTGCCCACGACGCCATAGCAGCTCAACACTGCTGCGTTGGCGATGCTGGCGATGGCTGCGGGTGAGACCTCGATACGCCCCAGGCTGCGTTTCTGGTCAGGCATGTGTCCCTCCCTGTCGTTTGCACGAAAACCCTTGTTGTGGTATGATACGCCCCGTTTCGAATTATAGTGAGGTGAGTGATATGGCAAAATGCGAAATGTGTGGCAAGAGCCCTCAGTTTGGGCACAACGTCAGCCACTCCAAGAAGACGACTAAGCGTCAATTCAAGCCCAACGTTCAGCGGGTGAAGGTCGAGGTCGATGGAAAGGTGCGTCGCATGTACCTCTGCACACGCTGTCTGCGGACGATGAACAAGGTTGGTTAAATTCCTTCTTTACCCTTCCCGCTCGGGAAGGGTCGTTCCGTTACATCGGCTCCCGGAATCGGGAGCCTTTTTGTTTTGATCGCCTAGTCTATCAGGAGCCTATGATACAACGGAATGCTGAGAAAATCAAGGGATTCATTATGTTTGGTTGCGTTGACGGAGTTGGCCACAGCCAGCCTGGATGTCGATTCCCCGGCGCAGGCGCACGGTGTAGGATACGTGTCGTCGGTCGAGTTCCTTGGCAAAGGCATCTAGTGCCTCATTGGAGGACGGCTCGCCATCATAGTCGGCGGTGGGGTTGAGGGGGATGAGGTTGACGTGGGCGAGTATCCCCAACAGGCGGGCGGCCAGGGCCTGGGCCTGCTGGGGTGTGTCGTTCACACCCTCGATCAGCGCCCATTCGAAGCTGACCCGCCGTCCGGTGCGCTGGACGTAATCGTGGCAGGCCTCGAAGAGAGCGTCGAGGTTGTAGCGACGATTGATCGGCACCAGTTGGTCGCGCAGTTGATCGGTGGCGGCGTGCAGAGAGATGGCGAGGATTATTTGCAGGCCCTCGCTTGCCAGCTTCTCAATGCCTGGCACGATGCCTGCGGTGGAGAGGGTGATGTGCCGCTGGCCGATGTTGAGCCCCTGGGGATCGGTCAGCCGGCGGATGGCGCTGAGTGTGGCATCGTAGTTGAGCAGCGGTTCTCCCATGCCCATGAGCACTACGTTGCTCAAGCGTTCGCCTTCGGCGTGGAGGGTGCGGGCAAAGTGGAGTGCCTGGGCCACGATCTCGCCAGCGGAGAGGTCGCGGCGGAAACCCATCTGTCCCGTGGCGCAGAAGGCGCAGCCTATGGAGCATCCAACCTGGGTGGAGATGCAGGCGGTGCGGCGGCGCTCGTAGCGCATCAGCACAGCTTCAACCGTCTCGCTGTCCGCCAATCGCAGCAGGTCCTTGCGCGTCTCGCTGCCCTCCGACTGGACTGTATTGGTCACCTCTGGCACGCCAATCGACATCTCGCCGGCCAGTCTTTTGCGTAGTGATTTCGGCAGATTCGTCATCTGGTCGAACGAGTCGGCCAGGTGGACGTAGAGCCACTCCCAGAGCTGGCGGGCGCGGTAAGCGGGTTCGCCCCAGCTTTCGAGGAGGGATTGGAGAGCGGAAAAGTCAAGGTCGTAGAGTTGAGTGGTTGGCTGGTTGGCTTGATTCATTAAACGGTGCTCAGTAGGTCTCCCAGTGGATGACCTGTGCCAGTGTTTTCTTCTCCCGCGTGGGCCATTCCACCGGCACGCCGATGGGCGCCAGCG
>Ga0307420_1001166_pt1 | contig 11669 bp, 11 predicted proteins | sample SalMarWE160240MG_2_FD_202167 | JGI IMG/M metagenome (GOLD analysis project Ga0307420, IMG submission 202167) | Salt marsh sediment microbial communities from the Plum Island Ecosystem LTER, Massachusetts, United States - WE1602-40 | ecosystem: Environmental > Aquatic > Marine > Intertidal zone >... | reverse complement strand
CCCAAAGACGCATGCCATCGGAATTGATTACTGGGGAAAAGGCTGGGAGTACTCCAAAAAAGCTTGTGAAAGAAATGCAAAGATTGAGGGAGTAAGTGAGCGGGTGACGTTCCAGAAAGCCAGCGCTGTATCGTTGCCTTTTGATGATGAATACTTTGATGCTTCGGTGAGCAATTTCGTGTTCCACATGGTCAGCGGCGTCAAGGATAAACGGGAACTTATTCGTGAAGCGTTGCGGGTGGTTAAGAAGGGCGGAAAGTTTGCTTTTCAGGACGAGTTTCTAGTCAAGAAGATTTACGGAGACCCAGATGACCTAATTGCAGCCATCAAAAGCTGGGGAATAACTAACGTGGAGTTCATTAGAACATGCAATGAAGAGTTCGTCCCACGGGCGCTGAAACTGCCCCTGTTTCTAGGAACCACGGCTATTATCGCTGGAGAAAAATGAGCGGTTTACCTTGCTCCCGCCCATCTGCCCCGCCAATTTCATGTTCTTTCTGTAAATAAAAACAACTGAGAGCATAGCCGCCAATAAAGGCAGAAGGACCCATGAGGGAAACTCTGGAATTTTGCTAACATCAAGTGGATTAACTGATGGATAGTTGTCCTGGTTGTTCTCGTCGATGATGTAGGGCGTGTCACCGATTTCATCGCCGTTTTCGTCCAATCCATCATAATCGTCCCAGTAGTTGCCGAGGGCACCGTTATCCCACAGGACAATATCTGTGCCCATGCTCCAACTGCTGTTGAGGATGAAGTCCGTTTCGTCTTTGGTTACCTGTTCAGAGTTGTCAACGAATATGTTACCGAAAACCGTGTTGCCAACCCCGCTGACGGCAACATCTCCGCCGTTAGGAAAGATAAGCAACACAACCCCAACGCCGTTTTGTGTGATTATGTTTCCGTATATTGTGGCGTTTTGGCAGCCTTCCGCAAACCGGATTCCCCAACCGTTCTGGGTTATGTTGTTTCCATAAACGTCGTAAGGTCCATAGTAGATGAGGTTAATCCCGCCTGCGTTGTTGGAGATGTTGTTTCCGCATATGGTCACATTTCTGGACATACCAATGTTTATACCGTAATACTGGTTGTCGGTTATGTTGTTTCCAGTGATGAAGACGTTTTCTGTTCTAGAGCCAGTGATGCCAGCTTTGTTTCGGGTTATGTTGTTCCCAGAAATGAACACGTTGTTTCTTTGAGGTCTGATGCCTTCACTGTTGTTTACGATGTTGTTGTTGACGATTCTGCATCCTGACGGGTACGGCTCAGCATAATAATTTGCAATCGCAATCGCCACTGGACAGTCTTTTATCGTGAAGCCTGAGATGGTCACGTTTGGGGCTGCAACCCGAATTGCGACGTCGTTCTCAGGATACATGCTGAAGGCTCCAAGAATCACTGTGTTTTCAGGGTCTTCGCCAATCAGCGATAACGTCTTGTCTATAACCAGTGTCGTGTTGTCATCCACCGTGTAAACCCCATTTTTCACGAACACCGTGTCGCCCTCAGTGGCGTATTCTATAGCCTCCTGAATTGTGGAAAAATCGTCTGGAACAACAATTGTCGCAGCTTCTGCATTCACTGCAACAACACGTGTAAACATAACCAAAAACAGAGAAAGAAGAAGTAAACCAACCAGTTTTGATGTGAGCCTCTTCATTTTGTACCCAAAAATCAGGTACTCCAGCGTATGGTAAAAAAGGCTTTTTGTCAAGAAACCTTGACCAGAACACCGTTTACATTGTCAAGAAACTTTGACCAACAAAATTTAGAGTTGTTTAGTTTACATTCAATCAATTCGATAAGTGTTTGGCGGAAAAGTCGTAGAGTGCGACTTGAAAAGGTTTATTAACTGTTCTTTTGTTGTTAGCTACAAGTTCCGATGGGATGTGACCCGTCTTAGGGTTGAACCGCAAAAACGTGAGGAATGAGGAATGGCTTACAAATATATTGCAGAGGCTTGGAAAAAGCCGGAAGAATCCTTTGTTAAGGAGTTAATGTGGCATAGAGCCATAAAATGGCGCAAACAGGACGCCATCACAAGAATCAAAAGACCAACCCGACTGGACCGAGCGAGAAACCTAGGCTACAAGGCTAAGCAGGGTATTGTTTTGGCTCGGGTTCGGGTTAGGCGATCAGGCTTCAGAAAAACCCGTCCAACTGGGGGACGCAGACAGAAGCGTTTGGGCGTCAACAAATTCAAGGTCGCCAAGAGCATGAGATTGATCGCTGAGGAGCGGGCGGCTAAACGTTTCCCAAACCTAGAGGTACTGAATTCCTACTGGGTCTGGGAGGACGGACGCTTCAAGTGGTACGAAGTTATCATGGTTGACCCCGCTATTCTGCCGGACCACCCCATAGCAAATCAGACAGGAAGAGCATTCCGTGGCTTAACCAGCGCAGGCAAACAAGTGCGTGGACTCCACCACAGAGGGTTAGGAGCAGAGAAGGCAAGACCAAGCAAAAAAGCAATCCTAAGACGAAGAAACAAACATCAACGCAAATAAGTAGGGTGCATCCACAGTTTTTTGAAAGGGCGCCCAACAACCCCCTACTTTGAAGGGATGCTTCCGTTACAGCTCAATTGACACAATTTATATCAAGTAACATGTAATAGAGTTTGATGCGAGTGTGATGTAGGTTTTGTCCCAGTTGCCTGTAGCCTATGTTGATGTTCGATTCTGCGCCCACGCCACCGAGGACCTAGACAAGGTTATGGAGGCGGTTCAGAATGTTTTGCCAAGCGACCACACCGAGGATATATCCTTCAAAAGAAGCAACGTGGAGGGTCACTACGGCAACCCCATAACCTTTTTTGACGCACGAATCAAAGGCAAAGAAACTGTTAGAGCCTTGGTGGAGAATCTTTCAGCCAACCTCAGTTCCTTGGATAAAGAAGAGTTATACAGAACGATAAACCGCTGCGTTGAGAAGGGAAGCCTTTTCATCAGACTGGACAAACAAGCTGCCCTCAAAGGCAAAACAAAATTTGCCACATCCGACCCCATCCGCATACGCATAAGATTCAGAAAAAATAAAACCGAAGATGTAATCCAGATTTGCAGAGAAATCGGGATGATAACATGAAGCGATTCGCTGACCTGCATCTCAGGGTACCCTTCGAAGACCAGACTAAGGCAGAAAGCATGATATGGAAAGCCTCCGAGCTAGGCTACAAACTAGTTGCCATACCATATTCACCCCAAGCCACCAAAGAACAGATCAGCCAACTCAAACACGTCTGCAACGACGCCAAAGTAGACTTTGCCACAAGAGTGAATTTTTCTCCCCGAAACCCCAACGAACTTCTCCAGAGTCTGCGCCGTTATAGAAGAAAATTCGAGATCGTAGCCGTAAGATGCCACACAAAAGACGTTGCCAGACAGGCAGCCAAGGACAGAAGAGTGGACCTCCTCCAATTTTCGGTTACAAACCTCCGCAAAAGATTCTTTGACCAAGCAGAAGCTGAGCTTGCCTCACAGGCATTCTCATCCCTTGAAATCGAACTGGCTCCCATTCTACAGTTAACAAGCTTTTCTCGAATCCGCCTTTTATCCCGTCTACGAAGGGAAGTGGAGACAGCAGAAAGGTTCGGGGTGCCAATCACACTTTCCAGCGGTGCAACAGACGAGCAGCTTATGAGGGGACCCCGCGACTACGCTGCGTTGACAACCCTCTTCGACTTGTCCATGTCGTCTGCCTTGAGGGGGCTGTCGGAGAATCCTTGGGTTACGGTTGAGCGGAACAGGGAAAAGTTGAGTCCAGATTATGTGGCTCCGGGAATACGTGTTGTGGGAAGGAGAACAGATGATTAAACGAGAGAAGAAACGCTACTTGGCTCTAGAAGTTGTGAGTAACCAGCCCGTCGATGAACAGGCAGTATTGGATGCTGTTCAGGCTTCAGTCAGCAGGCTCTTCGGCGAATACGGCGCCAGCAAAACAAACCTCAAACTGATAACCTACATTCCAGAGAAACATCAATTTGTGATTTGCTGTTCACACAAAATGCTAGAAAAAGTCAGAGCCGCCATCGCCTCAATCATGGAGGTAAACGGGAAAACCGCAGCAGTGCATGTGGTGGGCGTCTCGGGAACATTGAAGGCGCTATCCAAAAAGACGTGAAAGAAGAGAGTCACTGCAAGTTTTGTTATGGGCTCTCTACCACGCGGGTATTGTATTTTTCCAGATAGTCTAGATGGGCTGCATCGTATGGATAACTTTTGTTTCCCGTTTTACGTCATTTACAAGAAGATTCAGCGAAAACTCGCCAGCCACGTCTCCAATGTTGGTTACGTTAACCGATATTTCTACTGGAGTTCCAACTTGAACCCAACTTTGATCAAAAGCCAAATCAGTCACTTGGAATTTGGCGGGTTTTGGAATCAGCGAAGAGACCTATAAGTAACTGGGAACTGCAACGGCTAAGAGTAGCAGGTTAGCAAAAAAAGCCACTTTTAGTTTGCGCCTAGTTGATCGAGAAACAAGGTTACCCATCCGCAATGTTGGAAAATTCATCAGTGCCTCAATATTTAAGGTCTTCGAAACGTGGCTTTAACGCGTTTAGCAAAAACAGTGGCTGATTCACTAGTTGTGGTGGAAACAATTACGAATTAAGTTTTGAAAAAAGAGAAAGGTGCGCCTTGAAAGGGCGCTAACATAGGTTTTGGGTTTTCTGCGATTGCTTTCTCTTACTTTTCTTCCATCATGTCTTCAGGGTATGCCAAGGTTTTGTGCAGTGCGATGTCGAGTCCATAGAGTTCTTCATCCCTTGTGACGCGTAGTATTTTCAGTTTCTTCAAGACGGTGAACATTATCAGTCCCATTGCTCCAGCCCATAATGCTATGGACGCTGCGCCGATTGCCTGTACTCCAATTTGGTTAATCCATGTTGCGGCATCTGCGAATCCGTAGAGCGGGTGTGCTCCAAGAGCGGTTCCACCGAATATTCCTGTTGCGAGTAGACCCCAGACTCCACATGCTGCGTGAACGGGGAAACATCCACAAGCGTCGTCAATGTGCAGCTTGTGTTCCAAGAATCCTATTGTAAATGTTGTGATAACTCCCGCGACTACGCCAATCACGAACCCTGCTAGGGGATGAACGATCGCTGCTCCGGAACATATTGCCACAGCTCCCGCAAGCAAGCCAACCATGCTTGTCAGCACGTGACCCCTTGAGGTGATGGCTGCACCGAACATGCCTCCTGCCATACACATTGCTGTGGTTAGCGAGACCCATGCAAGTTCTACGTTGATTGTCATTGGATCTGCTGCTACGCTCGAGCCTACGTTGAAGCCGAACCAGCCGAACGCCAGCAGCCACGCACCAATAACCGATAGCGGAATGCTGTGCCCAAAGAATGTCCGCGGCATCTTGTTTTTGCCAACGAATTTTCCTATCCTTGGACCAATCACAAACGCTCCAGTTAGTGCAAGCGTACCTCCGACTAGGTGAACTACACCTGAACCGGCGTAATCGATGAAACCAAGTTCAGCTAGCCAGCCTCCACCCCAAACCCAGTGTTCAACCACTGGATAGATGAAGCCTGCTACTCCTACAGCTGCTATGATCCATCCCCAGAACTTGTCACGTTCTGCCATGCCTCCGGGAACAATACCGACAACGGTGATAGCGAACATCGCCATTTTGAACCATGTTGCAAGGTCGCCAAGACCAGAAGGGCTTGCGGGTATGCCGTAAGCGCCTGTTTCAGACAGCAATGGCGGCAACGGGTTAGCGATGGTTGGAGCGAACTGCGGTAACCCGAACACGGGGTTAGATACATAGTATGCCAGTGGGAAGCCTATGAGGAAGTAGACAAGAAACGCTAGTGTCCATCCTACGTTGATTTGTAGTATTGTGTGGGTGACGTTCTTTTTGCGGACCATTCCCGCATAGAACAGGGCAAAGCCTGCTGTTGCCATGATGAAAATGGCTACTGGTGCCCATCCTACGAAGAAGTTCTGCTGGAACGCTGCCCATGCTTCATTTGCTATGTCCGTGCTCATTGTTTATCACCAATTATTTACCGCCGAACCAAACAGGCTTCAACGAAAAGGGTATCTCTTCTACCGATAGTCCACCTGCGGCTATGTTCAGTTTGAGTACCTGAGGTTTTAGAGGTACGCTTCGTGACTTTCGAAGAAGGAAAACACGTGTCCATACGACGTCGTGTTTTCGGTAGTCAAGGTATATCAAGTGGTCTACAAGGTATTCGGTGATGCCAGGAGACTCGGGAATACCTTCGGCGCTGAATAGTACGGTTGATCCTTGGCATTTAGTTTCCATTATTAGCTTCATGAAGACTTGTCGGAATTCGTTAGAATTGGACAGCCGTCTTGCCAGTGAAGACAGTGAATCAATTACGATTCTGGTTGCTTTGGGCTGCGCAGCTAATCCTTTTGCAACAATGTCCATGGCTTCTGTTTTGTTGACTAGACAGTATTCGCTGGCGTAGCTTGCAGTGATGGATAGGTTGACGACCTTTATTGTTCCGTCTCTGATTAGGTTGGGGAAGTCGGACCAGAGTTCTCCTCCGGTTCGCATTACTGTTTCAGGGGTTTCTTCTGTGGTAATGTATAGGCATTTTTCGCCGTGTTTTGCGCCTCTGTAAAGGAATTGTAAGCAAAGGATAGTTTTTCCAGTGCCGGGTTCACCTCGCACCAGTATTGCATCGCCTTTTGGAATGCCGGGAATAAATTTTTCCAGGCCATCCAACCCGATGTCGATCCATTCGATGCTTGATGTTTTCTGCATTGCCATACTGAATCACCTCTCATTCAATTAATCTGGTGAATATTGACCAATTGTATATAAATGTTTCCATTTTACTGAATGTTTGTTGATAAACTCTTCAAACTCTGAATGATTGTTCAATATGTTATTAATGAACCAAACAACGCTATAACCAAATTCTCAATTGATTAATCTAGACGCGAATTATTATCAAAAAATAAATCGAGAAAAGTCCTGTTAAACTAAAGCACACCGAACCGACAAAATGTACACATTTACGCGCGCACAAAGACATTACAAAATAGGGCTGACGACTTTACAGTAATCATAAAAAAATTGAAAGATAATGGAAGGCAGAGCCGTTTTTTAAAGCTCGGTTCTAGAATCCTAAGTCGTATGCTTCTTCTCCGTGTTGGCTGAGGTCAAGCCCTTCGGCTTCTTCTTCTGCACTTACGCGTATCGGTGAAAAAACGTTGATTACCTTTAGCAGCAGTAATGAACCGAAGAAAGAGTAAGCCGCAACGATTGCAACAGACAACACTTGAGCAACCAATAGAGAAGAATTGCCAAAGAATAAACCGTCTACGTTGTTCACCATCGTTGTTGCAAACAGACCAGTTGCTATTGAGCCCCACAATCCGCTTATTCCGTGACAAGCAAAAACGTCTAGGGAATCATCAATTCTCGTTTTTGCCAACCGCCAGTTAGCCACTAAGTTTGATATCACTCCTGCAGCCAAACCTATGACAATCGCTGATGTTACGCTAACAAATCCTGAAGCAGGCGTTACGGCAACTAATCCACAGACGGCACCAACAGATATGCCAATTGCTGATGGCTTTCCTTTTGTTACCCAATCAACAATCATCCAGCTTGTTGCGGCTGCCGCAGCAGCAAGGTTAGTGGCTACAAGCGCAGAAACAGACAACGCATTTGCTTCTAATGCACTTCCTGCATTAAAGCCAAACCAGCCAAACCACAGTAACGATGCCCCCAATATTACGTAAGGTATGTTGCATGCTCTATGTTCAATTCCGTTACAGCTGTTGTTTGACTGTTTTGTGAGTGTTTTTCGTCTACCTATAACTAACGCGGCAGCTAGAGCAGAAAATCCTGCAGTAACATGAATCACAATACCTCCTGCAAAGTCAACTGCACCCAAAAAGTTTAGCCATCCATTAACGTTCCATACCCAATGCGCTACTGGCGAGTAAATGAATGTAGACCAGAGCACAGTGAAGATTAATAGTGAACGAAATTTGATTCTTTCTGCGAAGGCTCCGATAATCAAAGCAGGCGTGATTGCCGCAAATTTTAGTTGAAAGGCAAAGAAGAGGAGCTCGGGAATTTGGGTCGCATATGGGCTTATTGTGTTTATTCCAATATTGTTTAATCCCACTAGCGACAGGTCGCCTATGAAGCCGCCAACGCTGTTTCCAAAGGTGAGGCTGTATCCCCAGAAAGTCCAAACTAAACTAGATACGGCAAATATGATCAGGCATTGAACTAAGGTTGAAACAAGGTTTTTCTTTCGTACTAAGCCTGCATAAAAGAATCCTAGTGCGGGCGTCATTAACATGACTAACGCGGTTGCTGTCGATATCCACGCTATGTCGCCTACTGCCATTTTTCGCGCCTCATGTAGCGGGTGATATTGTCCATGTTGGCGTGTTCGATGTTTTTGGTTTCCATGCTGCTTAATGCTCCAGCGTTTATTCAATTAAGAACTGAATGTTTGTTCATTTATATATAAGCCTTTTCCAATCACTGAATGTTTATTCGATAAATTCCAGTCAATTGAATGTTTGTTCATTTAATGTCAGACATTCATTCATTTTGCTGAAAAAAATAACCCCAAATCAAGCCAGAATCAGAAACTCATTCAGAAACGAAAAATCCAAAAATCAAAAGCTAAACAAAAAACAACACAAAACCCAAACAAAACGTGCTCATAACAAGCAAATACAGCATGTCAAAAGGGGGGGACGTAAAACTTAACGCCAAACAACATTGTTTGTTTTAGAAAAAAGAAGAAAAGGTGTGCATCACAGTTAATGTGAGGCGCAACAATCGATGATTAGATTTTGCTTTGGAACCACACAGGATTTAGTGCGAATGGTGTTTCTTCCACTGACAGTCCGCCTGGTTCGATGTTCAGTTTGAGTATCTGCGGCTTTAGGGGTACGCTTCGTGACTTTCGGAAAATGAAAACTCGTGTCCACTCATTGTCTTGTTTCCGGTAGTCAAGGTATATCAAGTGGTCTACAAGGTATTCGGTGATGTCCGGAGACAGGGGAATACCTTCGGCGGTAAGTAGTACGGTTGCTCCTTTGCGTTTGGTTTCCAGTAGTAGCCTCATGAAGACTTCTCGGAATTCGTCGAAGTTGGATAGACGCTTCTCCAGCGAAGACAGCGAGTCAATTACGATTCTTGAGGCTTTGGGTTGTGTAGCAAATCCCTTTTCGGCAATGCCCATCGCTTCTGCTTTGTCAAGTATGCCGTATTCGCTGGCGTATTCTGCGCTTATGGACATGTTGACAATCTGTATTGTTCCGTTTTTGACTAGGTTGGGGAAGTCAGACCAGAGTTCTCCTCCGGTTCGCATTACTGATTCAGGGGTTTCTTCTGTGGTAATGTATAGGCATTTTTCGCCGCACTTTGCGCCTTTGTAAAGGAATTGCAGACAAAGTATAGTTTTGCCTGTGCCGGGTTCGCCTCGCACTAGGATTGCGTCACCTTTTGGCAGTCCGGGAATGAATTCGCCCAGTCCAGCCACTCCTATGTCGATCCATTCGATGTTTGATGTTTTCTGCATTGCCATTCCGAATCACCTATCATTCAATTAATCTAGTGATTATTGACTATTTGTATATAAATATTTCCTTTTTACTGAACGTTTATTGATAAACTCTTCAAACTCTGAATGATTGTTCAATACGTCGTTAATGAATCAAACATCAACATAACCACATTCTCAATTGATTAATCTAGACGCAATTTATCACTAAAAAACAAACCAAGAAAAACCCCGTTAAAACAAAACACACCAAGCCAGCAAAATATACACATTCATACGCACACAAAAACATCGAAAAACAGGGCGGGCAACTGTTAATGGATCATGAAACCGAACAGCCAAAGAAAACTTTGGTATTCACTTTTCCATGTAAATCAGCAAGGTTGCCCACAGTATTGACAGCGTAGCCACAAAGAACAGCGGATAAAGAGCAACATCAGAAACTTCTAGGGGCATCAGTTTTGCCAAATCATAGAAAACGTAGATGACAAAAGTCAGGAATATCCCGTAACCAAAGAATCTTTTTTTGCGGACAGCTACGAACAACCCGGTTACTGCAACTACACTCTCCATTATGATGGCGACGTACTGCAGCGGTTTAATAGTATTCTCGGTTGTTTCTACGTAAAAACCTGATCCGACAAGAAAAGCCTGTTCACCACTGGCAACGCCTTTTATGTAAGTTTGTTTGCTTGACGGCTCCGTCTCTCCCGGTTTTGGCCATCTGTAGTCTATCCATCCTTCACCTTCTTCACTTAATGCGGTGTCTATGAACAGCCTTCCAATCACTTTTCCTGTTACATCCACCAGCATGCTCATGTTTTCGCCTTCACCGCTTGGGTCAGGAGGATAAACAACGCGAATACCGTTCGTCATCCACACAAACACGTATGTATCACCGTGGAACCAGTTGGTTCCCTCCTGCCTGAACTCGGAGAAAGCATCTTCGCCTTTATCTTCGATGAGGTTTGTTGCATCTACAACCAGCTGCTTGATTGTTTCCTTTCTATGGGTTTGCTCAGTTTGGTTTACATACCCAATTATCAAAACTGCAGAAAGCATCAGTATTAAGATCGGAAAGACCAAACGCTTCTTTTCCAAGTTAAATCCCCTTAACACAATTTTGACTGTCTAAACATATAATGTTGTCTTCTTGTGGCTACGCTTAGGGGTTTTCTGGCAGAATTAACTCGTAATTGTATGTGTAGTCTATCTCAATAGTGGCGTTTCTTACAATGCACTCCAGTACGTGCCCGCCCGCAGTTTCGTCGTCGGTGATGAAGTGGAGATGGTATCCGCTCACGTTGATTTCGTCCATGTAGCTTGGAAGTCGGAAACCAGCCATAGTTCCAGTAACGTTGTTTAATATGAAGATAGTCTGGTTTTCTATAACCTCTGCTAGTGTTGGGTAGGGTTCTGTCTGCTTGGGCACGCTACGGGTTTTGGCGTAATCGTAAATGCCGTGAACCCTTATTGCGTACATGGCATTTTCAGGGGAAATATTTTGGTCGATATAATCTTTCAGTTCCGAATAGTTCATGGCGTCAGCAACGTGGAGGGTTTGGTCTGCCTCAAAGAATGTGACCATGGCAAAAGGTGTCTTGTCTGCAGCGTTTATTTGTCGGGGTTTTCCGTCAATTGGAATCTGGTAGAATACACCGTTTAGCGCAATCATTTCTCCATCTAAGCCGGTAAGGGTGCCTAGCCCAAAGTCGCCGTGTTTTGCCAATTCGGCGTATGTCGTGTTGTCATCAAAATCTCCTTGGGCAAAAGGTTCGAACGCGGCAACCTGAAACAAGCTTTCCCTGTTCTCGGTTGTATTCATGCCCAATTGGGATTGATATACTGTGTACAGTGCAGCACAAGAAACAACAACGATTAAGGTTAGCACTGCAATTGGAATCCACCTGTTTTTCAACATGCTCTACCAAGGCTCCAGCAACAAATAATTGTATTCTAAATAAAACCTTTTTCCCCTTTGCGCAAGAACAGCTAAAAAGAAAACCAAAAATAACCGAGAAAGATTGCCTTCAACGCACCCACGGGAACACCATTAGGCGTCTTCGCATCCAGAACATATTAGGAGCCTAATAATACTTTATTGTTGAAAACAGTATTTTTTCTGTTTTTCCAAGCA
>Ga0307420_1001165_pt1 | contig 11669 bp, 6 predicted proteins | sample SalMarWE160240MG_2_FD_202167 | JGI IMG/M metagenome (GOLD analysis project Ga0307420, IMG submission 202167) | Salt marsh sediment microbial communities from the Plum Island Ecosystem LTER, Massachusetts, United States - WE1602-40 | ecosystem: Environmental > Aquatic > Marine > Intertidal zone >... | reverse complement strand
CAGGGACCGACAGGCGACATCGGCCCGACCGGAGCCATCGGTCCGCAGGGACCCACAGGCGACACCGGCCCGACCGGAGCCATCGGCCCGCAAGGTCCCACAGGCGACACCGGCCCGACCGGAGCCCAGGGCCCCACAGGCGACACCGGCCCCCTAGGACCGCAGGGCGACACTGGGCCGATCGGACCGCAGGGCCCGCAGGGCGACACTGGGCCTACGTTCTCCGACTGGCGAGCCGGCACGGGCACGATCACCTCGGGCAACTCGAGCGTGACGGTCTCGTTCAGCTCCGCCATGGCGAGCACCAGCTACGCCGCCGTCGTCGACATCACGAACAGCCCCAGCATTGGCTACCCCGTGGTGGTCCAGGTCTCCGCCAAGACGGTCAACGGGTTCACGATCACGCTGATCGATCCGACGACCGGCAGCGCCCTAACCGCTCCGGCCAGCGGCGTGACGGTCAACTGGATCGCGCTCCCCTACAACTAGCCGCGACTTCGCAGCGAATCGTAGATCTGCCCCACCGGGATCCCGGTGGGGCAGATTGCTGCAGAAGGCTGTGCGGGCGTGATCGCGAGCCACCCGAGCTCCAGCAGTTCCTGGACGGTCACGATCCGCGCCGCCGACTCGGGCTGGACGGGTCTACGCGGTCTGCTCGCAGTAGCGGGCTGGCCCGGCTAACCGCCCGGCAAACATCCAGCGCACAAACCAGAAACCCGGCGCCGGGTGCCGGAGTCTCTCGTCTCTGCTTGGCTTGCGCCGTCCGCTCAGGGTTACTCCGAGGGCGATGGCTCCGGCGTAGGAGTGGGTTCCGCGCTGGGCTCCGAGGTTGGCTCCGAGGTTGGCTCCGGGCTCGCCGGAGGAGCCGTCGGCACGTCCAGGCTCGGGTTCAGCTGCTTGGCTATAGCCAGCTCCGCGTACCCTTCGGTCGTGTTGCCGGTCCGAATGAGCAAGTAGCCCAGATTGACGTGGCCACCGGCCTCGTTCGGCTGCAGGCTGATGTACTGGCGGTAGAGGCTGATCGCGTCTCCTGGATCGCCTTGCTTGTCGCGCACGATTGCCAGATTGAAGATCGCCGGGGTGTAGTTGGCATCCGCCTGTAGGGCCAGCCGGTAGTAGTTCTCGGCTTCGGCAAGAGATCCCGCCGTCTGGGCGATGGTCCCCAGGTCGTAGTTGCAGAACTTGTTCGTGGGCTCGTACTCGAGGCACTGCAGGTACTGAGCCCGCGCTTCCTCGAGGTCGCCTGCCTGTTGAGCCTCCAGGCCCGCGTTTAGCGCCTCGCTCGCAAGCTCGGCGTCGCTCTTGCCAGAGCATGCCGCAGCTCCGGCCACGAGCGACACGACCAGGATTCCTGCTCCGATCGGCCGGTGAAGGCCGCGCGCACCGATTCCGAACATGCTCGACATCTCTCCACGCTACACGGTTCCGGTCGGACCGGATCAACTGCTATGGTAATCGCGACGGCGGGGGTCGGCCACGTCCAGCGGACAGGAAGGTGCGGCACCGCCACAGCGCACGAACGGAGGCAGATACCAGGGCCCGGCCGGCGAAGGCGCTCGCATCGCGAGAGCCGGTCGGGATCTCTCATCACATCCGGGCCCGGACCCGAGCGGAGGATAGGGCGTGACTCAGCCACCTTGGTCGGCGCGTTCCCAACTGGCGAGAGACCTCATCCCGCCCACTCCCCCGACTTCAAGAGAGGTCAATCTCACCTTCGGTGTGAGCGGCATCGCCGTCGTGCTGCTTGGCGGCCTGATCCTGCGCCTCCTGATCGCCTACGTCATCTTCCCCGGCGAAGGCTTCGGCAACGACCTGCGGCTCTACGTCGCCTGGGCCCAAACGCTGGCCGATCACGGTCCGGGCGGCTTCTACGCCAACGTCGGCTGGACCGACTACCCGCCCGGCTATCTGTACGTGCTGTGGTTCCTTGGCGCGCTCGGCAACCTGCTGGCCTCGCCTCTCGGCATGCCGGCCGCGGACGTGATCCAAGGGCTGCTCAAGCTGCCGGCCATCCTGGCTGACGTTGCCGTGGCCTGGCTGCTGTACCGCGCCGCATCGCGCTGGCACAGCCGGCGAGCCGGCCTGGTGGCGGCGGCTCTATACACCTTCATCCCTGTCACCTGGTACGACTCGGCGCTGTGGGGCCAGGTCGACGCGTTCGGCGCCCTGCTGCTGGTGTGGATGGCCCTGCTGCTGATCGACGGCTGGGATGAGCAAGCCACGGTGGTGGCAGTGCTGGCGGCGGTCGTCAAGCCTCAGTACGCCATCGGGCTGCTGATCGTGGCAGCGGTGCTGGCGGGCCGCTATCTGCTCGGCCGCCTACCCGAGAACACCCTTCAACCCACCGGTCTGGGCGCGGCCGTCGACCGGCTCTTCCGCGGTTGGTTCAGCCGGGAACGTGGCCCGGCCCGTCTGATCGCGTGCACGATCGCCGGCGTCCTGACCTTCATCATCCTCATCCTGCCCTTCGACCTCCAGACGTTGGCCAGCGCCGACTGGGCCTCTACCCCGGTGATCGGCCAGGCGGCCGGGTTCGCGGTCCTGGTCCAGAACGCCGCCGCCCACTACAACGTCCTGACGGTCAACACCTTCAATGCCTGGGCGGTCGCCGGCCCGATCCCCCTGAGCGAGGCTCTGTCGGCCGGAAGCTCGCAGTTGACGTGGGACTCCCGCGGCGTCTTCGGCGCTCAGGCGTCGATGCTGGGCATGGCCCTGTTCGCGGCCATCGCCCTGATGGTCATGGCTTCCGTCGCCTGGCGAAACGACAAGATGGCCATCGTGCTCGGCCTGACGCTGCTGGCGGTAGCCTTCTTCGCAGTTCCCACTCGTGTCCACGAGCGCTACCTGCTCCCGGCCTTCGGGATCGGGGCGCTCCTGGCGGCGACCTCAGTCCGCTGGCGCTGGTGGTACCTCATCCTGGGCCTGGCCAACACGGTGAACCTGCACGCGATCCTGACGATCCCGTGGGAGGCCTACGGCACGCCGGCCATGCGCGATCTACCGCTGGCGGCCCAATCGCGATACGAGGTAGTGATCGTGGCTGTGGCGATCATCGTCACGGCCGCCCTGCTGCTGGCGCTGGGCGTCTTCTTCTGGACAGTCGCCAGGCCGGCCCTGGCCGAAGCCTGGCCGGGGCTCAAGTCGTGGTATCAGTCCGCGGGAGGCGCGCCGCCCCCCAAAGCCACACCCGAGGAGGAGTACTGGGGTTGGGGCGACAAGGGCGCCCCTCGCGGGCCCGTCGGAGCCAGCGCCATTGGCCGGGTGGAGCTCGGCTTCGCCCTGCTGCTGGTCGTGCTGACTCTCGGGTTCAGGACCTACCAGCTGGGCACGCCCAAGGGCATGTACTTCGACGAGATCTTCTACGCCGGCAGCGCCGCGGAGTTCCTACAGGACTGGCGCTACGGCATGCCCCACGACATTAGCGAGACCACGCACCCGCCCTTCGGCAAGTACATCATCGCCGGCGGCCTCGCCCTGGCCGGCCACAACGAGGTGACGCTCACCAGGACGATGACCTGGACGGTCAACGACGCGACCTACGAGCCCACATTCCTCGATCCCACTACCGCCGACGGTCTTTCGGGCGACAGGATCATCCTGGCCACCGGCTCCGGGATCGTCGTCGCCACTCACGGCGCGCTCGACGACGCGATCCTGCTGCCCCTGGCCGGCGCGCGGGCCGTGACGGTCGACACCGTCTCCCACCGCATCTTCGTCGGAACCAGCGACGGCACCATCTGGGAGTACTCGTCAGGGTCGCTGGATCAGCTGGCCGACTACGGCGCGACCCCCCAGCCCGTCCGAGTCGTGAACGTGGGCGCCGAGATCGACGGCCTGCGCCCGGTCAACTACTCGAGCCTGCTCGTCCGGTCGGAGGACGAGCTCAGGCTCGTCGACCTGGCGACGGGCAGCGTGGTTTGGCGGCTGAGCGTGCCAGGCGTATCGGCCATCGAGACGTACATCCTGAGCGGCCAGTGGGTCGCCCTGGCAGCTACCCAGGATGGGCTGCTGCAGCTCGACCCAGGCAACCTGCAGACGATCTCGGAAGTGCCGCTGCTGGGCGGAGCCCAGGGCATGGACCTCGTCTACGGCAACCCGACCCTGAAGGCCTGGCGCAACCTGCTGCGCGAGCCGACCCTGTACGTGGCGACTGGCACGGCCACCCTGGAGCTGCTCACCTTCGACGAGGACAACAAGCTCGTCGAGTGGGGCAGCTTCAAGATGCCGGGCACGGTCACGGACGTGAAGTGGAACCCGGCCACCAACCTGGTCCACGTCCTGGGCAAGACCCGTGACGGCGCGCAAACGGTCTTCGTGGTCGAGCCGAACAGCAACGCCACCTTCGCCGACGCGAAGATCGAGTTCCCGCCGGCAGCCTGGATAGTCGACGCCCAGGCGAACGACCCGGGGCGCGATCGCGAGCGCGTCATCGTCTTCAGCGGCGCCGGGACCTACTCCGTCATCGATGCCGGCAGCAACGCCTTCGCCTGGCGCCTGCCGGCGGTGATCGCCGGCTCGCTCCTCGCCGGGCTGCTGTTCCTGCTGGCCATGGTGCTCTTCCGCCGCCGCTCGGTGGGCCTGATCCTGGCCGCCCTGGTGAGCGTCGACGGCCTCATATTCGGCCGGTCACGTATCGCCGGGGTCGACGTCTATCTGGCTCTCTTCATCGTCGCCGCGTTCCTGGCGCTCGCCTATCTGCTGCAATCACGGGCGTGGGGCAAACGCGCCCTGGTCGAGGGCCTGCTGCTGCCGCCACTTGTGGGCGTGCTGCTTGGCCTGGCCGTGGCCACCAAGTGGCCGGCGCTGTTCGCCATCGGCGGCGCGGGCCTGATCGTGCTCTTGCGATCGGTGCCGGGGCGCTGGCTGGCCCTGGCCGGGATGGTCGGCCTGACCGGGTTCTTCGGCTACCTGGCCCTGACGGCCAGGCCCGAGAACACCACGTTCGCCCTGCTGATGTTCGGCCTGACCGCGCTCCTGGCGGCAGGCATCGTCCGCGCCGGCCCCGTGGAAGAGACTCAGCCGCGCTGGGCCGATCCCCGCTGGCGCAAGGGCCTGCCCTTCGTCTGGGTGGTGGCCTGCCTGACCATAGTGCCTGCCGCCGTGTACGTGGCCACCTTCATACCCTGGGCTCTCTCCGCCGGAGGCAGCCCGCAGCTCTTCGCTGGCTGGCCGCCGGGGCACACCGGGCAGACCTTCTGGGACCTCCAGGTCCAGATGTACAACTACCACAACGAATGGCGCTACGGCCACGCCGCCGCTTCGCCGTGGTGGGCCTGGCCCTTCGACCTCAAGCCGGTCTGGGCCTATCTCGAGAACATGCTGAACGGCCAGGCCACGGTCATCGAGGCCGGCAACCCGTTCCTCTTCTGGCTCACCATCCCGGCCGCCGCCTTCGGCATGTGGCAGGCCTGGAGCAGACGCAGTCAATCCCTGGGGCTGGTGGCCGTGGCCGCCCTTGCGCTATGGCTGCCCTGGGCTCGCATCGACCGCGTCACCTACGACTACCACTTCTACCCCGCCCTGCTCTTCGCCCTGGTGCTGCTCGCCTACTTCCTGGCTGAGCTCTGGGACGGGCCATCCCTTTGGACATGGCGCCTGGCCCGGTTCTCGACCGGACTGGTGCTGATCGCACCGGCCCTGATGTGGTTCGGGCTGCAGCCGCTGTGCCACGCCTCGGGCGCTGCCGACACGACGACCTGGCAGGTCTGCGACACCGCCTGGGGCGCCTGGCCGGAGTGGGTCCTGCCATGGCTCGGGGTCGGCGTGGCGGTCAGTGTCCTGGCCTGGCGGTTCGTCAAGCCGAGGCAGCTCGTTGTCGGGGTGCTTGTCGGCCTGGCAGTCGCCTTCCTGGCCATGTACCCGACACTCTCGGCCTGGCAGATACCCGACCAGATGCCCGGCCGCTACATCGACTTGCTGCCGACCTGGAACAACACCTTCATCTTCGGCTACAACAACCTGGAGGCAGCCAAGCCGGCGATCCTGTCGTGGGAGCTGGCCGTCTGCATAGCCGCGGCGATCGCGGTGCCGGTGCTCGTCCTGATCGCCAACGGCCGGCGCCTGGTGCTGCCGGTCATCCGGGTTCGATTCGGGCGTGGCGGCAACCGCGACCGCGACTGAGCTGAAGGTCGGGCCCGGCGATCATCCTGGCGACGGGCCCGACGCAGTCCCGGCAGCGGCGAAGGAGACGGGCTTGGATCGGGTTTGCGACCACGGCGCGACCCTTGTCAGGGGCCGGTACCTGCTCTTCAACAACCTCTGGGGAGCGGCCTCGGGCGCGGGCGAGCAGTGCCTCTGGGCGGACCCGCCGGCGGCCGGCACCGAGACGATCGCCTGGTCGACCGGCTGGCGCTGGACCGGGGATCCCCTCTCTGTCAAGTCGTACGCGGCGGCGGTGGTGGGCTGGCACTTCGGCCTGGCGACACCCGCCTGCGAGCTGCCGCTCCGGCTGTCCGACATAGCCGCCGCTACCTCGGAGTGGCAGTACCGGCTGTCCGAGGAAACCGCCGGTACGCTCAACGTCGCCTACGACATCTGGGTCGCCTCGACCCCGGAGCCCCTGCCGGAGGAACTGACGGACGAGATCATGATCTGGCTTCACCGCGACGGCGGGGCCACTCCCATCGGCGCGGTCCAGGCGACGGTAGTGGTGGACGGCGCGGAGTGGGAACTGTGGCAGGGCAAGCATCCCCGAAGCCAGTGGCAGGTGCACTCGTTCGTTCGAACAGCCGGCGAACAGGCCCTCGAGCTGGACCTGACCCGCTTCTTCGACTTCCTGGTCTCGCGGGTGGTGGACCCGGCCCACTACCTGGTGGGCATCCAGGCCGGCACGGAGATCTTCACCGGGCAGGGCCGTCTCGAGACGCTGCGCTACTCGGTGCGGGTGACCGGTCGCGGCGCGGCGCACCTGCCTGCGGCCGAGCGCGCCGGCTGCGGATAGCGGCCCCGCAGCCGGCGGGCGCGGCTCTACAATCCGCCGCGTGATCGACACCACGCTCAGCCGGGTGATCTCTCTGCGCCGCTTCCTGGCCGACGTGGCCGCTCTGCGGTGGACCCGGGTGCGCGGAGTTGATCTGGCGGTCCCGGCGGGGCTGGCGATCGTCGCCATCGCCCTGATCGACCAGCTGGGGCAGCCGATAGCGGGCACGCCGTTCTGGGTCTGGTGGCTGGCTTGCAGCGCTGTCGTCCTGGCCGTGTCGGCCGGGCTGGTTCGCCCGGACCGGGTCGCTCCCCTCCGGCCGGTCACCCTGCTGGTCGTGCCGGTCGTCGTCTCGTGGCTGCTGTTCGACGTCCTGCTCTGGCAGCAGGACCGGCATCTCTACGACCTGAACGTCTACCTCAGCTCGTGCGGTCGCTGGCTCGACGGCGGACAGCCCTACATGACCGCCCCGATCGTCGTCTGGCCCGAGAACGCCGCCTCCGACTACTTCCTCTACCCGCCACCCCTGCTGCCCGTCTTCGGCCTGCTCTCCCGGCTGCCGCATCCGGCGGTCGCCGTGGGCTGGACCGCCCTCCTGGCCGTCTGCGCCTTCGCTGCCTTCCGGCTGCTCGGCCTCCGGCCCATCAACAGCCTGCTGATGGTCGCCTTCCCGCCGGTGATGATCGGCATCGAATCCGGCAACATCGCCAGCCTGACCCTGCTGCTCTTCGCCCTGGCCCGTAGAGCCGGGCCGGGCCTGGTCCTGAGCGGGCTGCTCAAGGTCCAGACCGGCCTGCCGGCCCTGTGGCTCGTCCGTGAGAAGCGCTGGCGGTCGCTCGTCGTAGGGATAGTGGCGCTGGCCGCGATTGTGCTCGTGACCCTGCCCATGACCGGCGCCGACTCCTGGTCCGAGTGGTGGGCCGGCCTGGGCTACCGCGCCGATTCGCAGGCAGCCGCGGTCGCGCTGTACGGCAGCTCCTACGCCCGCTACCTGCCTTCGCTCGTGTACGTGGCCATCGCCGCGGCCCTGGTCGCGGTCGCGCTCGCCTTCAGGGGGCGCCGCCTGCTCGCCGCGCTGGGCCTGGCCTCGGTCTTCGCCTCGCCCGCTCTCTGGCCGCACGGCTTCGCCTTCGCCCTGCCAGCCGTCCTGCTGTTCGAGAGCGGCACAGCCGTCTGGCTCCTCCTGGGAGCGGGGTCTATGAACCCCAGCTGGTGGCTGCTGTTCTACTTTGGCTGGCTGGCGGTGGCGGCCGAGCCCCGGTCGCCGGATCGCGATCACCCGCTGGCCGGCTCCGAGGGCCCCTGGCCGTAGGCCGAGCCGGGACGCCGGCCTCACGGTTCGGTTCCGGGGATCGCCGTCCCCCGGCGGGAGGTATGCTCCCGGGCATGGCAAAGAACGCGCCCGCGGCGGACGCCCCGCTGATCGTCATCACCGTCACCGACCCGGCCTGGACGGACGACCCCGAGCTGACCCTGCGCAAGCAGCAGCTGTACGCCGAGGCCGTGGCCCACCAGGGCGGCAACCCGGTCACGCTCGACGTCAGGACGCCGGCCGGCGAGAGGGACCGGCTCCTGGAGGCGATGGACGGGCTGCTGTTCTCCGGCGGAGCCGGCGACATAGACCCCGCGACCTACGGCGAGACGCCCAGCGGCGCCGGCAAGATCGAGCCCGGCCGGGACGAGCTGGAGCGCCTGGCCTGGCAGGTGGCGGAGCGGCGCGCGATCCCGGTCCTGGGCATCTGCCGCGGCCACCAGATGATCAACGTCCTGTGCGGCGGCAGCCTGATTCAGGACGTTCCCAGCCACGCCGGCACGCCCTACGGCCTGGGCACCGCGCTCACCCACGACCTGGACGTCGACCCGGACAGCACCCTGGCCCGGGCCATCGCCGAGCGGGCGCCGGATGGCTTCGCGGCGACCCAGGAAGGCGACACGATACTCCACCTGGAGGCCAACTCGTTCCATCACCAGGCCGTAGACCAGGCTCGCCTGGCCCCGAGCCTGCGCGCCGTGGCCTGGGCCCACGGCAGTGAGGGCGGGCGGCTGGTGGAGGGCTTGGAGATGCGCGGCGATCGCTGGGTCCTGGGCGTCCAGTGCCACCCCGAGCGCCTCGAGTCCACTCCCCAGGCGTTCGAGGGTCTGTGGGCCGACTTCCTGCAAGCCGTCGAAGCGGCCCGCGCCCAGCGCGCAGAGCAGGCAAACGCGGAGCGGGCGAACGCGGACTGACCACAGCGGAGGAAGCAATGCTCCTGGATCTGCCAATCGAACAGCTGCGGGTCTACAAGCCCGATCGATCCGAGCCGGCCGACTTCGACGCATTCTGGGATCGAACGCTCGTCTCCGCCCGATCGCACCCACTGGACGCCCGGTTCGAGCCCCACGACGCCGGCCTCTCGACCCTGGACGTCTTCGACGCGGCCTTCAACGGTTTCGGCGGGCAGCCCATCAAGGCCTGGCTGCTAATGCCCCGAGATCCGGGCTCCTCGCCCTTCGTCGAGAGCGGCAAGCTGCCGTGCGTGGTCGAGTACATCGGCTACGGCGGCGGACGAGGGCGGCCGATCGACTGGCTGCTGCCGGCCAGCTCGGGCTTCGCCCACCTGGTGATGGACCTCCGCGGCCAGGGCTCGTCCTGGCGCTCCGGCGACACGCCGGACGCCGAGGCGGCCGAGGAGACGGGCCAGTACCCGGGCTTCGCCACGCGCGGCATCTCCAGCCCCGACACCTACTTCTACCGCCGCCTCATGACCGACGCCGTGCGCGCCGTCGAGGCGGCCCGCGTCCACCCGGCCGTTGATGGAGACCGCGTCGCGGTGACCGGCGGTTCCCAGGGCGGCGGCCTGACCCTGGCCGTGGCCGGGCTGGTGCCCAACCTGATGCTGGCGGCCCCGGACGTGCCGTTCATGTGCCACTGGCGCCGGGCGATCCAGCTGACCGACAGCGATCCCTATCACGAGATCGTGCGCTGGTGCCAGATCCACCGCGACCAGGCCGAGCAGGCCCTGGCCACGCTCGACTACCACGACGGCCTCAACTTCGCCGCTCGCAGCAAGACGCCCGCGCTCTTCTCCGTGGCCCTCATGGACGAGATCTGCCCGCCGTCGACGATCTTCGCCGCCTATAACCATTACGCCGGCCCCAAGCAGATCGAGGTCTACCCGTTCAACGGCCACGAGGGCGGCGAGTCCGACCAGGCCGAGATCAAGATGCGCCGCCTGGCCGAGGCGGCGCGGGGCTAGGCAATGGCGGGGCAGCGCCCCGAGAGGGGCCGGGTCATCGGGCGGTCGATCCTCCGGGTCGAGGCGGTCCTGGAGCGGGCCGCTCCCCTGGCGCTGCTGGCGGCCATCCTGGCCCTCGCGGCCTGGCTGCGCTTCTTCGACCTGGCCACCAACCCGGGCGGCCTCTACGGCGACGAAGCGGCCGAGGGCCTGGACGCCTGGCGGCTGCTCCACCAGCCCGGCTTCCGGCCCGACTTCCTGGTCTGGTTCCAGAGTGACGGCGGCCGTGAAGCGCTCTTCGCCTACGTCGTCGCGGGCGCCTTCTCGCTGTTCGGATCGTCGGTGGTCGTCCTTCGCGGCGTGGCCGCGGCCTTCGGAGTGGCCGGAGTGGCAGCCATCTGGTGGCTGGCCCGTCGCTACGGGGCCTGGACCGCCCTGGCGGCCGCGGCCTGGGCGGCCGGTTCGCTGTGGCTGATCTGCGTCAGCCGCGACGGGATGCGCAACGCCATCGTGCCGTTCTTCGGGGCGGTGGCGCTGGCCGCGCTTCTGCGATGGGCCGACAGGCCGGGGCGCGGCGCCGCGGTGGCGGCAGGAGCCGTGACCGCGCTGGCGGCCCTCTACACTTACCAGCCCCTCAAGCTGCTGCCCGTGCTCGTCGTCCTGTGGTGGCTGTGGCTGCGGCACGCCAACCAGCCCGCGTACCGGCGCCTCCGACCGGGAATCCCTGCCTTCTGCGCCGCCTTCCTGCCGGTGGCCGCTCCGATGCTGGCCGTGGCCCTGACCAACCCGGCCAACTACTTCGGGCGGATCGCCGCCACGAGCCCGTTCAACCCCGCCGCCGACCCCAACGCGAACATAGTCGGCCACATCCTGTACACGATCGGCATGTTCGGCCTGACAGGCGACCCGAATGCCCGCCACAACGTGGCCGAGCTGCCGCTGCTGTCGATCCCCCTGGCGGCGCTGGCCCTGGCCGGGCTGGTACGCCTGTGGCGGATGCGCCGCTCGCCGGAGGGCTCGCTGATCCTGATCGCCCTGCCCGTCTTCTTGCTGCCGCCGCTGCTGGCTATCGACGGCGGCACTCCGCACTTCCTGCGCGCGCTGGGGCTGGCCGCGCCTCTCGGGGTGACGCTGGGCCTGGGTGCCGCCGAGTTCGCCGACTCGGTGCGGCGCCTGACGGGCGGCGCGGGCTCAGAGGCGGCGGGCCCAGAGGAGGCCTCGGCGGTGGGCCCGGGAGAGGCGGTGGCGGGTCGCCTGGTGCACCCCCTGGCCATCGGGCTGGTGGCCGCCGTGCTGGCAGCCAGCGCGGCCTGGAGCGGGCTCGTCTATCTCACCCGGCCGGTCGCCGATCGCTACCAGGCGTTCAGCTACCCCCTCACCGACATGGCCGCCTACGCCGCGGATCATTCCGGCACGGCGGCGATCCTGGACGAGCACTCCGGCTACGTGATCGAGTTCCTGAACGCGGATGAAGGAACGGTCGTCTACACGCCCGGGACGAAGGTGCCGAGCCCCTCGGCCCATCCGTTCTACCT
>Ga0307420_1001162_pt1 | contig 11689 bp, 8 predicted proteins | sample SalMarWE160240MG_2_FD_202167 | JGI IMG/M metagenome (GOLD analysis project Ga0307420, IMG submission 202167) | Salt marsh sediment microbial communities from the Plum Island Ecosystem LTER, Massachusetts, United States - WE1602-40 | ecosystem: Environmental > Aquatic > Marine > Intertidal zone >... | reverse complement strand
GCAAAAGGCAGCATCATACCCGATCGTTTTTGCTCATCTTTGACGACCGTGCTATAATTGACGCCAGGTAAAAAAGTCGGAGGAGACACAATGGCAAAGAAACAAAAACGCTCAAACCAAAACCGCAAGGCGCAAGAGTACGAGCAGGCAGGCCTGCAAGCCTACGAGGAATGGAACATCGACCACGCTATCCAGTGTTTCAGGAAAGCCTCCGACTTGGTTCCCGACGAGTCTGCTTACGTACTCCATCTGGCACGAGCGTTGGCCCGCGGCGGCAACTTTGACCAGGCCTTGAAGGCACTGGCCGATTTTATGCGGCTGGAGCCCGACTCTGCGCTGGCTGATCGGTTTGAGCAGCTCTTTGCCAGCGGCATGGACGACGTGGAGATATTGCTCACCGACAAGATGGCGGCGGGAACGCCCCTGGAACTGATCGGCGCTGCCATCCAGATGTGGCTAGAGTACCGCATCGCCCTTGGAAGCGAAACACTCATCATGCGCAAACCGGAGACGTGGGCAGCGGCCCTCGATTACACAGTCCGCAAGGTTAACCTGAGACCGGTGACGCGCCAGGGAGTCGCGGACTTTTATGGCATCAGCGACGGGGCAGTACGAGACCGGCACCTGGACCTGGTGCAAACGCTCGACGTGATGCCCTGCGACTATCGGTACTTTGTCGGTAAAGAGAACCCGCTGGACAAGCTGGTCGAAGCGGCAGAATTACTGGAACAACTGGAGGCCCGCTTCCAGGAGCCATAGGAAGTAGACAAGTAGCAGTAAACGAGTAGACAAGGGACGTTTCCCTTGTCTACTTTGTCTGTTGCCTGTCCAATGCCTAGCCTATCATCTGCTCATCAAGTGGCACATTCCCCTGGACGACCGGGACGGTAAAGGAGAACGTGCTTCCCTTCCCCAACTCGCTCTCGACCCAAATCTCGCCGCCGTGCAGCTCGACGAGGCTCTTGGTGATGACCAAACCCAGGCCGGTGCCGGGGACGCTACGTACAGCCGGGTTTTCGGCGCGGAAATATTTGGTCTTGAAAAGCCGCTCCTGATCCTCCGGCGACATCCCTATCCCGGTATCGGCCACCGAACACAACACAAACTCGTCCTCTCCCCCGCCGTTCTGACCATCCGACCACATCTGAGCGCTGACCGTGATATCTCCACCCTCGGGCGTGTACTTGTGCGCGTTGCTCACCAGGTTCGTCATGACCTGCATCAGCCGACTTCGATCCCCGCGTACGAGCGGCAGATCGGAGGCGATCTCTACCTTCAGCGCCTGCTGTTTGCCCTCGATCTGACCTTGGATCGTGCGCAACGCGTCCTCGATCATCTTTTTCACGGACACATCGCCAAACTCCAGCCGGATGCGCCCGCTCTCGATGCGCGAGATATCCAACAATTCACTGACCAACGAGTTCATGCGATCCACGTTGGAACGGATCGTCCCGAGCAGCTCCTGCTGCGTCTCGTTAAGCTCGCCGGCCATGCCCTTCATCAGGATATCGGTGTAGCCCTTCATCGAGGTCATTGGCTGCTTGAGTTCGTGGGAGACGAAGGAGACGAACTCTGTCTTGGCCTCGTTGGCCCGGCGCACGCGTTCAAAGAGACGGGCGTTCTCCATCGCGATTGCGGCATGGTCGGTCAGGCGAACGACAAACTCCATGGCCTCCTCGATAGTGTCACTGCGCGAGCATTCCAGAGCGATGACGCCGATGATGTGATCCTCCAGCCGGATGGGCACCGTCAACTGGACTACCATCCCGAGGACAATCGCCACGTAATCCGGATCGCTCCCTACGTCAACGATTAACTCTGGCTCGCCGGTGCGCGCGACGCGACCAATAACCCCCTGATCCAACGGCCACGGTTCCTCCTCGTAGGCATCGGCCGCATCCTCCGGATAGCCTCGATTGGCCAAGAAGCGCAGGCCGCGCGTGCCGTCCTCCAATTCCACGACGGCGGCCACGAGCCCCACGTCCGCCCCGCTCACACGCACAGCCCAATCCAGGGTGATATCCATCACGCGCCGGTAATCGAGCGAGGCATTCAGCTCCCGGTCGATGTTCTGCATCGTCGAGAGCTCCTCCACCCGGGTGGCGAGCGCCTGATCGGTCTGGGTAAACAAGCGCGCATTTTCGATAGAGATGGCCGCGTCGGCGGCAAACGCCATCAGCAGCCGCTCGTCGTCCTCGTCAAACGGCACCATGTCACTGCGGTTGAGCAGTTCGATCACGCCGATGACGCGCCCGCGGCTAATCATCGGCGCGGCGATGATCGAGCGGGTGATGAATTCGGCGTCCAGGTCCTGGTACCAACGATCGTCGTGCTGGGCATCCTTGATGACAACCGGCGCGCCCTCCTCGACCACCGTACCGACGATACCGGTGCCCGGGGGCAAGCGCACACCCACCAGGTCGGCCGAGCCCGGCCCGGCCGTCACCTCAAAGACCAACTCACCCGTCGTCTCATCCACCATCACCAGCGATCCGGCCTCGACCTCGAGCAGCTCGACCGCCTTGTCCATGATCAGGTTCAGCACAGCCTCCAGATCCAGGGTCGAGGTGATGACGCTGCCCACCTCGTTGAGGACGGCCAACTGCCGGGCCCGGTCCTCCATCTCGCGATACAGGCGCGCCTTGTCCAAGATCGCGGCCGCCTGATCGGCGATGGCGGAGAATATCTTCAAGTGCTCGTCGGTATAGACCACCGCCGGGTCGAAACTGGAGACGTTCATCACCCCAATCACCTGATTGCCGGCGTTGAGCGGCACGCCCATCCAGGCCCGTCCGGGCCGTCCGCCGGTTGAGACGCCATAGCGCAGGCATTCGCGCGTGTAATCCTTCGTCACGATGGAGCGCCTGGAGCGGATGATCTCGCCCGTCAGCCCCATATCCGCGGGCCACTCGTCGTCGGAGTACAGCCGTTCTCCCTCCTCGACGTAGAAGGCGAACGAGAGCGTGCCCTTATCGGCGTTGTGCAGCGCAATGTAGAAATTGGATGTATCGAGCACGCGGCTGGTCTGGGCATAGATCAACTCCATCAGATCGTCCACGTCCATGGTAAAGTTGACCGCCTGCGCGACCCAACGCAGCACGTCCACCTCCGTCATGCGCTGCTCCAGATCGCTAAACAGCTGCACCTTCTCCAAGCCCACCGCCACGTTGGAGCCAACAGACTCCAGGGCCGCCAGATCGTCCGCCGAAAAGAGCGTCCCGTCCCGCTTGGGGCCAAGCGCCAACCAACCGTGTCCCGGCACCGGAACCAGTAGAGCAGAACGCAACGCCTCAAGCGCCTCGCTTTCGGCCACAAGATACGGAGGCAAGGGACGATCCTGGTAGAGATAGACGCTCTGGCCCCGCTCCAGCATCTGATAGACCAGTGAGCTATCTTTGGCAAACGTCACCGAGGGGAACTCGCGGCTTTCCACAGCACAAGGCGCATACCGAGCGCTCTTCTGATCGTACAAAAACAACCCGGCAAACTGCAATCCCCACCCCTTCTCAAGCGACTCATCCAGCGCTTCCAAAAGAGACGGCAGCCCGGTGGTCTCGGCCAACTGTCCGACGAAGCGATGCACGGTCTGTTGGGTATCCAACGCCCTGCGCATCAGGACGCGGTCCACGGCCCGCTGCAAGCGCGTCCATACCGGGTTCAACAGCAGCGCCAGGATCAGGACGATACCCAGGATCAAGGGATTGCTAGCCTCTAACGTCGCGCCAGAGACCACGTTGATGACGTTGAGTAAGAGGACATAAACGCCCACCACAGCCGCGCTCAGAAGCACGTAGGCGAAAACTCGACTGACTACCCGGTTGATGTTGAACAGGCGATAGCGAAGGACGACGTACGCCACAGACAGTGGAAAAAAGATCATCCAGGGCAGGACGAATGGCGTAGCCGATGGGTGGGACTCGAAGAAAAGAAACCAGGTCGCCATCGGGACTAGGGACACCAGGGCGCCCAAGAGAATCGTGCGCGCCTGCGCCTTTACGATGGGCGACTCGGAGAAAAAGCCGCGATAGATCATCATGGCCAAGAACGCCCCCCCCCCGAGGCTGATGAAGGCAAAGGCGGCAAAGAAGGTATCATAATAGGCGGTTGGGCGATCAAAGTTCAGGATCGTGAATTGGTTGGCGACGGCTATGATAACTCCAGGGACATAAACCAAGTAACGCAGCGCGTACGCGCGATTCAGAAACCGGGGTTGCTGGGGGAACACCAGCGCCAGATGCGCTATCACACTGCCGGTCAGGGAAATCGCGACGATCCATATACGGGGGAACCAATGCGTGGTATACAGATCAAAGATCAGGCCCAGGTCCAGGGCGATCAAACCACACAACATGGCGAACGCCCGCCCACCCGCCTCGTGTCGCCGCGCCAGGAAAACCCACACCCCCACCCCCAGGTAGATCAAACCCAGAACGTAGGGAAAGATGAAAAAATTGGTCAGCTCTTTGGTAGGCAACGGCTTCAAGCGCACGCTGACCTCGTGCTCCGACGTACCCCCCACCTCTCGAACCCGGACGGTGACCTGATCGCCGATCTGGTGCGCCTGCAGAGCCTCTACGAGCGAGAAGGCATCCATCATTGGCCGATCAGCGAACGCGACCATGTACACGAATGAGGTCTTGTAAGGCCAGTCGGGGTCCCCAACTTCGATGGGGTTATACGTCGGCTCGGCGAGGAAACCGGGGAAAGGAAGCTGCGCAGCCCGCCAGGCCAGAAAGGTCGCCACCGCCAGAATGAGTACCGCCGCGACGAGGGTCACGACCACGATCCAGCCGCGCAAGGGCATCTTTCTATGGGATTGTATGGAGTTTTCGGGGGTACCCGTGTCTCCCACGCTACTCACCTCAAAACATGCCTATACAACGATATTTTAGCATGATCGAGAAAAACTTGCCAACCCAACCAGCAATCTGAGCACCCCCCTTTGCCCTGGCTCCCCTTCTATGGCATAATAGCTGGGCTGCATCAGGGCAGCGGAAAGAGGAGGAAACCGCATGAAACCAACCACGACAGAGTCGTCGCCGGTCAGGCCCATCATCCAGGCGATCGATCTCAGCAAGACCTTCCGCACGCTAAAGCGCAAGCCGGGATTCGTCGGGGCGATCCGCAACCTCTTTAGACTCACCCGGACTTTGACTCAGCGCGACACTGGGCTTATACTTGAGAGTAAGTTAGTGCGATTGAGCCGGCCGGAAGTACGATTCCAGACATAGGCCTGTTTATCGACCGAGGCCAACAAACGGAAAGTTATGCGGTTTGGCCAAAACAGGAGGAGTGAAAGATGAATCTCGGCAAATACAAGCGCGTTGTCTTTAGTCTGGCGGCCAGCAGCTTGCTCTTGGTTGGGCTGCTTCTGCTGTTGAATGGAGCACCACGAATAGCCCGCGCTGCTCCAGGCGACTTGTTCGTCACGACCGATGGTAGTGGAACCGGCTGCACGCAGGCCAACCCCTGCGATTTGGTGACCGCCTTGAGTCAAGCCATCGATGGTGACACGATCTACGTGGCCCAGGGCACCTACACCGGCGCTGGCACAGCCGTGGTCACGGTGACGAAAAGCATCACCCTCTTCGGCGGTTGGGATGGAACCACGACCACGCCACCAGTGCGTGATCCTGCAGTCTATCCCACTACCCTGGACGGCGAGACCGCCCGGCGGGGGATATACATCAGTGGGAATATCACTCCCACGCTGGATGGCTTCATCATCACCCGAGGCAATGCCAGCAACGCGGCTACCGACCCGGGATACGGTGGCGGCATCTACAGCAGCGGTGCCAATCCTATCGTCACCAACAACGTCATCACCAACAACGTCGCCTACACCAGTACCACCGATTGGGCACAAGGTGGAGGCATTTGCGTTTATGGCAGTTATGTCACGCCCGTGATGGCTGTTATCAGTGGTAACCTCATCGCCAACAACGCGGCAAGCACTGCCCACCGAGGCGAGGGTGGCGGGCTTGAGGTGCGGTACGGTAGCGGTATCGTCGTCAGCAATAACACCTTCCAAGGCAACATAGCCGGTGCCACCAACAACGGTATGGGTGGGGGACTGTACCTGTACAGTAGCTCTGCCGTCGTCAGCGGCAACTTGGTCCAGAATAACCAGGCCACCCCTACGGGCGCTGGCTTCGGTGGCGGTTTCTATAGCCAGTTCGGCGATGTCACTCTGAGTAGAAACAGCGTCATCAGCAATGCTGCTGAACATGGCGCCGTCACCTTTGAGTACAACACAAGCGTGACCCTGACCAACAACATCATCGCTCAGAATCCCGCCGGAGGGGTGTTCTTCCGGGGCAGTGCCAGCAATCCCATCGCCGGCATCCTGGCGCACAACACCATCGCCCAAAACGACAAGGAGGGCGTGTATGCCGGTTGGTACAGCTCGGGCTATTCCACGTTGACCCTGACCAACAACATCATCGTCGGCCACACAACGGGCATCTACGCCTATCCAGACCCCAACCCGAACGTGGTGACCGCTACACACACGCTCTTCTACGGCAACGGCAATGACACCGACGGCTCCACCATCACCAGCACGGACGAGATCACCGGCAGCGATCCTCTCTTCCTGGACCCTGCTGGGTGGAACTACCATCTACGGCCCAACTCGCCAGCTATTGACACCGGCACTACTGTCCCCTGGCTGACAACCGACGTTGACGGCGACGCACGGCCCTGGCCGACTGGCGGCGATTACGACATTGGGGCGGATGAGGCGCATTGGCTGCCGATCTACTTGCCACTGGTGTTAAAGAGTTCTGACTAACGTAACACACGCGGGAGCCGTCAGCCTTTGGTTGTATCCACAACAGCACCACTCGGATCAGAGGAGGAAAAATGGAAACATTCGAGACCGTACACAAGAGATGCAGTCTAAAGGCTCACCTGTCCGGGCGGGCGATGGAAACGGAAAAAATCAACCGCATCCTGGAGGCTGCCTGCCTGGCGCCCTCGGCGCGGAACACGCAACCGTGGCGCTTCATCGTCGTCCAGGGGAAGGAAGCGGTAGAGGCCCTGGTCCAGACCGCGTTCCTGGGGCCGGGCTCGGTGGTTCAGCAGGCACCCGTCATCATCGTCGTCTGCGCCAGAGCCGACGATGACGTGACCATCGACGGCAAGGAATACTACCTCTTCGACACAGGGCTAGAGGTGGAGAACATGGTGCTGGCAGCGACCGACCTGGGGCTGGCGACGCATCTGATGGCCAGCTTTAACGAGGCCGAGATAAAAAAGTTGTTGCACATCCCCGACGATTTTCGCGTCGTGATCGTCACCCCGCTGGCGTACCCGCCCGAGGCCTCTTACGACGAGGCAGCCGAGGAGAGATTGAAGCGGCGCGCCAGAAAAGACAGGGGAGAGGTGGTCTACTTTGGCAAGTGGGGGGAGTCGAAACCAGCGTAAACCAGAAACCGACAGCGCCCGGCTCGTGCAGAAAGGCCGTTTCTACCCCCTCAGATAATCTCCATCTGCGTTCCAGCACGCACCAGCACGTCGAGGGCGTGCTCGATATCCGCCTCCGAATGGGCCGCCGTGACGTTGGCCCGCAGCCGCGCCAGCCCCGGAGGCACGGCGGGCGATACCACAGGCAGCACAAAGACATCCTCTTCCTGACATAGACGCGCCACCTGGTACGCCCGCTCATCTGAGCCGCAGATGATGGGCACGATGGGGGTCTCGCTGTTCAAGGTATCGAAACCGCGCTCCTGAAGCCCGCCCAGGAACAGGTCCACGTTGCGACGCAACGTCTCCACCCGCTCTCCCTCGGTTTCGATGACCTCGAAGGATGCCTGCGCCGCGGCGGTCTGAGCCGGAGGAAGGGCTGCCGAAAAAACAAACGCTCGAGCCGTGTGCTTGAGGTACGTGATCAGTTCGCGGCTCCCGGCCACATAGCCCCCAACGCTGGGAATGGTCTTGGACAGCGTGCCCATCTTGATGTCGACGACGTTGCCCAGGCCAAAGTGATCCTCGATGCCGTGGCCTGTCTCGCCCAGGACGCCCAGGCTGTGGGCTTCGTCCACCATGAGCAGCGCATCATATTGCCGGCACAGACGGCTTACCTCCGGCAGGTCGATGATGTCGCCGTCCATGCTGAACACCGCATCCACGACGACCAACTTGCCGCAATCGTGACCTACCTGCTGCAAGCGCCGCTCCAGGTCGGCCATGTCGTTGTGGCGGAAGCGCAAGAACTCGGCGCCGCTGAGCAGGCACCCATCCACGATGCTGGCGTGGTTCAGCTTGTCGGCGATCACGACGTCGTTGCGGCCCACGAGGCTCGGAATCGTGGCCAAGTTGGTGACGTATCCGCTGGAATAGACGATGGCATCCTCGGCGTTCTTGAAGCGGGCGATGGTCTGCTCCAACTGCTCGTGTATCGGCAGCGAGCCGGCCAGGATGCGCACGCCGTGCGTGCCGGTCCCATAGCGGCTGGTGGCCTCCTGCGCGGCCTCCTCGATGTACGGGTGCCCCAGGAGCCCCAAGTAGCTGTACGAGGCCAGGTTCAGCATGCGCCGCCCGTTGGACGAGATCCACGCCCCGTCCATACTGTCCACCGGCTGGAGGTAAAAGTACAGGCTCGACTCCTGAAGATCTGCCACCCGCTGGTTGATCTCTGCGATGCGCTTTTGTATCGGATTCACAAAATCACCTCTCTTTAGATTGCGCCGGTCTCGCGCAGCCAGGCCCCCACCCGGCGCATGCCTTCACCGAAACCGACCTGGGGTTCGTAGCCCAGCTCTCGCCGCGCCCTCTCGATAGAGAACCCCTGGTCGGTGCCAAACAGCTCGGCCGCCATGCGCGTCAGCAGGGGGCGGGCCTGGATCCGCAGCGCGCCATACACCCGCTCCATCGCCCAGCCGATAGCGTAAGCCAGACGGTAGGGCACCACGACGCGCGGACTGGGCACGTCGACGATCTCGGCCAGGCGATCCACGTACTGCCGCCAGGTGACGCGCGATCCATCCGAGACATTGTACGCCCGGCCCACGCTCGTCTCGCTATCCCCGGCGCGAAGTATCACGTCCACGACGTTGGTAACGTACGCCAGCCCGGCCGGATTGTGGCCGTCTCCGATGTGGATCATGGTGCCGCTCTTGAGCAGGTCGACGATCTCGATGACGAACGAAGTGGAGCGGGGACCATAGACGTTGGCCGGACGCACTACCGTGACCGGCAGATTGTGCTCGCGGTGGTAATCCCAGACGAGGCTCTCTCCTTCGATCTTGGTATCGCCGTACGGCCATCCGCGCAGGCGGTACGGGGCCGTCTCATCGACGGGCGCATCCGGGTGGCCGTAGACGTCCGTCGTGCTGACGTGTACGAACTTGCCCACGCCGGCTGCCAGCGCCGCCTCCAACAAGTTGCGCACACCGGTCACGTTGGCAGCGCGGAATGCCTCCCAGGCGCCCCAGTCGGCGGCCAGCGCAGCGCAGTGATAGACGCGCTCCACGCCCTGAGCCACCGCTTGCAGGGAGTGGGCATCCTCCAGAGTGCCTTGAACCAACTCCACTCCCAGACCCCGGAGGTGATCCACCCGGCTCGTGGGCCGCACCAACGCGCGCACCGCCGCCCCGCGAGCCACGAGGGCCTCCACCAGGTGGCTGCCCAGAAAGCCGCTGCCGCCCGTCACCAGGTACATACCACACACGCTTTGCCATCCTTCATCCGCATAACTCCGTGTCTCGCTCACATCTATCGGGGCGCATACGGACGACCAGAGATCGTCACCCGCTGGATACCGGCCCGTGCATAGCCTCGAGTAGTCACCCAACGTGGACTAGTCTCCGGAGTGCCATCTATAGACCTTCAGGTAATGTTTTTGACAAAACGGCCCGCCAGCAGGCGTGAAAAGCGACTCAAGTGTCAAAAACCTTATCTGAACACCTATAGATTGTATCGCTGAGGGGAAATAATAGCGCTCGGTCAACCCGAGCAGATCGAATAGGCCCGCCCAAGGGCACACCTGGACCGACGAGCAACCGGTCACGTTTAGGGGTGAATAGCGATCATCCAAAACGCTGAGGAGCCTCCCGGCGGCTGTCGCGGTCAAACCAGGTACTGGTTCCCCCCAATTCGACACACGGCAACAATTATGCCACAGAAGTTGGACGAGGGCAAATTGGAGGAATCCGGTTGCACTTGGCGCCCAGCGAGTGAATTCCAAAGGCTTGGTACTAAAAGTGCCAGGCACCTGCGAGGTGCCTGGCACTTTCAACGTCTGCTCGCGCCGCCCCCCCCCTCAATCCCCCCCGCGAAGCGGGGGAAAGCCGGTCCTCCCCCTGTTTGATGGGGGGAGTCAGCACGCAGAAAATAGGCTAGGCGCTCTTATTTTTGCCCCCAGTTATGTATCTTGCGACACCGCATATCAGCAGCCCAAGACAAAATCCCGTCAAAGCCCCACTTAGAGAAACACCAACAGCTTCTCTTACAATCAGCTGATAATACCAACAAGTACTTGGATTTTTCTCATGGTGCCGCTCCCGCGAGCAGCCGCAGGTTGAGTGGCACTTCCCACGGCGCGCGGGCATCAAACGTCTCGAACCACAAGTCCTCAACCCATGATTCAACGGGTGAGATCTCAATTCCAACTGTCTTGTACCATCCAGATCGTACAGAAATCCCAAAAGCAACGAAGATCAGACCAATTAGCGTCAGCCACACGAGTTCCACAGAAGCCTCAGTGACACCAATATTTAATAACACCTACAACGCCCTCAACACTCGCTGTACCCGCAGGAATAGCAGCGGCTACAGCCTTCTTCCTTCACCAGCGCGGCGTGGCCACACTCGGGGCACAGGTCGCCGGCGGGGAACAAAGGTAGCTGCTCGCTGCCTCCCTCCTCGTCCGAGGGCTCGACCAGCCCCAGGTGCTCGGCCAGCACCTGCGCCACGCCGTCGGGCAGGCTGCGCACCCGGTCGCGCCCAAAGCCCAGCGGCCGCCCGCCGCCGATGCCCTTGAGCTGCTGCACCACCTGCTTGAGCCGGCGCGTGGCGGAGAACGGCGAGGGCAGGCGCAGCACGAGGGAGATCAACCGCCCGATGGCCTCCGCCACCGCCGCCGTATCCGAGCCCGCCTTGCCCACGGTCAAGAACACCTCGAAGGGCTCGTCGCCGCCGTTGGCGTTGACGGTGACGTAGGCCGTGCCCAGCGGCGTCCCCTTGCGATAGGTCACACCCTTTAACACGTGCGGGCGCGGCCGCCGCACGGCCTTGGGCATCGTTGCGCCTTGTACCTGCTGCTGCTCCGACTGGCGCGCCTTGCGCGTCGCCTCCGTCTCCAGCACCACCTTCTCCCGCGAGCCGGTCACGTACACCGTCAGCCCCTTGCAGCCCAGCTCCCAGGCCAGCTTGAACGCCCGCGCCACGTCGTCGGACGTAGCATCGGCGGGGCAATTGATGGTGTTGTGACTCACCAAGCCATTGGAAATGAAAGAATTTGTCTCTGGAACGTGAAGGTCGTAGACGGCAGCTCTTCCTCGGGACAGACTCGTGACAGGCGTGTAAACAACCTTGCGTTCAGTTACTCTTGCCAACTGGCGGTATTCATCCGTATCGGCACAGTCGGCGCATAGGTCAAGTATATAGCAAATTCTATCCGTTGCCAGGGTTTGCTTGTCAGGCTGGCAAAGGTCACTGAGGGTGCTACGTAAATAATCTTCTGCCC
>Ga0307420_1001161_pt1 | contig 11692 bp, 13 predicted proteins | sample SalMarWE160240MG_2_FD_202167 | JGI IMG/M metagenome (GOLD analysis project Ga0307420, IMG submission 202167) | Salt marsh sediment microbial communities from the Plum Island Ecosystem LTER, Massachusetts, United States - WE1602-40 | ecosystem: Environmental > Aquatic > Marine > Intertidal zone >... | reverse complement strand
TCGTGACCGTGAGCGACAAGGGGCACACAGGGGAACGCGAGGATGTCAGCGGCCCGCTGCTGGCGGATCTGTTGCGCAAGATCGGGGTCGAGGTGGTGCGCCAAGAGATTGTGCCGGATGAATGGCTCGAGATCGAGCGCGTGCTGATCGAGCTGGCTGACGAGGTGGGGGTCGATTTGATCGTGACCACCGGTGGCAGCGGATTGACCCCGCGCGATGTCACCCCCGAGGCGACACGGGCGGTGATCGAGCGCGAGGCGCCGGGCCTGGCCGAGGCGCTGCGCTTTGTGGGCTACCGCAGGACACCGTTGGCCGTCCTCTCGCGGGGGGTGGCCGGCGTCCGGGGCAGGACGCTGATCGTCAACCTGCCCGGCAGCCCCAGGGCGGTGCGCGAGGGGATGGAGACGCTGTCGTCGATATTACCCCACGCGGTCAAGATGGTGCGTGGCGTCGATACCGAGCATGGTATGCTGGATGTACGCCGTGCCTGACGAACGCCGCCCGGTGCTGAGCGTGGAGGAGGCGCTGGAACGCATCCTGGCGGCGGTACGCGTCCTGGAACCGGAGCGCGTGGATCTGCTGCAGGCGGCCGGTCGCGTGCTGGCTGAATCCATCGCTGCCGATCGCGATATTCCCCCGCTGACCAACTCGGCGATGGACGGCTACGCCGTGCGCGGCGCGGACGTCGCGAGCGCTCAACCACCGGTTCGACTGCACGTCGTGGGCGAGGTCGCCGCCGGGTACGTGCCCGATGTCGTCATCGAAGCGGGTCAGGCGATGCACATCATGACCGGCGCGCCGGTGCCCGATGGGGCCGATACGGTCGTGCGCTTCGAGGATACGAGGCTAGATGGGAACACTGTTGAGATTCTAAAAGCGCCCCGGCCCGGCTCGAACGTGCGGCAGGTGGGCGAGGACGTGCGCGCAGGACAGGCCGTGCTGGAGCCCGGAGCAGTGCTGCGTCCGCAGGAGATCGGCATGCTGGCAGCGGTGGGCTGCTTGGAGGTGGCCGTAGTGCGGCGACCGCAGGTGGCGATCCTGGCCACCGGCGATGAGGTTGTTCCGCCTGATCAGCCTCCCGGCCCCAGCCAGATTCGCGACGCCAATTCCTACACCGTCGCCGCGCAGGTGCAAGCGTACGGCGGCGTGCCCCTTATTTTGGGCGTCGCTCATGACCAAGAGGCACTGGTGCGGCAGGGGATGCGCGAGGCGCTGGATCGGCGGGCCGATTTTATCATCACCTCCGGCGGCGTCTCGGTGGGCGACTTTGACCTGGTCAAGCAGGTGCTGGCTGCCGAGGGGGAGATGCATTTCTGGTCGCTGAACATGAAACCGGGGCGGCCGCTGGCCTTTGGGGTTGTGTGGGACAAGACGGCATCTTGTCCTACGCCGCTGCTGGGATTGCCCGGTAACCCGGTGGCGGCGATGATCAGCACCGAACTGTTCGCCCGTCCGGCGCTGCTCAAGATGCAAGGATTCATCGATTGGTCGCGACCCATGGTGCAGGCACGTCTGACCCAGCCCGTCGCCCGCAAGGATGGTCGGCGTCACTACCTGCGGGTGCAGCTCCGCGAGACGGAATCTGGATACGAGGCGACACTGACGGGCGATCAGGGTGCCGGCATCCTCAACTCGCTGGTGCAGGCCGATGGGCTAGCCGTGATTCCAGAGGATGTGCAGCACTTGCCCGCGGGAGCGCAAGTGGCGGTTGTTCTTCTGCCACGCGTTGGTTGAGAGGTAGGGATGAATCACGATCGAATCCTCGCCATCGACATCGGCGCCGGCACCCAGGATATCCTGTTGTGGGAGGCCGGGCAGCCGATGGAGAACAACGTCAAGCTGGTGCTACCCTCGTGGACCACGGTCCTGGCCCGGCGGGTGAAGCGGGCTACGCGGGAAGGACGGCCGGTGTTCCTGACCGGCAATTTGATGGGCGGCGGACCGCTGGTCAGCGCGATGAAACGCCATTTACAGGCGGGTGACGCCGTCTATGCCACGCCGCGGGCCGCGCTCACGATCCGTGATAACCTCGACCAGGTGCGCGAGCGGGGATATACCATCGTCGAGGAGCCGCCGGATGCACCCAATCTGCTCACGCTGCGCACGCGCGACGTCGACCTGGAGGCGCTGGCGGGCGCGCTGGCCCCTTTTGGCGTCGCCGTTCCGGAGACGGTCGCCGTCGCTGTGCAGGATCACGGCGAGTGTTTGGAGGGTTCCAATCGCGCGTTCCGCTTTGGCCTGTGGCGCGAGTTCGTGGAGGGGGGGAGCGCTGCTCGACCTGGTCTATCGCCGGCCGCCCGCTTGCTACACGCGCATGCTGGCGGTGCAGCGAGACGCGCCGGGCGCAATCTTGATGGACACGGACCCGGCAGCTCTATGGGGCATCCTCGAGGACGAGCGGGCCGCTGCCCATCGAGAGGAAGGCTTTATCTTGGTCAACCTGGGCAATCAGCACACGCTGGGGGTGTTGTTGCGTGGCGAGCATATCCTGGGGCTGTTCGAGCATCATACGGTACCGATGACGCCCGAGAAGCTGCGGGGATTGGTGGATGGTCTGCGTGCCGGAACGCTGACCCACGAGGAAGTGTTCGACGATCACGGCCACGGTGCGTTCGTCGGGCCTGAATACGCCCCCGGCACCGGTTTTGACTTTGTGGCCGTGACCGGCCCGCAGCGCCACTTGGCCGCTGATCTCGGCTATCATCCGGCGGCGCCCTACGGCGACATGATGCTCACCGGCAGCTTTGGCCTGGTGGCCGCGACGCGGCGGTTGTTGAGAGCAGAATGAGCAAAATCAGGAGAAGCGACGTGAAGACGAGGGTAATGACCCGTCGCGAGTTCCTAAAGCTTGGCGGTGCCTCCTTGGCATTGCTGGCTCTGCCGAGTGACCTACTGTTTGCCGAGGCTCCAGCCTCCGAGTCGCCACCCGCTTCATTGGGACGCATCGCCACCTGGTGGCGCCAAAACGTGTGCCAGGAGGCCTTCCCGAACGCCGACGTAGTAACGACAAAGGGGCGCGACGAAATTATCCCGCTTTATGCCGCCGTCGTGGGAGAGGCTCCTTGGCCCAGTAACCCGATTTGGTATCGGACGACAGGAGGGTATATTCACAGTGGCTACGTGCAGCCAGTGGAGAACGCGCCGCAGGACGAGATCGTCGCCGAAGTGAGTGATCCGGGCTTTTGGGCTCGGGTCTGCGTGCCGATTGCCGAGGCCCGTTGGAGTTCCGCCAGCCCTTACGTAGCGTACAAGCTATACTACGGCACCGTCTACCGTGTCGTCCAGGCCACAACAGATGACGACGGCAATTGGTGGTATCAGCTCAAGGATGGCATCACTTGGTCGCCTGGCCCTTGTGTTCCGTCGTGGTCGGTGCGCCGTATCCCCCCTGACGAATTGGTGCCCATTTCCCCCGGACGATCTGACAAGTGGATCCAGATCGGTATCGCCGACCAGGTTTTGACCTGCTTCGAGAGGGAGGCGGCCGTCTTTAGAACGCGCATCTCCTCGGGCGTGAGTGGATTGGGGACTCCGCTCAGCGATTACCGCGTGCTTTATCAGCGGCATACCCAGCGCATGATCGGCGGGAGCGGCGATGATCGCTACGATCTGCCGGGCGTAGCCTTCCCCGTTTACTTTACCTGGTCCGGCGTCGCTATCCACGGCACCTACTGGCATAACGATTACGGCCGACGGCATAGTCACGGCTGCGTCAACGTGACCAGTGAGGCTGCTCAGTGGATCTTTCGCTGGGCCGACCCGGCTGTTCCGTACGACCAACATACCCTCATGTCCTCACCTGGTGAGGGCACGCGCGTTGTCGTGGTTGATTGACGTCCCTGAATATACGGTAGAAGCACGCTGCTCGCAGCTACTCTGACGAGACGCTGGCTTTGGATCGGTCGTCGATTGCTATTTCATCTGGGCATCCCGTAAAAGTACAGCCCAATAGCGCCTGCCACTACCGCCAGACAGCAGAAGAGAGCGAACAAGCTGGCTACGACGGTGATGATGACTGTCTGGCGGTTCTCACGGCCGCTGATGGCGATGGCTACGATGCACAGCGCGGCGGCCAGAAACACGATAATACCAACGGCTATGATAACGATAGAACCTAGACCTAACATGTCACTTTCCTTGGTCTACAGCGACCTCACCCTCGGGTGTGATCTGCTTGATCTTGAGTTCGGCCTCGTCGAGCTGTTTGTTGCAGTGCGCTGCCAGCGCTTGCCCGCGTTCGAAGAGAGCCATTCCTTCCTCTAGCGTCAGCCCGCCTGCTTCCAGCTTGCGCACGCTCTCCTCCATCTCGGCGAAGGCCTGTTCAAAGGTCAAATCGTCAATTTTGCTCATAACGTCTTCTCCTACGTTATTCAACGCGTTATCCTATGCGTGGCTTGGCCAGGATTTCCATTATTTTCAGGTCAAAGAAACCTTGCGCGTTGGTGGGGACTAGGACGACGGCGGTATCGGCACCGCGACCGGTGCCGGCGACTGTAATGCAGGGCTCATCCGTGCGCGCCAGCCCGGCGTCGGCAGCCATCAGCGCGATCTCGGCACACACCTTCATCCCCTGGCCAAAGGTGCGAAGCGTGAAAGCGATGATCTCGTCGGTCAGGTAGGTGCCCAGTTTCTTGCGTACCGCCCGGTTGACCCCGCCAAAGGCGTGTTGACAGGTGAGCACCTTGCCGCCGGCGGCCTCGATGGCGGCGCGATTCTCCTCCGTCAGCTCCTGCGCGTTGGGCTCGCCAAAGCCGGTGGAGTGGGTCACGACGACCACGTCGTGCCCTTGGAGCAGTTGTGCCGCTTGGGCGCCGGTGGCGCCCGTGGTCGTGGCGACCAGGATGGTGCGGATGCCCAACTCATCGGCGCGCTGCTTGGCGATCTTCAGCGTGCGAGCGGTGTTCGCCTTGCCGGGCTGGTCAAAGTAAATGGATTGGATGATGGTCTCAGACATAGTTTCTCCTTGGGGTTAGGACACCTCTGCCTCAAACGCTCCATCGGCCACGCGGACGTCGAGCGCGTCCCCCGTCGCGACATGTCCCACCGCTTGCACGACCTCTCCCGTTTCCCGGCGGCGCACGATGGTGTACCCGCGTTCCAACGTCCCCAGCGGACTGACGCTGGCCAATCGCCTGCTCAGACCGGCCACCCGCTCGCGATCCAGGGTCAGGCTGTGGCGCGTTGTGGCCTCCGCGCGGGCCAGTAGGTCGTCCACGCGCTGGCGGGCCTGGGCCAGTTGCGCCTGCGGCGAGAGGTGCTTGAGCGCCCGCATCTGCTCGGTCAGCTTCCAGCGGCGCTCCTTGATCTCCACACGCAGCGCGGCGGCCAGTGCCGCCGAAAGTCCGGTCACGTAGGTCCGCAGTTCCATCTGATCGGGCGCGACCATCTCGGCGGCGGCGGATGGAGTGGGGGCGCGTACGTCGGCGGCGAAATCGGCCAGGGAAAAGTCGGTCTCGTGCCCCACGCCGCACATGGTAGGGATGCGGGATGCGGCCACAGCGCGGGCCACCCGCTCGTCGTTGAACGCCCACAGATCCTCCAGGCTGCCGCCACCGCGGGCGATGATGATCACGTCGACGTCGCTGCGCGCGTTGAGCGCCTCGATGGCGGCCGCGATCTGCATCGGGGCGGCGTCCCCCTGCACCTGCGTGGGGGAGAGCAGCACCTCGGCCAGCGGGTAGCGGCGGTCCAGCACGTTGAGGATATCGCGCAGCGCGGCGGCGGTGGGGGAGGTGACGACGCCGATGCGGCGGGGCAGGGGGGGGAGCGGCCGCTTGCGCTCCGGGTCGAACAGTCCCTCGGCCTCCAACTGCGCCTTGAGCCGCTCGAACGCCAGGTACAGGTTGCCCACGCCGGCCGGTTGGATTCGATCGACGTAGAGCTGGTAGCGCCCGCCGGCCTCGTACACGCTCACGTTGCCGTGGGCCAGCGTCAGGTCGCCGCTGGCGGGTAGGTAGTCCTGTGCGTCGGCCACGTTGCGCCACATGACGCACGGCACCTGTGCGCCCGCGTCCTTGAGCGTAAAGTAGCAGTGGCCGGAGGAGGCGCGGCTGAAATTGGAGACCTCCCCCTCGACCCACACGTCGTCCAGTACCGGGTCGTCCTCGAACAGCCGCCGGATATGCCCGGTGAGCTGGCTCACGGTGAAGGGCTCAGAGATCGTCGGTCCGCCAAAGAGGCTGAGTTGTTCGAACATGATGGGGATTATGATAGCCCAGTGGGGGGCAGGTGTCAAGTGTGGCGTGCCCCTGTTACCTTTTTCTACTTTCTGCGATATACTCTGTGAATGTTGAAGGGGAGATGACCCCAGGGAGATTTTTATTGATTCAATCCAGAACTTTGACTGGGGGTGAAGACGAGGTATCGCTGGTAGAGTCTGCACAAAGTGATCCCGCAGCTTTTGCCATTCTCTATTGGCAGTACGTGACGCCGGTCTTTCGCTACGTCTATAGCAGAGTGGGCAATGTGCCTGACGCCAAGGACCTGACCGCGCAGGTTTTCAGTCAGGCACTGGAGGGGTTGTCCCACTATCGTCACCGAGGACGTTTCGCTGCCGGGCTTTTTACAATTGCCCGCCGCCGGGTGGCAGATCACTATCGCGGGCGACAGGATTACGTATCTTTCGACGAGTCCCTCGACAGCCCGGATCGGGGCGACAACCCTGTGGATTGTCTCGTGCGGCAAGAATCTTTGGAGAGATTGGCAGCCCCAGTGGGACAGCTGGATGAGGAAAAGCAAGAGCTACTGCGGCTGCGTTTTGCCGCTGGCCTGACCTACGGCGAGATGGCGCGAGTTTTGAAGCGCTCCGAGGCGGCGGTCAAGATGGCTGTGCGTCGCCTGTTGCGCCGGTTGGAGGCTGAGTGGGAGGAAGAGGATGTGTGAGTGCACAGATAATCATTCACCTCGTGTCGAGACGGGACTTGAGATGCTCTTTACTACACCGGTGCCAGATGCGGCCTTTGTCGCCGGTCTGGAGCGGCAGCTCGTGACTCGGGAGGGTTTTCGACGTGGTGGGGCTGACCAAGTCCCCTGGTGTCTCAGTTGGCGTCGCTGGAGGGTGGCGGCCCTGATTCTGGTGCTGGTCTTGGTCGTGACGGTGGTCGTCGCTGGCCCGCAGGAGGTGTGGGCTAGCCTACAGAGACTCTTGGGAGGTTATGTGCCAGGTCTCGGCTTCGTCAACCTGGAGCAGGCCTGGATGCTACCGGAGCCGGTGGAGGCCAGCCGTGAGGGGGTGACCGTACGCGTCGAGCACGTCGTGGCGTCGGCAGACGGCACGGTCGTTCAATTCAGTACCGTCGAGGGTATTCGCCATCTGCTCTTTCCCGTATCGGAGTGGAAGTGGGATTACGGTCAGGCCAGTGACGAATTTGAGGCTTTTTTGCGCCTGCCGGATGCTAGAGGTGGGTGCCAAGACCATGCGTGTAGGGGGCGGGACATTGGCTTTCCCGTCTCTGCCGGGCGGTACAGAGGTCGAGAATGTTACACTGGAACTGCCGCGCTTGCCACTGCTGCCGCCCGGTGCAGCGCCGGAGGATTGGGATATCCCGCTGCCTCTTCGGCCTGTCACAGAGGAGGTAGCGGCGGACCTCGGCGTGCAGGTGTACACCTTGTCCGACGGTAGCGATACCCACAAGGATATTACCCTACACGTGCTGGAGGTGGCGCACGGCCCCGACGAAACGGCCATCCACGTCCGCGTGGACTAGGAGCCAGAGGTGGGAAACGTTTCGGTCATGCGCCCCAGGCCTTTTGACAGTAGCCTGCATGGGGTACAATTGCACGACGGTCACATTTTCTACGCGGCGCAGGATATCGACGGCTGGTCTCCTGTCGAGTATGAAGGTCCGAGGGTGCTTTTTGGAGAGGGGACACCGGCAGAGTCTTGGCCAACGAGCTACGAAGACATGTGGACCTTTTATCCGCTTTGGCGTTCACCGTACAGTCTGACCCTTCAATTGGCATGGGTCGACGTTTTCGTCCCGATAGAAGGTGTGGGTTTCACCGTGGACTTGGGTGACGACCCGCAGGCAGGGGTGTGGCAGCCGCTCGATGACTTTTGTGGTCGACGGTCGTACGATGCATGTCACCTGGGCGAAACTTAAAGCTTTCCAGATCGCAAGCCCAAAACTGGTTGGGTATAGAGACCGGCTGGAAGTTGAGCTTTGAGGGGGCACCGGTGGAATGGGAGCGAAACGGCCGGGTTCTAGAGAGAGTCATACTTGTGGGAGATGATGCCTTTCCTATTCTTGTTGGATGGATGGGCAATGGCCATTGGATTCGGGAACTTGGATGAAACATGGCGCTTGAAAGATCCAGATGCTCCGTTACGTGGCCTTGTCATTCTCACTGAAGTTCCCGAGGGCCCGGTTTGCGTGCAGGTTAGTAAAGTGCTTGTGCGCATGGATGGACCGTGGGCTGTCCCTGGACGATACCTCAAACGGGCCAGATAGACGACTGAACTCTCTCCCAAACTGCATTCCTATGGCTCGACGCCCTTGACGTACCGGTCGAAGAACGCGATCGAGCGCTGCATGGCTGTGCCAAAGCTGTTCGAGATGTTGTGGTTGTCGCCCTCGTAGATGTACAGCTCGGTCCGCTCGTCGATCGCTACGAGTTGCGCGTACAGGTTCTGGGAGAACTCAAGCGGCACCGAATCATCCGCTGTGCCGTGGTGCAGTTGGAGCGGGCCGGATAGGTCGCCCAGGTAGGACGTCGGGGACAGGGCGGCCCAGAACTCGGGGTTCTCCTCGGGTGTGCCGTAGGTATCGAACGTCTCCTCCAAGCCCCGGTGCCTGGGGTGGTCTGGGTCCAGTGTTGGCGTCGGGCCGTCCGATCGCCAGCGCCTCCAGGCCTCGATCAGCTCCGCGTAGGGCGCGGTGGTGCCGGCCCAGACGGCGCCGGCCTTGACGTCCTCCGTCACGACCATGGCGCGCACCGTGATCCCCCCGCCCATCGAGTGGCCCCACATGCCGATCCGGTCGGGGTCGGCGTCGGGATATTGTTTGAGCGATGCCACGGCGTTGAGCACGTCGACGGTGTAATCGGGCACGGTGTGCCCGCTCGACGGTTCCCCCTCCGATTTATCGTGTCCGCGGTAATCGGAGCGAAAGACGATGTACCCGTTCCTGGCGAACCCATCCACGTAGGCCACGTAGCGCTCTGTGGTGCGGTATTGATCGGGTGGGATGTAGCCGTGGTTGAACACGACCACGGGCCAGCCGCTCTCGGGTTTCTCTCCCTGGGGTACCGTCAGCAGGGCATAGATCTTGAGTCCCTCGGAGAGATATGAAGTAATGTACCGGTCATAGTTGGATCCCAGGTCTAGCGTCTCTTCGATGGTGATCTCGCTGCCGAGATAGTCTTGCTGGCGCATCACCTCGATCATCAGCGGGTGGGTCGGGGTGGGAGTTGGCGTGGGCGAGGGGGTGGTGGTCGGCGTGGGAGTCGGTGTGGCCGTTGGATTGGGTGTGATCGTCGGCGTGTGCGTTGGCGTCAGTGTCGGCGGGACGGTCGTTGGCGACGGCAGTGCGGTGGGCTGTGGACCGCCGCACGCAGCCAGCACGATCATCCCGAGGATCAACAAGCAGACCCCAAAGAACAGGGCGCGTTTTTGTGTAACCGCACCCGAAATCATTCGCATAGTCATTGCCTGAAACTGAACCTCATGTGGCCCCCGCACGCTCCTCCAGCAGCTCGATCAGCGGCCTCAGCAGAAAGTTGGCTTGCCTGCTGCCGGAACCTCCCCTGCTGCCTGCGCCACCAGATCCGTCACCGGGGAAGCCGCCGCCAGCTTGCATGGTGGCGCGCATTTCTTCTCGTTCCTCGTCGGTCATGTTGGCAAACTCGGCCCGCTGCGTAGCCATCTCGGGCGGCATCTCTCCGTCTGACCCGCCTGGCGGCCCACCGGGGAAGCCTCCGCCCGCTTCCATCGTCGCGCGAACCGCTTCCCGTTCCTCATCGCTCATGTCTCCACCGGGGCCCCCTGCGCCCGGTCTGGGGCTTTCCATGCCTTGTTCCTCCATCCAGGCCCGCAAATCCTCCTGCGTGAGCTGCATGGCCGCGATGGCTTGCAACTGCTCCTGCGTCATCGCCTCTTCGATCTGCTTCAGGACGGCATCTATCTCGGCCTGGATCGTCACGCCGCCGCCTTGAAGTGCCTGCCACAATGGCAGAAGCGTCTTTGCCTGTTCCTGCGTGACGGCGTGCTCCATCTCTTCCAGCAGCAGCGTGCCCAGCATGAGCTGGTTCGACACGCTCAGTGCACCCTCGTAGGATGTATCGAGCACCTCGCTGGTGTAGGAGCTATTTACAGCTTCTTCCACTACCTGCGTCGGTTCGCTACTGGCACAGGCAGCCAGCAGCGCCACAGGCAATACTAGCACAAGTATTGATACTATGACAGTCTGAAATCTCATGTTCTTACCTCCATTTCAATCTCCAATCTCTATTCTCTTCTCAATGCCTCGATCGGATCCAACTGCGCCGCCTGGGTCGCGGGATAATATCCGAAAAAGATGCCCACCGCCGCTGCTGCGCCAAAGGCCAGCGGGATCGAAGCTGTCACGATCTCGGTGCGCATCGTGCCCAGCTCGTTAAAGGCATAGGAGCCTCCGACGCCGATCAGCACGCCCACGATCCCGCCGATCAGGCTCAGCATCACCGCCTCTAGCAGGAACTGGAGCAGCACGTCGCGCGGGCGCGCCCCCAGGGCTTGCCGCAGGCCGATCTCTTTCGTCCGCTCGGTGACGCTGACCAGCATGATGTTCATGATGCCGATGCCGCCTACCACCAGCGAGATGCCCGCCACCCAACCCAGCAGGTTGCGAAATGCCTCCGTCGTCGACGCCTGGGCGTCGATGATGCTATCCTGCGTCGTCAGTGCAAAGCCAGGTGAATCGGCCGTCGTGCCGTACAGCTTCATGAGTTCACTGCTCAACTGGGCCATCACGTCATCCATGGTATCTCTGCTCTCGGCAGAGACGTACACCATGCGCAGGGTGTCGCCACCAAAGCGCATGTTGGTGAATTTCTTGAAAATCACGGTGATGGGAATGTACACCCGCTCGTCGTAATCGGTGTTGCCGACCAGGCCTTTTTGCGCCATCACGCCGACGACGATGAACTTGGTCGAGTCGATCTTGATCGACTGTCCGACGGCTGAGCTCGTGCCGCCAAAGAGCTCCTGAGCGATGTCGTATCCCAGTACGACCACTTTGTTGGTCCGGTCGTTGTCATCGTCGATGATAAAACGCCCTTCCGCCAGCGCGTACTCGCGCACCTTGGTAAAACTGGGCGTCGTGCCGACGACGGAGATGTCTTCCAGCGTCGTGCTGCCGCCTTTGATATCCTGCGTGGTCGATTGCTCCGCCGAGATGCCATTGATGCCGGTCAGTTCCCCTTCGAGGGTGGTGAGGTTGTCGTAGGTCAGGCCGGGCGGGGGTGCCGATCCGGGGCCGAACCCGCCTCTGCTGAACGACGGCATGATCACGATCAGGTTCGCGCCCAGCGAGTTGATCTGATCGGCGATTTCGGCCTCGGCACCGGCGCTGACGGCCAGCATCACGATCACCGCCGCCACGCCGATGATCACGCCCAGGGTGGTGAGGAACGAGCGCACCTTGTTGAGGGTCAGACCCTCCCACGCTACTTTCAACGTTCGCCAAAAGCTCATTGCGCGCCTCCGTTGTAACCG
>Ga0307420_1001158_pt1 | contig 11709 bp, 9 predicted proteins | sample SalMarWE160240MG_2_FD_202167 | JGI IMG/M metagenome (GOLD analysis project Ga0307420, IMG submission 202167) | Salt marsh sediment microbial communities from the Plum Island Ecosystem LTER, Massachusetts, United States - WE1602-40 | ecosystem: Environmental > Aquatic > Marine > Intertidal zone >... | reverse complement strand
CAGGTTCATCGAAAATAATAAAAACCATCCAGGGTCTTTTAACTTATGGTTGGTCCTGGCAGCAGAACCGTAAAAGCCAGGAGGAGTTGGTTGAGATTTTGGAGACGGTATTAGGGAATGATTGTGTTCTTCTCCGGGACGTTAATATACCAAAAGTAAATAGACCAATTCCTATAGTATTGATCACTCCTGCCTTGCTGCTGGTTATCAATCCAAAATCCCAGCAAGGGTTTTTCAGAGCGGAAGGAAAGCGCTGGGAGGAGCTGGGCCGTGACGATGAATACCGACTGGCACAGACCAACCTCATCCGTGAAACCTGGCTGTTCCAAAAAACTGTCGAAGGTTATCTCAAGCAGCACAATTTTTCTGCGCCAATGGATCGCGGCGTAATGATATTTGTTTCTCCTGAAACTGTCGTAGAGTCGATCCGTCCCCGGGTCCGCGTCATCCAGGCGGATGGCATCCGTAATTTCGCCAGGGAATTGGCAATTTCAAAACCCGTTTTCAGCGATATGGATTTCCGGTCCGTGGTTAAGTTATTAACCGAGCCGCGCCTGCCTGATAAAACCAAAAAGAAAAAGATCGCACCGGAATTATTGGAACCGGAATTAGAAATAGATGAAACGCTGGCTAAAGTAGATGAAAGCATCGGTAAGATTACCAGGAAGATCAACTTTACCCGCCAGGAATGGATTGTCGTTGGTTTTCTGGTCGTTGGCGTAATTGTCGTCCTGATTGTGCTGATCTTGTTGATTATTTCCAATCTCTAACCAAAAACGGATCTTTTGTGTTCCTTTCCATCATCATACCCGCCTACAATGAAGAGAGTCGCCTCCCAATTACCCTTAACAAGATTGGCTCATTTCTTGGTAGCCAATCCTATTCATCTGAAGTCTTGGTTGTAAATAATAACAGCACGGACAGAACTGCAGAGATCATCAAGGATTATTGCTCCCGTTATCCTAATATGCAGGGGTTATTTGAAGGACAACCAGGCAAAGGAGCTGCAGTACGGTGCGGTATGTTACGTGCCCAGGGGGAGTTTGCCTTCATGTGCGATGCCGATCTCTCCATGCCCATTGAAGAGCTGAATAATTTCCTCCCACCTCAACTGGAAGGCATAGATATATCGATCGCATCCAGGGAAGCCCCTGGGGCAATCCGCTATAACGAGCCTAATTTTCGCCACTTCGGTGGCAGGTTGATGAATTGGCTGATCCAGCTATTTATTTTGCCAGGCTTAAATGACACCCAATGTGGTTTTAAATGTTTTTCTATGCAAGCGGCAAAAGATCTTTTTAACCACCAGACCCTTCCGGGATGGTCATTTGATATTGAATTGCTGTTCATTGCTCGCCAGCGGGGATATAAGATCCAGGAAATACCTGTCCCCTGGTATTTTCACCAAGAAAGCAAGGTGCATGCTGTCCGCGATGGTTTGCAAATGCTGATGGATATCCAAACCATTCGCCGCAACTCCAACCAGGGTAGATATGACCCTGAGAATTGATCCTTCCTTAATCCCTGAAACCCCCGATCTCAGTTTTGAACGCGCCCTCTGGAAACAGGGAATAATATATGTTGCTGGCATCGATGAAGCTGGAAGAGGCTGCCTGGCCGGTCCGGTTAGTGCTGCTGCGGTGATCTTGCCTAAAACCGAAGATCAACCGGTCCTTTTTTCCGGATTTCGGGATTCCAAACAGCTCTCAAGAGAGCTACGGGAAAAAGAGCGAAAGATCATTGAGGTGAACAGCCTGGCCTGGGGTGTTGGCCATGCCTCCAATCTGGAGATCGATCGATATGGGATTGTCCCTGCGACCCGACTCGCTGTAAGCCGGGCTCTTGAAAAGCTTAAACATCAGCCCGAACATTTGTTGGTTGACTACATTGTATTACCCGATAATCCTTTACCTCAAACCAGACTCGTAAAAGGGGATGCCCGGTCGCTCTCGATCGCGGCCGCTTCCATCCTGGCCAAAACCCACCGGGACGCTGTGATGATCGCCCTGGCTGAAAAATATCCTGCCTATGATCTGGAAACCAATAAGGGATATGGAACCGCCTCCCATAGGGAAGCGATCCAACAATACGGACCCTCTCCCCTGCACCGGATGAGTTTTGCTCCTATGTGTACTGAATGATCCTTTACAATCCAATCATGTTGATCTCCTCATAGTATGATGTTAGAAAATTCCATGACTGAGAAAAAGATCAAACCCTACGGCCAATGGCCATCAGAAATCACTCCCTCAATCTTCGCCAATCTTCTGAAGATCAGTGAACCTGCCTGGGGGAATGATGGCTCCCTGTTCTGGCGGGAACGATCTTCGTCCCTGACAAAAATCCAGATGATTGCTCCTCAATCCGACGAAATTCAAACGATAAGTGGAGATTTAAATGTGGGGGGAGAGCTGTTATACGGCGGCGGTGGATATACAATCGCCGCAAATTCATTGATAGTGGTCAACAAAATTTCTCATCAGCTGCATCAGATTCATCCCGGGAAAGGCAAACCTGAACAATTGACATCATCCCTGGTATACAGCGCCTCTCCCACATTATCACCGGATGGAAAATATGCCATATTTGTGCACTCTGATGGCGATGTTGACTCAATTTTTATCCGAGGGCTGGCTGACATATCACCTGCTCAACCCCTGATCTCCGGGTCAGATTTTTACAACTACCCCCGCTGGCATCCTAACAGCAGCCGGATCGCCTGGATCAGCTGGGATTTTCCCCATATGCCCTGGGATAGCAGTTATTTATGGCAAGCCAGTCTTGATTATTCATCTGAAGCAGGACCTAACCTGACCTCAAAATCGCTAATAGCCGGCGGTGACGATATCTCCGTGCTGCAGCCCGAGTTCTCACCCGATGGTAAATATCTGGCTTATATTTCGGATCAGGATGGCTGGTGGCAAATATACCTTTTTAACATACAGACTGAAGATCATCGCCAGTTAACCAAAGTAAATGCTGAACACGGCCTCCCACCCTGGCTTCAGGACCAGCGATCTTTCCAATTCAGTCCTGACAGCAACCGGATATACTTCCTTCGCAATCAGAATGGCATCCGGACCCTTTGGGCCCACGATCTAACATCAAAAAAGGAAATCAAGATCAGCCTGGATGAAAAATATACCTGGCTGGAGGATATATCAATCTCCCCGGATGGTTATCAGTTAGCCCTGGTCGCGTCTGGGGCAGACCTTCCTCCCCGCTTGATCACCGTAACCCTGAACGGAAAAACGAAGATCATTCGAAACTCCGCCTGTGTCCAGTTATCAAGAGAGACTTTTTCGGTGCCTGAACCTGTTTCCTGGCCCGGCGAGGATGGCCAGGAAGTCTACGGACTGTTTTATCCTCCTCAAAACCCACAATACATCGGGGAAGGAAAACCACCCCTGCTGATGATCATCCATAGCGGTCCCTCACGGCAAAAATGGGTTGATTTCCAGACCCGGACACAGTACTTCACCAGCCGGGGCTACGCTGTCCTGGAGGTGAATTACCGGGGCAGCACCGGGTATGGCAGGGAATACCGCCAAGCTCTGAAAGGGAACTGGGGAGTTATGGACGTTGATGATTGTCTGAGTGGGGCAATCCACATCACAGAACTTGGATGGGCAGATCGGGAAAAAATGGTTTTAATAGGAAGCAGCTCTGGCGGTATGACCGTCTATCAGATCCTCGTAAAATATCCTGGTATCTTCCGGGCTGGAATATCTTTGTACGGGATTGCCAATCACCTCTCTCTTTTACAGAACCCGCCAAAATTTGAAAAGTATTATTCCGATTGGTTAATTGGTCCATATCCGGAGGCAAAAGAACTCTATCAGCAGCGTTCACCAGTTTTTTTTGCGGACAATATCCAGGATCCTGTGGCAGTTTTCCAGGGTGGCAAAGACCAGATTGTCCCCCAGGACCAAACCGAACAAATTGTATCTGTCCTGCGCAAGAATCAGGTGCCCTATCTTTACCGGCTCTACCCGGATGAAGGCCATAGTTTTAAACAAACATCGACCCTGGAAGATTTTTACGTCCAACTGGGCAGATTTCTGGAAACACATCTCAGTTGATCAGAAAGCTATTTTCCACAACCCAAAAACAAGAACGTTTATAATAGAATGGTTCACGACTTTCGCTATTAAGCCTGCATTTGAAACCAAAAAGAATAGGATTCTTCATCAATCAGAGAGATATACATTCTCACCAAGGAAGGTTTATATGAAAAAGAAAATAATCGTTCTGGGAGCTGGATTAGTTGGAAGTGCCATCGTTTTTGATCTGGCTCAGGAAAAAGACTACCAGGTCACTGCGGCGGATATCAATCCCAAAGCCCTGAAGAGTGTAGCTGATATACCGGGAGTGACAACAAAACAGGCTGATCTTTCAAAACCGGAAACCATCCAATCCCTGGTCAAAGATGTTGATCTGGTGATCTGCTCTGTTCCGGGATTTATGGGTTATCAAACTCTGCGGGAAGTGATCACTGCTGGCAAGAATGTGGTCGACATTTCCTTTTTCCCTGAAGATCCTTTTGGATTGGATGAATTAGCTAGAGAAAAAGAGGTAACTGCAATCGTTGATTGTGGAGTCGCACCTGGGTTGTGCAATATCCTCGCCGGATACGTAGCCGAAAAGCTTGATGAGACATTATATTATCATTGTTTTGTAGGCGGATTACCTGAAATCCGGGAGTGGCCTTTTGAATATAAAGCTGTATTTTCTCCGGCAGATGTACTGGAGGAATATACCCGCCCGGCCCGGCTGGTTGAACACGGACAGGAAGTGATTTATCCTGCGCTTTCCGGTCTGGAGTTAATAAATTTCCCGGGAACTGGCACATTGGAAGCCTTTAATACTGATGGACTGCGAACCCTGCGTGACACACTTGCCTTTCCAACTATGATAGAAAAGACTCTGCGTTATCCGGGACACGCCGATCTGATGCGGGCCTTTAGGGAGAGCGGCTTTTTTAGTCCGGATCCAATAGAGGTGGATGGCAGCCAGGTGATACCGCTTTCCTTGACTTCCAGATTGTTATTCGATCAATGGCATATGAAGGAGGGGGAAAAAGATCTGACGGTAATGCAAGTAATCCTCAAAGGCAAGAAGAAAAACAAACAGGTCGTCTATCAATACGATCTGCTGGACCATTTTAACGAGAAGACCGGAATCACATCCATGGCCCGAACTACCGGGTATACCTGCACGATCGTCGCCCGGCAGCTGTTAAAAGGAATGATCCCCAATCCGGGCATCTGCCCTCCGGAATACCTCGGAAAGGTCCCCCATCTTTTTGAAGATCTGCTGAGAGAATATCAAAAACGGGGAATACACTTGGTGGAATCGATCAGCTAGAACATCATTGATCTCTTCCCTGAGGTACGTTAAGGATTTGATGAACAAGGATTTGGATCATATACTCCAGCTTGCTATCTCACTAGGCACCAGTGACGCTCATTTGATATCCAGCAACTCAATCATCGTGGAAGACCTGCTGGCGCGTAAATGCATTGAGCCTCAATGCGAAAATTACGGCCTGTCATTCAGCTGCCCGCCTTATGTGGAAGGTCCCGCTTCCTTTCGGGAGTTGATAAAAACCCACCCCCAGGCGCTTGTTATCCGGCTGGTGATCCCCTCCTTGATGCTTCTTTCCTGGGAGCGAATCGAGTTGGGCAGGGTTTTACACGAACTGGTTGCCACTGTTGAATTGGAAGCAAAGAAAATGGGGTATACCAATTCTTCTGGATTCGCCGGTGGTTCCTGCAAAGAATTATTTTGCCAGGACCATCTCAACTGCAGGCGGATCGAAGAAAACGGTCCCTGCCGGCACCCTGACTTGGCAAGACCATCCATGTCTGGATATGGGATCGACGTGTTTCAACTTGTCAAGAGTTGCGGTTGGAAAACAAATCTGAACCAAGAAGATGAGCTGGATGCCGAAAACCAGCTGACCTGGGTCGCAGGACTGATCATGATCGGATAATGGGTACATTCTTAAGAGGAATAAAACATGCCAAAATTAAAAATTGAAGGTATAGGTGAATTTGAAGTAATCGCTGGAACCCGGCTGGTGAACGCACTGGAAGATAATGGGGGGGAACCCCTGCACCGCTGCGGTGGTAATGCCCGCTGTACTACCTGCCGGGTGGAATTCCTGGAAGGGGAACCAGAGCACATGACGGAAGCTGAAAAGACCAAACTTGAAGATAAAAAAGACAGCCTGGGACAATTCCGCTTATCCTGCCAGTGTACTGTAGACCATGATATGCATGTCAAAGTTCTGATGCCTTTCAGCGAAAGCGGCTTCGACGATCCCGGTCCCAGACCAGCAGATCACGTAACACCTTAGAAGTGGAAAATGAATAACAACATAATAAAAATCCCCAGGGGATTAAAAACCTGGTTTGTGATCCACTTTGTGATAGATATGCTTTTTGCCATCCCGCTTTTGTTGCTTCCGGAAATGATTTTGCCCTTGTTTGGTTGGGAATCTTTCGACCCGGTTATGCCAAGATTGGTGGGCGCAGCCCTGCTAGGTATTGGCGGAGAATCCCTGTTTAGCAGAAATGCCACGGGTGAGGCATTTAATGCTTTACTGCGTCTGAAGATCATCTGGGCTTCCGGGGCGATCCTGGCCCTGGGTTTGGGCATTCTCAGAGGTGGGCCACCCGCCACCTGGGGATTCCTTGTAATATTTGTTGGTTTTCTGGTGATTTGGATATATTTCAAGATCAAATTGAACGATATTGATCAAAAATAAGCCCTCAGATGAGGGCTAGTTTTTGATCGGGTCTTTTTATAACTAATTACCGCTTTCTGCCAGTGCTTCCTCAATTGCCAGTCGGAAACTCTCGATCGGCTGGTTCCCGCGCAATAAAACTCCATTCACCAGAAATGAGGGGGTTCCGGTGATTCCGTTCTGGCGTGCCAGACTTTCATCATTTGCTGCCAGCGATTGGTAGGTGCGGTCTGTCAGGCAGGTTCTAAATTGCTCCAAATCCAGATTCAGGATTTCTGCATAAGTAATAAGTTTTTTAGAATTATCCGCAGCCCGATTGCCAAATAGGTTGAGCTGGTTGGTAAATACCAGGTCATGGAAAGTCCAGAAATTATTCTGTTCTCCAGCGCAGTAGGCCGCTTCTGCTGCCTGTAATGTCGCAGCCGATCCCAATAACCCGCCCACACTGTGGAACTGCAGATATACTATACCGCTGTCGATGAATTCCTTTTCAAGCAATTTTTTGGTTTCAAGACCAAAGTCAGCGCAGTGTGAGCAGCCAAAATCAGAAAATTCCTGAATTACCACTGGAGCATTTGGATCCCCCAATCCGCTCAGTTCATTCTGTTGGTATGTTTCCAGTTCGGGTATGACAACCTGATTGGAAGATATGATCGCATAAACGATTGCACTAACTACAAGAACAACACCTACCCCCATGATCCAGATAATGATATTTTTCTGACGCTGCCTTTTCCGGCGGCGTTCTTGGATAGCCTTTTTAGAACTCATAAATACCAACCTTCTTCTGTAATCCGTTTAACATACCCATTTTACACATAGATCTACAATAAAAATAAGTTCTAACAAAATATTAAGGTAATTAGTGATAGTTCTCATTTTGCCAGTTAACAAAAAAATCCACCGTTTCCGGTGGATTTTTAATTACTTAGATCGATTTCTATTTCTTTCTTTTCCCGACAAATACTTTGGTTAACTCTGCCGCGATTGAGGGACCCAACAGCAGGGGCAGGATCACTTCCCATTGAGTCCAACCCAGGGGTACAGTATCAAAAATGCCCTGCAAGAAAGGAATATAAACAACCCCCAATAGTAAAACCAGGGAGGAAAGAATTGCCCAGTTCATAACCTTGTTTTTAAACACTCCGATTTTCAAGATCGGCACCCGTTCGGATCTGGCAGTAAAGGCTCGCAGCAGTTCCGAGAATGACAGAGTCACAAAAGCCATGGTTGGGGCCATTTCAGGAAAATAGGTCAATCCTATCCAGTAGGCGCCCAAGGTGACTGCTGTAATTGCCACTGTTTGAATACTGATACCGGTGAGCATAAATCGATTCAGAATCGGCTCATCTGGATCCCTGGGGGGCTGCTCCATCAAGTCAGGGTCCCCTTTTTCAAGACCAAGCGCCAGGGCAGGCGCACCATCTGTGATCAGATTCAACCAGAGGAGCTGGATCGCGCTCAAAGGTGATTTCCAACCCACCATTGTAGCCAGGAAGATAGTTGCGATCTCAGCAATGTTGCAGGACAGCAGGAAATAAACGAATTTTCGGATATTGCTGTAAATCACCCTGCCCTGCTCTACCGCAGAGACGATACTGGCGTAATTATCATCCGTCAGCACCATATCGGCGGTTTCCTTGGCCACATCAGTTCCAGTGATGCCCATTGCTATCCCAATATCTGCCATCTTAATGGAGGGGGCATCATTGACGCCATCACCGGTCATGGCTACGACTTCGTTATTGGATCTGAAGGCATCAACTATGCGCACCTTATGCTCCGGTGATACCCGGGCAAACACATCGGTTGTTCTTACCGCTACTTTCAACTCTTCATCAGAGAGTTCATCCAATTCCTTTCCGGTTATTACCTGGTGTCCCGTCTGGAGCAGACCAATTTCCTGGGCAATGGCTTTGGCAGTATTTGGGTAATCACCGGTGATCATCGCTGTCCTGATACCAGCTTCACGAGCTTTCTGCAGGGCTGGCTGGACTTCAGGACGGGCAGGATCGATCATACCCAGCAAACCTACAAAGATCAGTTCCTCTTCAATTTCTGAACTCAAATCGCCGTTGTGGTGATATTCCAGTTCTTTCACTACCCGGTATGCCACACCAAGCACTCGCAGTGCCTGAGAGGTCATCCGGTCATTGGCAGCCAAGATTCGCCGCCTCTGTTCTTCATTCAAAGGAACAGCGACATCATCCCGGCTCTGGTAATGGGTGCAGCGTTCCAGGACTACATCCGGAGCGCCTTTTTGAGCAACTACATACCAGGCTTGATGTTTTTGATCTAAAAATGGAGACACATCGCCTGCTTCTGGCTGATTGATGGCATGAACGGTTACCATTCGTTTACGTTCGGAATCAAAAGGAATTTCTTCAATACGGGGATAGGCTTGGGATAGTGGCGCTGGCAAAGCGCCGCCCTTGGCTGCGGCAACCAGCAGAGCTCCTTCCGTAGGATCACCTACCATCCGGATGGTTTTCTTCCCTTTGTCGTCATAATCTGTTTCCAGGATAGCGTCGTTATTTAATGCGCCGATCCACAGCGCAGTCCGGATCCCGGGATAGTCTCCAGCCAGATCCACAATCTCACCATCACAAAGGAAATCACCTTCCAGGGTATACCCTGTTCCCGTAATATCCAGAAATTCTCCATCAACCGCGATATGGGTCACAGTCATTTCATTCTGAGTTAAAGTACCTGTTTTATCCGAGCAGATAATGGTCGCTGAACCCAAGGTTTCCACAGATGATAATTTTCGCACCAGGGCATTGCGGGCAATCATCTCCTGCATACCTAATGCCAGGGTGATCGTAACCACTGCCGGCAATCCTTCTGGAACAGCAGCAATGGCAAGACTGACAGCGATGATGAACATTTCCAGGGGAGGTGTGCCGGTGATCATCCCCTCAACAAAAACAATCCCGCTGATCACCAGGGTCACCCAGCCCAGGGTACGTCCAAAACTATCCAACCGCTTCTGAAGAGGAGTGTCACCCTCCTCTACAGTCTGGAGCAGGGTTGCGATTTGTCCGATCTCAGTAAACATGCCGGTATTGGTAACCACACCGACTCCACGGCCGTAACTTACTACGGTGCCAGTATACGCCATGGTTTTTCGATCTCCCAGGGCTGCGTCTTCTTCCAGCTCCATCTGGGCATTTTTGGTCACTGCCACTGATTCGCCGGTCAAGGCCGCTTCTTCGATCCTAAGATTGACAGTTTCCAGCAGACGCACATCGGCAGGCACATAATTACCCGCTTCCAGGAAAACAATATCACCCGGCACGACCTCCCGGGCAGGAATCGCTTGTCGGTGCCCATCGCGGAGTACATTGGCATCCGGGGAGGCCATTTTCTTAAGCGCGGCCAAAGCTTCTTCTGCTCTGCTCTCCTGGATCACTCCCAGACCGGCATTAAGGACAACAATGATCATAATGGCTGCGGCTTCAACCCAATCGCCCAATACAGCTGATATCAGCGCCGCAACAAGCAGCAGGATGACCACAAAGTTGGCGAACTGTTCATAGACCTTGACCCAGATGCTGGTTGGCGGGGCTTCCTGAAGCTCGTTCTTCCCGCAGGAATTTATCCGATCCTCTGCCTCGGCAGCTGATAAACCTAACTCCCGGTCGACCTCCAGTCTGGAGACCACCTTGGCGCTTGGAATAGCATGCCAGTTATCATTTATTTGATTATTCTTGTTTTCTTTTTGGATTTGATCTTTACTCACGATACCTGCTCTCCATCAATATCTTCGTGATTAAGGAAAACAGCTGGTGATTTATTCTCCAACTGTTTGGTCTTCAGTAGGTTCTAAGCCTCCAGGCACTTCCACATAGAAATACCAATCCGGGATAGTTTCCAGACGATCAGAGGGTTCAAAAATTGGACCGATTCGGACGCCCTTAACTTCAGAGGAAACACCATAAGTATAGACCGGATAGTACAGGGGAAGCGCGGGAAGCTGATCATAGAATCTGACCTGGAAGTTCTTGTATAATCTTGCCCTTTCACTTATATCCAGGATAATGCGGGCCTGCTCCAGATATTCACTGGCCCGGCGATCATTCCACATGGAATAGTTTTGCCCTCCCGTTGCCTGGGTCTGATGCCAGAAAGGATAGGGGTCTGGATCCGGCATACTGGTTAAATTTAAATCTACCAGAGCAGCTTCGTAATCCCTGTAATCTAACCTGTTCAGGACTTCCTGGTACGGCAGAGCTAATAGGTTTACCTCAAATCCCAGGGCAGTCCAGTTCTCCTGGATAGCCTGAGCGATCTGAGTATGCAGTCCGGTTTCAGGATAGATCAATTCCACGGACAAACGGTCGCCATCCTCATTGGTGCGGGCAAGACCGCCCTCTCCTGGGAAAGTGTAACCCAGATCACGAATGATCTCTACCGCTTTTTCTGGATCAAAATCATAGCGGGGTATATTTTCATAATATGCCCAGGTTGTTGGAAATATAGGACCGTCAGCGATAATTGCCTGTCCCTGATTAATATGATCGACCAGGTACTGCCGGTTGATCCCATGCAACAAGGCTTTCCGCATATCAACATCCTGGAAATAGGGGGTTTCTGGATTGTCCAGATTCAATAAGACCAGGGTCATCTCGGGTAACCGACTGGTATATAGTTTCAAATTCTCGTCAGCCAGCGCGTCTTCCAATATTTCTCCAGAGACCTCTCCGATACCCTGAATCTCACCTTCCAGGTAAGCATCCCAAACGGATTCATAATCGGGATAATACTGAAATGCAACCTGGTCTAAAAAGGCTTTTTCACCATAGTATTCCCGATTCTTTTGTAATACTACACCCGTGATCTGGTCATCTTCAATAATGAGACTGTCGAACCGGAATGGACCAGTCCCAACAGGCTGAAGATTAAATGGCGCATCTACAATTTCCTGGACCGACAGATCCGCAAGCAGATGTGACGGC
>Ga0307420_1001156_pt1 | contig 11712 bp, 9 predicted proteins | sample SalMarWE160240MG_2_FD_202167 | JGI IMG/M metagenome (GOLD analysis project Ga0307420, IMG submission 202167) | Salt marsh sediment microbial communities from the Plum Island Ecosystem LTER, Massachusetts, United States - WE1602-40 | ecosystem: Environmental > Aquatic > Marine > Intertidal zone >... | reverse complement strand
TTAAAAAATGTGCAACCTTAAACGTTGTCTCTTTATTTTCTATCACACATGGACCGGAGATTAAAAATAGAGGGCTATCTCCTCCAATCTTCAGGTTTCCTATCTTTATTTGGCAAGAAACCTTTATTTCAGCCTTATTAGCAATCATATAATAAGCTCTATAAATAATGGCTTATTGTTATCCAAAGAAAAAATAAAGTCAAGAATCCGTTTACCCTTTTATAGTTGTCACTTTTATTTTCTTGTAAAGATTAAAAGATTTTCATATAGTGATCGAAATTTTTCGAGATTGTAGTATGGTATTTGCCCAAAAGAACCAGTAGCCTTAAATCCACAAAATTGTAAACAATCACCTATTATGGCTAATCATAAGAACAAAAAGACAATTGAGGAAATAAACAGGCGGATAAAAGAAGGCAAAGTGGTAGTAGTTACCGCCGAAGAGATGGTAGGCATAGTAAAGGAAAATGGCCCGGAAAAAGCCGCCAAAGATATTGATGTCGTGACAACTGGAACCTTTTCCCCGATGTGTTCATCAGGGGCGTTTATTAATTTTGGCCACAGTAAACCACCTATCAAGGCATCTCAGGTCACCCTTAACGATGTTCCCGCATATGCCGGCCTTGCCGCTGTAGATATATATATAGGCGCTACCGCACCATCAATAGATGATCCATTAAATAAGGTCCACCCAGGTCAATTCAAGTATGGTGGTGGACATGTTTTACATGACCTTGTCTCTGGTAAAAAAGTTCGGCTGGTTGCCAAGGCATACACAACAGATTGTTATCCAAAACGAGAAATAAAAAAACAAATAAGACTTTCGGACCTGCCTTATGCTGTCTTGGTTAACCCCAGAAATGCTTACCAGAACTACAATTGTGCAATAAACCTACAAGATAAAATGATCTATACCTATATGGGTGTCTTAAGACCCAAGGCTGGTAATGCTAACTACGCAACCGCTGGCCAGCTTAGCCCACTCTTAAATGATCCTTACTGTATGACAATTGGTCTGGGAACCAGGATTTTCCTTGGGGGTGCCCAGGGATACATAACCTGGGCCGGCACGCAGCACAAGCTGTCAGTTGCAAGAGGTAAAAATGGGGTCCCTTTAGAACCAGGTGCAACACTGATGGTGATGGGTGATTTAAAAGAGATGAATCCGCGCTGGTTAGTAGGAGTAAGCATGCTTGGTTATGGATGTTCCTTGGCTGTAGGTATAGGTGTCCCAATCCCAATCCTGAATGAGGATATAGCCAGCTATGCTGGTGTCTCTGATGAGGATATCTTCACACAGATCATTGATTATGGAAAAGACTATCCCAAAGGAAATGCCAAAAGCCTGGGTGTGGTAAGTTATGCAGAATTAAAGAGTGGAACGATAACACTGAATGACCAGACTATCCAGGCTGTGCCACTTTCCTCTTATGTGAGGGCTCAAGAGATTGCAGGCATCCTCAAAGAATGGATTCAAAAAGGGCAATTCTTTCTTGGTCAACCTCAGCACCTTCTCAAGGATATATAAATGGCTGTAACCGTTCACGGTTTTGAGGTTCATAGGTTCAGGGTTCAGGGGTATTGAACTGTTGAACGCTTACGATTTTATACGTCAGTGACGAAAACTAAAAAGGTAAAAAATCTTTTAGATCCTATGGGATCTGTTTTAATCGCCCTTTCAGGGGGTGTTGATAGCGCCCTTCTCCTTCAAATAGCCTCCGAAACTCTCAAAGAAAAGGTAAAGGCTGTCACTTTTACCTCTCCAATCTTTTCAAGGAATGATCTTATGAGGGCAGAAAACCTCGCCAAGAGATTAAAGATAGATCATATAAAAATAAAATTCGATATACTTTCTCATAGCGATTTTTGTAAAAACGATAAAATGAGGTGTCATGTCTGTAAAGCGAAAATGATTGAAGAGTTAAAAAAAGAGGCTAAAAAAAAAGGTATTAGCTATATAGCCGATGGTAGTAATAGTGACGACATGAAAGATTACCGGCCAGGTCTTAAGGTAGCACAAAAATCAGGGATAAAATCACCCTTGCTTGAGGCCGGTTTAGGTAAAGAAGATATAAGAAAAGAGGCAAAAGAAAGAAAAATAGAAATATGGAATACGCCATCTTCTGCCTGTCTGGCCTCACGGATAGCATATGGCACCCATATAAACAGAGAAGACCTCTCTGTTATAGAGAAAGGAGAAGAATTTTTACATCAGCTTGGTTTTAGAGAAGTAAGGGTACGTTATCATCCGCCTATTGCCCGGATCGAGGTCTCGACCCGAGAGATCGTGCGATTGGCAGAATCAACTATCAGGGATAAGGTGGTAAAAAAATTTAAGGAACTTGGTTTTAACTATACTACCATTGATCTTTCTGGCTTCAGGAGTGGAAGCATGAATGATCTGCTTTCTTAAACCTTCTCCCAACCTGGACAATTAAATATTGACAGAAAAAATATTATCTGTTAGTTGTTCTCGGTTATATGGGGCTGTAGCTCAGATGGGAGAGCGCATGACTGGCAGTCATGAGGTCAGGGGTTCGATCCCCCTCAGCTCCACCAAATAAAACCCCTCTTTAAGAATCTATTTTACCTCTACCCTTTTTATTTTTCAGATATACTCTTCTCCTTTTATCCTTTCTACATATCGCTGGGCAGAAAAGGCTGCAGTGGCACCATCTCCACAGGCAGTTACAATCTGCTTTAAATTCTTTTTGCAGCAATCACCACAGGCAAAGACACCCTCTCTGGAGGTCTTCATCTCGTTATCCACGAGAATATAGCCATCGTCACTTCTTTTTACCATGTTATCAAGAAAAGTGAGGCTTGAGGTCCATCCAATAAAAACAAAGACCCCATTTACTTCAAGATCTTTTTTCTCCTCTGTCTTGAGATTTCTCACCTTCAACCCATCGACCATAGTCTGACCAAAGATCTCATCCACAACTGAATCAAGCACAACTTCTATCCTGGTATTGCTAAATGCCTTTTCCTGGAGTATTTTTGTTGCCCGTAGCCTGTCCCTTCTGTGAATAATATAAACCTTTTTTGCAAACCTTGTTAAAAAAATACCATCTTCAAGGGCAACATCGCCTCCACCTACTACTGCCACAGGGAGATCCCTAAAAAAAGCCCCATCACAGGTTGCGCAATAGGAAACACCTTTCCCAGTAAATTCATGTTCACCTGGTACACCAAGATTTCTCTGCTTATGACCTGCTGCAATAATAATTGATAGACATTGATAAGGCACAGGGTCATCATCTACAAAAACTTTCTTAATAGCACTCTCATCCCCAAAATCAACCCTGGTTACCTCTCCAAAAACTGTTCTCATCCCAAAAGATTCAGCCTGCTGTTCCATATTATGAACAAGTTCTGGGCCAGAAATACCTCCAATAAAACCTGGATAATTTTCAACCTTATCTGTAAGGCTTGTCTGACCGCCAATACCTAATTTTTCAATCAATATCGTAGAAAGCCTTGCCCTTGTTGTATATATTCCTGCGGTCAAACCTGCAGGTCCTCCACCAATAATAATAACATCGTAAACATTTGTTTTGCTTAACACATCATCCATATTTTATACCCTTTATTTGAAAGTGTCTAAATCTTGCCCGCCAACCCTGCCCCCGATTATATCGGGACAGGCGGTTGGCAGGCGGGTCTGGGCCAGGCTTATGAGTCAACAATGCCCAAAATTGAGAAACTGATCATGTTAACGTTTAATTGAACTTAGCCCCGACATGTCGGGGAACTTTTTTGACAGGATTACCACGATTAACCCGCCCGCCTCGCCTGAGCGAGAGCGATGGCGGGCAGGCCTGGCAAAACCTGTCTCAGCAAAGGTAAAACAGGATTTGTGATACATCAGAATCAAACGTATATTCAAATCACGTCGCACCCCTGGCCCAGACCTGGCCTGCAATGCTGACGGTGTATTGCCAGGACTTATAAATAATATAGACATTGCAATATTTGCCGAGGCAGTCGCGCCAGGGCAGGCAGGGCGGGCTCACTTATAACTTTTTAGATCTTACTGTTACCAGACCATCTTCTTTGACTGCTACCAAGACAAAATCAAAGAGATCCCTTTGTAAACAAAAAAAGGGATCTTCACTTGGAAGATACGTTTCATCTCCCCTTATAAACTTTTGGGCAGCCTCATGAAATATAATATTCTTTAAGGTCTCAAGATGATCGTAATAAGCTCCTTTAAGAAGATATTCCAGGTAGTCAGCACATCCTTCATCCTCTGGTGACTTAGCAACACCCCTTCTGCCCATGGTTACTAATGTTACAACCTCAGGAAGGGGATCTTGGAAAAGTATATATTTAGATATAGCTTTCGCCATAACATAACTACCAAGAATAACTACCTCGGCCTGAGCAAGTGCACTTATCACACCGGTAACACCAGCCGTTGTCCTTTGAACTACCACCTTTTCCTTAAGAAATCCCTTGGGCTTCCTGACGAGTTCAGATGGTGAATTTCCGAGATCAAAACCAGGGATCAATTGCTCGTTAACCTCACCTGCCAAGACTATATCATCATGATTCTTTTTGATTGAAAAGGCCTCTTCAGGGTTGAATACAAAGATTACCTTTTTTGCTCCATAATGAAAAAATATGGGAGTCACGGTAAATGCCCTAAACACATCAATAATAATAGCAAGCCCTCGAGCCCGTTGAGCACCTTCGATCAGACTTTCTCTTACTATTTTCATCTCTATTATCCAAAGAAAAGTATAAGTGCCCGCCCACCTCGCAAGCGAGAGCGTTGCGGGCGGGCCTAAAGTGAGCTAAATGCGCCTCAGGCGCATAAAATGCCTAAAATGAAACAAATAAATGATTTTAACTTTATTTCACTTTTAATTTTATTTAAAGCTAAGGGAAAAATCAACTTTACGCATTTTAAGTACTTAAAACCCTGGCCCAGTCCCCTGGCCCAGACCTGGCATGCAAGGACTGAGTTTAATAGCTCTCGCTTGGAATTATTAAAACGGTATTGGCTTGTTACAATCACGTCGCACCAGGGCAGGCTGGGCTATAATTTTAGTAGTATAATTCAAGCACATACTGACTGATAGATTTAATAGGCTTATTAGAACACATAGCACCAGTGTGGGCCTTAGGCACTTCCAATAGGAAAAGGGTTAGCCAAGTCTCTTCAAGTCATCTACAAGCCCCTGAACGGCCTGAGCTGACCTCTGAAGTGCCTCATTCTCCTCATCTGTAAGCTTTATCTCTACTATTTCCTCTGCCCCGGTTGAACCAAGCTTTACAGGCACACCTATAAATAGATTATGTATCCCATATTCACCTTGTAAATATGTAACACAGGGAAGGATTTTCTTTTTGTCCTTTAAAATTGCCTCGGCCATTTCCGTAGCCGCAGATGCAGGTGCGTAAAAGGCGCTTCCTGTTTTTAGTAAACCAACAATCTCACCTCCGCCCTTTCTGGTTCTTTCAATAATTGCCTCAATTCTTTCAGCCGAGATAAGCTCAGTGATAGGTATGCCTGCTACCGTAGAATACCTGGGAAGAGGAACCATGGTATCCCCATGGGCGCCAAGGACAAATGCATGAGTATTCTCAACAGAAACATTGAGTTCCATGGCAATAAATGCCCTGAACCTCGCAGAATCCAGTACCCCTGCCATTCCAATAACCTTTTTTTTATCAAAACCACTTATATCAAAGGCAACGTGACACATTGCATCTAAAGGATTGCTTACAATAATGAGAATAGCATCAGGTGCAACTGCTGCAATCTCTGTAATAACTGATTTCATAATACCTGTATTGGTTGTAAGCAGATCATCCCTGCTCATTCCTGGTTTTCTGGGAATACCTGCTGTTACAATGACTATTTCTGACCCCTTTGCAAGAGAGTAGTCATTAGTTACACCAGTAATCTTAGCATCATGACATTCTATAGGTGCCGCCTCAGCAAGATCAAGCGCCTTTCCAGCCGGGACACCTTCCAAGATATCAATCAATGCAACATCTGCCAATTCCTTCTCAGCGATCCTCATAGCGATAGTTGCACCTACATTTCCGGCCCCAATAACAGTTACTTTTTTTCTCATTTCCTTTACTCCTTTCCAAATTTAATTGATCATTTACTTTACGCTATCTATCTTTTTTTTAGTTGTCAAGAATCATGTACTGATTAGTTAACCTATAAAGAGAGATCGGTATCATAAAAAATCACTGCTGTCCGGTAAACATTTTCTGAAGGTGAGTTAACCAATTAAAAATATTATCATTTCGAGTCATTTTTATCGGAATCGATTTGAAATTTCAAAATTGATGTTTCGGGCTATACTCTTTGGAAAAAATCGGAAGGAGTTAGCCCATGAATACAGACAGGACAGTATTTTCTCAATTAATGGATTTTTTGCCCTTAAGGGAATTTCGACGTTGTGTTGAGCGCTACAAAGGAAATTATTATCTGAAATATTTTTCATGTTTAGACCAGTTTTTTTGCATGGCTTTCGCCCAACTTTCTTATAGAGAAAGCCTGCGTGACATTGAATCGTGCTTACGATCCATGCAAAATAAGCTTTACCACATGGGAATACGTAGTAAGGTTTCTCGAAGTACATTGGCAGATGCGAATGAGAAAAGAGACTGGCGCATTTATGCAGATTTCGCTCAGGTGTTGATAAACATCGCAAGGGATTTGTATGTTGACGAAGAATTCGGGGTAGAACTAAATGAAATGGTTTATGCTCTCGATGCATCAACAATTGACCTGTGCCTTTCTCTATTTCCTTGGGCGAGGTTTCGTAAAACCAAAGGTGCCATTAAGTTGCATACGTTGTTGGACCTGCGAGGCAACATCCCAACTTTCATCTGGATAACAGAAGGTAGAGTTCACGACGTAAATATCCTCGACGAACTAATTCCGCAACCAGGGGCATTTTATGTCATGGATCGTGCGTATCTCGACTTTCATCGTCTGTATACTTTGAATCAGTGTCTTGCATTCTTCGTCATCCGCTCCAAAAGAAATACGAAGTTTCGTCGACTTTATTCCCGGAAGATAGACAAGTCAACTGGATTGAGATGCGATCAAACAATAGTTCTCACAGGCATAAACACGGCAAAGGAATACCCAGAAAAATTACGCCGTGTTAAATTCTTCGATAAGAAAACAGGAAAACGCTTTTCTTTTCTGACAAATAATTTTATCGTATCCGCGTTGATCATCGCAGATCTTCATAGATGTCGTTGGCAAGTAGAACTTTTCTTTAAGTGGATCAAGCAACATCTAAGAATAAAGTCGTTTTATGGTACAAGTGAGAACGCTGTTAAAATTCAGATTTGGGTTGCTGTCTCCGTATACGTGTTAGTCGCCATAGTGAAAAAACGACTAAGACTGAACGATATGAGTCTTTACACAATTCTACAGATTTTGAGCGTTACCCTTTTCGAAAAAACCACTATTTTACAGTTACTTACAGAGTCATCATGCAATATTCACACTGCGTACAATGATAACCAACTGAAATTATTTGATTATTAACCGGACACTTGTGATAAAAAATATGTAATTACTCAGGTTGTCTGGTTCACGGTTCTAGGTTCACGGTTATTCGCTTTGCAATCTTATTCATATTTACGGGGGAGCATAGGTTCTATTTGGACTTTAGTAGAAGGCAGTGCAGTGTGCTTCAACAACAGGATAGACTCCGCATTCGTAACAGAATCTAAGCGTATTTTATCAGTTTAACTTCGAACTGTGAACGTCTGAACTTTTAACCTCCTAAGAAACTTGAAGCTCATTAAGAGGCTCTATGTTAATTTGAAAGCCCAATTGTTTGGCCTTTCTGATCATATTATTGATAACACGTTCTTTGTATTTTTGTTCATAATAAAGGGGACCGGGATCTTGATAGATTCCGCCATTTTTCCAGAGGTGATAAAAAATTCGTGCCAGCTTGTGGGCGGTGGCAGTAATTGCTTCTGGGGCGCCCAAGCGAGCGCACATACGACGATAGTAGCCCCCAAGGGCACTTGAACTATAGGTGAGGCTCTGAGCTGCCATTCGGAAAGCGCTCGTAGCACGGTTGACGACCTTTCTTGTTTTGCTGCTCTTGATTCTTCCTCCTGTAATGCGATTGTTAGGACAGAGGCCAAGCCAGGAGCAAAAGTGCTTTTCCGTGGGAAAGGCGGCAGGATCAAGACCCAACTCGGAGAGGATGGTTTGCACAGAGACAGCATCCAGTCCATCGATCTGGGTAAAGTCAACACCGCTGATCCTGTATAAATGGGTGCGTAGATCAAAATGAGGGGCATTGCCTTTTGGTGTTTTATTGCTCTTTGTGGAGGCTGGAAGGGGATTTGACTCAGGGTCTATTTTGGAATCTAATTGCGTTAAATAGTTCTCAATCTGCTGATCGCAGGTCTCGATCTTTTGCTTATAGACATCATAGAGTTCAACGGCTTGTTGCAAGGCAAAAAGGTGTTCTTCACGATAATCTCCCTCTAGTGCCTTGGCAATGTCTTCGGCACTACTCTTGATGCGCGGGTCTCTCATGTGAGCCAATGTTACCAGGTCGCGCTCACCTGCCAGTATAGCTCTGATTATGCGCATTCCGGTCAATCCGGTAATGTCACTGATCACCTTGTGCAATTGGATATTCATCTCAGTGAGGGCTTTCTGCATATGCTGCACATGGGAAGAGGCATAGCGAATAAGGGTATCTCGATGTCGCCAGAAGCTCCGCAGTACACAAATAGAGTCTTCGGGCCGGAAGGAACCGGACAAAAGTCCGTAGGTATGCAAACGTTGAAGCCATTGACAGTCCGATACGTCGGTTTTACGCCCAGGGACATTCTTCACATGTCTTGCGTTGACCAGTTTCACTTCAAATCCCTGATTTTCCAGGATTTGATACAGGGGAATCCAATAGACACCGGTCGATTCCATGACCACAGTTTGGATAGCGCATTCTTTCAGCCAATCAGCCATGGCGTGCAGATCAGCCGTAAAGCATTTGAAGTTGCGCACAGGTTGCTCATCTCGGTCTTTGGGTACCGCGACCCAGTGCTCTGTGGAACCCACATCGATGCCGGCTGCGTTTGTATTAATGACAGGAAAGGGGTCGCTCTGCTTTTTTCTATAATGTTTTTTTCGTTGCGTTTGATTTTGCTTGTTAATATGCTTGCTCATGGTGCTATCTCCTTGCTGGGGGTTACAGATAGCTGCGCTCTGGCCCGGGTCGGTTTTTCTTTGCACTCTCCTAAACGGGATCGTGTACCACCAAAAAAGTGGAGGCCACGTCGCCAATGTTACAACCGAATACGCCCGGAACCATGCTGAGTAACGGGTCCAGTGACACCATTGTAGTATCGGCCTTGACTGCCAGATTGCAGTATATCTCTTTATGGTGCCTTTATATCGTAAAGGGCGATTTCCTAGCAAGTTTCTTTCATATATAACCCTGATGCGAAGCGTCTGGGTCATTTGCTGAGTAGTTACAAAATAATTAAAGGTAAAATTACCCATGGGAACAAAAGGTAACCACAACAAACAAAATCAGGAAATGGTGCTCTTAAAAAATGCAGTTGAAAACACGAACGAGGCATTTGTCACCATAGACGAAAACCATACGGTCTTATTTTTTAACAAGGCAGCAGAAGAGATTTTTGGCTACAGCCGAAAAGAGGTCATAGGCCATGATCTTGATGTCATCATGTCACCCAGTTGTAGCAAAAACCACCACCAGGCGGTAACGCGCTATGTAAAAACCAGAATACCAGGGCGCATCGGACACGAAACAGAAATGTTAGCCAGCCGGAGGAATGGCGATACCTTTCCTGTATCTATTTCATTTTCTGTCACAGATGTAAATGGGAGGCTTTTCTTTACAGGCATTGTAAGGGATATGACTGAGAAACGGGCACTTCAGGAACAAATCATGCGTTCGGAGCGAATGGCTGCTCTCGGTCAACTGGCCGCAGAGATAACCCATGAGATCAAGAACCCGCTGATGCTAATTGGTGGCTTTGTCCAACAGTTGATCCGAGTTATTGACGATGAGAAACATCTCCAAAAACTGAATGTCATTACTGACGAGGTTAATCGGCTGGAAAAACTGCTGACAGATCTGAGAGAATTTCATTTGCCAAAAACCCTTGCCTCTGAAAAGGTGGATCTAAAGGAGCTTTTGCAGGAGATTGATCTTATGTTAAAAGAGGACTGTGAAAAAAAGAATATCCGAACTGAGTTAAAAATAGACGATAAGGCCCTACTGGTGACTGGCGACAGGTACAGTTTGAAACAGGTGTTTTTAAATCTGTTTAAAAACTCTATGGATGCTATGGAACATGGGGGAGTCCTCTCAATCCGAACCGGTTTGATCGGCGACCAGGTGAAAATCACCGTGGCCGATGAAGGATGCGGGATCCCTGAACAGGACAAAGAGAAAATCTTTTCCCCATTTTTTACCACGAAAAAACATGGAACAGGCCTGGGACTCTGTATCTCAAAAAGGATTATCGAAGAGCATGCAGACGGTTCCTTATCTATGAAGAGTAGGGAAGGGAAGGGAACATCCTTTACGATCAGTTTGCCTGTTTACCATGAAACTGCCTAAGAGGCAGCAAGGATGGAATAGATATGACCTCATTTAAGAACCCAAAAGATAGTAATACCACAAATACAAATATAGGAGAAAAATTTCAGCAGGAAACCAAATACTACCCGAACAAATCAATGGGCTATGCCCTCGATTGGAGTCGTCGGCCAAAATCCTATAAGAACCACGGGTCTCCTCTGTCTTATATTCCCCTGTCTGATCCTGATATGAAATCAAAGGCAAGCCTCTGGCAACTCCTTCGAGATAGAAGATCAAAGAGAGAATATAATACCGGGCGAAATCTTAAAGAAAATCTTCTTTCTGCCCTTCTTTGGGCAACGCAGGGTGTAACTGCGAAATATGGAGAATTTCTTTTCAGAACAGCACCTTCTGCTGGAGGGCTCTATCCAGTGGAGACCTATCTATTTTTAAGGGCGGTTGAAGGATTTGAGCCTGGCATCTATCACTTTAGACCCCATGTGTTTGACCTTGAGCTCCTGAAAAAAGGCGACTATTCAAAGGAACTTACCGACGCTGCGCTTGGTCAAACGATAGTAAGGGATGCACAGGTAACCTTTATCTGGTCCGCTGTGGTGGAACGATCCAGGTGGAAATATCGTCAAAGGGCTTATCGGTATATCTACCTTGACGCAGGCCATATAGCGCAAAACCTCTACCTGGCTGCCGAAGCCCTCGGGCTTGGAGCATGCGCAATAGGGGCACTTTTTGACGATAGGGTAAACAGTATTATAGGGGTAGATGGAATTGAAGAAACTGTCATCTACATGGCTACTGTGGGCTGGCCTCAAGGGCATGAATAGTCTGATTAGTCTTGCATTGAATAGTTAATCATAGGAAAGGCATAAAAGAAATGTACATCAAATGTTGGGGTTCGAGGGGCTCAATTCCAGTTTCTGGAAGGGAGTATATAAAATACGGCGGTGACACCACCTGTATTGAGATCAGGACAAAAGACGATAAAATCATTATAGTTGATGCAGGTACTGGAATTCGGAGGCTCGGAAACCAGCTGATCAAAGAGGAACGTTACTCGTATGATTTAATCTTTACACATGCGCATTGGGATCACCTCATGGGATTTCCTTTTTTCAAGCCCCTCTAT
>Ga0307420_1001152_pt1 | contig 11728 bp, 8 predicted proteins | sample SalMarWE160240MG_2_FD_202167 | JGI IMG/M metagenome (GOLD analysis project Ga0307420, IMG submission 202167) | Salt marsh sediment microbial communities from the Plum Island Ecosystem LTER, Massachusetts, United States - WE1602-40 | ecosystem: Environmental > Aquatic > Marine > Intertidal zone >... | reverse complement strand
GAATAACTCAATGTGTTTGGCTTTGGGTTTGGTACTAAAAATTAATTTCCCCTTCTTTCTTTTTTTCTTGCTTCTCGCCCTGCCTTTTCCAGCTCCTCTTTTCTCTCTTCTTCCCTTTCAGCTCCTCTTCTCTCTTCTCTTCTCGCTTGTTTTCTTTCCTCTGCTGCCAACTCTTCTCTTTTATCTTGTTTCTTAGCTTCCCTTTTCTCTTTTCTTCCCATCCCCCTTCTTTCTTTTTTTCTTGCTTCTCGCCCTGCCTTTTCCAGCTCCTCTTTTCTCTCTTCTTCCCTTTCAGCTCCTCTTCTCTTTGCTCCTCTCGCTTCTCTTCTCACGTTTTCTCCCAGTTGCATCAATTTCTCATTGTAGAACTTGGAAGCTACGTCTATTATATCTTCGGCTCTTTCGCACATAAATTTCTGATCTTCAATTCTCCTCCCAAGGGAAGCAGTCAAGTCGGTGAGTCCTTCCTTTCCTACCTTTTCTTTTTCTTGCTCCGTCGCTTGTATACCCTTCGACGCGAGGTTTTGGATAACTTTTATGTATCTTTCCCTTTCCCCCAGGTTTTGAGCGGCCTCGAAAATGGCCTTATCCACTGCCTGCATAATGTTCCCGCTTTTTTCCGCCTCCTCGGTGAGGATATCGAGATCCTTTTTGGATATGGCCACTAACGGATTTAGATACAAATAATTACTGAGAAAATCATATAATTTTGCATCATCTCCGCACAACTCAGTCAACAAACTTTCCTCTTTCTCCTCTTTCTTCTTCTCTTTCTTTTTCCACATAATTCAGTCTCCCTCCTTTGTTGTTCTTACCTGCCTAATCATATACTGATTGAACTCTTAATTCTTTGGGGGAAATCGTCTTAATTGCACTGTGTTTTGGGTCAAAATTTAATCCCCACACATAAACGCGCTATGATCGAAGGTATTCAGAAAAAAATGATAGAACTTGCTTTAGGATGAATCGAATATATGATAAAGGGAGTAGTATGTCAATGAAAAGGCCATCCATGTCCGCGTCAAGTCCCAGTGAAATACGCTTCGCTGTCCTTGGGAATTTCACCCCAGTACGATAGTTCCTACCTACCCCAGTACCATCTCCCGGAGCTACAGGGCAGGCGGGGCACCGCGCTGCGGCATCTTCGACAGGCGGGATAAATCTCCGTTTGACTTACGTTTAATCAGTGAGTGTTCCAATAAAATATGAAAGGGGAAATAATCCGGTATGCACAATAATAATACATATGAGTCCAGGATTAGACTGTAAGATAAATTTATGGAATTAATACATAATTTAGCTTTGAGCCTCTTTCGTTAAGTCGAAATTTAGACAGACTCTCTGCCCTGTTCATCAATGAGATGACAACAAACCGGATAGAGTAAGTTTTTAAACCATGTAAGGGAAATCCTTAAGTGGTTTTTTTTATTGGAATTTTGGAGCCTGGTTCCCCTGTAATCGGATTTTAAGACCAGATCTGGCATTGAAATTGCTCAATACAGCATAAAAAATTCATTCTTATTAAAAGCAAAAATGAGAACGTTTTGAGAAAAGATCGAGGCTAGAATCAAAATGAAGCCCTCATCAGGATGAATCAGTTCGTCCTGGTTAGAGTTGTTGTGTTGTGAGTAATTGGAGATTTTCTATGGCTGAGAAACCAACCTATGAAGCATTAGAAAAAAGTATTAAGGATTTAGAAGGGGAAGCCAGCGAGCTCAAGCGGGCGAATGAGGTATTAAAGGAGAGCGAGCAGAAATACAGACACCTCAGTGAATCACTCCTTGATACAGTCTACGAGTTTGACCGGGAAGGGGGATTTACCTATGTGAATGAAGCCGGTACCCGTATGTTTGGCTACTCAAAAGAGGAGATTTTGAATGGCCTTCGAGTACAAGATACGATGGTTGAAGATGTGAGAGACCTCTCTCAAAAGGTCATTAGTGAGATCTTTAAAGGGAACGCCACCGCTGGAGAGAGGACCTTTCTCCGCAAGGATGGGACACACTTTATCGGAGAAATCCACTCAGGCCCCGTCTACAAGGGAGAGAAGGTGGTGGGGGTGAGGGGTGTGCTTCGAGACATCACCTCATCAAAGCAGGCAGAGGAGGCGCTGCGGGAGAAGACGCATGATCTTGGAGAGCGGATCAAGGAACTGAACTGCTTGTATAATATTTCTCATCTTGTTGAGAAAACTAATATTTCATTGGAAGAAATACTCCAGGAGACGGTTGATCTCATTCCCCTTTCCTGGCAGTATCCAGAAATCACCTGTGCCCGGCTCATCCTCCAAGATCAAACATTTACAACTCATAACTTCAATGAAACTGTCTGGAAACAGGCCAGTGACATTATGGTGCATGGCGAACGGATCGGGGCTCTCGAAGTTATTTACCTGGAGGAAAGACCAGGAAGCGATGAAGGGCCTTTCCAGAAAGAAGAGAGAGGTCTGATAAACGCCATTGTCGAAAGATTGGGAAAAGTCATCGAGCGCAAACAGGCGGAGGAGGCCCTAAAGCAAGAGAGAGACAATCTTCAAGATGCCCTTGCCGAGGTAAAAAGATTGAGTGGTTTGTTACCCATCTGCGCTAACTGTAAAAACATACGAGATGATAAAGGATATTGGAATCAGATTGAAGCGTATATCCGTGATCACTCTGAAGCTGACTTCAGTCACAGCATATGTCCGGAGTGTGCAAAAAACCTTTATCCAGAATTTTATAAGGGTGATTAGATCTCAAGTGAATTTGGGGTCAAACCCCAGTTAAATGCGCTACGCTTGTTTTCTTCGAAAAATTTAACGGGGTAAACCTGAACTATTAACTAAAATAAGATCTTCATTATTCAGGCGATATAGTGATCTAATCCCAAACCTTTTCAATACTTGGTATTTTCCATCCGTATTTTCTACCTAACAATTCAGTCTTGACTTTTATTACTCTTGTGCCATCATAAGCGATAACACATTTCAAAATTTCTACTATTTATTTTTCCTATGGAGAAACCCCTTAAAATATGCATGCCGTGCTCCTGACAGAGCATGCGTGTTTTAGCAAGACCCTGAATTGCTATCTCAATAAAGTCACACGAGGAATAGAGGAGACAAAAGCACCCCGACAAAGACCACAGAGAAGCGAATGTAACATCTACAATCGGGCACCTTAAGGTACTGATCGGGCTTGTACCATTAGCATTGCTGATGGTAGTGATATCGTAATAGTATATAGGGAGGCCTAAAATGGGCATCAATATTTATCCGATTCCTTTGGGTATTGATCATTGCTATATCATCAAGGACACGGGGGTCATCATGATCGATGGTGGGGCTCCTAAAAAGGCCAAAGCATTTAGCAAGGCTATAGAGAAAATCTCAATAAAACCCGAGGAGGTCCAACTCATTATTTTAACCCATGGACATTGGGATCATATTGCATCAGCCAAGGAGATCAGAGAGATCACAGGAGCCAAAATCGCCTTACACCACCGGGAAAAAGACTGGCTTGAACATTCTTTAAAGCCAATGCCGCCAGGAGTTTCAACCTGGGGAAATATCCTAGCCAAAATAATAGGCATGTTTATGCCTTTCGTCAACATCCCAGCAACCCATGTCGATATGGTCCTAGAGGATGAGGAGATTTCTTTAGAGGAATACGGAATTCCAGGTAAGGTTATCTATACCCCTGGTCACTCTTCTGGATCAGTCAGTGTTTTGCTGGAAACAGGGGATGCCTTTGTAGGAGATCTGGCGATGAACAAGTTTCCATTGCGCCTCACTCCAGGCCTGCCTATTTTTGCGGAAGATTGGCAGAAAGTGGAAGAGAGCTGGAAATTGCTATTGGAGCAGGGAGCCAAAACGATCTACCCAGCGCATGGGGAACCTTTTTCTGCTACCATAATTAGAGATGCGTTATCCCAAAAGGGCCGAGTACCAGTTAAATAGGCTGCCCCCCCAGTTGAATAAGTTAAGGCCCCAGCTAAATAGTCTTCGAATTTAACGAGGTAAACATTCAACGGGGTGAAAATTCCACCCCAGTATCATCTGCCGGAGCTACGGGGCAGGCCCCAGTACGATAGTTCCTGCCTACGGGGCACCGCGCTGCGGCATCTTCGACAGGTGGGATAAATCTTTTTTTGACAATTGTTGGATATGGGACAAGTCTCTGAAGCGAAGTGTTACCCCCAAGTATCGATTATTGCCATGATTGGGCAAGATCTCAGGGTCGAAACATTTATAACTGCTGAATGAAGCTTTGAGCAAAATTCATTCGGCATATTACGTATAACTACCATTATTTTTTTCAAACAAAAGGAGGTAAAACCATGATTGGAGCTTTGATAGCAAAGATAAAGACGGCCTCAGCATATAAATCGTTAAATAGTCGAGACATCAACAGTTTTCTTGCAGGTTGGCACGATGAATCAACATGGGTTTATCCGGGTGACATATCTGCCAGTGGGGAATTTACAGGTAAAAAATCAATAGAAGTGTGGTTCCAAAAATACATGGACCAGTTTACAAATGTTAAAATTACTCCGAAAAACATATGTGTTCAAAACCTTTTTGATCTTGTGGGTACAAATGTAGTTTCAGTGATTTGGGATGAAGAGGTTACAAACCGAGACGGAGATACATTTCAATTCAACGGCGTCACTGTTATCAATCTCAAGTTTGGTAAAGCCATACATGCTCAAGACTATGTATTCAACACAGAAGAACTAAAAAAAGCATGGGGTGAATAATGATTAATCGCCAATCTTACCGAAAACTGCTTTGAGCAGAAATCGGTAAATCTTTCACTTCCTTCCCTCTTGTTCGTGAATTATTGAAACACGACTCAAAATATCTCCATCATGGACCTGCATGGTAACGAATGTTGAGATACCCTTCTACATTCGGTAAGAAAAAACCAATTGATGTTTTGATTGCCATGCGTATACTGAAATGTATCCAGATTTCAGGTTAACGGCACGTAATCTATGAATTTGGGGTTAAACCCCAGTTAAATACGCTACGCTTGTTTTCTTCGAAAAATTTAACGGGGTAAACCTGAACTAATAACTAAGATAAGGTCTTTATTATTCACGTCGCTATGGGAAATGGTGAAAAATGAAGATCTTACCTTTGGATTGATTAACTACTCTTGCTTTAAAAAGGTGTAGGCAATTGAAAAAGAAAAGCTAAGGGAAACATAATCAAGACCAGGAAGAACGTCATTAAGGGACTAGAAAATACTCATGCAACACATTAAACAATATGGCATGAACTCTTTTATTGTAAGCCCAATCGGAGGATGTTCTCATGACCACAAAACCAACCTATGAGGATCTGAAACAAAGAGTCAGGGAGTTACAGAAGGCGGTGGCTGACCAGGGAAAGCCTGAGGAAGATTATCGTTCAATGATCGAGTATACGAACGATGTGATTGCGACAACCACTTTTAGTTTGAAACCGAGGTATACCTATATCAACCCTTCTGTTAAAAAGATTATGGGGTATGAGCCAGAAGAGCTCATTGGCAAGTCTGTTTTTAACATTATCCATCCTAGTGATAAGAAAAAATTGTTACCACTGCTGAAAAAGTACCTCAAGGCCAAGGTGAAAATGGCTTTGAGTAAAAAAGATTTCAATCTTTCTGAAACGATTGAATACCGTGCTAAAGACAAATCGGGAAACTGGCATTACCTTCAAAGCACCGGGAATGTAATCGGAAACAAACTATTATTTATTTCCCGGGATATAACCGAGAATAAAGAGGTAAAAGAAAGGCTTGAAACCTCAGAAGAGGTATTTAGAACTCTTACCGAAAATACTCCTATTGGGATTTATTACAATGATTTTTCTGGGAAGTTTATCTATGGAAACAAAAAGGCTGAGGAAATAGTTGGGTACAAGAGTGAGGAGTTAATAGGGAAGAATTTTCTTAAATTAAAATTGCTTCAGTTTAAAGATATTGGTAAGGCAGTACAATTACTTGCTTTCAACAAACTCGGTAAACCGACAGGTCCAGATGAGTTCACATTGAACAGAAAGGATGGTTCCAAGGTAGCCGTCGAAATCAATACTGAAATAATTACCATAGGTGGGAAAACAGTCGTTTTGGGAATGGTGCAGGACATCACCGAGCGTAAAGAAGTGACTGAAGCTCTCCGTGAGAGTGAGGAAAGATACCGGAAGTTAATTTCAGAAATGCTCAACGGCTTTGCTCTTCATGAAATCATCCTTGATGAAACCGGTAGGCCGTCCGATTATCGTTACCTGGAGGTAAATTCCGCTTTTGAGAACTTGACTGGCCTTAATGCAGCAGACATTGTCGGGAAAACGGCACGTGAAGTCATGCCAGATCTGGAACCATTTTGGATCGACACCTATGGCAAGGTTGCTCTGACCGGAAAACCAGTCTGGTTTGAGCATTTTGCAAAGCCGCTAGAAAGGTATTATGAGGTACTCGCCTATACCCCCCAAAAAGGTCAATTTGTTACTGTATTCACCGACATCACCTCCCGCAAACAGGCAGAGGAGGCTCTGAAATCAGAAAAAGACAAATTGCAAGCTCTCATGGATGGATTAGCTCGTACGCAAATCGGTATCGATATTGTGGGGACTGATTACAAAATCCTACTCCAAAATAAAACGTTACAAGAACGATTCGGTGATCTTACTGGAGAGGTATGTTATGAAAAGTATATGGGACTCGAAAAACCTTGTGATTTCTGTCCTATGATAGAGGCAATAAAAAGTAACAAGGTTGAGAGCGTTCAACTAACAGGTGCCGATGGAAGAAATTATGAACTTTTTTCAGCCTCACTTCCAAACCCAGATGGAACAGTTGATAGTGCCATTGAGGTCGTTTTGGATATCACCGAGCGCAAGCAGGCCGAGGAGGCATTGAAAGAAAGCGAGGAAAAATACCGTACCATCCTTGAAAGCATTGAAGAAGGTTACTATGAGGTTGATATTGCTGGAAATATTACCTTTGTAAATGACTCCCTGTGCACAATACTCGGATATCCCAGAGATGAAATAATTGGCATAAATAACCGAAAATACTCGGATGAAGAGAATGCCAGGAGAGTATATCAAGACTTCAATAAAGTATATAAAACAGGAAACCCTACCAAGATATTGGATTGGGAGATTGTGAGAAAAGATACTACCAGAAGGCATGTGGAGATCTCTGTATCGCTCATAAAGGATTCAGAGGGTAATCCAACTGGGTTTCGAGGTATCGTGCGTGACATCACCGAACGCAAGAAGGCAGATGAAGAAAAGATAACCCTCGAAGCCCAACTCATCCAAGCCCAAAAGATGGAGGCCATTGGTACTCTGGCAGGCGGTATTGCCCATAACTTCAATAACCTCCTCATGTCCATCCAGGGAAATGCCTCTCTCATGCTCTTAGATACCCCTCCTGAGCATCCCCACTATGAACGACTCACCACCATAGAACAATCAGTTCGAAGCGGCTCAAAACTCACCAGCCAGCTCCTTGGCTACGCACGGGGAGGAAGCTATGAGGTAACACCTATCAGTATCAACCGCATCATTCACGAGACCTCCTCCACCTTTGCCATGACACGAAAAGACATTACCCTGCACCATGACCTTGCTGACGCCCTTGCTGGAGTCAAGGCAGACCGTGGCCAGATTGAGCAGGTCATCCTTAATATCTATGTCAATGCAGCAGAGGCCATGCCCACCGGAGGAGACCTGTATATCACCACAGAAAACATTGCCCTCACCCAGATTACTAAAAAACCCTATACCATCAAGCCCGGCACCTATATCCTGCTTACTATCAAAGACACGGGCATTGGAATGGACAAAGAAACGCAAGAAAAGGTCTTTGATCCCTTCTTTACCACCAAGGGCCTTGCCAAGGGCACAGGTCTTGGTCTGGCCTCGGTGTATGGCATTATCAAGGCCCACGGTGGCTATATTGATGTGGCATCACAGAAAGGAGAGGGCACCACCTTCTCTATCTATCTACCGGCATCGGAAGAGAACATTCGTGAGGAGCCACGCCCAACAAAATCCATTGAAACAGGAAACGAGACTATCCTTCTGGTGGATGATGAAGAGATCATCCTTGATGTGGGGGAGGCACTCCTGACCTCCCTGGGCTACAGGGTGCTGACTGCACAGGGAGGAGATGAGGCCATTACTATCCTGCGCTCGTCTCTTCCATCATCTCCCCCTGACCTCGTCATCCTTGATATGATCATGCCCGGTATGGGAGGAGGAGAGACCTATGACAGAATGAAGGAGATCCATCCCCCTGTCAAAGTGTTGCTCTCCAGTGGCTATAGTATCGATGGGCAGGCAACTGAGATATTGAAAAGAGGGTGCAATGGGTTTCTTCAAAAGCCCTTTACCTTAGGAGAGGTATCAAAGGCAATACGAGAGGTGGTTGATAGTTAGAGTGTATGGATGTCCGGGACGTTGTTGACCCCGGTTAAATAAAATCAATGACTAAAGGTAAAGGGGTCAAACCCCAGTTAAATGCGCTACACTTGTTTTCTCCGAAAAATTTAACGGGGTAGACCTGAACTATTAACTAATGTAAGTTTGGTATAATGGCTTGAATCTTTAATTTTCGCCTATTTGAATTATGTATAAAGGAACAGTTCATGTCGAAGGTGACAGTGAAAAGGGAAGTATTTTAAATTTTTATTATCGCTAAAGTAAAATAGTATGGATATACAAACACACAAGCTTATCGATCTGGAATTATGCGGAAAGCCTGTTCATCTTGAAGAGGGCTTAAGCCGTGTTAAAATGACTACAACAGATAAAATGCGGGTTGACGATTCAGGACTTGTTCATGGTGGATTTGTTTTCGGGCTGGCGGATTATGCAGCCATGATATCTGTTAATCATCCCAATGTAGTTCTTGGGGGTGCTGACGTTAAATTCCTGAAGCCGATCCGGGTGAATGAATCTATTACAGCAGAAGCTAACGTGATAAAAAAGCAGGGCAGGAAGCGAAATGTTCAGGTATCTGTAATGAAAGGAAATGAGAAGGTATTCGAAGGTGAATTTATCTGTTTTGTCTTAGATAAGCATGTATAAATTTGAGGTCAAATCCCAGTTAAATACGCTACGCTTGTTTTCTTCGAAAAATGTAACGGGGTAGACCTGAACTATTAACTGCGGATTTGGGATCAAGCCCGCCATAAAACGGCGGGTAAACCTTTGGGCGAAATCGGTAAATCCAATCTGAGGTCAGGGTTTGAATGAATTATTGTTTACTGAAATTTATCCAGATTTGATTATATGGCACAAATCGAGCAATTCTAGAAGAGGTCAAGCCACAACAATGTGTTGGCAAGCAGTATTCAGAATGCATTTCTGGCTAATTTTACAAATGGCCACCAGCCCATAAGGCCTATTCTTCGGATAGGGGCTGGGTCTAAGTGTAGAGGTGTGTTTTAACGAAATTGGATACCTCGTGCGGAAGCACGGGGTTCTTTGCATTTTTCTTGACGCCCAATTACAATCTTTTTATAATTTTTTCGTGAAAAAGCAAGTTTTTATCGATTAAAAGTTCTTCAATACATACCTTTATGATAGGGAGGTGCACATATGTCAACTTTTTACCGCAGCATTATGAGTTTTTTTTCTTGTATGATGGTGGTTTTTTTTCTGATGGGTTGTTTCCCAAAGGGAATCTATCTGCCCGAAAAATTTAGTACCATCCAAGAAGCATATCCTTCTGATAAAATCTTTGATCATCTGGAAGGCATTCCTGTTGATAGTTATAAAAAAGTGGCATTCGAGGCCCCATATGAAGACGTCTTCCGCGTTGCAAAAGTATCTGCGACGCAGGCAATGTTCAACGTTGAATCGGTCGATAAGAGCAAAGGCTTGATCCTTGCTATGAAGGCCACACAGGAACAGGGAGTGTGGAACTATAATGCCTGTGGGACTCCTAAAAACGATAAGCGATATTTTTATGCGATAAAGGTCATAGAGACAGGATCAACAACTACTGAAGTCATCATACTGTCAAAGACTCAGGGAGCCTCTTGCTACGCTGGCGGCGCCTCCGTCGGCACTGTAGTCGGCACAGGATTTGGGTTGTTTAACAAAAAGAAAGCCGAAGCCTATGCGACTGTTCACTGGTCAACGAACCTTCAAGATTTGTTACAATTCTTAACCCTTATAAGAAGTAACCTGATTGCCGCTGGGTTGATTTAGGCATGGAAAGCAGATTCTTCTGGACATTATTAATTGCGATAGGCGTGATTTCACTCGGGGTGCCTGTAATTCCTGTTTCTGCAACAGTCGAAAAGGAATTGAAGGTTGAGTCTGAGCCAACCGGGGCAGAGGTCTATCTAAAGAGAGGTGCAAGAGAGTTGCCTCTCGGAAAGACTCCACTTGTCCACAGGGTTGAATTCCATAGTGAGATCTCTGTAATCCGGATGATCTTTAAGAAAAAGGGCCATAAGTCCTTGACCATAAAGGTGAAAGCGATTCAAGATAAGGTTGTAGCCACGCTTGAACCTTTGGCTATAGCAACAGAACCGGATTTCCACAAAGATGCTTATCTGCGTAACCTCCAGAAACAACTCAATCCAATCATTAACAGGGCTGTGCCAAAACTGCTGGAAGAAGAGGTGCAACAGAACTTCAATCTTGCTGGGGCAATAAAGGTTGCGGGGATACAGGGAAATGTATTTCTAATTCTTCCGATTGTCATTGAAGATCTTAAAGGCAAGTTCAAAGGTACTGGCAAGGCTCGTCAGGAAGTCCTCCTAAAGACTTTATGGAATCAGCTTGGCGGAAGCATCGCCATCCCCCTGGCAAGAGAAATAAGAGGCCACGGAGCACTCAAAGGCATTGTTCTTGATGTCAGGTTCGATGAGCTGCGGTATATTTACCAAGTCAAGCCCACGGTAAAAACTAATGTAGAGATGGAGTGTGTTCCTGGCAATCGGACCCAAATGGTCTTGCAAATGCGGCAGGTACCTTACTACCGAAATGACACCTGGAATGGAGTCACCAGACGGGTTTTCGCTGGTTATAGAACTGAGAGTCAATTGGTACCACAACAGGTATACGACCCGTGTCTTTACAAAAGACCTGTGACCAAGAGATATGTGAAGTTCGATCCGATGAGCCGAATGGCAAAGAATCAGGCTCGCGCCTTGTATCTCTTGCCTTTTGATGCTCTTGACAGGAAAGTCCCGCCCGAAGAGCTATATGAAAAGCTTAGCATCCTTTTGACTGACTCAAAAGGAAAGCACCTTAAGAGTCAGGGTTCCATAACTATTCCATCGCTTTAATGAAATTGGGGTCAAACCCCAGTTACATACGCTACGCTTGTTTTCTTCGATAAATGTAACGGGGTAAACCTGAACTATTGACTAAGAATGTGAGATCAGGCCCGCCATAAAAACGGCGGATAAACACGCCAGACGGGCGGCGAACAAACTTTGAGACAAAATCGGTACATCTTTCACACCCTCCCCTCTTGTTCATGAATGAGTGAAACACGACTCAAAATATCTCCATCATGGACCTGCATGGTAACGAATGTTGAGATATCCCTCTTCATCAGGCATAAAAAAAGCATTTGATGTTTTGATTGGCATACGTATACTGAAATGTATCCAGATTTCAATATATGGCACGCTATATGTAACAAAATGATGATTGACGCCTGATAAGCTCGGGGTCATCACTATCGACTTGTACCGTTCCAGGGGCATGAGTTACTGGCTACCACAG
>Ga0307420_1001147_pt1 | contig 11747 bp, 13 predicted proteins | sample SalMarWE160240MG_2_FD_202167 | JGI IMG/M metagenome (GOLD analysis project Ga0307420, IMG submission 202167) | Salt marsh sediment microbial communities from the Plum Island Ecosystem LTER, Massachusetts, United States - WE1602-40 | ecosystem: Environmental > Aquatic > Marine > Intertidal zone >... | reverse complement strand
TGGATTTGTATAAGCATTTGTCCAAGCACCATCGTTGGGCTATAATGAACCCATCTTTTGCAAAGGAGAGGACTGATGAATAAGGGCGCGAAAATAGCTGTCGGAATTGGCATCGGATGTGCCGTCATCTGCCTTGTCGGGGGGATCATCGCCCTAATCGCAGGAGGAGCCTTCTTCAAGTGGTTAATGGAACAACCGGAGAACGTCGTAATCAACGTCGATGCTCCCGCCACCGCCGCCATGGACGAGGAGTTCACTATAGAAATTCAGATCGAGAATGCTGCACAAGAGAGTCAGACATTGAAATGTATTGACTTTCAGCAAACATATCTAGAAGGCATACTCATCTCTGACAGCGCCCCTCGTTTCACCGAATCGACCAAGATCCCGATCGTTGAGTACATAAGCTACGCGTTCGAGGAAAACATTCCTCCGGGCGAGACCCTCGTCGTACGCTTCTCTGCGGTGGCCTTCCTAGCGGGAGACTACTCTGGTGACGTCGACATCTGTATTAACAAGGAGTCAGTCTGTTCAACCGTCAACGTGCGAACCATCGTCAGATAGCGCCAGGAAAGTGGTGCGGTTCGGAGCACAGCGTAGGAGGATGTCGATGAAGGGACACGAGCTTACGCGAGGCACGTTCGTGGCCACGTTTATCTTGGCTACCCTCGGTTGCGCTAGTCTGCACACGCTCATCGCCACCGACACGCCGATCCCGCCGACGGACACACCTGCCCCCACCGAAAAACCGGCACCAACGTCGACGCCTACGCCCACGCCGGTCCCGACAGAGGCACCCTATACTCCCACCTTAGAGCCCAGCGCCTGCCCCTTCGACGTGCCTGCGGGTGCGACGGTCGATTGCGGCTATGTCGTCGTGCCGGAGGACCGCAACGGCGACCCCAGCGACACGATCCGGCTGGCCGTGGCCGTCTATCGCAGTTCGAGCGATAACCCCGCTCCCGATCCGGTCATCTACCTGCAAGGGGGCCCCGGCATGGGCTCGCTCGAGTGGAGCGCCGGGTTCTACGGCCTCTTGGTCAAGCCTGTGCTGGCAGAGCGCGACTTTGTCTTTTTCGACCAACGCGGCACGGGACATTCTGAGCCGGAGCTCGACTGCCGGGAACTGAAACTGCTCTTTATGCAAGACATGATGAGAGGCTTCCCCGAAGAGGGGATGACGGAGCGCTACACCGACGCGCTGATGATGTGCCGCGACCGGCTGGTGATCGAGGGGGTGAACCTGGCCGCCTACACCAGCGCCGAAAGCGCCGCCGACGTCAAGGACATCGCCGCCGTGTTAGGCTACGAGCGGGTAAACGTGTTCGGCATCTCCTACGGCACCCGGCTGGCGCAGGCGGTGATGCGCGACTATCCTGAGATCGTGCGCAGCACCGTGCTGGACTCGGTGGTGCCCATCGATGTGAGCGTCTACGAGGAAGTCTCGAGCGACGCCGCGCTGGGGGTGCTGTTCGATGGCTGCGCCGCCGATCCGGCGTGCAGTGCCGCCTATCCAGACCTGGAGACGGTGTTCTACGACCTGGTCGAGCAACTGGACGCCGAGCCTCTGATCGTGGAAATCCCCGATCCGTTCACCGGGGAGTGCTACGCCATCGAGGTGAACGGCGCGCGCTTTGCCTCCGCAGCCGTGTGGGGCCTGAGTTCGTCCTACACCATCCCCCTCATTCCCCAGGCGATCTACCAGGCCCGCGATGGGAACTATGAATCCATCGTCTACGGAATGGCCGCCCCGCTGTTGACGTACGAGGACATCAGCCTCGGCATGATGATCTCGGTAGAGTGCCACGATCACGCGTTCGCCACCGCGCCGGCCGCGCTCGACGACCTGATCGCCGACTTTCACTTGACCGAAGCCCTGAGCCTGCTGTCCCTCAGCGGCGAGGAGGTGGTCGAGATATGCCAAACGTGGGGCGCTGAGCCGTTCGACCCACGCCACGGCAGGTCCCTGGTCAGCGACATCCCGACGCTGGTCCTGGCCGGCGAATATGATTCCACCACGCCGCCGCTGTTTGGCCGGCGCGTCACCGAGACCCTGAGCGCCAGTTACTACTTTGAGTTCCCCGGCAAGGGACATGCTCCGAGTACAGGCGGGGCGAGGAACTGCGCGCAGCACATCATCCTGGTGTTCCTCGACGACCCAACCGCCGAGCCGGACAGCGCGTGCATCGCAGAGATAGACGGACCGGATTTTGTCGTTCCGTAGAAGGAGGGAGCGAGATGAGCGATTCGAGCGGAAAACACATCCTACTTGTAGACGACAGCCCCGTCGTCGCTGACGCGGTGCGGGACGCACTGGAGCCCTTTGGGTTCCACGTCGCGTGGATCGAGGACGGCGCTGACATTCCAAAGGCCCTGGAGCAGCAAATGCCCGACCTGACGATCCTGGACGTGATGATGCCCGGCGTCGATGGCTACGAGGCCTGCCGCCGCCTGCGCACCGATCCCAACACCGCTCACCTGCCGATCCTGATGCTGACGGCGCGGGCGGAGGAGGCGGACAAGGTGGTGGGGCTGGAATTGGGGGCTGACGACTACCTGGTCAAGCCCTTTGGCGAGCGGGAGCTCCTGGCGCGCGTGCGCGCTTTGCTGCGGCGGGTCGCCCGCGCCGAAGCGCCGACGGATGTGCTGCGTGCCGGGCCAATCGCGCTCGATCTGGCCCGCCACCAAGCTCAGTGCGCGGGCACGCCCCTTGACCTGACCCCTACCGAGTTCGACCTGCTACACTTGCTGATCGCCAATCCCGGGCAGACGCTCGACCGGGAGACGCTGCTCAACAAGGTATGGGGATACGATTGGTACGGCAACGCGCGTGTGGTCGACACACACATCCAACATCTGCGGCGCAAGCTGCGCCAGTGCTATCCCGACGAGGATCTGATCCTCACCGTGCGAGGTATGGGCTATCGGTTCGCCGCATGATCCATCGAGAGGAGTAAACGATATGCGCAAAAGCAGTGTCGTTACGCCACTGACGCTGGGCTTTTCGATCATGGTGCTGCTCACCAGCGCGCTGCTGCTGATGAGTCTCTATTTCTACGCCAGACAGCTCTACATCAACTTTGAAGATATCATCGACGGCGTCGGTGAAAAGTTGGTCGCCGCGCACATGCAGTCTAACCTGCTAGAGACACGCTGGGCCGCAGGTCGCTACCTCGCCAGCGGTGACTCGACCTATCGATCTCAGGCGGAAAAAGCCCGCGAACGGGCAGAACGTTACAAAGACATCTTGCTGGAATCGATGGAAGATGCAGAACAGGATGCCTTCTCCGCCGAATATCAGACCTACGCGGTCCTACTGGATGGGATGCTCTACTATTCGGGCGAAGCGGGCTCCCCGCAGACCTACGCAAGCCAGGCCGACGCAGCGCTCGACGATCTCGTGAAAGCCATCGACACGATATACGAAAACGCCAACGAGCGGGTCAAAATAGCCGCCGGGCAGTACGAGGCCTTTTTTCTGAACGGCTACCGGATCGTGGCCATATCGGGGGGCCTGCTCATCTTTATCGGCGCAGCGACGGGGCTGGCGCTGGGGCGGCGCTACATCACCGCGCCCTTGGAGCGACTCACCGAGGCCGCCCGACGGCTGGGCAGCGGCGACCTGACCGCTGTACCCGAGACGCCCACCTCCGACGAGATCGGCGCGCTGGCTGCCTCCTTCCGTCAGATGACGGGCAGCCTGGCCCAGGCCATCGAGCGCATGCGCGAGACCTCCGGCGCTTTGATCGGTTCCGCCGACCGGCTCTCTGCGTCGGCGACCAACCTGAGCGAACTGGCGCGGGGCACGCTGGCGCAGATGGAGCACATCGCCCAGGGAGCCGAGGCGCAGCGCGAACAGATGCGCGCCGCATCAGAAGTGGCCACGGGTCTAGCCGCCGCGCTGCGGCAAAGCGCGCAGCAGGCGGGCGAGGTGGGCCAGGCAGCGCGGGAGGCGCAGGCCAAGCTGGAGGGCTCGGCCCGCACCATGGCGGTGCTGGACGAGGAAGCGGAAGAGATCCAATCCATCACCGCCGTCATCGAACAGTTCGCTCAGGAGACCCACATGCTATCGCTCAACGCGGCCATCGAGGCCCGCCGGGCAGGGGAAGCCGGACGAGGCTTTGCGGCGGTGGCTGACGAGATGCGCGCCCTGGCCGAGCGCTCTGCCCGCTCTGCCGGCGAGGTAGCCCGCTTTAGCGCCCGCACACAGGCCGAGATGGAGAGCGTGGGCCAGGCGGTGGACGATGTGCAGGAGGCGGTCACCCAGACGGCCGACTTTGCCGGTCAAACCGTCGAAGCGGCGCGCCAGCAGGAGCAGGAAACCGCGCGCCTAGCGGGCATCGTCGATCAGGCTATGTCGGTGAGCGACACCCACGCCCAGATCGCAGAGCGAGTATCAACCGCCGTGGCCGAGCAGGTGGACGCCATCGCCGAACTGGCCACTGCCGCGCAAGGACTGGCGGGGATGGCGGGGCAGTTGGAGGATTTGTCGGCGCGTTTCATCACGCAGCGGAAGTAAAACGTAAGGACTTGCATACCAAGCATTTACGCTTTACGCATCACGTTTTACGAATCACGACCTATGGACGAGCTCGTCATCTTCCGCCTCGGTTCATCCGAGTATGCACTTGCGGCTGAAACGGTGCACCAAATCCTGGCGCCCCGACCCGTGACGCGCCTGCCCGACCCGCCTCCGCTGGTGTGTGGCCTGGTCGCCTGGCGCGCCCAGGTGTTGCCCGTGATCGCACTGGGAGAGCGACTGGGATGTGCCGATCCCCCCATCGACCGCTGCACCCTGGTGGTAACCGAGGCGCAGGGGGAGTTAGTCGCGTTGGCAGTGGACGAGGTGCTGCACCTCGTCGAGTCCGCCGCGCAGCCGTTGAACCTGGAGCAGATGCTGAATGGGCGATGAGGCCGATCGCCTGGCGCGCCGCCGCGTCACGTTCGTGCAGGATGCCCGCCGCAGGCTGGCGGCGTTGAGCGACAGCCTGCTGGCCCTCGAACGCAACTCGGCCGACCGGGCGGCGCTGGACGAGGCGCGCCGGGCACTGCACACCCTCAAGGGCAACGCCGGTCTGGTAGGACTGGAGATGCTGGCGGCGACCGCCCACGCGCTGGAGGATGCGCTGGCCGACACGTCATCTCCACCCTCCCCTGTGTTGTTACTGCGCGGCCTGGACGTGTTGAGCGCGATGGTCGCCTCGGTCGCGGAGGCGGCAGGGCAAAGCGGGCCGCCGATTCCCGCCATCCAAGCATTGGGCGAAGCGCCAACCCCCACCCCCGCCCGCCCCCGGGAAGGTGTAGGGAGCGATAGCCCTCGTCCACTCAGGGCCCAACCATCGCAGATCGCCGCATCGGTGCGCCACCTGGATAGCCTGCTGGAGCTGGTCGAGGAACTGCGTCTCGCCCACAGCGAGCTGGCCCAGGCCCCGCGAGAGATGCTGGAGCGCCACCTGGCCCGCCAGCGACGGCTGCTGCACGAACTACACAACACCGTCCTCGAAACCCGCTTGCTGCCCGTGGGTCGGGCCTTTGACGGGTTCGAGCGGCTAGTGCGTGACCTAGCCGAAAGCGCGGGATACCAGGCGAGCCTGGTGATCGAAGGGGCCGGAACCGAGATCGACCGCTCGGCCCTCGACCCGGTGCGCGAGCTGGTAGTGCACCTGCTGCGCAACGCGTTGGCCCACGGCATCGAGCCGCCGGAGGAACGGGAAGCGGCAGGCAAACCTCCCATGGGCACGATTCAACTCGCCGCGCGCCAGGCGGGCGACGGCGTGGTGATCGAGGTGACCGACGATGGGCACGGGCTGGACCGGCAGCGGATCGCAACCCAGGCAGTCGCGCTGGGGCTGTGCTCGGAAGAGGAGGCGGCGACGATGGCGGACGCCAACCTGTGGACGTTCCTGGCCCACCCCGGCTTTTCCACCCGCAGCGGCGTCGACCGGGTCGCCGGACGCGGGATCGGGCTGAACGCGGTGCGCCAAGGGGTGGAATCGCTGCGCGGGCGGCTGGAGATCGAGTCACAGCCGGGCCGATCCACCACTGTGCGCCTGCGGCTCCCAGCGATGATGGCATTGGAGGACGTCGTGCTGGTGCGGGTGGGAGCAGAGACCTACGCCATCCCGGAGGCAGCCGTGGACGGCGCCCGCCCAGCCGGCGAGATCGCCGATCTACCGACGCTCGACCTGCAGGAGCGACTCCAGGTACCAAGAGAGGCGCCATCAACTGCGGGGGTAGTGGTTGCGTGCCGACGCGCCGCCGGCCCGGTCGGGCTGCTGGCTGATAACGTGGCTAGACGAGAGACAGCGGTGATCAAGCCCCTGCCTCGCCGCACCCGGCGACCATACCTCCTTGGTGCCATCGTGACCGGCGCAGGGCAAGTAGTGCTGGTGCTGGATATCGAGCAGTTGTAGCATTCCCCAGAAGGTTTCTAAAAATCTCCACACAACCTCCGCATGGGCGTGACAGAATCTACACTTGTCTGTGCTAAACTGGGACGATGGTAGAATTAGACAAGCGCCCCCCAGAAGTAAATATACACGCTCTGCCAGATACAGATGCGCCGAACGACCGAGACGCAGAACCTGCTCAGCCAACCGGGAAAATGACCCTGCTCCTGGCAGTGACCCTCATCGCCGTCGCCGTGATCGTCGTCCTGGCGCTAATCGGCCCGGTGGCGGGCGGGGATATCAGCATCGTCCTGAGCCTTTGAGACACCCCCGCTCCACACAACCTCCGCAAAACCCTCGCTTCATCGCCACACAATCTCCATACGCCTGTGCTATGCTAAGAATGAACAAAATCGCCTCCAGGTGCATGTAACAAGTAGAAACCAGAAGCATTCTGTGCAAGCAAAAGAGGAGGTGCACGATGCGTAGGATAGGAACAGCAATCCGTTTGATCTTTTATCTCCCGGCGTTGTGGGTCGTGCTGGCGGCGCTTACGCTGGTCGTGGCGGTCAACAGCAGCGAGCCGTTCGCGGACATCTTGCGCTACGCCATCGAGCGGCTGTTCCTTCAATGAGCCAAATTGGAGGATCGGCAGCAAAAAGGCCGAGCTGTTCAAGCTCGGCCTCACGACCACGCGATATGCGGACGGATCAACGCACACCGCTCTGCAAACTCACCTCGCTCCACTCCCGAGCCTCGGCCAAGTTCTCGTACAGCGTGCGGCTGAACCCCGTGATCGCCAGGAACCGGTCCAACGTCGCGCGTTCGATCTCGGTGTCGCGAACCTGGGTATAGCCGCCGTAGATCAATGCCATATCCAGGCGCAGCGCCTTGTCCAGGGCATGCATCGTGGCTGAAAGCTCATCGGCACCCACGCCCAAACGCGCCTGGGTCAATTCTAGCAACTGCTCCCGTGCCAGCCCCTGCATGAGGATGATGTCCCCAAAGGTCAGATCGACCTCCGTCAACTTGCACACGAGCGTCCAGCGCGCCTGAGCATACGCCTCGTCGAACTCCCCGCTAAGCGGCCCCGTCAACCACTCGCGCAGCACGCCATGTAAGCGCTGCACAAAGCGCGCGTTGGTCATCAGCGACTGTGTGCCCTTGAACTGCACCACGCAACTGCCAATGGCCTGGATCACCCCGTGCAGGTCAGAGTCCAGGCGAGCGTACAGCTTGCAAACACGGTCCCGGTCGACCGCATCCCAACCTACGCACCTCTTGACCTTGTCAAGCCAAACTGTCATGGAGCAAACCCTCCGCTGCCTACTGCTTCACAATCCAGCTCTGTGGCACCAGATTGCCCGCCCCACAGCTACAGCGATTTTGTAGCAGGTGCTAACAGCATACCACACAACGCCGGGCGTGCAGGTTGCGAAGGGGTTACGGTTTGGTTAACGTCGTGAGCAAGGCATCCTGCCCGTCGATGTCTCGGAATTTACACGCGAGGGACATCATCGAAGGAGTCTTCACTCGCTTGTTTTATGGGGAAAGGCCGGAAAACATCCGATCACGGTGGCGTGATTTATATCGTGGCCTCTCCCCTGGCTGCGTGGCTGATGAGCGTTTTGCCCATACAGGGCATTCTAGCGATCGATGTCGTAACGGCGTCGGCTGCCATCGTCACGCTACTTCTCGTGCGCATCCCACAGCCGGAGGCAGTACTTGAAAATCGAGCGCCGTTCATTCGTGGTCTCGTAGAGGGAGCGCGCTACTTTTCAAGCCAGTGTGGCTTGTTTCTTATGGTGGCTACCGATGCATTGAGGCGTCTCGTGACAGTGGCTCCATTCACGATGCTCCCTCTACTGGTGACCAGGCAATTCGATGGCAGAGCCTTGGAGCTCGGGTGGCTTCACTCTGCATACGGGTTCGGTTATGTATTGGGCGGGCTTGCTCTGAGCACGTGGGGCGGCTTCAAGCGGCGGCTAGTGACCGCCTTGATCGGCTTGTTTGGTTACGGCCTGAGCATGTTTGCCATAGGTGCCGCCCCTGGAAACGGTTATTGGCTGGCATTGGGAGGCTGCCTGGGCATCGGGGCATTCCTGCAATCATATGTCCCATCAGATATGCAGGGTAGAGTCTTTTCCTTGAAGAGGGGCTTGAGAAAATTGTCGTCCCTTTGGGATTGCTGGTCAGCGGCCCTATGGCCGATGTGTTTGGTGTACGCCCGCTGTTTATCGTGGGTGGGACAGTACGCTTCCTGTGCGGCATCAGTTGGATTAGCACGCCGATAATTATGCGCCTGGAAGATGGTCTATGAGCTATCGCTGTCTTTTTTGCCAGATTCGCCGCTGGAGAACACGTACCCAACGCCGCGCATATTGAGGATGTACGTTGGATCGGAGGGATCGGCCTCCATCTTTTTGCGCAGGCGGCGGATGTGCACGCGGATGATGGCCCGCGCGCCCCAGGCGTCGGTCTCGTACCCCTGCGCTTGCCGCACCAAATCCTGCGGGCTCCACACCCGATCCGGCGTCTCCAGTAGACAAGCGAGTATCTTGAACTCGGTGGGGGTCAGGTCCAGCGACTTGCCCTCTTGTGTGACGATGTGCTTCTGCCGGTCGATGACGACGTCACGAACCTGGATAAAGCGGCTGGGTTGAGATGCCGCCTCCTCGACCGCCGCTGCCCCCTCGACCTCGGCCAACTCGGAAAGCGTCTGCTGCAACTGGCCGACCAGATGCTGCCGTCTCTGCGTCTGCCGATGCTTCACCAGACCATTGCGCACGCTCTCCAGGATCTCGGGGACAGAGGCGGGCTTGAGCAGGTAATCACTTGCCCCCTGCCGGATGGCCTCGATCGCCGTCTCCAGCGCCCCAAAAGCGGTCAGCAGGATGATGACGACGCCGGGGTATCTCTCCTGCACTAACTCGGTCACCTCAAGCCCGCTCATGCCGGGCATCTTGATATCGAGCACCATCAGGTCAAAAGGGTCGCTCTTGTCCAACAGGCTCAACGCCTCCTCCCCGCTGGCGGCCGTGGCGACCTGATAGCCCTCCAACCGCAATATCTCTGCCAGCGAGACGCGCGCCGTGGCCTCGTCATCCACCACTAAGATGCGTGCCGCTTGTTCCGCCATAATCGTCTCCATCCTTTCCAGGAGTAGGACAAAATGCCATTTTGTCCCACATTGGCGTGTTACGCCCTTGCCGGGCGCATGGGCAATTTTACGACAAAGGTCGTCCCCTGCCCCGGTTGACTCGACACATCGATCTCCCCACCGTGCCGCTCGATGATCCCGTAACTGATGGCCAATCCCAGCCCGGTGCCATCGGCCTTGGTCGTGTAGAAGGGCTCGAACAAGTTGGCGACCTGCTCAGGCGACATGCCTGCGCCGGTATCGTGGAAACGTATCAGCATCCACCTGCCGTCCTCCGAGAGAGCCGTCTCCAGGTCCAGATCACCGCCCGAGGGCATGGCCTCGATGGCGTTGATGACGACGTTCAAAAACACCTGGGTGATCTGGTCGGCCACGATGGGCACAGGCGGCAGGTCAGGGCTCAGGTGCGTGTGCACGCGGACGCCGCCGTGCTCCAGCCGCTTCTGGGCCAGGGCCAACACGTTCTCCACGATGCTGTTGACGTCAGTGGGCTGCGCGCCACCGCGCGAGGGCCGGTAAAAGTCCAGCATGCGCTGCACGATCTCGATCAGCCGCTGCACCTCGGTCTGGGCCATGCCCGTGTACTGCAGCCGTTTGTCGTCCTCCAGGTTCTCGTGCAGGCTCAGGTGCAGGGTGTTGTGGATGGCCTGCAGTGGGTTGTTGATCTCGTGGGCGATGGACGCCGCCAGGCGACCGATGGCCGCCATCTTTTCCGCCTGCACGAGCTGGGCCTGCGAGCGCTCCAATTCCTCCGCAAAGTCAGCCAGCTCGCTGTACAGACCCGCGTTTTCCACCGCCACGGCGACCGAGGCCGCCATCGCCTCAAGCAGTTCCCGATCCTGGCTGGTGAACGTCCCGTCGAGCTTGTTGATCACCTCGATAGCGCCGATCACCCGGCCGCGGACGATCAGCGGCACGCAGAGAACCGCGCGGGCGGTGAGCCCTGGTTCCTCGTCAACCTCGACCAGAAAAAGGGAATCGAGTTCGACGTCGTTGACCAGTTTGGGCTGGCCGGTCTGGACGACGTATCCGACGATGCCCTCGCCCGGCTCAATCGTCCGGCCGGAGGCCCACCCACGCTCAGGGCTAAAGGTCGTGCGAAAGACCAGCCGCTCCGCCTCCTCGTCCACCAACACTAGGGAGCCGGCCTCGACCCGGAGAATCTCGCGGATGCCCCTGATCGTCGCCTCCAGGACCTCGTCCATGTCGAGGCTGGAGGTGACCACGCGGTTGATCTCGATCAGGGCCGCCAGCTCCTGATTGCGGCGCAGCAACGCCCGCTCGCTGCGCCGGACGCGCATGACGGCGTCGATTCGCGCCAAAAGCTCCTGCGGGTCGAAGGGCTTGGTGATGTAATCGTCGGCCCCCATCCCCAGGCCCAGCGTCTTGTCGTGGATCGAATCGAGGGCCGTGGTCATGATGACCGAGGTCTTGCGCAGCAGAAGATCGGCCTTGAGGCGTGCGATCACCTCGTACCCATCCATCTCCGGCATCATGATGTCTAACAGAACCAGGTCGATCTCGCGCCCGGCCTCCGCCTCCCGGCGCAGCAGAGCGAGCGCTTCCTCGCCGCAGCACGCTTCTTGGATCTGACAGCGCACCGGCGACAGCATGTTGCGCATCAACTCCGCCATCTCGGGATTATCCTCAACGATCAGAATGCGGGGAACCGGCAGTTCTTCGTCGTCCATCTCGCCTCGTCATCTCTGCGTGTACAGGGTTCACCTGGTGGCCCAGCCTAACACGCCCATTATATGATCTAGTAGCCGGTGAAGCAAGTTTGGTAACGGGGTGTTTTGACAAGACGGGCAAGGCGCGTTAGAATGTCGCCACGTACTCGCCCGCAAAGCGTAACTTTTTGCCGCTAGAATCGTCATAATGGACAAAGCCCTGTTAGCTCAACGCGTCCGCGAGGGCGATAGCGCCGCCTTCGAAGAGGTGTTTCGCGAATACCACACCCGCATCTACAACTACGCCTACCGGCTGGTGGGGAACGCCAAGGAGGCCAATGACCTAACCCAGGAGAGTTTCCTAAAGGCCTACCAGGCCCTGCTGCGCGGCGAAGAACCGCTGAATCTATCAGCCTCAGTAGATCCAATTTTCGTCACTCCGAGCGGAGCGAGGAGTCTCCCAATGCAGGGCGGAGATTCTTCGCTACGCTCAGAATGACGGTTTCGCAGGTGATTTTCATCAACACG
>Ga0307420_1001146_pt1 | contig 11751 bp, 16 predicted proteins | sample SalMarWE160240MG_2_FD_202167 | JGI IMG/M metagenome (GOLD analysis project Ga0307420, IMG submission 202167) | Salt marsh sediment microbial communities from the Plum Island Ecosystem LTER, Massachusetts, United States - WE1602-40 | ecosystem: Environmental > Aquatic > Marine > Intertidal zone >... | reverse complement strand
ATGGTTACCTCGGCTATGCTGGTGTAGGTTTCGTCAAACTTGTAGTAGCGCCACTCCACTTTAGCCCAGTCTCCCCCCTCCGGCGGCAATGACCAGTTGCCTTTTTCCGATTGGCTCATGTAGCCGAAAACGGGCATGTCGTCCCAGCTAACACCCCCGCCGTTCGATGTTGTTTCACCCCTGCAGCCGCTAAAGCTTAAGCCCCCCAGCACCACCACCGCCGCCAGCATTATCAGTATTGATTTTTCCACGGCGTTCTCTCCGTTAATATTATCTCCCCCACCCCCGTTTTATATCTTTTCCCACCCGCCACCCTTAGGGTAGGGCTTTCAGCCCTTTTTACCCCACCCGCCCAAAAGGCTTCACCCTCTTAGACTCTGTAACCCCACCCCACAATGGTTTCACCCCTCTAAGACTCACTCCCCACCCACTCTCCACTTGACATAACTCTAAAAACAATTCCTCGTAGCTAACCAGCTTCGAATTGTTTCCTTGAATTTTTTTCTTTAGCTTCACTCCCACTCGATAGTGGACGGAGGCTTGGAGGTTATATCGTAGACGACGCGGTTTACTTCCGGGACTTCGTTAACGATGCGGTTGGAGATGCGGGCCAGGACATCGTAGGGCAGGCGAGACCAGTCGGCGGTCATGGCGTCGTCGCTGGTGACGGCGCGCACCGCCACCAGGTAGCCGTAGGTCCTGTAGTCACCCATCACCCCCACGCTGCGGACATCGGTAAGTATGGCAAAGCTCTGCCAGAGCTGGTGGTAGAGCTTTGCCTTCTTAATCTCGTTCATCACCACCCAGTCGGCAGCCCGCAGTATCTCCAGCTTCTCTTTAGTCACCTCGCCGATGATGCGGATAGCCAGGCCGGGACCGGGGAAAGGTTGCCGCCAGACCATCTCTTCGGGCAGGCCCAGCTCCAGACCAACCTGGCGCACCTCGTCCTTGAACAGGTAGCGCAGCGGCTCCAGGAGCTTTAGCGTCATCCTTGAAGGCAGCCCGCCCACGTTATGATGGGACTTTATATTGGCGGCGGCGGTGCTTCCCGAAGAGGCGCTCTCGATGACATCGGGATAGAGCGTCCCCTGGGCCAAAAAGTCCACCTCGCCGATTTTCCTGGCTTCCTCCTCGAATACGTTGATAAACTCCTCGCCGATAATCTTTCGCTTGGTCTCGGGGTCGGTCACCCCTTTCAAACGGTCGAGGAAACGCTCGCTGGCGTCGATATAGATGATATTCATGCCCATATTGAGGCGGAAGGTGTTGAAGGTTCTTTCCACCTCCTCGCGGCGCAGCATGCCGTGGTTGACGAAGATGCAGGTAATCTGGTCGCCGATAGCCCGGTGAATGACAGTGGACACCACCGATGAATCAACCCCGCCCGATAGGGCGCTGATGACCTTGCCCTTACCCACCTCTTTCTGGATTTTGGCAAGGCTATCGGTGATGAAGTTGCCCATCGTCCAGTTACCCTGGCAGCCGCATATGCGGTAGATGAAATTCTTTAAAATAGTCTTGCCTTCGGGGGTATGGACGACTTCGGGGTGAAACTGGAGGCCGAAGATATTTTTATCGTTACCGATAGCGGCGAAAGGCGAGTTGTCGGTGTAAGCCAGGACGTTAAAATCGGGCGGCATCGCTTCGATTTTGTCACCGTGGCTCATCCACACCGGCGTGGACTGGGGCACATTGGCAAAGAGCGGCGAATCAACCCCGCCCAGATGAAGCAGGGCGTGGCCGTACTCACGCTTGGCCCCCGGCGCCACCTGCCCCCCCATCTGGTGTGTGATGACCTGCATCCCGTAGCATATGCCCAGTACCGGCAGATGTCTCTCGTAGACATAGGACGGCGTCATGGGGGCGTTGGCTTCGTAGACGCTGCCAGGCCCCCCGGAAAGGATAAACCCCTTGGGATTTAAGGGCGCTATCTTCTCCCAGGGGGTATCGGGGGAGACCAGTTCGCAGTATACCTGGCATTCGCGCACCCTTCGGGCGATGAGCAGGCTGTACTGGGAGCCGAAGTCAATAACGATGATAGCCTCGCGCTCACCGCTAGGGATGGCCTCTTTGGCCGCTGCCGGCTGTACGCCGCCTATTTCCTTGGCGATTTCCAGGTAGGTGGAGACCTCAATATCGCCGCTGGTAGCCACACGGCGGCTGACTTTCGGGGATGGTTTTGCTTTTGCTTTGCCCTTGGCCATGTATTGAAAATAGATTACCACTATGCCAGGTGGTTGTCAAAGGATTTATTGCTTGCCAGCCGGCCCGATAGGGAATATAATATCGTTATATGGTGAAGGGCTATCTTCTGATTAAGCTGGTCCCCGGCTTGGAATCCAGTGCTCTATCTCAGATCCGTGCCATTCCCGGCGTTACCGATTTGAACCTGGTATTCGGCGGGTGGGACGCCATCGCCACTGCTGAAACCAAGAGCCTCTTTGAATTATCCCGGATAATCGTCAGCGAAGTGCGTAGCGTTCAGGGTGTCCAGGATACTTCTACTCTGGTGCAGGGCGAGCTTTAGGCGCTTTTTGCCGGACGGGAGACCTGGCCGGGTTTGCCCGGCGCTGGTTAGGTGAGTATGGTTATCACGGCCACCAGGCCAACAATAATAAGGTATATACCGATGATATAGGCGAGTACCTTGGGCCATACCAGTACCACTATCCCGGCAATAATGCTGATAATACCGGCTACCAGACCACCGACGGATAATAAGCCATCCATCCTGCTTTCTCCTTCCTTAAATTTTATAGCTTATTATACAACAACCGATGATAACCGCTAAAGTACGCCGGTATTGAGTTATCAATTATTTTGTTGTATTATCAAATCTATAATCGGGATGCTAAAAGGAGGACAAAATGAATGTCCGTGATATCATGACCACCAATGTAGTCACTATTCCCAGCAATACCAGCGTTGCTGATGCCAAGCGGATAATGGCAGCGCATCGCATCCGCCGGCTGCCGGTGGTGGACAAGGGAAAGTTAGTTGGTATTGTGACCGAACACCGCCTGGAAAGCGTGTCCCCATCTAAAGCCTCCTCACTTACCGTCTGGGAGCTGGGCTACCTTCTGGAGAAGACCACGGTGAAGGAAATCATGGAACGGGACGTGATAACCTGCTCGCCGGATATGAGTGCTGAGGAGTCGCTAGCTGTGGCCCAGGGTAACAAGGTGGGGGCGGTGGTGGTGGTTGAAGATGGCAGGGTAGTCGGTATATCCACCACCAATGACTTTTTCTACAAGATTGTCAATCCCATTCTCGGTATTGGTGAGCCCGGCAGCCGTGTTGAGATTGCCGGCGGTGGTGAGGGTAAGGCGCTGGAAGAAATAATCTCTACGATAAATAAGCTCGGGTTGGAGATTACCACTATCCATATTGAACAGCTGCCCGAGGCGAAAACAAGGGATGTCTGTGTTCACGTTAATAATGGAGATGTAAAGAAACTTGTTGCTGAGCTAAAGGCTAAGGGATACAAGGTAAGCGTCAGGCGGCGCTAAGCCTGGCGGATTAAAGGGCCGACAGCTTCTTTTTGAGTTCCGAGAGTTGTCTCAGGTGTGATTTTTCCTCGGCGATTATCTTATTTACCGTCGCTTGCGCTCTTTGGGGCATTACCTCTTTCATCTCGTAGTAGAAGAGTATGGAGTCCTTTTCCGCCCGGATGGCCAGCTCCATGGCGGCGGCATCGCTCTCGGCCTGGGCCGCCATCTCGCTGGTGACCATGTCATTGCTGAAAACGGCGCTATCCACCAGCGCCCTGAGGTAGGCGGTATACTGCCCGCTCTCGTCGGCTGGAACCTGGAATTTATCGGCTTCCTCCAGCATACTTTTAAAGGTTTCGATGTGATCTCGCTCCATATCGGCCAGGTAGTTAAAGACCTCGCGGGCGGCTTCGTTCTGGGTTGACTTGGCCATGACATCGTAGAAGACAATACCCCGCCCCTCAATTCCGATGGCGATGTTAATCAGCTCACTGCCAGAAAAAGAGATTGACATTTAGCTTAGTGCCTCCCTTCTTAGATATAGGTCAGGCTACTTTTCTTATTCTTTAAGTTTAAGCAGGTCGGTAAAGACCTCGGTGTGGTAGATTTCGTGGTCCCTTATTCGAATCAGCAACTTCTTAAGGCCCGGGTCTTTCAGCTTCTTGGCGGCGCGGTCGTAGGCGTCGGCCACTTCCTTCTCAATCTTAATGTCAGCCTGGAGCATATCGGCAGGCTTTTTGGAGCGGTCAATTTTGGTATGCTCGATTACGGGGCGGCTCCCGCCGTCAATTATCTCCTCGGCCAGCCAGCCCAGGTGCTGCATCTCGTTGATGGCTTGGTCTTCCAGTTCCTTCTTCATCTCGGCATCGGGCGATAGATATGATTGCAGCATGTACTGAAGGATGACGGTGTACTCGTGCTCGATGCCCCAGTTAAGCACATCGGTGACCTCGTCCTTTTTATCGCCCCGGTGGTCGGTAGACCCATCCTTCTTGGCTTTATCCACGAAGTGGACGAAATCGCCGCGGTGGGACTCCTCGTCGGAGAGGATGCGCTTGAGCAGCCGTTTTATCTTGGGGTCGTCGATAGCCTTGATGTGTTCTTTGTAGAGCTTAATGGCGTCGTCTTCCTGCAGTATGTCGTTGCTCATCCAGTCCGATACCGCCTTGCCCCCCGTCCGCATCATCCCCCGCTCCAGGGTAGGGGTACCGCCCAACTCGACGATGGTCTCGGCCAGCCAGTCCAGGTGGCGCATCTCCTCCTTGGCCAGAGCTTCAATCTCGCAGGACATCTCGCCCTCGCCCATGGCGTAGGCATGGAGCAGGTACTGGATGATGCCGGCGTGCTCCCCCTCTATATCCTGGTTAAGCATCTCGATGATTTCTCTCTTGTCCATTACTCCCTCCGCTTAATTATTTCGGTCTGAAGTATGACCGGGTCATACGGACAATCCATCCCCAGTGCAGGATGACATGTATTATTACTATAACCGTCAGGGCGACGGCTGTCCAGTCATGCAGGTCAATCCAGCTATCTCTTGACCACAGGAAAGTGCCGTCAGCGCCTCTGCCTCCCATATAGCCGCCCCGCGGCAGCACTACCCAGAGGACAAAGCCGGACACTGCCTGGAACAGGGCCAGCAACACCATCACCAGGGCTAAGATATAGTGTCTAGTTGCCTTTCTCACCGGCACTCTATTTTATCATTAAGCAGGCAGGCTGTCGGCCAGCTCACTACCTTTGGCTGATAGCTGGTAGTTGCCGCCCTTTTGACTGACTAGGCCTGCCTGCTCAAGCTCACGCAGCCCGCTCCTTACCCGGAACAGGGGCAGGCCGGCCTGTTGCGAGACATCTTCCGCTGACCCCGCCTTGGTCTTTAGGGCACGGAGCATCTTGGCCCCGGACGCGGTTGGTTTACCATCAGGGCTAATGCAAGCCATATTTGCCTCCTATCTTATTATCTTACTACTCTTATTTATTAAAGCTTCTTCTGGCATAGGTACCAGTCAACACACTCGTACCCCTCTTTGAGCCTCTCCTCGGCCCCCTCCTGGGTGTTGGGCGAGGGTACCACCACCTTGTCCCCCGGCCGCCAGTTGGCCGGAGTGGCCACGCCGTTGGCGTCGGTGGTCTGCAGGGCATCAATGATGCGCAATATCTCGTCCATGTTCCGGCCGGTGGTCAGCGGATAATAGAGTATGGTGCGGATAACCTGCTTGTCATCAATGATGAAAACGCACCTGACTGTCTCCGTCTTGCTCTGGCCGGGGTGAATCATGCCGTAGGCCGTGGAGACTTCTTTATTCAGATCCGCTATGATGGGGAAAGGTATCTTGACCTTGGTCTTCTCCTCGACGTTGCGCGCCCAGGCGATATGCGAGGAGACGCTGTCAACGCTCAGTCCCAGCAGCTCCACCCCCCGCTTCTGCAGATCGGGGAAGATTTCGGCGAAGGCGATGAACTCGGTGGTGCAGACCGGGGTGAAATCGGCCGGGTGGGAAAAGAGTACTAGCCAGCTCCCTTTGTAGTCCTCCAGCTTTAGCGGACCCTGGGTGGTCACCGATTCGAAGGCTGGTGCCGGCTGTCCCAGACGGGGCAGACTGATTACCTGCTCTTTGACTTCTTCCATTTCTTTCCTCCTTGTATTTTTATAAAAAGGGCTATACAAAGCCCTCGGCTTTATGCTTTTTGGCGATGGTATCGGCCAGCTTCTCCAGCGCCTTGAAATCGGCTTCGCGGGGAAGTCCTTTGCATAACACTGGCTCCAGCACCTCAACTTTAAGGTTGGGAATCAGGCTGCTGAGCTGCTCCACTGTTTTGCCGCCCCACCCGTAGGAGCCGATGATGGAGACGAATTTAAGCTTCGGCCTCAGGGCGTTGGCCAGGAAGGCGGCGTAGGCGGTATTGGGGTGGGCCCCGGCCAGCACGGTAGGGGCGCCGATGACCACCGTGGCCGCGTCCACCAGCGCCATGGCTAATTTGCCGATGTCGCTCACGCTGAGGTCGAATTGCTGCACGGTGACCCCTTTCTGGGCTAAGGCCTCAACGAAGTAGTCCACCATCTGGCGGGTGCTGCCGTGCATCGAGATATAGGGCAGCACTACCAGGTTCCTGGGCTTATCGAATACCCAGCTGTGGTAAGCCTTAATGATAAACTCCGGTTTGTCGTACATCGGCCCGTGGCTGGGGGCAATAATATCAATTTTATAACCCTTCAGCTTCTCCAGGTTCTTCTCGATAATGGTGCGGAAGGGCATCATGATTTCGGCGTAGTATCTCTTGGCCGCCTCGTAGACCCGCCCCTCGTCGGTGACATAGAGGTCGGTGGTGGCCAGGTGGGAGCCGAAGAAATCGCAGGGAAAGAGTATTTTGTCCTCTTTTAGATAGGTGAGCATGGTCTCCGGCCAGTGCACCCAGGGGGCATGGATAAACTCCAGCGTCCTGTCCCCCAGCGAAACAGTCTCCTTATCGTTAACCGTCTTGAACCTCTCCTCCGGAACCATCAGCAGGTCGATGAGCATACCCTGGCACTTGGGCGTGCATATTAATTTGGCTTCTGGGTATCTCTTCAGCACCTGGGGAATGCTGCCGGAGTGGTCCTGCTCGGCGTGGTTGGCAATTAAGTAGTCTATCTTCTTGATTTTAAGCTCATCCAGATGCCGGAGCAGTATGTCCCGGGTGGGCGGGTCAACGGTATCGATAAGGGCGGTATGCTTGCTGCCCTTAATCAGGTAGGCGTTATAGCTGGTGCCGTCGGGCAGCGGGATAAGGGAATCGAACAACCGCCGGTCCCAGTCGATAGCCCCCACCCAGTAGACCCCCCGCTTTATTTCTCTAGGTTTCATCTTGAGTCTCCTTTCCGGGTTGGCCCGGCTGTTTTTTGCCGGTACCCATTAACTCTTCCCATTTTTCCTTACCCAGGCACTGGGGAGCTGCCGTGCACCACTCAATGCAGGATGGCACCCTCTCCTTGTAGATATACTTCTTGCACTTGGGGCACTTTACCCGCAGTTCGTCGGAGAACATTTCCACCTCGGCGCCGCAGTTGGGGCACTTATGCACCGATACCCGCAGGTTTCTCATATCCTGCCCGGGACATTTGCCGTCCATAACCGGTTATTCCTCTACCTTTTCAAACTGGCTCTTATCCGCCCCGCAGACAGGGCAGACCCAGTCGTCGGGTAACTGTTCAAAGGGTGTTCCCGGCGTTACCCCGCCCTCGGGGTCGCCCAGCTCGGGGTCGTAGATGTAGTCGCAGACGCTGCACTTGTATTTGGCCATTTTAGCGGCCACCTCCTTTTTCTCCTCCTGGTGATAGCTGGGGGCGCTCTTAGGAGTGGTGCCCCGCTTGACCAGGTGATAGTAGGCGTAGGTCATGGGCTCGCCTTCCGCCAGAATCTCGGCCCCCACCATCTCCCCGACGAAAATGGTGTGCGTGCCCACATCCATCTCCTGGTTTACTTTAACCTCCAGAAAGGCCAGGGCGTGGTCGGTAACTATCGGCGCCCCGGTCTCACCCATTGTGTAGTTAAGGCCCTTAAGCTTGTCTATCTCCCGCCCCGACTTGAAGCCGAAGTGGCCGATAAAGGCCAGCGGCGTATCTTTAGCCAGTACGGAAGCGGTAAAGACCCTGCTTTCTTTAATAAACTCATGGGTCAGGTTACCCTTGTTTATAATCACGCCGATAGCCGGCGGCTCGGCGGTCACCTGAGTCACGGTGTTTGCCACCTGCCCGTTGAAACGCTTACCCTTCTTCGAGCAGACGATGTAAAGACCGTAGCCTATGGTATGCAGCGCACTGGTGTCCATCTCTCACCTCGCTTACATCAGTTCCTTCTCGCTGGCTTCTATAGCTTTCTTAAGCTCGGCGTCAAGCTCGGGCGGCAGTCCCTCGATATCCACCCGCAAAAATCCCCGGACGATGGTAGCCGTAGCTTCGGTTCGGGTCAGCCCCCGCGCCATGAGGTACTCCACCTCCTCTTCGGCAATCTTGCCCACGGCGGCTTCGTGGGAGAGGTCGATGCCGGCCAGGTTGCCTTTAAGCTCGGGTATGGCGTGTATCGTACCCTCCCCCTGCAGAATCAGCCCCCGGCACTCCAGGTGCCCCTTGACGTCCGGGGCGTTGCCCTCTATATAGCCGCGGGCGATAATATTGCCGCCGGTGGTAAGCGCCCGCGATATTATCTCGGTCTTGGCTCCCCTGGCGTTGAGCAGCACCCTGGAGCCGATGTCCATGTGCGAGCCCGGCGGCGCCAGCAGGATGCTGTTATACCTCACGGTGGCGTTTTCGCCAACGCAGTTGGCGGAGGGGTACATCTGCATGGAACGGACCGGTTTCATCAGTACATAGTTGCTCAGGAACAGCCCGTCCTCTTCAATTATAGTTCCGGTGCGGGGGCGCACCGCTATTTCCGGGTTCCAGTTATGTATCATGGTAAAGGTAACTTTAGCCCCCTTCTTTATGTAGAACTCGGATACCCCCAGGTGCAGCCCCGGCTCATCGCCGGAGGCGGTGGTGCAGCCGGTAATGATATGCAGCTCGGAATTCTCCTCGGCGATGATAATATTGTGCACATTCTGGGCCAGCTTGGCTTTAGCCAGGTAGAGGCAGGCCTGCACCGGGTAGACGGTCTTCTGGCCGGCCAGAGCCCGGATGAAGTAGCCGTTGCTCTGGCTCAGCTCTACGTGGGCGGTATACTTATCGGTATCCACGGCCATCGCCTGCCACCAGTAGTCGGCCAGCCAGTCGTGCTTGGCTAAAGCCTCGCTTATGGCCATCACCTCAATGCCCTCCTGCTGGCTGGAATAGTGGACGGGCATATTATCCATCTGGATATAGGTGCCCGATCGTTGTTTGGTGTCGTCCAGGAAAACGCCGGCGTGCAGCATCTGCTTTTTAGCCTTGGCGGATAACCTGGATGGGTCAGCCTGGTACGGCAGCGCCTCGGCTTCGGCGGCAAAAGTGCTCAGGTCTATATCCTCGCCCAGGGTGGCCGGCTTGGCTTTGGCGGCTATAGCCTTATCCTTATATGACTTGGTAGACTTTACTTCACGCATCGGGCACACTCCTCGTAGCCCTTTTCCTTGATGGTGGCCAGAATCTCATGCGGGTCTCCCTGGCAGACTATCCGGCCGTTAAGCATGACGTAGCCGGTGCGAGCATTAATGTATTGCAGGATATGGCCGGTATGGGTGATGATGAGCCCCATGCACTTCCGCTTTCGCATCGGGCAGTCCTTTTCCAGAAGCTGATTCAACAGTTCACCTATGAGGGCAATGTTGACCAGGTCTACCCCGGACTCAGGCTCGTCCAGCAGCGTCAGCTCCGGTTTCTGCGCCAGTAGCTGCATCAGCTCGGCGCGCTTTATCTCGCCGCCGGAAAAGCCGTAGTTTATATCCCGGTCCAGGAACTCGGTAAGGTCGGCTCTCTCCGCCAGTTCGGTTATGGTCTTTTCGTCCCCCCTCCCTCTCATCGCGGCCACAATCATATCTTTCGTCTTTACCCCCCGCACCACCGGGGGACGCTGGAAGGAGATGCCGATGCCTAATCGGGCTCTCTCGTCCACGTCCAGTTTGGTTATATCTTTGCCCTTGAAAGTAATACTGCCCTTGGTTACCTGGTATCTGGGGAAACCCATGATGGCCATGAGCAGGGTGGTCTTACCGCTGCCGTTGGGTCCGAAGAGGGCATGCGTCTCGCCGGTGCCGATACTCAAATTAACATCCCGCAGGATTTCCTTGCCCTCCACGGCTACGTTCAGGTGCTTAATATCAAGCATATCGCTACTACCTCCAGAGACTAGTTATTTAGCCCCCGTCCAGGGAGGGATGCTCCTTCTCGACGAACCAGGCGGCGGGGTCTTTGAGGTATTCGTAGTAGTCAAGCAGAATCAGGTGGTGCTCCTTTTCCTGGGCGGACAGGGCCTGGTAAAATTCCCTCTCGGCGGCATGGGTAGACTGCTTTTCCCGCTGCTTGTAGAAATCGTAGGTCTCATTCTCCATGTCCATGGCTTTCTTGACCGCGTCGAGCTCGCTGGTCGCCGCCTTGGCCTTGGAGCCTCCTTGACCGGCGGCTTGGGCGAAGATAGTCCTCAGGTTTCGGCCGCCGTCAGGTTGAAAATCGGTTTTAGGCCAGTCATTTTCTTTGCGTATGGTGTTATATATCCGCTCGAATGTCTGCCGGTGGATATCCTCCTCAGCCGCCAGCGTTTTGAGCAGCTTCTTACCCAACTCGTTACCGCTCTGCTGGCTGGCTTTCAGATAGTATTCTTTGCCGTCAATTTCCATCTGGATGGCAGTCTGGAGTGCTTTCAGGGTTCTGTCCTGTTCGCTGCCGGTTGCCATAGACTCACCTCTTCTAGTTTAGTATCCACAAGAATTCCCCCCTGCCTCAGCTGCTGCTACCATAATACAAATAAACAGTGACAAAATCATAAAATCAGGGGGAAAAAATCTTACAAAGTTATCACATTTAAGCCGTCGGGCTAGAGCTCAATCAGTATCTGGCCGTCCTTAACCTGTGTTTTGTATACGGTGAGTGCCTTGGGCGACTTAAGCACTTTACCCAGCTTGGACATAAGCCCGCTGCCTTTCAGCCAGCGCACGACTTTGCCGTCCTTCAGGTCAAACTGCGAGCCATGGAGGGGGCAGGTAACCACGGTGCCTTCCAGCTTGCCCTGCGACAGTCTTCCGCCCATGTGGGGGCATCGGTTATCGGCCACGTAATATTTCTCACCGACCCTGGCTACCAGAACCTCCCCTTTCTCTGTTGGAGCGTGTTTCATGGCTCCGTCAGCCAGCTCAGCGCTCTTACCCACCGTCACCAGTTTACTCATCCGGCTCACCTCCTCGACCTCATTTTACTGGCCTCAACACTTGATTTTAGTATAACTCAATGTTTGCCCTAATTTCTATACATCTATGCATGTTTCAACATGTTTCGACTGAAGTCATAGGTAAAAGGTACCTTGGGAAACTGTTGACATATGGGCAGGTAATGGGCTATTCTCGATATAGGTATAATCTCTTCCAGGGTTAAACCCGGAGGTACGAACTGTGGCTGATAAAGAAACCGAAGACGAAAACAAGGCGGTAAAGGAAATCGAGCGGCTGGCCAGGGAGCAGGCCAAGAAGGAAGCCGAGGAGACAAAGAAGGCAAAGGAACTCGGGGCTAAGTCGGAGAGGGAGGCAGAGGCGGCGGAGAAGAAGGCAAAAAAGGAAGCCGAAAAGTTGGCCAGGGAGAAGGCCAAGAAAGAGGCTG
>Ga0307420_1001139_pt1 | contig 11785 bp, 11 predicted proteins | sample SalMarWE160240MG_2_FD_202167 | JGI IMG/M metagenome (GOLD analysis project Ga0307420, IMG submission 202167) | Salt marsh sediment microbial communities from the Plum Island Ecosystem LTER, Massachusetts, United States - WE1602-40 | ecosystem: Environmental > Aquatic > Marine > Intertidal zone >... | reverse complement strand
ACGCCCAGGTAGCGCGCCACCGTCTGCAGCTCGCAGTTCTGGTTCTTGGCGCAGGTGAGGCAGTCGCCGTGGTGATTGGCCATGATGAGCTCTAACGTTATGCGCCGCGACTGGTTCACCGCCGCCGTCTCGGTGCGGACGACCATGCCGTCCGCCGCCGGCGTGGTGCAGGCAGTGGGCAGGCCGCGCATCCCCTCTATTTCCACGATGCAGAGGCGGCAGCCGCCGTAGGGGCTGAGGTCGGGGTCGTAGCAGAGGGTGGGGATGTAGATATCGGCCTGGCGGGCCGCTTCCAGCACCGTCGCCCCTTCCAATACGGTCACGGGCACGCCGTCTATGGTGAGTGTGATGCTTTTCAGTATTTTCTCGCCGGCTGCAATTGAGCTCGTCGTCGTCATCGGTTGCCTCCGTTGTTATCGGTTCTTCTCACGTTTTAGTCCTTGCCGCCCACGGGGACGGGCTCGGCGGGGACTTCGAAAGGCTCCCCGGAGACCTTGGTCACCGCCTGAATCTTGGCCGGGCAGGCGTCGTAGCAGGAGCCGCACTTGATGCATTTCTCCTGGTCGATGATATGCACCAGGCGCTTGCCGCCCCGGATGGCCTCCGACGGGCAGACGCTGGCGCAGCGGCCGCAGCCGATGCATTTATCGGCATCGATGTAATAGGTCGTCAGGGCCTTGCAGGCCATCGCCGGGCAGCGCTTGTCGTCGATGTGGGCCTCGTACTCCTCGCGGAAATAGCGTATCGTGGTCAGCACCGGGTTGGGGGCGGTGCCCCCCAGGGCGCAGAGCGAGCCGTTCTTGACCGCCTCGCCCAGTTCCAGGAGCAGGTCGATATCGCCGGGGCGGCCCCTGCCGCCGCAGATGTCCTCCAGGATATCCAGCATCTGCCGGGTGCCCCAGCGGCACGGGATGCACTTGCCGCAGGACTCAAGCTGGGTGAAGTTGAGGAAGTAGCGCGCCACGTCCACCATGCAGGTGTCCTCGTCCATGACCACCATGCCCCCCGACCCCACGATGGAGCCGGCCGCCGCCAGCGATTCATAATCCACCGGCGAGTCGAGGAAGCTGGCCGGCAGGCAGCCGCCGGAGGGGCCGCCGGTCTGCACGGCCTTGAACTCTTTATCGTTGGGAATGCCGCCGCCGATGCCGTAGATGACATCGCGCAGCTTGATGCCCATGGGCACCTCGATGAGGCCGGTCTGGTTGACCTTGCCCACCAGGGCGAAGGTCTTGGTGCCGCGGCTCTTCTCGGTGCCGAAACCGGCGTACCAGTCGGCGCCGCGCGCCATGATGGCGGAGATGTTGGCCCAGGTCTCCACGTTATTGATATTGGTGGGCTTGCCCCAGAGGCCGGACTGCGCCGGGAAGGGAGGCCGGGAGCGGGGCATGCCGCGGTTGCCCTCGATGGAGGCCATCATGGCCGTCTCCTCGCCGCAGACGAAGGCGCCGGCGCCCTCCTTGATATGGACGCGGAAGCCGAAGCCGGAGCCCAGTATGTCGTCGCCGAGGAGGCCGCAAGCCTCCATCTGCTCGAGCCCCGCCTTGAGCCGCTCGATGGCCAGGGGGTACTCGGCGCGGACGTAGATATAGCCCTCGGAGGCGCCGATGGCGTAGGCCCCGATGAGCATCCCTTCGAGGACGGCGTGGGGGTCGCCCTCCAGGACGGCGCGGTCCATGAAGGCCCCCGGGTCGCCCTCGTCGGCGTTGCAGATAATATACTTCTGGTCGCCGGCGGCGTCGTGACAGAACTGCCACTTGAGGCCGGTGGAGAAACCGGCGCCGCCCCGGCCGCGCAGGCCGGACTTTTTAATCTCGTCGATGACTGCCTGCCGGCTCATCCCGAAGGCCCGGTTGAGGCCCTCGTAGCCGCCGGCGGCGATGTAGTAATTGATATCGGCGGGGTCGATGTTGCCGCAGTTCCGGAGCGCGATGCGCACCTGCGGCTTGAGGACGGGCAGGTCGAAGAGGCGCGGTATCCCGGCGATTTCCCCTTCGCCGCGCGTCCCCAGGGCCAGGTCGGGGCGTGGGTTATCGCCCGCCAGGTAGTCGCGGACGATTTCGGCGGTAAGCCCCGGGGTGAGGTTGCCGTAAAAGACGGACGGCTTGCCCGGCTTGACGACCTCGATGAGCGGCTCGGTGTAGCACAGGCCGATGCAGCCCACCTGGACGATATCGGCGGCGATGCCCCGCTTCTTGAGCTCGTCGTGGAGTGTCTTTAAGATATCCGCGGCCCCGGCGGCCAGGCCGCAGGTGCCCGTGCCGATTGAAATACGCGGGCGGTCGCTTCGCTCCGCCGCTTCCCGCTGCGCTACAGCTCGCTTCTTGAGTTCTCGATAGTCCATGGCTCCCCCTGTTTATAATCCTTCCGGCAACGAGACCGGCTCGTCTTTAAGCCCCAGTATCCCCTTTATCTTGTCCGGCGTCACCCGCCCGTAGACGCGGTCGTTGACGACCATCACCGGCGCCAGGGCGCAGGAGCCGAAACAGGCCACCGTCTCCAGGGTATATTCCAGGTCGGGGGTCGTCTCCCCGTCCTTGATGCCCAGCAGCTTCTCCAGCTCGTCGAGGAGGCGCGGCGCCCCCTTGACATAGCAGCCGGTGCCCCGGCAGACCTTGATGACGTTGCGTCCCAGCGGCGCGAACTTGAACTGGGCGTAAAAGGTGGCCACCCCGAACACGGTGCACTCCGGCACGCCGGTAAACCCGGCGACGCGGCTCATGGCCTCCTCCGGCAGATAGCCGAAGACCTGCTGCACCTGCTGCAGCACCGGTATCAGTTCGGCCTTCTCGCCGCGATAGCGTTCCAGCACCCTGTTCACCCGGGCGATAATGTCTTTTTCATCTCTGCGGGCGACCGCCTGGCCGCCCCGCTCGGCTTCAACCATGCTCATGTGTTGCCTCGCTCTTTCTACCATTTTTCCTGCTGCAGGCGGCACCAAATCCAGGTGCTCAGGCGCTTGTCCAGCTTGCCGACCCAGCCCTCGATGCGGCGTAAGTCGCCCGAGGCCAGGGCCGCCTTCTCCTCCGCGGTCAGGTCGTACTCCCCGAGCACCCGGGCCGGGTCTTCGGCCAGCCGCGCCAGGAACTTGTGGTCGTCCGCCGCCCGCCCCAGGATTTCCAGGATGGCTTTCTTATCGGAAGGAGGCTTTTCCTCCTTAAGCTCTATGGCATGGGTCGCCAGGTCTTTCTCCAGCTCGTCGAGCACGGTCGAGATGCTGATAAAATCTTCGTCCCGTTCGCTCTCCATAAGAATCGCCTCCTTGCGGGTTCCGTGTTATCAGGCTAACACTTCAAGCCCTGTCTTCCATCCACCGGCTGGCCTAATCTGCCGGTCAGCCTGGCCTAACCGTGACTAGGCATTTAGTACAATATTCGTGCGTAGAATACCCCCCGGGGGTTTACGGCATCATATCCCCAAAATACGACTCACGACCCTTTGCGGTATTGGATATACGGGTCTATAATTAAAAAGATAGGGTATAAGCACGGGTAAAGACGAGATATGAATAAGATAAAGGTAATCATCGCCGACGACCACGCCCTCTTCCGCGAGGGCACGCGCAGCCTCATCGACCAGGAGAAGGACATGGAGGTCGCCGGGGAGGCCAGCGACGGCGAGGAAACCGTCCGGCTGGTGCGGGAGCTTCACCCGCACGTCGTCCTCATGGACATCGCCATGCCCAGGGTCAACGGCATCGACGCCACCCGGCAGATAAAGGCCGATTACCCCGCCACCGCCGTCCTCATCCTGACCGCCTACGATAACGACCAGTACATCGTGGCCCTGCTGGAGGCGGGGGCGGCGGGATACCTGTTGAAGAACGTCGGCGGCAAAGATTTAATTAACGCCATCCGCGCCGTCCACGCCGGCGAGGCCGTGCTCCACCCCGCCATCGCCCGTAAGGTCTTCAGCCGCCTCGGCGGCGCCGGGCGGGCCCCGGAGCAGCCGGCGCCCCCCGCCGAGCTCAGCGAGAGGGAAATAGAGATACTGCGCCTGGCGGCGCGGGGCATGAGCAACCAGGACATCGCCGCCCAGCTCTACCTGAGCCGGCGTACCGTGCAGGCCCACCTGGCCAATATCTTCCGCAAGATGGATGTCGGCTCCAGGACGGAGGCCGTCCTGCGGGCGCTGCGCCAGGGCTGGCTGGGCATGGACGACATCACCTGACGCTGGATAGGTTAACGCTTGTGAAGAATATTTACCGGGTGCCCCATTTCTGGATTATCCTGGCCATTATGACCTTCGGGGCCGTTATTTACTACGCCGACCACATCCCCGGCCTGGCGGACATCCTGCCCCCGGCCCCCCTCCAACTGGCCCGCTACTCCACCTACCGCATCCTCTCCATCATCCCGGTGGCCTACGCCGCCTTCGCCTTCGGTTGGCGGGGGGGCATCGTTACCGCCATCTTCATCTGCCTGGCGCTGCTGCCGCGGGCCGTCATTTTTTCCTCGCAGGTACCGGAGGCCGTGGCCGAGACCATCGCCTTCCTCCTCATCGGGCTGCTGGTCACCTGGCTCATCAGCCGCCAGCGGCGGGCCGTCAGCGAGCTGAAGCATACCCAGGAGGAGCTACAGACGACGGTGGCGGCCGTGAGGCAAGACGAGAAGCGGCTGGCCGCCCTCCACCAGATATCCTCTACCGTCTCCCGCTCGCTGGATTTAGACCAGGTCTTAAGCAGCGCCATCGATAACGTCATCGACGTGATGCAGGCCGATATCGCCTGGATATTCCTCCTCGACGAAAAGAGCGGCGAACTGTCGCTGGCAACACACCGCGGCTCTTCCGACGAGCTCTCCCGGGGCGTCGACCGCATCAAGCTGGGGGAGGGCTTCAACGGCCGGGTGGCCCGGAGCGGGCAGCCCCTGTTCGTCGAGGACGCCTCCCGCGACCCCCGGCTCACCCGCGAGGTCGTCAGCAAGTTCAAGCTGCGCGCCACGCTCATCGTGCCGATGAGCTCCAAGGGCAAGGTCAACGGGACGCTGTGCATCGCCATGCGCGGCCGCCGCCGGTTCCAGCCGGGAGAGGTGGATCTGCTCACCGCCATGGGCAACCAGATAGGCGTGGCCGTGGAGAACGCCCACCTCTACCAGCAGCAGCAGGTGACGGCACAGCAGCTGCGCATCTCCGAGGAGCGCTACCGCGGCCTCTTCGAGAACTCGTCCGACGCCATCTTCGTCTGCTCCACCACCGCCAGGATTGTCTCGGTCAACCACGCCTGCGAGCAGCTCACCGGCTATACGCAGAAGGAGCTGGCAGCCACCCCCATCCACGAGCTTTTCCCCGGCCAGAGCGGGGAGCGTATCCGCCAGCTCTTCTCCGGCCGGCCGGAGGACATCTCCGGCGGCAGCCTCACCGAGGTAGCCCTCACCCGTAAGAACGGCTCGGAGGCCTATGTCGAGCTCCGGGTGAGCCCCCTGCTCCGCCGGAGCACCGTCATCGGCCTGCAGATAATCGCCCAGGATGTCACCGAGGAAAAGCAGCTGCGGCGTAACATGGAGTATTACGTCAAGCAGATAACCCGCGCCCAGGAAGACGAAAGGCGGCGCATCTCCCGCGAGCTCCACGACGACACCGCCCAGGTGCTGGCGACCCTCTCGCGCGACCTGGACTCCCTCGTCACCGGGGATAAGAAGCTGACCGGGGAGGTAAAGAAACGCCTGGGCAGACTGCACCAGATAGCCGACGCCGCCCTGGAGGGAGTGCGCCGCTTCAGCCAGGACCTGCGCCCCTCGATACTGGACGACCTGGGGCTGGTGCCGGCCCTGGAGTGGCTCATCACCGACCTGGAGCAGGGCGGCCAGATAGCTGCCCGGACGGGCATCACCGGCCAGCGGCGGCGCCTCACGCCGGAGACGGAGCTGGCCGTCTTCCGCATTGTCCAGGAGGCGTTGAACAATATCCGGCGGTACGCCGGGGCATCGAAGGTGGAGATGGGCCTGGATTTCGGGACGGACGCCGTTACCCTCGTCCTCGCCGATAACGGCCGGGGCTTTCCCATCCCGGAGCGGACGAGCGACCTGGCCCTGTCCGGCAAGCTGGGTATCATCGGGATGCGGGAGAGGGCGCGTCTCGTCGGCGGGACGTTAATCGTGCAGTCGGAAGAGGGGGCCGGTACCACGGTGACACTGCGCATCCCCGGTTAGCCCGGGGGCTGTCACCTCAGACGTTGAACTGCATTCCCTCGAAGGCGATGGCGATGGCGATGTGCAGCCGGTCGCTGACCAGGGCCAGCTCCTGCCGGATGCGCGGCTCCAGCGAGGCATCCATGTGGACGGCCATTACCTGGGGCAGGTAGCCTTTGCATTCCCGGAAGCTCATCAGCTCGCGTTCCAGCAGGATAGGGGTCAGGTGGCCGGTCTTGATGGCGAATTCTTCGTAGCTGTTGGGCAAAGTGACGTCGATAATCAAAAGCTGCGGCGCTACGTGCCGCCAGCACTCGGCCAGGCCCGGGCCGGTATCGGCCGTATAGAAAAACGCCTTGCCCCGTTCGTCGCTGACCTGGTAGCCTACCGTCGGCTCGGAGTGGTTGACGGGCACCGCCAGGACGCTGTGGCCATTTACCTTCTGTGACATCAGCGGCGAAATCACGTTGAAATTGAGCGTCGGATGGTCATCCGGTATCTGCTGGAAGCGGGGGAAGACGGCCCCGTTGAGCAGGTGGGCCTCGATGATATCCCGCACCACCTGCGTGGCGTAGATTTTGGTGCTGTTATTATGCTGGAAGAGGTTCAGGGCGATGCCGGGGATATCGCGGATGTGGTCGTAGTGCTGGTGGGTGAGCAGCACGGCCTCGACCTGCTGCTGCTCCTGAATGGAGAGGCCGGAGGTCAACCCGCCGGCGTCAATCGCCAGGGTACCGTCGATGAGAAAGCAAACGCAGTTCGTCGTCGGCGATTCGTAATTGTGCGCCCCGAGGATGCGTACATCCATCAGTTCTCTCCCCTTCCGCTGATACTAATGGTCCCGCCGCCGTACCAGACGGCTAGCTGTGGAAATACATACTCAGCCCGGATATAAGGGCCCTCACGGCTACCGGGCAGAACTTATTGCTGGAGCCCTCCTGCAGCTCCTTAACGGCATCTTCCACCGTTATCGCCGGGCGGCCGGCGCGGTCGGTGGTCAGCGTATCGAAGGCGTCGGCGACGGCAATCAGCCGCGCCCCCAGCGGGATATCCTCACCCCTGAGCCCTTCGGGGTATCCCCCGCCGTTAAAGGCCTCGTGATGATAGAGAATCATCTCGCTGGCCGCCTTGAGCAGGGGTATATCCCTGACCATATTGGCCCCGATGACGGGGTGCTGATGCAGCGTCTCCAGGTCCCTCGGCGAGAGGGGCTCGGTCTGATTCAGTATCCTGGCTTCAATGGCCAGCTTGCCGATGTCGTGGAGGATGCTGGCGTATTCCAGGGTCTGCATCTCGTCGCGCGAGAGCGAGAGATTGTTACCGGCCAGCAAGGCGTACTCCGCCACCCGCTGGGCGTGACCCTGGTTGTTGGCATCTCTGGCGTCCACCGCCGCCGCCATAACCGAGATGGTATCCCGGTAGGCCTCTCGCATTCCCTGGTGCAGCCGCGTGTTGTCGATGGCCATGGCCGCGGCCTCGGCGACGGAAACGGTCGCCTCCATATCCTGCTCGTTGAACTCCGTCCCGTCCAGCTTGTTGAGTACCTCGATAACCCCCAGTATCTTGTGGTGCACCGTCAGCGGGGCGCAGATGAGGGTCTGGGTGCTGTAGCCGGTGGTATCGTCGATGAGCTTGTGGAACTTCTCGCAGCGGCCGACATTATTGACGATAAGGGGCTTGCCGGTACGGGCCACCTGCCCGGCGATACCGTACTGGGTATTCAGTTTCACCTGCCGCAGCGTCCGGCCTACCGGGCCGGAGGCGGCCTCGAAGTAGAGCTCCTGGTCGTTGTCCCGGAAGAGGAGTATCGAGGCGGCGGAGGTCTTCAACGTGCGCTGGGTCATGCGGATGATTTGCTCCAGCATCTGCCTGGTGAGGGGCACTCCCCCGCTGCGTACGTTTTCCTCGCTATTCACCTCCACCCTACTCCGGTTCCCGTGCCCCGCGCTGCGGGACATAACGGCGGGCTGAGGTTTTTCCGTATTGAATACCATTTTCAGTTACCTCTCTTTTCCCCGGCTATGAATATCCGGGGACATCAATAGCGGACTCATGTTGCCACGCGTTCGATATCTCGGAACATTGCCCTGTCTTTATCCGGTAATAGCTCAAACTCCCTCTTCACCACCCAGACCAGCTCGTCGTCGCCGACGCCGCGGACGGAGACGTACTTGGGCACGAAGAGGTTGGTATATTCCAGAGGCATATACTCCCGCACCCGGAAGCCCCGGTGGGGGAAGCAAAAGGACAGCGAACCCAGGTGGGACAGCCGGGAGGCATTGTTGATGCAGTGGCCGATGTAGTCCTTGCCCTTACCGATGCTGAAGACCTTGCCGCGGGCCACGCCGCAGCGCAGGATGCGGGGCGGTTTGTTCACCGCCATGGCAATGCGGGGGTAAAAATCCTTACGGTAAGCATAGCAGATTTCGTATAATGTCGCCGCCAGCCGGCAGATTTGCTCGTCGCCCATGCGGTGGAGCTCCCAGACCACCAGCAGGCCGTCCCCCAGGAACTTCACCAGCACGGGCAGGTCGGCCCACAGCGAGCAGCGGCTGCCGTAGTCCTCCTCGGTCAGCCCCTCGCGGATACTCTGGAAAAACCACTCCAGGAAGTCGTTGAGAAACTTGGGAATACCCAGATAGGAATCCACCTGGTTGCAGAACCGCGTGAAACCGGTGAGGTCCAGGACGGCGGCAACGGCCTCTTTCTCCTCGCAGGGCGTATTGAAGTCGCCCAGGTCGAGCATGGAGGGGTCGAACTGCTTGAGGATTTCGGCATCGAGCAGCCTTATCCCGCTCTGCTGGCCGTTCCCCGCCGCGATGCGCGGTCTTTTGGCCTTGACCCGCCGGTAAATAATTCGTTTCATATCATCATCTCTATGGGCGGACTACACCCCAAATACACACTGAATAATTTTATAGTTTTCAATTCCAAATATTAATGGTAATATAGTAAACAAACCATAAATTTCAGCGGCGCTCCCCTAAATATTCCGTTAATATTGAATTCGGGAGGGAACCACGCCTCGGATGACAGGCCATACCCCTGCCGCCGTCGGCCGGATGCCGGCAGGGACGCTCGGGTTATTGACAAACCGCCGTAAAACTGCTAGTATAAAATAGGCGGTAAACGGTTACCGCCTACCGCATCAATAGGGGAATAAAATGAAACGGGTTTACGTTAACGAAGACGTCTGTATCGGCTGCCGCCTCTGCGAGGTCTACTGCCGCCTGAAGCACTCGCAGACGAAAGACCTGATTAAGGCCCACAAGCAGGAGACCCCCCGGCCCCTGCCGCGGCTCCGTATCGACGAGAGCGGGGTGCTGTCCCTCTCGGTGCGCTGCCAGCACTGCGAGGACGCCCCCTGTATCCAGGCGTGCCTCACCGGCGCCCTCTCCCGCGACCCGGAGACCTCCCTGGTCACCGTGGACGAGGAGCGGTGCATCGGCTGCGGCACCTGCGTGCTGGCCTGTCCGCTGGGGGTGCCCCGGCTGGACTTATCGCGCCAGAAGATGGTCAAGTGCGACCTCTGCCAGGACGAGGAGATACCGCCCTGTGTGGCCAACTGCCCTAACGAGGCGCTGATATACGCGGAGGTGGAAGACGGGAGCGCCGCCAGGGTCTAATACGGAGGTGAAATATGCCGCATAACTGGGGACCGAATTACATCGTACCTTCCGGGGTGATGAAAAGCTATGCCGGGGCCGTGCAGCTGCGCGAGGAGCTCGACGAAGACCTGCTACGCCAGGAGATGGCGGAACTGAAGCTGGCCGGGCCTATCGTCCGCATCGCCAACCCCTGGTACTTCCGGCGCAAGGGCACGGGCACCTGGATTAAAGTCGGCGAGTCAACTGACCGGCAGCAGAACTTCCCGGTGCGCTGGGACACCAGCGGCCTGCCCGATGGGCAGTACGAGATACTGGGTCTGATGCACGTCTTCGTGAAAAGCGACGGCGGGGAAACGGCCATCGCCCGGCAGAACATCGTCGAAGTAACCGTGAAAAACTAAAGTCTTGCGGGGAGCTTATATTAAGAGACCGCTAAGAGTGCCGCATCCAACTGCGGTCTTAAAAAAAGCTGCGTAACGCGCAGCCCGTACTGAAATAAGGCGGTGAAGGTATCGTGGCAACTCAGGCAACTAAATATTTAATCATCGGGAACTCGGCCGGTGGCATCGGCGCCGCCGAGGCCATCCGCGAGGTGGACGCCGCCGGGACGATTACTATCTGCTCCGACGAGCCCTACCCGGTCTATTCCCGGCCGCTCATCTCGGAATACCTGGCCGATCCCGGCCCGGTGGAGAAGTACCTCTACCGCCCGGCCGATTTCTACGAGAAAAACAACATCAAGGCGATGCTGGGCGAGAAAGTCGAGCGCCTCGACCCCCGGGCCCACACCGCCCGGCTTACCGGCGGGCGTACGCTGGCCTGGGAGAAGCTGCTGCTGGCCACCGGCGGCACGCCCATCGTGCCGGAGATGGAAGGCATCGGCCTCAAGGGGGTCTTTACCTTCAACAAGCTCGACGAGGCCCGCGCCATCGACGCCTTTCTGAAAGCCCGGCGGGGCCTGGTGAGGGCCGTCGTCATCGGCGGCGGGCTCATCGGCGTCAGCGTCACCGAGGCCCTGCTGCGCCGCGACGCGGCAGTCACCATCGTCGAGATGAAAGACCTGATACTCAACACCATCCTCGACGAAGAGGCCTCGGAGCTGGAGGCGGCCGCCCTGACGCAGGCCGGGGTGCGCATTATCACCGGGCACACCGCCACCAGAATCGAAAGCCGCCTTGCCGGCGAGGTCAGCGGCGTCACCCTCGACGACGGGCGCTCCTTCCCCGCCGAACTGGTTATCGTCGCTATCGGCGTCCGGCCGCGGCTGGACGCCCTCGAAGGCAGCGGCATCAAGACCAACCGGGGCATCGTCGTCGATGGACACATGGCCACCTCGGCGCCGGACGTCTACGCCTGCGGCGACAGCGCCGAGGCCTACGATTTCGTCATCAAGGAAAAGCGGCTCACCCCCATCTGGCCCAACGCCTACAGCGGCGGGCGGGTGGCCGGGCTCAACATGGCCGGTCAGCCGGAGGAGTACCCCGGCGGCACCGCCATGAACGCCATGAAGTATTTCGGCGTGCACATCGTCTCCGCCGGTCTCCCCGCCGCGCCGGACGACACCTACGAGACCATTATCAACCGGGCCAACGGCAATTATAAAAAGGTGATTATAAAAGACGATAAGATAGCCGGGCTGGTCTTCGCCGGGGACATTGAAAAGAGCGGTATTATCTATAATCTGATGAAGGACGGGGTGGATGTCGGCGGCTTCAAGGAGGCCCTGGTCGGGGCCGACTTCGGCCTGGCCTCCGTCCCCGAAGCCGCCTGGCGCGACCGGCTGGCCGCCCTGCCCAGGGAGGCCGAGCTCCTGCCCACCGAGCCCGAAACGCCGGAAGAAATGCCCATCGGGGACTAGCCCTTTTCCCGAAAGGAACCGACATGAGAGACCTGAGCCAACTAAATAATACGCACGGCGACGATAAGGTAATCGACGCCTGCTCTATCTTCGGCGCTATGAACACCGCCGGCGTGCCGTTCTCCGGCGAGAGTGTCATCGCGGCCATCGCCAACATGCACGACCGCGGCAACGGCCTGGGCGGGGGCTTC
>Ga0307420_1001138_pt1 | contig 11787 bp, 11 predicted proteins | sample SalMarWE160240MG_2_FD_202167 | JGI IMG/M metagenome (GOLD analysis project Ga0307420, IMG submission 202167) | Salt marsh sediment microbial communities from the Plum Island Ecosystem LTER, Massachusetts, United States - WE1602-40 | ecosystem: Environmental > Aquatic > Marine > Intertidal zone >... | reverse complement strand
AATGGTTATTACGCCAGCCACTAATGTTTGGATTCCGTAAAGTAATGCATTTTCTTTGGCAATTTTTCCCAGATACATCCCAAGCGTGAACAAAGTGACTAATGTTACTATCAGGGAGAGCAGGTAGGCGCTTTCAATTACTATCAAACCATATAACGCAAAAATAAACGGCGACAGAGAAATAAGCGCAGTTAAAATTGGTGATCCTCCGTCAACAATAGCTGCATAGAAAGAAACAAATGATGAAGCTTCGCTTATCACGGAATCATTAAGTTTCGTCATCATTGCTTTTTCGAGTTTCTTGAGGTCTCTTTTTCTTTCAGCCTTTTCGGTCATATATGCCCCGAATAACCCGGAAATTCCCATTGCTAAACAGGCACCCAAACCAGCGGTTACAATTATCTCTGATCGTGCAACATTCACAACCCATGCGCCTACAATTATTCCCAGCATAGTCATGGAACCGTCAAAACCGTTTTTCACAAAGTATCTTCTTGCTATTGGTCCCATCTCAGTGATTTGGATGTACAATCGAATTCGTTTAATCTGCTCTTTCAAACGGTTAATCAAAATTAGTCACAACAAAAAAATTCTGCGAACCCTTCGCCAGTAATGCAAAAACGTGTTGCATTTGATAAAGCCATTAACTGACCAGTCTTCCCTTATTATTTATCTTGTTTGCTCGGTCTTAATGAAGCTTTTCCTAATATAGGTGGTTACGCACGCGCAACTGAATGCCGCCTTTTTATTGTTTAATCTAACACAAACTTCCGTGTTGTCATACAGTTGATCAATTAAGCAATTCGATGTTAACAGTTATTAGGAGGTTAGGAAAACTCTTTAGCTGATCAGAAACGCAAGCGAATAGGCATTGATTGTTGTGGAGAATGCACTGAAGTTGGTTGTTCGGGAAGTATTTGAGGTTCTGTATTCTCCGGTTAACGCTTTTCGAAAAATCATTGAAAAACCAGACTTCAAAGGAGTCCTCCTAGTCTTAGTACTCGTCATATCTTCCATGATAATCTCACAATATATTGTCGCTTCGAAGCTTCTACTCGAAAACAGAGCACCAGAAAACGATGACTGGACCGAGTTACTAATAAATCAACACAACTGGGTCTCCAACGGGTCGCCTTTACTGGACGAGACAGATTATCAGATGGGAAACGTAGATGGTAACCACAGCATTGCCTCTTCGGTCCTAACCGAAACAAGCATCTGGCTGAAAATTACGGATATAGATTCCATCAACTGTTCGGAGACAGGTTACAATGAACTGTTCTTCTGGATCAAATGGACTCATGAAGAGGGGTTGTCTCCAAGTTTAGGAACCCTGAAATTGTTCTCCGACAGCGACAGCTACTTTGAATCAGACATAAGCGGTCTTTTGAAATCAAACGAAGAATGGACGAACACAACCCTCAATGTTGGTCCAGATCAGGGTTGGACTTCAAACAATTCTCCTGACTGGCAAAGCATAACAGGAATAGAATTCAGACTGGATTGGTCCTCCTCGGCGAACCTAACAATGAAAATTGATGGCTTATTTTTCAGAAAATTTAGTTCCCCCATCATAACTGGACAATTCAGTATACTGCTGCCCTCTCTTCTCATTCAAGTTGTGATGAACTTCGCCATGAATTGGATTTTGTGGGCAGGAATTCTGATACTAGTCGCAAAACTTTTCCAAGAAGATCTTGGACGCTGGAATGTCTTTTTCGTCATCATTGGATATAGTTTCATAGCCACAGTTGTTTACACTCTCGTAAGTGTGGTGCCACTTTCAACCCTTCCAATGTTGAACGTGCCCTTGGATGCTGACGCCTTTAATGCTTTGCTTGATGCGTCTTGGCGCCCTCTTCTGGCTTACCAGTTATGGTTGTATATCCCTGTAATAGGAGAGGTTTGGATAGCCGCTCTCGGCGCCGTTGTAGTACGTCTCATGAAAGAGACTGCTTGGAGTAAAGCTGCGACAATCGCTGCAGTCGCCTTCGCCATACGATTCCTCCTGAGAGTATTCTTGGGTTTCTAAAGAGTACTTATTTAAGCTGCTCTTACCCGACGCGCACAATGAATAACCAATTACGCTTTTTTTGTAGTCGGAATTACATGTCCAAACATACTGAAGTTCTTGGATGCTAGGTGGTAAAGCTTATATTCGACATTATTCCTCCTTCATTTCGCCAACAAGAAGGAGCAAGCGTAAAGTCGTTATATGACGGGCTGTTCATTTTGGTGGCATTGGATGAAACGGGAGGAATAAAGATTTGAAAATTAATGAATTGAGAGATGGAATGCGAAAAGTGGACGTTGAAGCAAAGGTGATCGAGAAATCAGAAACCCGCGAAGTTCGTTCAAGATACACCAACGAAACCTACAGGGTTGCCGATGCCACAATAGAAGACGAAACAGGCACCATAACCTTGACCCTGTGGAATGAGCAGGTTGAGCAAGTCAATGTTGACGACAGAGTGAAAATCGAGAATGGATACATCAAATCCTTCAGAGATGTGCTTCAGCTTAACTCAGGAAAGTATGGAACATTAACTGTCCTGTAGACTACTTTTTCTTCATTTGGTTGATTTGGTGAATTAGATGACGTACGAGCGAAGAGACTTTGATCAAGATTCTTCTCCAAAGCCGGTTGAGGTCGGAAAAGAGTACGATGTAGAAATTGAAGAGACAAGCCGCCGAGGAGAAGGAATAACAAGAATCGAAGGGCTAGTGATTTTCGTTCCAAAAACCAAACCTGGAGACAAGGTGCGAATCAAAGTAACTAACGTCAGTAGACGATTTGCAGAAGCAGAAGTAATTGGAGAAGCAGAAGAAAAAAGCGAAACAGAATAAACCCGCATCCCCAGTTCCCGCAAACCTCAAATATACTCCTTTTCTTTAGAGCGATTTTTCGAATCTATGAATCAATGTGCAGTAGGGTTCACCCTTTTGATGAATGACCGAGAGCAAACGTGAATTTTTGGTCAGTTGTCTTTTCAGAGAATTGTGTGTTGAGAGTTAAGGTTAATATTAAAGAGAAATTATACCAGAGAACATAGGTTAGAGAACCCGTTTAGCCCGGTGGTGTAGCGGCAATCATGGAGGCCTTTGGAGCCTTCGACGGGAGTTCGAATCTCCCCCGGGCTACCACCACATATGCAACAGAATGCTTTCCCATTTCTTGTTGATGTTAATCCTTTTTTAAAGCCTTTGAGTTATAACATGTGCGGGGATGTGTTATGGGTTTCTTGCCGGGTAAGGTTCCAACCGAAGTTTTAGAGAAGATAGTTTTCAAAAATTTGGGAGCCAAAAGAGGCGATGTTGTTCTCAGTCCCTCAGTAGGCGAAGATGCAGCCATAGTCCAAGCTGGAAACGAGGTCTTAGCTATATCTTCAGATCCGATAACCGGAGCCGAAGAATGGCTGGGATGGTTAGCCGTGCATGTAAGCGCAAACGACGTTGCAACCCGCGGAGTTCAACCCCGCTGGTTCAACTCCATCATACTATTACCCAAAAATTCAACAACCGAACTCGTAGAGAAGATTTGCACGCAGATGGACAAGGCTGCACATCAACTGAACGTTGCCATCGTAGGGGGACACTGCGAAGTCACTCCGGGCATAGACCATCCCATAGTAAGCGGATGCGCCATAGGCGTTGCTGAGAACGGAAAATACGTGACTTGCAGCGGAGCACGAATCGGCGACCAAATAATTCTAACAAAAGGAACGGGAATAGAGGGAACAGCCATACTGGCTTCAGACCGACGAGCAGAACTTCTAGAAGTTTTTGATGAAAGTTTCTTGGATAAAGCGGAGAATTTCTTCGAAAAAATCAGTGTAGTAAAAGACGCTATTACAGCTTTCAGAATCGGAGGAGTCTCAGCTATGCATGATCCTACTGAGGGCGGAGTGGCAGGGGGATTGCATGAATTAGCTGATGCTGCAAACGTCGGCTTCCAAGTTTATGAGAAAGAGATTTTGGTTCCTGAAGAGACGCGTAAGATATGTGCACATTTTGAAGTTGATCCTCTTCAGCTTATAAGCTCCGGGTCGCTTCTCATCGTGGCTGAAGAAGAGAAGACAGATGAGATGATCAGCAGTTTGTCAAGAAACGGTGTTCAAGCTTCGATAATAGGTGAAGTTATAGAGCCTGCGTTGGGAAGAAACTTGGTGACAAAAGCTGGAGAAAAAACCGAGCTTGTTAGACCGGTCAGTGATCACCTCTGGAAGGCACTCGCAAAACCTGTCAAAACTTGATTTTTTTTGGCAACTTTTTTAGAAGAGGTCTTGCCGTAAATTTTTTGCCAACTCTTTTAGGTCTATCCATTGGATAGCTGTGACTCCTACGATAATTTTTAGCCAAACCGTCAGAAGTCGTATAAGAACTGTTGCGGCTGCGGCGATACCTGCTTCTACTCCAAGTAGACCATAGAGGCTTGTCATGGCTATCTCTACGAATCCTACTTCTGCGGGTATTCCAAGGGGGATCGACTGTATGTTTACGCTGATTGAGTAAACGATTGCTATCAAGAGAAAGTCGACATGTTGTCCCAGCGAAACGAAGACTAGATAAGATAAGAGTATGCTGAGGAACCAAGACACTAAGGCAAAAAATACGGGTGGACCCAAGCTTTTCGGATTCTTTAGCAAAATTCCTATGGAGCCATGAAAGGTACTTAGCGCCTTTGTTGCTTTTGTTCGCATGCTGCTTAGTTTCAAGCGTCCCCTAGTGACGAATGACAAAAACCTTAGCACCGCGTCGATTATTCGCTGCGTCAATGTTTCTTTTAGTATGCAGAGAAATATGAAAAACAGCGTGATGCCTGTGCCGATAATTATCAGTAAAATCAGACCCAAAACGAAGGCTGGAAGCTCGTATTGAAGAGTATACAGAGCAATGGAGCTGAAGATCAGGCTGCCTAACGATATTATGATTGCTAGAATCCTGTGGCTAACAACCGACGCCACGACTTTCCCTGCGTTTTCACCTGATTCCTTAGTCATAAGGTAAACTTTGGATGCGTCTCCACTGATAGACTCAGCCGGCACCAAAATATTAACAAAGATTCCTATCCACGTGAACAGAAACGTTTTTCGAAAAGGAACTTTAACTGAGAGCGGACGCAAAAAATATTGCCAAGCCAAAGAAGCAAAAACCATATCCGAGAAGAGAACCACAATTGCAAGACCATAATAGAAAAGGTCAACGGTTTGTATGATGGCGATTGTTTTGGGCATATCTCCGAGTAAGTAGAGGTAGGCAACAAAGATTAAAATGCCTGCCAGCAGAAAAGGAACCGTTCTCTTTAGTGAAAACCCCTTTTCAGTAAGCATCAGCTTCCTCGTCCATCGTGAATACGAGCAAATAGAAGCTTCTGCATATTATCTTTTACCCGTTTTCCATCAATCAGAAGAACACGGTTTAAACTCTAAACTTCCAGTCTGTCGGAAAGACAAAAATCAGTAACCGTATGATCTATTCTTAGAATTCTGGTTTTGTTTTTCCCAGTTTCTTGTCTAAGCATGCTTTGATGAAGCCGTAATATTCTGGTTCTGGTTTAGTGGGTCTGCTCTTGAATTCGCCGTGGAACTGGGAGGCAAAGAAAAAGAATCTGTCTGGAAGTTCCAGAATCTCCTTTCTTCTGCCGTCGGGACTGTTTCCTGAAAAAACCACTCCGTTTTTCTCTAAGATATCCCAATAGTCTGGATTGACTTCCCATCGGTGACGGTGACGCTCAAAAATCTTTTCAACGCCATAAAGTGTGTACGCCATCGTGTCTTTATGTACCCAAACTTCGTGGGCGCCTAAGCGCATAGTGCCTCCTTTATTGTTCACGTTCCTCTGTTCAGGCATCAAATCAATCACAGGATGAGGCGTGTCTGGATTTATTTCAGTGCTGTTTGCTCCATCCAATCCACAAACGTTGCGGGCGAACTCGACAACTGCCAACTGAAATCCGTAGCAGATTCCCAGAAAAGGAACGTTATTTTCGCGGGCAAAATGAATACCGTTAATTTTTCCTTCGGTTCCCCGGGGACCAAAACCGTAAGGAATAAAGATTCCGTCATGCCCCTCAAGAAGCTTCAACCCGTCTGGGTTATTTTCTAGGTTCTCTGCTTCAATGTAGTTTATTAGAACGTTTGTCTGGCAGGTGGCGCCGGCGTGCCTGAACGCTTCGTTCATGCTCACGTAACTGTCTACTAAGCCCGCGTATTTGCCGATCAACGCTACCTTAACTTCATGTTTGGGGTTTTCAAAGGATTCTACAGATTTTTTCCATTCGCTCCACTCGGGAGTCTTTTTTGGTAGACCCAAGCGTCTGCAAATGTAATCGCCCATGCCTTGTTTATCTAAGATCAGGGGAACTTTGTAGATGGATGGAACGTTAAAGGAACAGAAAACCGCTTCTTCAGGGATGGTGCCAAAGAGCGCCACTTTCCGAAGGGTCTCTTTGTCGATCATCTTTCTGCATCTTGCCACGATTGTGTCTGGCTGGATACCTATTCGCCGCAATTCGTTTACGCTGTGCTGAAGAGGCTTGGTTTTCATTTCACCCGTGACATCCAAGATCGGAACAAGGGCAAGGTGAACATAGAGGATATTGTCGAAGCCATCCTCTAGGCGCATCTGACGGATCGCCTCTAGGAAAGGCAGCCCTTCTATGTCTCCGACTGTTCCCCCCAGCTCTGTGAGGACAATGGCGCCCTTTGATTGTTCTGCAACCATACGGATGCGTCGTTTAATCTCATTTGTGATGTGAGGAATAATCTGGACACATCTGCCCAGAAAATCGCCCCGCCGTTCCCCGTTGATAACTGTTTGATATATCTGTCCGGTTGTTACGTTGTTTTCTTTTGGCAGATTAATGTTCAGAAATCTTTCGTACCCGCCAAGGTCGAGGTCCGTTTCGCCGCCGTCCTCTGTGACGAAGACCTCCCCGTGGATGTAGGGGTTCATGGTTCCGGCGTCAACGTTCACGTAAGGATCAACCTTTATGACTGTAACCTCAAAGCCTCGAACCTGAAGCATTTTACCTATGGAAGAAGTAACGATTCCTTTACCAACAGAGGAGAGAACCCCACCAGTTACAAAAACATACTTAACCATCAGAATGACCTCGTGATAACAAACCCCTAAACTGTGTTTGCTGTTAAAAATTCTTTCTACAAGATAACGTCTCTGTACAATTAATTACGATGTTAAGCTTTGAAGTTTGCCTATTCTTTGCTTCGCTTTAATGTAACCAAAGCTAATTCGCCAGCCTCTTTCATGGTTCTGCCCAGAGAAACAAAACCATGATTTTTTAGTACAATCAGCTTGTTGTTTCCCAGAACCTTCAGGGCTTCCTTTGCCAATTCTGTTGTGCCGGGTTCATATTCCCTTTCTGTGACAGAAAATCCCAGTTTCTCAGCATTCATTATGATTGCGTCATTGTGTCCATGAAATACTGCATTGATTTCTTTGCGTGTCTTGTAGATTAGAAAATGCATTACCGCTTCTGAGGAGGGCTGCATCCTTCCCTTAACATGAACGGTGTTGTTCTGTTCATCGTAATTTTTCACGTAAACAAAACAATCGTTACCTAGGTTTTCTTTGCTTTTCAGCCCAGACGCTGTTATTACGAATCCTGCTTCTGATCTGAAGCTCAAGTTGCCTGTGTAATTTCCTTCAATCTCCGGAGTTAAACCGTTTCTCTGGAATCTTTCACTCCATTCTTTCAACTCTTCAATTTTGGCATTTCTGGGAACTTCATCAGAGACAAAACTGATGTTAAATCTTATTTTTCCTTCTTTCATTCAATCACTCAGCAATTATTTCGTTGGATCAAACCTTTTCTAATCTGTATGTTCTCTTTTCTTTGACCGATCAAAATCTGAAACCGCTATATAAACGAGGTTGATGGACCGATCTACAGCCATTTTTTCCTTCTGAAATACATCAACATTACTGCACCAATGGCGAGCATGGTCATATAGACCATGGGATAACCCCAAAACCAATCAAGTTCAGGCATGTATTTGAAGTTCATTCCGTAGATGCCTGCTATAAAGGTCAATGGAATAAATATTGTCGCAATAATCGTTAATACTTTCATTACTTCGTTCATTCTGTTGCTGAGGCTTGAAAGATAAATGTCAAGCATTCCAGAAAGCATGTCTCGAAAGGTTTCTAGAGCGTCAATAACCTGAATTGTATGATCGTAAACGTCTCTCAGGTAAATGTCTATGGATTTGTCGATTAGGGGCGATTCCCATCTTTCCAGTCGACTGATCACCTCCCGTAAAGGCCAAACAGACTTGCGCAGAAAAATCAGTTCTCTTTTCAAACGGTGGATGGTATGCAGAACTTCTGGCGTCGGATTCCTAACCAACTCATCTTCTATGTCTTCAATTTTTTCTCCAATTTTTTCCAGAACCATAAAGTAGTTGTCAACAATGGCGTCTATCAGGGAATAAGCTAGATAGTCGACTCCCATCTTTCTGATGCGCCCGCGATCGCTTCGGATTCGTTCTCTGATTGGGTCAAAAACGTCTCCTTCGCTCTCTTGGAACGAAATAACATAATTTGAGCTGAGAATTAAGCTGACCTGTTCAGTCTTCGTTTCGTCTTCTTCCTTATCGTAATGAAGCATTTTTAGAACAATGAAGAGGTAATCTCCAAAATCCTCCATTTTTGGGCGTTGCCCTGTATTCATGATGTCTTCCAGAACAAGCGGATGTATTTTGAAGTGTTTTCCAATTTTTTCTATGTTGTCTAGTTGATCAATGCCATCTAAGTTTATCCATGTTGCAGTGGACTTGTCACTGAATGGAAAAATTTCATCAATCGTCTCTACTTCCTTTTCTTGAAATTGCTCTTCATCATAATTAATGGTTGTAATCGTTACCTTGTCAACTTTCTTTTTTCCGATGTATACAGGGGTTCCGGGAGGAAGACCAGCCTTTTTTGATCTTTTCTTAATAAAACGACGCGTTACAATACCCCCATGTCGGTTTCCCTTTATGCTGTATTTATAATTTTTTCAAATGGCAAGTGTTTTGCAGGCGTGCTGTTCTTTTGGTTTAGAAACTTCAACGACCTGATTGCTAGATTCTGTTCGGTTCAATTATTACTTTCAATGATTTTCCTGCTTCTGCTACAAGCCTGAAGCCTTCAGCAGCCTCTCGGATGTCTAGTCTGTGGGTGATCATGTCTTTAACGTTTATTTGTTTTTGAGCTAGAATCTGCAGGGATTCCTCGAGGTCCCTTGGGGCTGCGCCATAGGAGGTTCGTATGGTTGTTTCGTTTCGCCAGAATTGGGTTATGGGTATCGGAATTTTGGTTGTGGGGTCTGGAACCGCGAAATAGAGGATTGTTCCTCCCCTGTCTACGCATTCTAAGGCGGTTAATGCTGCCTTGACTGCGCCTGTGCACACTATCACCTTGTCTGCTGCTCTTCCATCGTTGAGTTCTTTCAGTTGCTGTGGCAAGTCATCCTTGGCATCTATTACATGATCTGCCCCAAACTTTTCAGCCAGTTTTAGACGATCAGGGTTTATGTCAGCTGCAACTATTTTCTGTGCGCCCTTTAGTTTTGCTAGCTGTATGTGGAGTATTCCTGCCATTCCGCTCCCGATTATCAGGATGGTTTCGTCTTTGTGGATGTTCGCTAGCCTTTGACCTCTAACTGCACATGCTAATGGTTCGATGAATGTTCCTTCTTCATAGGACATGTTTGGCGTCAGCTTGTAAACTCCGGTTTCCACGTTTATTTTCGGCACCCGTATGTACTGGGAGAAGCCTCCGGGATAGTAGTTTGTTGTGTGAAGGGTTTCGCAGGCTGTGTGCGAATCCTTCTGGCAGTAGCGGCATTTGTTGCATGGCACGTGATGTGAGACGAATACGCGGTCTCCAACCTTGTATTTTGTTACTTTTTCTCCCGCTTCATCTATGATTCCTGTTGCTTCATGCCCCAAGACTCTTGGAGCCTTGGGAAGCCTGTACCATTCTACCACGTCGGTTCCGCATATTCCGCTTGCCATGACCTTCAGCAGTATCTCATCTGGTCCAATGTCTGGTTTAGGGATGTCCTCGATTCGTATGTCTTTGTTGTTGTGGTAGACTGCTACAAGCATTGGTTCACCAAAAAATCTGGAATAGGACTATGCCTTTCCTGCTTTCACTTGTTCGAATAGGTCTTGTGCCTCTTTGGGCGTGAGGTTTTCGTGGATTAGTCCACGTATAGCCCGTATCATAGCCACCGGATATTGGTGCTGCCATATGTTTCTGCCAAGGTTCACGCCTATGGCTCCCTTCTGTAATCCGTCGTAAACAAATTCGAACACTTCTAATTCAGTGTCCACTTTGGGTCCGCCTGCGATTACCACGGGCACTGGGCATCCTTCAACAATCTTCTCGAAGTCTTCTTCGCAGTAATATGTTTTCACCACTCGGGCGCCTAGTTCAGCCGCTATTCTGGAGCACAGTGCCAAGTATCGGGCGGTCCGCTTTTCCAGTTCTCTGCCTACTGCGGTTACTGCCATGACGGGTATGCCGTAGTCTTCGCATTGGTCAACGAGCCGTGCGAAGTTCATTAAGGTTTGATGTTCATGCTTGCTTCCCACATAGACGGACATGGAGACTGCGCTGGCGTTAAGCCGAAGAATCTCTGTGATGGACGTTATCTGTCCCTCGTTGGATAGGTCTTCTCCTACTACGCTGTTGCCTCCTGAAACTCGGAGAATTACGGGTTTCGGGATTGCTGGGTCTACGCAGTTTCTGAGTACGCCTCGGGTCATCATTATGGCGTCTGCGTATGGAATTAGCGGTTTTATGGTTTCTCCGGGTTTCTCCAGTTTGCGTGTTGGACCCTGAAAGTACCCGTGGTCAACGGGTAGAAAGAGGGCTCTTCCGTCTTTCTGTATGAGCCTGTTCAGTCTGTTCTGGATTCCCCAATCCATCTCTATTTTCCTCCCTCATCCTTTGGTCTTACAATTAAATAGCCTTTCTCTATGAGCCAATGATGAAACTGGTAGGTAGTGTATCTGCAGTCTGTTTTGCATGTTTTTCTGACCTGCTCATACTCCTCTGAGCCTGAGGGCAGTTTGTTCAGTTCAACCTGCACCGGACACTCTACATCATTACAGAATTCTCTACGCTTATACTCAATGAACCCCTCTATACTCATTTTCCTTCCTCTTTAACTGGCTCTTATCTTCGAGTTGTCGGAACTAAAACCTTTCTGACCTTAACCGCCGTCTTTTAAGCGTGTTTTTCCTTTCACTTTGTGCATTGCGTTACGCTTCGAGTCAGCCTTTTTTTGGCGGTCACCCCAACAAAGGTAGCCATCAGGAATAATGGCAGAATAATCCATGAGGGAAACTCTGGGATATAACCAGCTGGCGTATACTTTTCATTTACAGATGAGTAAATGTCTTCAGTTTTTCCTCCAATTGTGTATATTTCATCATCTATGACGGCAACGCCCAATGACCACCTAGGGGTCGGCATTGGAGTGCCAGTAGTCCAAGCATCAACTTCAGGGTCATACGTTTGAGTTAGATTGTAAGCAACGCTGTAATATGAGCCACCTAAAATGTAGATTCTTTTTGGTGCAAAAGCACCAGTAGTGGCTTCAGCGTCAGCATGCCATAATCCTGTGGGAATGCTTTGTCCGAAGTCCCATGTGTCAGTTACCGGAGTGTAAATTTGATTGAGAGTTACAGGAAAAGTGCCCTCTGAAGTCTTGTTTCCTCCTCCTATCAAGTATATCTGGTTATCTACTACAGCCGATGAATAGCCCCAAACTGC
>Ga0307420_1001135_pt1 | contig 11807 bp, 9 predicted proteins | sample SalMarWE160240MG_2_FD_202167 | JGI IMG/M metagenome (GOLD analysis project Ga0307420, IMG submission 202167) | Salt marsh sediment microbial communities from the Plum Island Ecosystem LTER, Massachusetts, United States - WE1602-40 | ecosystem: Environmental > Aquatic > Marine > Intertidal zone >... | reverse complement strand
ATCAAGCAGCTGCGTCCGGATCCATGGGAGGAGGCCCCCCAAAAATATAAGCCTGGACAGGTGGTTACCGGAACAATTACCAGCCTCACTGATTTTGGGGCCTTTGTGGAGCTGGAAGAGGAACTGGAGGGTTTGATCCATATATCCGAGCTCAGCACGGGGGAGCAAAAGGTGGTGCATCCGTCCGATATCGTCAAGATAGAGGAGACGGTCAGCGTACTTATCCTCAACGTCGACCCCAAAGAGCGGAAGATCGGTTTGAGCATTAAGGCATTACTGCGCAAAAAAGAGAAGGAGGAAATAAAACAATATGAGGGGGGCGAGGAAGGAATGACCCTCAGCCTGGGGGAGATGATCAAGGATGAGATGAAAAAGAACAACACCGCGAAGAAAACAGAAGACGAGGAGGATGTAGCGGCTGAAGGAGATGCTTAGCCACTGTGTTGGTCCTCACACATAAGCACGTTCACATTTAACTATCCACGTTATGGCTGTTACTTCCGCCCCTGCATAAGGGGCGTTTTTATTGGCTGAGGGGTGTGGGATGTCGGAAACCCGCCGACGGTCGAGCTCACCCGGTTTACCCACTCTCCAGCTAGTTCATAAGGTCAATGTCCCTTTCATTCCCTCCGTGGATCATGCACGTTTTGAAGCGGTGGATAACAATGTCACTGCTTGAACAATCAGCCTTTTAAAATTCCAATGACACCGTCAACAGGGCGGTGAATGGTGCCCCAACGTAATAGCTCGTGTTTCCCGCTCGGGTATCATCCATCGAATTGATGACGGAGACATATTCGTTGTCGAAGATATTGAGAAACTCCAATGAGACCTTCAGGGCTTCGACGAAAAATAGATTTTTCTTGGTATAACTGACCTTCACGTCGGCCACGAAGTAGTCGTCGATACGTTCCTTATGCTCTGCATCGCCGTATCTGGAGGCGAGATACCGAACCATGGGAACGACCTCGAAGCCGCGGTACGAGAAGATCAAGCCGGTTTTCACATACCACAGAGGGGTATCGACGACCTGTTTGCCCTTGGTATCAAGGGTATTACCTTGGTAGGTCAAATCCTCGTCGTAGGTGAGCGCCGTGTAGGTGGGATTGATGAAAAAGGTGAGGAGGTCGTTGAAAAGATAGAGGTTGGTCTCGAGCTCGCAGCCGTAACCGGTCGCCTTCCCGATATTTTGGTAGTAGTTCAGTCCCACTCTCGGATCGTATACCGTGGTCAAAAGATGCCTGTGTTTCGAGTAAAATACCGCGGGCATGATCTCGATCCAGTCCTTCCGAAACCGCGCCCCTAACTCGAAATTATCCGAGATCTCCATGTCGTATCCGCTGAAAAGGTCATCCAGTGTAATGCCGGCAGTCTGAAACGTGGTCCTTTCTTTATTGTATAAATTGATCAGGGGCATATAGGCATAGGGCCGAATCTGATTTCGACCGTAGCTGGCATAAAACTCCAAAGACTCGGACGCGTGATAGGCCACACCTACGGTGGGAAGGAATTCCTCGTATCGCTTCGATTCTCTATAGAGATCGGGGGCAGGGGTCAATACAAAGTCAGGCGGTGTGGATGTATAGCCCTGGCTTGCGGGATCTTTGTAATAAAAATATTTGAGCCCCCCCTGCCAGTCAAAATCCCCGATCCGTCCAGCCAGCTTCAAAAACGGGCTGTGGACGATGCCGAGGCCGTCGTTTTCCGTGTACATGCCGTGCCCCCGGAAGGCAAAAGTAACGGGGTCATAATTTTCGGTGCGGATGGCCATGTCATTTGCCTCCACCCAGTAGCCGAGAGACGCCGTAACCCACGGAAATTTCGCATCGACCTGCGAGATCAAACCATACCGTTCGATATCGCGAATCCTTTTTTGGACAATTCCTCCTTGGGCGGTGGAACCACCTAAAATCTCGGTGTCTTCCAAGGAATAGTACGGCTTGAACCTCACCTGAAATGTATCGGAGAGGGTTATCGGAATCACGGAGAGAAAATCAAAGTTGGCATACTCACCACTGTTGTACTTATAATAGTTGATATCCTCACTCGCGATGCCGGTGCGGTGGGCATTGTAGTCTTTATCGTAGTTGTCATCCAGGTCTTCCACCTCGGCATAGGTCAGCGGCCGGTAGAGGTCTTGTTTGAGGTCGTTGTAGTTAAACCAGGCCTTGATTTCGTCGTCGGCCCAGACGGGCTGTTTGAGCATCAGGGCAACGTTATGCCGGGGCCCGAGATTGCCGGGGCCTTTCCATTTCTCCGCCTCAGTGTAGGAATAGGAAAGGGCCAGGGCGCTGTTAGTGACGGGCAGTGCACCGGAGTCGATCCTTACAAAGGTTCGGGTATAGTAGTTGAGGCCGAGAGCTTGACTCACATCAAGGCCGAATTCCTGTTCAGGCCATCGGGGCCTGAGCTCTATGGCACCGCCGCGGGCGCCGACGCCGGTCCCAAGATCGGCGGGCACCGCCCCCTTATAGACGGCGATACCGCGAAGGTTCTCGGTATCGTATAGATACTCCCTGGGTCCCATGGGATTTCCGCCCCAGTTGGGGACGCCCTCCACCGTCAACGCGCCGAGGTATCCCCGCACGCCGCGGGTCCTTATGTTTTTTTGCTCGGCGGCGAGCCCGTACGGATCCGTGCTCTCCACACTGATCCCCGGCAGTACATTGATCGCCTCATAAATACTGACGGTGGCCTTGGTCCCCTGGGCCTCCAATCCCTTTCGGGTGATCTCGCTCCCGGTATAGACGGTATCGTTGGTCTGTTTTGTGGGGGTGATCAGCCTCTCGCCGGTTACGATGACCTCTTCAAGTGTTGTCTCTTTTTGTTTCTCTTCTGCCATTCCCGTAGAGATGCAGAACATCATGCTGGAAACGATTACCATGAATTGCCATGCCACTCCTTTCATACAATACCTCCTTTGCTGTTATTTTGCCCTTTTTTAATACGGAAAATGACAGGCCACGTGTCTATTTCCAATGAGGCGCACAGGGGGCGCTTCCCGCTCGCAGCGCGCCTGCTGCTGCGGGCATCGCGGTCGAAAGGGACAACCGCTCTCGACCTGCTTCGCTGCATCACCCCCATTGGTTTCCTGCCAATTCCCCCCCGCACTCTCCATGAGCAGTCTCGTATACGGATGTAATGGCTGAGAGATCACCAACGAACTGGGGCCTATCTCCACAATCCGTCCCGCGAGCATAACCGCCATCCTATCGCTGATCTTGCGGGCAAGTCCGATATCATGACTGACAAAGAGCGTGGTCAACCCGCGCTCGATCTGGAGATCGAGGATAAGTTTCAGCACCTTTGCCTGAACACTCGGGTCAAGAGAACTGGTGGGCTCATCGGCTATGAGCAGTGACGGGGCAAGCACCAGGGCCCGGGCAAGGCAGACGCGCTGAAGCGCTCCCATATTGAGCTCGTGTGGATAACGCTGTAAAAAACCTTCATCCGTGGAGAGATGGACTGCGGCCAGGATTGATGTAACCAGTTCCATGCTCTTTTCTCGGTCCTTCCCTTCACCCTGTATGAAGAGTGGTTCGGCTACGGCCTCAGAGACGGTGAAACGGTGGCTTATGGATTCGAGGGGGTTTTGGTAGATAACCCCGATCTTCTTCGCAAGGGACTTGTGGTCTTTCTTTATCCATGCATCCATGTCCTGACCAAAAAAGAGGCGCCTCCCCTGATCCGGCCTTGTCACGCCCGCCGCAATCATGGCCAGGGTCGTCTTGCCTGATCCAGTCTCTCCTACTATAGCCAGGAGTTCTCCTGCCCTCACGTTTAAATCGACGGGGTTGAGTGCTCTTATCTTGCCATATCGTTTGGCAACCCCTTTGAGTTCGAGCATCGTGACAATGCCGCGTCGAAGGCAGCGCACCGTGTGATCTGCTACCTTCTCCAGGGCCACGATACCCTGTTTGCACGGCTCGATAGCCTGCGTACACCTGTCTTGAAAAAGGCATCCGGTAGGCGGTGCGTGGCCATCGCTATGAGACGATTGACGCACTTGAATATGTGCATGGCGGTACTGCCCTGCATCCGCATGGCCGTGCTGATGGACGATTCGATAGAAGGCGTCACCGCGGATTCCTCCGAGATCACGGGCGGTATTCATGGCCGGGTAGGACCGGCCGAGGGCCATGGTGTAGGGGTGCAGCGGGTTCGAGAGCATCTCAGTTGCCGGCAGGGTCTCCATAACCTGACCGAGATAGAGGACTGCCATGGCTTCGGCGTTGTGCACGGCGAATTCCAGGTCATGGGTGATCAGGAGAAGCGCCTTTCCCCGCTCTTTGGCTTTTTGTATGATTTCGGCCACGAAGCCCTTGCTCAGGGCATCCAGGGCAGAAGTCGGCTCGTCAAGGATGATCACCGCCGGGTCCAAGATCATGGCCATGGCCAACAGGCCCCGCTGGACCTGGCCGCCGCTGAGCTGATGCGGGTATCTCGTATGGTACTCCTTGGGCAGCCCTATTTCCTCTAAAAAGCGGGCCGCGCGTTTCCGGGCCTTATCTTTTCCTAATCCTTCATGCCGTATGATCGGCTCTGCTACCTGATCGATGATCCGGTGGACCGGATTCAGACTTGCGGCCCCGTCCTGAAAGACCATCGACAGTCTTTCCCAGCGTATGCGGTTGAGCCCCTCCTCGTCGGAAAAATCAATCTCCTTCCCTTCTAATAAGATGTTTCCCGTTTGCTCGGCATTGTTCGGGAGCAGTCCAAGACAGGCCTTTCCGAGGGTGGTCTTGCCGGAGCCTGACTCCCCTACGAGGGCATAGCACTCCCCCGCCTTGATTTCCAGGCTCACGTCTTCAAGGGCCTGGATGCCGTGGTCCCTGTCACGGTAGATGACGTTGAGCTTTCTGATATCGAGGCTCATACGGTCTCACCCCGTGCCAAGGCAAGGCCGACCTGATCGAGGACGCAATCTTCCCCGCACCAAACTTTCAGGTTTTTCATGTCAAGCAACCTCCACACCTCGCAATCGGGGATCGATGATGGGCTCTACTCCATACCCGACAAATGTCAACCCAACGATCGTCAGGGATAACGCGATTCCCGTAGGGAGGAGCCACCACTGCCACACATTGAGATAGCTGAAACTGAGAGCGTCTCGCATCATCATGCCCCAACTGACCCGAGCAGGATCAGTGATTCCCAGAAACGCAAGTCCTGCCTCCATGAATACGGCCCTGCGTATACCGTAGATGAAGTCCACCAGCAGAATAGGACCCAGGGCGGGGACGATATGCCGCCAGGCAATATAGAATTTACCTGCGCCGAAAGACCTGGCCGCCGCAACGTACTTCCGCTCTTTTTGTGAGAGAGCCTGTGCCCATATGATCCGGGCCCCGCTTTGCCAGTTCAGGAGCGCCAGGAGAACGATGAGCACCAGGATGGTGGGCTTCACGTAGGCCGCTACCAGAATGATCACGATGACCATGGGGATCACGACGAAGGCGTCGACCAGCCGCATCACTATCCGTTCGTAGATGCCACCAATAAGCGCTGCCGATACACCGAATATCGTCCCCAGAAGAGTTGCCAGAACGCCCACACCAAACCCGACCAGCAGGGAGGTCCTGGCACCGAAGACCAGGCGGCTCCAGATATCCTGGCCGACGTGATTAGTGCCCAGCCAGTGGTTCATCGACGGAGCAAGGAGGGCTGCTGTCGATTGGTCATGGGGGTCGAAGGGGGCTATCAATGGTGCCAGGAGGGCCATCGCTATCATTACAAGCAGGATGGTGAAACCCGCCCTGGCCGGACCGCTCCCCATGATCTCCCTTGTTACATTAATATGCACGGTTCACTCCTCTTATCCGGGGATCCAGGGTGGTATAGAAAAGCTCTACGAGGAAGTTGACGGCAAGGACAACCACTGCCACAACCAGGAATAACCCCTGAATGATCGGATAGTCGCGGGCCATCATGGCCTCATAGGTAAGATAACCCACGCCGGGGTAGGCGAAGACCAACTCGACAAGAAGGGCTCCGGTCACCACCCGACCGGTCCAGATACCCGTTTGGGTTACCACCGGCAGCAGAGAATTCCGGCCGGCATGGCGATATTTAAGTGCCCCTTGGGAAAGGCCCTTTGCCCTGGCAGTGAGCATATAGGGCTCTTTGAGGACGGTGATCATGGTGTTGCGGGTCAGCAGGTAGTTGGTGGAGAGATGGGCCAGGGTCAGCGCGGCTACCGGTAACACCAGATGCTTGATTGCATCCAGCACGGCAGCCCATCCCGTCAGGCCGGAATAGGGGGTCAAAGCCCCGGCGAGAGGAAATACCCCCCACGTCACACCGAAGACAATGAGCAGCACCATCCCCAAGAAAAAGTCAGGGAAGCCGTTCAGGCTCATCAACCCGGCGAGCATGGCTCGGTCGGTCCACAAACCGCGCCGCCATCCCGACTCAATACCCAGGACTATTCCCAGTATGGTGGAAAGCACGAGCGCCGTGCCTACCAAAAGCATGGTCCAGGGCAGGCGGCCCAACACGATGGAGAGCACCGGCGCTTTATAATAGTAGGAGTACCCCAGCCGTCCCTGGCATAATTCCAGAATGTAGGCTCCGAATTGCCGCCACAACGGCTGATCCAGGGCGAAGCGCTCGACCAGGTCGGCCTTGAGCTGCGGGGTCATGGCGACGAGGGCCTCCTCCCCGTAGATTGCCATGAGGGGATCCCCCGGCATCATCCTCGGCAGGAGAAAGTTCAGGGCCAGAATGAACGCCAGGGCAATAATATAGGTAATGATATTCCGCCTGCTAAACATCACCTGCGTGGTTACCCTTTGAGTTTTCGGCCTTCATCCCCGGTGGGGTCTGACTCAGAACCGGCGGCCAATTCCCTGTGGATCTGCTCCAGCCAGGGGGATGTCCTGACCTCGCCGATTGGATAGTAGCCGGGGTTGTACGGCTTGATATCTATGACCGGACTGCCGTCGATTGCATCCAGTCCCTGTACTCTGAGCAGATTCCCTTTGCGCTCAAGCAGTCTTACCACAATGGCGCAGAGGGGGTTGGGCCGGGCGGGACTGCAGGTGGCAAAGATTCCCACCAGGGGCAGATCCTTCCTTCCCATGGGGTGGGCCTTCACGATGGATCGTCCCTCCTCTGAGACGCGATGTGCCCAATAGAGTACCAGAATATGGGAGAAATCTTCGATTCCATCGAGGATGCCCGTGAAGGCCGCATCGATCGCGATCTCGGAGACTACGTTTCGTTCCTCTGCCGCCCTGCCAACCCTCCTCTTCCAGTTTAGATCGCCACGTTCGGCAACCAGGCTCGGTTCTGTAAGTGGACTCTTGACCACGCCTACCTGCCTCAACACCATATCGCCTCCCTGTTGACCGTCATGTTTTACTTTTGGCATTCTGCTTTCCTTGTGCATTACTCTACAAAAGCCATCCTGTTGAGGGGTAGAGGAATGCCAACGGCAATGCCGTCCTTGGTGAAGTAGAGATCGACCGTACCGTCGTGCGCCCAAAACCACTTGGGATAGTACAGGGTCAAGGCCGGCAGATCCTCGGCATAGAGCTCCTGAATGTCGAAAACGATCCTTTTCCTCTTATCGGGGTCCATCTCCCTTAGCTGAGATCGGAGGAGCTGGTTGAGTTTCTCGTCAGAATCATATCGGGCGCTGAAAAAACCCTGACCCGTAATAGCCTTGTTCAAAAAAGAAGGCTCGTACAGACCACCGTGACCGTATATGGACAAATCGAAATCCCATGCCGCCACCTTGGCGTCGACCGTCTTCGCCTCCAGGGTCTTAAAATCGATCCTGATACCCGCCGTCTCCAGTTGCTGCATGATGAATTCCCCCACCTCCTTGAACCGGGCAGTAGTGATAAGCCCCAGCCTCAGTTCCTGGCCGTCTTTGCTGAAATACGTGCCCTCCCTCGTGTAGCCGAGCTCTTTCAACAAGTGTTCCGTCTCAGCCGGATCGTACAGATACTGTAGAGTCTTAGGATTATACCAATCGCTGGTCGGCGGCACGATACCGGGGCTGCCGACAACCGCATGACCGCGCTGGGTAATCTGCACCAGGGAATGCCGGTCTATGGCATAGGCCAGGGCGTGACGAAATTTTTTTGAGGACAGGGGCGTCTTTTTATGGTTGATGTTCATCTTCGCATTCCACGCGACCGGCGCCGCAATGACGATCAGCCCCGCATCTTTGATGGCGGAGACAACCTCAGGGGGTATGGAGCCGGCATTGGCCGAACCTCCCTTGAGCGCAGCCGGGATCATCTCTTCACTTATCTTGACGAACCGGATTTCCTCCACCGCCGGCTTGCCGAGGTAGTAACCATCAAAGGCTTTATAGAGATAGGTACCATGCCCTTTGCTGTAGTCGGCAAGGGTGTAGGGCCCGGTTCCGATGGCCGCCTCAGGTCCCAAGAACGTATCGGGCTGGTCAACACCTTCCCACATGTGTTTGGGCAGGATGGGCTGGGTTCCCGCCACGTCCTGCAGAAAAGGGGCATACGGATGGGTCAGGTAAATTTTTACCGTATGGGGATCAACGGCCTCCACGGATTTGACAATCGTGTTGTCAACCCATGGATACGGGTGTTCTTTGGTATAGTTGAACGTAAAGACTACGTCTTCCGCGGTGAAGCTGGTTCCGTCGTGCCATTGAACATCCTTCTGCAGCTTGAACACATAGGCGTTCTCAGCAGCGTTGTATTCCCATGCCCTGGCAAGTTGCGGCACAAAACCGGTGGTGTCTTTCCAGACAAGCGTCTCGAATATGAAGCTCATCAGCACGTATCCGGGACCGCGGGCATAATGGGCGTAGGGTGTCGGATAGCCCCAATCGCCGGTGCTGTCGGCTATGGTGTACGACGCCACCTCTCCCGTCTTCTTGCTGCACGACGCGAAGGCAAGCAGCACCCCCCCCATCAGCATGAACCCGATCGTTATAAACAATAACGACCGCCCCCCAATGATCTTTTTCATGGTACGCTCCTTTCGATAGGCATGGCGCAGTTTAAGCCAGGCAGTCCTGACAGACCTGGTGACCGTCCTGATCCACCAACTTCGATGCCATGGTCGGTTCTCCGCAGTGCGCGCAGGGTATTGAGGACTCTATCCTTGCCTTGGGGGGCACGGCGATGTCCACGGCTCGAATCGTAAATAGCTCCTCTGCCGGTCTTCCCAAGATCTCCTGGCTCTTTTGCTGGTGAATGGCCCAGAATTCTCTCAATTCCTCTTCCGTGGTGCTCTCCGCCATGACCTTGTGCAAAAGCTCCCGATGCCTTTTCCCCGTTTCAATGACCCCCGGCTTCATGGCGATGCGGACCCCTTTCCCCGATTTCCTGCTGATAAAGGTAAACGCCTGTTTCCCGTGATCCTTATAAATGAAATTTCCCTTGCCGAAGGTGCACCCTGTCAGGACCTGGACGGCATCAGTGCCGCAGGCATCGGTCTCCACGATCGCCACCATCTCCTCATCGCTGGCCCGGTGCTCAGCAAGCCACGCCATCCCGGCCTTGGCCGCCTGGTAGCCGATGGCCAACCCCGGACAGATATGCCCATGGAAAACGGCGCATCTCTGGAACTCATCGTTCGTGAATAATTTATTTTCCTTCATCCTCTGGCTCCCTTATGTATCACTGCACTATCCCTATGATTTGATAGGGGTTTACTCTCGCCATCTTCATTTTCTGCAACATGTCAGGGGTGATCTCAACCTCCTTGACAACGTGCGCAAACTTTTCAGGTCGGTCCAGATAAGGGATCAGAGACCAACTGCCTTTGATCCTGGCCGTGAAAAAGGCGGGGTTTGAGGGGCCGCCTTGTGGCTGGAGGTCACTGGCCTTCAAATCTGCCAGCTTGTAAGCTGTGTTCCAATCAAACTGGAGCGCAATCGCCCCCTCTTCCGGCTGCGTCGTCTGCTCGGTCTTCTGTGGATCGTCTTCCTCGGCGTAGGCGACACAAGGGAGGGCACAGGACAGGACGATACATCCGATAATCAGTAGTCTTTTCATTGGCGACAGTATCACAAGGCATCCTCCTCCTTCTTTTTATTGAACTGCATAGGTGCTACCAATCTTAAATTAGTGCTACTTAGAGACAAAAAAATAACACCCCTTATATATCCTTGCCCGTCGTGGACATACTCAGCGTCCCATGTTTCACCCCCTTGACCGATGTCAGGCTGTCGGCCAACTTTTGGGCCTCCTGTGGAGAGCCTTTGAACGCGATAATCTCCAGGCAATTGCGATGATCTAAATGCACGTGCTGAGAAGAGATTATGATCGTGCCGAAGTCATGCTGGATATCCATAAGCTTATTGACCAGCTCCCTTCTGTGGTGGTCGTAGATGAGGGTGATGGCGCCCGCGATCTCTTTCCCCTCTTGCCACTGCTTCTGCACCAGCTCCTGGCGCATTAAATCCCGAAAGGCCTCGGAACGACAGGTATAGTTTTTTTCTCTCACCAGGTGGTCGAATTGGTCCAAGAGGTCTTGATCAAGGGATACGCCAAATCGCACGAGTTTTGACATACAGTCTCTCTGTGTTACTATTTTTGCAAAAATAGCATGATGGAGATAGTACGTCAAGGAAAAGTTTTTATGACCATCTCACACCGTGAAGTCGTGAAGTCGAAGGGTAGAATTGGTCCTGAGCCTCACGCTTTTCAGCGGGAAGCGAAGGATTGACAAAGTGAGCGGATCGGTTTCATAATTGGTCAGTACTATAAAGCTAAGGAGTACGATATAAGGTTATGATAACGGCTCTTATAATACACTCCACAGTCTAGAGCAAATATCGAAAATAATCTCATGTCACGGGAGGTACGTATGGCTGGTGGATATATGGGAAAATACTGTATCGTTGATCTTGGCAGCGGGAAGACAGAAGTGGTTGCACCGGGAGACCACTTCTACAAGAAGTACCTTTCGGGATACGGACTGGGGGCGGCAGTAATCACGGAACGTCAGAAAGCCGGAATAGAATCTCTGTCACCTGCGAGCTACCTTGGATTCTGTTCAGGGCTTTTAACTGGCACGGGAGCGGCATTTTCAGGCAGATTCATGGTCGTCGGCAAGTCTCCGTTGACCGGGGGGTGGGGAGATGCGAATGCCGGCGGCTTCCTTTCACAGGAATTGAAACGCACAGGATTTGATGCCGTTTTTTTCACCGGTGCTGCAAAAAAGCCGGTATGGGTCAATATAACTGATCATGGCATTGCTATACAGGACGCATCAGCTCTGTGGGGCAAGGATACAGTTGAAACCGAAGACATATTAAAAAAGGAATTGGGCGATAAGAATGTTCAGATCGTATCGATAGGTATCAGCGGTGAAAGGCGTTCGCTTATTTCAGGCATTGTCACTGATAACGGAAGAATCGCAGCCCGTTCCGGTCTCGGAGCTCTCATGGGCAGCAAAAAATTGAAAGCCGTATGTTTTAGAGGAACGCAGGACATTCCCGTTGCAAATGCGGACAAGGTTCGAGAAATACGGAAGAGTTTTTTAGAGGATTACAAAAAATCGCGCGTTGCTGATAGGTTAACTATCAAAATGATGGATACCATAAGTAAAATAATCGCGCGGACAGGGATCTCGATTCCATCTCAGTCATCATTGGTGCGAGAGATATGGAGACGGTATGGTACATCAGGGGTTACGGTTTATTCAGCGCTTGTCGGCGACACACCGATTAAAAACTGGAATGGTGTGGGGTATCTGGATTATACGTTTGCAAGCGCTGCAAAGAGTTCAGGCGAGAACGTGCGAAGGTATCAGAAAAGAAAATACGCCTGCCAGGGTTGTCCCTTGGCCTGCGGAGGAATAATCGA
>Ga0307420_1001133_pt1 | contig 11836 bp, 13 predicted proteins | sample SalMarWE160240MG_2_FD_202167 | JGI IMG/M metagenome (GOLD analysis project Ga0307420, IMG submission 202167) | Salt marsh sediment microbial communities from the Plum Island Ecosystem LTER, Massachusetts, United States - WE1602-40 | ecosystem: Environmental > Aquatic > Marine > Intertidal zone >... | reverse complement strand
CGCCCGGGAGCAGTCAGTGCTTTCTTTTTGTGCCTCTCTTTGGGCTCAGTTGCGAGCGGTTTTGTGCCCGACATACCTCCTGCAGCCAGCCTGGGCTTGCTCTTTCTGACCTTTTTTCGGGAGAGTCATTTAACGTCCTCTCAAAGAAACCGACGACGCTGCGCTAAAGCTCGGTCCGGCGCTCTTCCAGTTCCCTAGTCAAGGCTTCCTTGCCACCAACGTCAGCCACACCGGCAATCCTGCCCGCGGATTCTTGCGCCAATCGATCAAATCGGCATCCTCCTCCGTCGCACCCGGCAGCCAAAATCCAGGGTCGGTATCCGGCTCCTCCAGAACGTGCATGAGCTCCAGGTCCGCGCCCAGCAGCGCCACCAACAACTCGCCGACGGTCCAATGGCACTTGAAGGTGGACACCCGCCCCTCCCTCTCCTCCGGCGACGCCCCGCCGGTCTGTGGATCGTCCAGCCACTCCTTGGGGCCGCTGTCGAAATAGGGCTTGACCATCCGCAGCGGCTCCGGTGGATCGTTCCACGGGCACTGGAAAGGGTGGATGTCGTACGATAAAAAGATGCCGCCGGGCTTGAGGATGCGACACGCCTCGGCATAATACGCCGCAGGGTCGGTGATCCACACCATCACGCCGTTGGTACTGCACACAAAGTCAAAGGCGTCTTCAGCCAGCATCGGCAGATCGGCAATGTCTCCCCGCACAAATGTGACCTCCACGCTCAGCTCCGCCGCGCGCTCCGCCGCCACGTCCAACTGCGCCCGGGAGATATCCACCGAGGTGACCTGCGCCCCCATCCCGGCCAGGGCAAAGACAGCGTAATTATCGCCGCTGCCCAGTACACAGGCGGCCTTGCCCGCAAGGTCCCGGCCCACGTACTGCCGCAAGAGTTGCAGCGATTCGCGCTCAAAGCCCAGCGATGGATCGGCCAGGCACCTGCGCCAGTCATCTTCACACCGCGCGCCGTAATGCGGCGACGCCAGATCCCACCGCCTGCGATTAACCTGATGCATCTCGTTCAAGTTGACCTCCAGAAGCAGCCTGCCGGATTGGCACCAGCAGCGCGACGGCCGCCAGGGGCAGCAGCGTTGCCGCCACCAAGGTTGGCATCATTCCCACGTTCTGAATAGCGTACCCCGTGCCGGCGTACCCGACGATGCCCCCGATCCAGCCTATGGCGTTGAACCAGGCCAGGCCCTTTCCCAGCGATTCCTGCGGTACCAGGTCGATCGCCAGGGCCGAGCCAATGCCGCCGGCGACGTTCCCCACCAGGGAAAACAAAATAGCGACCGCCCAAAAGTGAAACAAAGATGTGGCCGCAGCCAGCACGACCAGCCCGGCCGCGCCGCCCAAATAGCAGACGGCCAACGGCCATTTACGGCCGACGCGATCAGACAGCCAGCCGGCCAGGAACGACAGCCCCAAGGAGACAGTTCCTCCCACTGCCACCACGCTCGAAATCGCCAGGGCAGCAAAACCCAGATTCTCCATCGTCAGTGCCCGGCTCAATATGCCCACAAACTGGGCCGTCGTGGCCACCAACCTGCCTGCAAGCAGGAGAAAGAAGCCGCCGCCCAGGCCCGCCCAACGGAGCGTAAGCGATGCCCCCTTGCGCTCGTCGCGCGCCACGACCTTGTCTTCCAGCAGCAAACCGACCAACGGATTACAGATGCTGACGAGCGCGGCGACGGTAAATATCGCCCGGTATCCCTGCCAGTCGGCGACGGCGCCGGCCCACAAACCGAACAACGCCCCCAGGCCTCCCGTCAGCGACAAAAGTCCAAAGACCCGGCCCCGCTGCGACGGTTCGGCAAAGAGCCCGGCCAGGATGCTCAATAGTGTCAGCGCCATGCCACCCAGAAACCAATCGAAGGTCACCACCACGGCCAAGTACTCAAAGGCCGGCATACGCCCCATCGACCAGAGGGCCACACAGTCCAATGCGGTGATGGCGATAAAGAACGCCCGGCGGCGCTGGAATCTATCGGACAGCCAACCGGCGAAAAAAGTGCCGGCAGCCAATCCAAAGAACGCAAAAGACATGAACACGCCCGCAGCCGCAGGCTCCGCACCCAAGTGGACCGCGTACACCGGCAGCAAAGTGGACAGTCCGTTCCCCATCGACAGCATGACTAGGTTGCTGGCAAACAGCAGGGCCAGTTGTCTTTTGCTCATTTTCCCCTCTGCACGATCAACAGCTCCCGGTGCTCATTCGTCTCGATGCCCTGCGGCGTGCTGAACTCGGTGATGACGTGATCCACATGCCGCCAGTGGGTCTCGATGTCGAAATCCTGCGGCATGGGAATCGCCTGGAACCAGAACAGCAGCGACTCGACGTCGAGGAACCAGTAGCGCACGTCGTACTCGGCGGCGCACACCACGCGACAGCCAAGTTTCCGGAAGGCCCCGGCGAGAGCGGGCAACTCCTGAAACAGCTTCTGCTCGTACTCGCCTCCCACCCCGCAGCCAAACAGTGCACAGATGTTTTGCGTGTTGCGCGCGCCCACCTGCTGAGTGACGAAATAGCCGCTGGGCCGCAGCACGCGGAACGTCTCCCGCACGTCGACCGTACAGTGCCGGTTCAGCACGACGTCGAACGCGCCATCGGGAAACCGCAGCGTCTCGCCGCGCATCACCTCGAAGGAGACAGTCTCGATCTGCGCCACCGCCTTGTTCTTGCGCGCCGTCTCGATCATCTCGGCACTGGCGTCCACGCCCACTGCCAAATCAAAGTAGGCAGCCAGCGAGAGCAGCTTTTCTCCGCCGCCGGTGCCCACGTCGAGCACGCGGTCGGTGGGCCGCAAGTAGCGCCGCACCACGTCCAGGTAATCCCAAGGCACGGGCTCGCGCGCGTCCCGCACCTGCGAGAAATCCCATCCCTCCCGCTCGCCGACGGAAGCGGCAATGCATTTTAGTTCCTCGTACGTCGTCATCGCAAACCTCACTGTTCAAACGTGTTGTAGAACACCAGCTCTTCCAAGGGCTTTTTGGGAGTAGGCTGGCGTTCCTTTTCTGGGTAGCCAAAGACCAATATCTCTGATGGAATTATTCCCTTGGGCAAGTGGAGCAGTTCCACCACCCGCCGCACCTCAAAGCGCGAGACCCAACAAGAACCAACGCCGTGTTCCAGCGCAGTCAGGGCCATGTGCGCGCCCGCGATCTTGGTCTGGTGCTCCTCCTGATTCAAAGCCGAGTAAAGCTCCTTGTCCATCTGCGTGATGATGTCGGCATACTCTGGATAGCGATGGACCTGGATATCCCGCCCGCCCTGCTCGTCCGCGACGATGGTCACGCACAGGACGATCAGCAATGGCGCTCTGGCAATCCATTTCTGCCCGCAGGCGGCCTCCGCGATCCGGACGATCAAAACCGGGTCGGTGACCACGCCAAAGAGCCACGGCTGCTGGTTGCCCCCCGAGGGCGAAAGCCGGCCCGCCTCCAGTATTTCTCGCAGCACATCGTCGGGGATGGGCCTATCCTGAAACTTGCGCACGCTGACCCGTCTCCTCAGCAGATCGAGAATCATGCACTACCTCCTGGCGAACGCTATCGCCACCCTCTAGCCGTCGGGACTCTCATCCATCCCTGCCAGCAACGTCTCAACCACTGCCGTGGCAGCCTGCTCGCCAGCCGCCGGATAGTCATATCCCCACCGCCGGGCCGTCTCGACGGCCAGCCAGCGGAATAGCGTCATCGTCGCCTGCAGTGCGCGGGCGATATCCTGCCGGTCATAATAGGCGAACACCTCCGGCAGTTGCGCCACCGCGCGCGGATCGGCCCACTCCTCGAGAAAGCGCCCGCGCATCCAGGTGTCGTGGTCGGTGCCCTGCACAGCACGGGCGTGCCACTCCAGCATCCGGCGCAGTCGCTCTTTCATGTACATGTCGCAGCACGACTTGGCCCACCACACCTCGCCGCGCCGCAGGTGCTTCATCGTCCACACCGTGTGATACCAGAAATCGTGGACCAGGTTCAAGAACTCGGACTCGGCCGGGGGTTGGTACGGCGGGGCTTGCAAGTCGAGCGTATCCAACTGCGCCAGGAGGTCGTCCTTATCCACGAGCACGCGCCCCCCCCGCCGGATGACGTCGGCCGCGTCGGGTGGAATGACTCCTGTCGCCAGATGCGTCAGGTCGGTCGCCGGATTGAGCGCGAAATCCACGTCCAGCCCGCCGTCGAACAACACGCGCCGCTCCCAACCCCCACCGGGCGTGCGCTCCACAAAGCTCAGCCAATGCACACCGACGTTCTCGACCCAGTCCGTCGAGGCGATATAGCGCTCGACGTCAGTTGTGAACACGATAATATCCAGATCGGCCCACTCGTCCGCCGGGTGGTCGGTGCGGGCGCGCGACCCGATGACGATCGCCGCCCGAATATTCGGTTCGGCCTGCGCCCAGGTGACGAACTTTTGCGTCAACCGTTCATAGCCGAGTGCAATTTGATCCGCTTCCATTTTACACCTCCTTGTACGATTCACTCCATCCGAATCCCCTGCTCGACCAGATACTGCGTCACTGCTGCGGGGTCAGTCATTCCTTCGTCGATGAACGCCTTGTAGATGAAATAGCCACTGTACGTCGGCGTGCGATGCGCAGAGGTCAGCACCGAAACCTTATAGGTGACGATCTGCTCGCGCAGTTGCGGCGTCATCCGCTCCTTAAAGCGCCACAGGTCGCGCATCTGCTCCCCAACGGTCGCGTCGTCGAGTGACCAGATATCGATCTTCCACAAACGGCCCCAGTTGCCATAGTCGATGCGCGGCTTGAGGTATAGCCCGCCGGGCAAGTGGGGCACGTTGGACCTGGCAAACACGACCTCTCGCACCAATGCCGATTCGGCCAACTGACCGCCGATCTCGAACATCTGCGCGATGGTGACTCGAGATAGATATAGATCGACATCGGGATAGGCCATCACATCAAGGAAATAGCTGCCCGAAAACGCGACCTCGCCATACCGGGACAGAATACCCAGCAAGCCAATCTCTCGCATCACCGCATCGGCCTCTTGGCGCAGAACCGAAGCACGCTCGGTTGGATTCATCGGAATCTCCTCTACCATTAGCGAATCCCCCACACGTGTGAGGGTCGCTTGGGGAACAGCGCGTCCAGCACGGCGCGCACCTCGTCGCCACGCGCAAGGCTGTGGATATCGATCCCGCAATCGGGAAAAAAGCGCCGCAACTTGTCAAACGTACGATGGCCAAACAGGAGATGCAGAAACGTCAGATCGGGGAAAACGGCGTCGCCTGAATCTTCCGAGTCGGGAGACCAATCCGCAACCTCGGCCAACCGCCCTCGCTCAAACCTCAGCAACAGGCCGGAGCGATAGAAGCCGACCTTGATCTCGCCCGTGTACCCCGCCGCGGCCGACGCCGCAAGCCGACGCTCAAGCGCCGGTGCGACGTGGCGCAGAAAGCCGGCCACGTCCACCACCCGGATGTACCAGGCATACGGATCGTTGACGTGCGGGAGACGATCGGCGAACACGGCGTAAACCGGGTGTTCCGCCCCCAGGCTGAATCCAAACATCTCGCACGCTTTCTGGTCGCGGGCAGCGTACGCCTCTCCGGTGGCCCACAGGTAGCGGATGACGCTCGGCGTCACCGCCAGCCAGGAAAAGCCCGGCTTTAGCTCATAGATCGAAAGCCACATCCCCTCGCCCCACAACCTGTCGGCGTGCGTCAGGAACCCAACCAGCTCTCCGCTTGCCGCCTGCTGAAGCTATCTTCGCTGTAGCCGCACAGCTCGTAGCGCCACAGCGCCTCGTCGCGCAGACAATGGACGGGCTGCCGCTCTGCCGCGCGGTCGTACAGCTCGGCGATGAATGGTAGATCGGCCTCCGTCACAGGGCGCACGCGATACGGCTCGCTCTCGTCCTCCTTCAGTTGAGGCACGTGCAGTCCGTAGCCTTGCCGCCCGCCACCTCGCGTCATAGCCATCTCGTAGCCAAACTGGCGATAGTACCATGGGATGCCGGTGATGACCTGCACCATCTCGCCGCGATCGACACCCCAGCGGTGAACAGCCTCGAACTGGGCGCGGATCAAGCCCTGGCGCCGGTAGTCCGGATGGGTGCCCACCAGCTCCACCCGCCCCACCTTGAACGGAATTCCCTCGTACGCCCAGGTCTGCGGGATGAGATTGAGCGAAGAGACGATGTCCCCAGTATGCGTATCTTCCACCAACGTGAAATCCTCGGGGCGGAAGGTGGGATGCGTCCCCGACATCAGATCGCGCGTCCAGGCCCAAATGCCTTTGTCTGGCTCGCCGGCGTCGCGCTCGCGATGGATCTGGGCGTTGAAATCGGCCAGGGCGTCTGCATCCTCCGCTGTAGCCCGCCGCAGGAGCAGGCCATCCCCCAGGTCGCGGGGAAGGGTCTTTGCCTTCGAACTTGAGCTATCTTGCGTCTTCACCATGTGCCACCTCCCATGACTCCAAAATCGTCCTACGAAATCAATTTCTCGAAAAAGATCGTCTTCGCTTCCACGCAGTAGCCCACCGACCGGGCCGCGCGCTGCATCGCCACGTTCCGACTGCCGGTGCCCGTACGAGCGGCCTCGATTCCACGCTGCTTAAGCAAACGGAATCCCGTCAGCAGGAGTGCTCGCGCCAATCCCTGCCGCTGAAACGCGGGGTGCGTCGCCACCGGATCGGTGTAGCCGTCCTTCCGCCCGGTGAGGGCGTTCTCCTCCTCGCTGACTGAACAGAACACGTATGCCACCAATGCGCCCTCGGGCGCAACGGCGACCAGGTCTAGCTCCGGGTCGTAGTCAGGCGTGCACATCCATGAAAGCCGTCCCTCGACGGTCATGTTCTCCGTGCCAAACGCAGCGCGGTGCAGCGCGACGAGGGCCTCGACCTCGTGCTCACCCTCGACGTGGCGGATGCTGAACCCCTCCGGCACCTGTGGCTCGGGAATGGGATCGCTCAACGAGCGGGCAAAGTGCAGCGTGTATTGCTCCTGCCGCACAAAGCCTAGTTGCTCCAAAAGTGCAACACGCTCAAGATTATCGTCACGACAACTCATTTGCAGGCTGGCCGGTTCCGCGGCCCCCCGTCTGGCATTGCGCACGCGTTCCACACTCCAGGCAACCACCTGTGCCGCAAGGTCGCTGCCACGCGCTTGCGGCGCGATCTCAAAAATCAGGTTGCCGTGCGCTGGGTGCACGATGGCAAAACCCATCAATTGCCCATCTCCATCCCACCACAAGGACGTGTTCGTCTGCATCTCGGAAGTGTCCAGCATTTCCCGTAAGTCAACAATGCTCGGATAGTCCGCAATACGCTCGGATGGTCTGACCACGACAAGCAGGTCAATCATTGCCTGCAAGTCTGTGTCACCCGCGTAGGATCGGTTAGTAAATGCTGCCATAATCCACCTCTGCTCACTCAAATCGCCGGCTTGACCGCCCGCGTGGCGATATAGATCGGCATATAGCGTGCTAACGCCTCGCTGGGGTCGGCGTCCTCGTAAAAACCCGCGATCAGGAACCCGACCTCGATCTGCCCACCAATCTGCTCCTCCAGGGTGTGGCTGAACTCGATGAACTCGCCCTTTTCGAGATGCTGCCGCCTCTCCTCCTCTGAAAAGCCATCCACGCTAGAACGAGGAATGGCATGCTTGACTCGCAACGCGCCATCCGAGTCAAACGTCTCGTCAAAAGCATGCAGCACCGGGTTATCGAACCCGGACAGCAGCGCGCCGCCGGGCCGCAGCACGCGGAACGCCTCCCGCCACACAGGTCGCACGTCGGGCACAAAGACGTTGGAGACGGGGTGCACGATCAGGTCAAAACTTCTGTCGTCAAATATCGACAGGTCGCGCATATCTCCCTCGACCGTCGTGATCTCTAGCCCATCTCGCTCGGCAAGCATCCGATCTTGCCCCAACTGGCGCGGCGAGTTATCGAACACGGTCACGCGCGCGCCGGCCGCCGCAAGAATCGGCCCCTGCTGCCCGCCGCCGGAAGCCAGGCACAGCAGATCGCAGGGAAAGGGCGGGAACCACGCACGCGGCACGGGCTTTGTGGGCGTCAGGTAGATGCCCCACTCGCCATGCCGGGCAGCGGCGACCTGCTCTGGGCTGACCGGAATCGTCCACGGGTTTTCGCCCCAGTCGACGTTTTGATCCCACACGATGCGATTATGCTCTCGAATGTCCATTTGTTCTTCTCTCGCCATGATTCTTGCTCAACTCCCCCAGGTGGACTATATGTAAAGACCCAGCATCACCTCTTCGCTGATCGTTTCATACCCCATCGACCGGTAGAGCGAGATGGCCGGCTCGTTGCTCTGCACCACATCCAGGCGCACTTCCTCCACGCCCCGCTCGCGCAAGTACCGTATCCCTTCACCGACCAGTCGCTTTGCGATGCCGCGCCTGCGCCATTCCGGCAGCACGAACACGTCATCCACAATCCCCCAGCCCGCCTCCTCATTCGGATAAGCCACGACGCTCCCCACAAGTTGGCCCTGTGGGCCGAACGCGGCTACCGCCGTCCCGGCGGCCCACACTGGAGAGTTGAGGGAAAAACGCAACGCTTCGAGCGTCTTGGGGAGCTCGAAAAAACAGCTGTTGTATGCCCGAATATACGCTTTCTGTTCTTCCTCGGTGGCCATCTTCCATAGCCTCACCGTGATCTCCTGCGGAATAGAGACATCCGGGCCTGGATCCGTCGCCATTCTGTTCATCACGTACATCCCCTCGTAACGCTCTAACCCGTTCTCCAAAAGATGCTGTATATCGGGGCGCTGGCTTGCCATCATATCGGCAGCCAACTTGACCCGGCGGGGCGTGAACGTCGCCTTGATGGCGCTTGCCCGCTCGATGACGCGATCCAGCAACAGCGTCCGAGCCTGCCCCGCACCGGACGCTCCGGGGTCGGCCACGACGATCGTCCAGATGTGATGAGGCTCCTTCGGTCCGCTCTCTTCGGTGGCGGGCGCCGGGAAAACGGGCGCAAAACCCACGATGCGTTCCTGGTGATCGAGGGCACAAAACACGTTCCGCCCTCCCTCGAGTGTCGGGTGATACGTGTAGTATTCGGGCGGCGCCAACTTGGCATCCGGGAATGCCACCCGGTACCGCTCAAAGAATCGCGCCAGTTTCTCGATATCACTCACCTGATAGTTCCTGACGATTGCATCGCCCATAGGATAAATACTCCTCTAGCTCTTTGACAAACTCTGCCTGATCCCATCCAACACGACCTTGGTCTCGGCCGAGTGCTCAAAACACACGACCAGCTTCTCGCAGCCATAGTCAGCGCAGTGAGCACAGTTCTCCAGGCCGCGCGCAATGGCGCAGGCGCGCACCGCGCACGTGCGGCAGTAGCCAATGCGGCGACCGTCGCCGAGGCAGCCATCGCATATGCAATCCTCGGCCACGAGAGAGGTCCCATCCCGCGCGTTCCACTCATCGGCCACGCGCTGCAGTGCCGCCGGGTCGCCGCTGCGCGTGGCGACGTAGGCTGAACAGGTCGTACATACTTCTCCGCAATAAGCGATCATCCGCTCACTCAAGTTCGCCTCCCCAACTAGGCTATCTCAAACGTCTCTTCTTTGGTCTCTAGGATCACGACGTTTTCCAAGCCCTTGACCTCTATCGCTTTCTTGAGATCGGCTGGCTCCACCGTCCAGTCGCAGTCGACCAAATGGCTGGGGAGCACGTAGCACGGGCTGAAGCGCCTCTGCACGTCCTCCAAAGCCACAACGTGCGCCTCCATCACCCCCGGCGCCGCCAGATCCTTGGGCACCAGGCTGTACACGATCGCGTCCAAGTGCTGCAAATCGGGATCAGCATCGTCCATCACGTAGCTATCGCCGGTGACATAGATCCGCTTCCCCGCCAGCTCGATCAGATAGCTCACGTGGGGCGGATGCCAATCCACAAAGTGGGTCGTCTGGTAGACCTTGAGCTTGATATCGCTCACCTCCTCGGTCACCGGCTGCTTGAGATGGATCGGGTAGATGATGCGCAACCGCTCCTTGGGGAATCCCTCATCCGCCAGCAGCGGATAGGCGATGCCGGGCGGCCCCACCACCATAGCGCCGGTATTGAGCGCGGCTCGAGCCGTCTCCTTGGCACCGAAATGGTCGCCGTCGTCGTGCGTGATCAGGATCAAGCTGGCCTGCTTCACTCCGGAGAGCTTTAGCCAGTCGGAGAAAGCGTCTACGTAAATCACCTTTTCGCCGCCGCTGATCTTGACCGCGCCTGCACCTAAAAGATTGACCGTTACTTTGCTCACCTTTACCTCCTCAATGATTGTCCACGATCAACTCGTGGATCTTCCACACCGGCTTCCACGCACCACTTTCCATATTTGAGAGAATGACCACGTTGATGTCCTGCTCGGGAAAGTGACGGATCATCCCGCTGACCCCGGCGTTGATGCCCTCTTTCTGGCAGCAGACCACCTTGCCCGACTGGTCCACGTAGAACCACAGTCCATAGCTGTACCACCGCACCCAATCGTCGATCTCCCGGTCACGCACCTGCGGCGTGAAAAAGGCCTCCGTCAGCTCCGGCGAGAGCAACTCGCCCGCCTTGACCGCACGCAGAAAGCAGTCCAGGTCACCGGCGGTGACGTGCGCGCCGGCATCGGGCGATCCGACAGGCGGGAAGGAATAGATGTTCTTCTTCCAGCCGACGATGCGGCCGTCATCGTCCTCGATGGGATCAGCCCCCTCGGCCACATCCTCCTGCACCCGATCCATATGGAAAAAGTCCGAGCGCGCCATCCCAGCCCGGGCAAAGATGTTCTGCCGCACAGTGTCGCGGTACGTCATCCCGGTGACCTGCTCGATCATCAACCCCAGCAGTATCCAGGCACAATTGCAGTACCGGCAGCGCTGCCCCGGCGGAAAGTTGGCTGGCTTGTGCACAAACTGGGGTAGGAAATCGGCCGTCTCTGTGACCGAGTAGTTGGCCTTGGTCTTCCACAGGTCCTCATAGACCTCGCCGTCCTCCTCCTCGCAGTCGTCACCGATGCCGGACAAGTGGGTCAAGAGATGGAAAACGGTAACGTCTCTAGAGATCGCCGTGCCCTCCAGCCCCAAAAAGTCGATCACGCCCGTGTCGAACCCAAACGCCCCCCGGTCGATCAACTGCAACATCGCGACAGAGGTAAACAACTTGGTGATCGACGCCGTGTCGAATCGTGTGTCCAGCGTGTTCGGGATCTTCCACGGACGGCTGGCGTAGCCATACGCACCGGCATACAACTGCGCATCCCCCTGCGTGATGAGCACCACGCCGGAGAACTTGTCCTGTTCCTCAAGCTCTTGGAAATATCGATTCAACTTATCGAACGATTTCATCATCAAACTCCAAATTCAGACGGAACCGATCCGCGGATCAGAACGCTTTCGTCCAGTCATAGCCAACGTACCTTTTCTCAAACCCGATCGCCTCATAGAACGGAAGCCCCGAACCGACCCAGGTCCTTTCCGCACCGAGGGCAGCGATCCGGCGGATGCCCTCCATCACCACCGCTTTCCCAAACCCCTTGCGCCGGAAATCGGGATGGGTACACACCGGCTCAAATATGCCCATCCGATTGTACGCGTCGTACCACACGATGCAGCAGGAAACACACTCACCATCAGGCCCTTTGACGTAGAGATCCAAATCCTCTCGATAGTCCGGCGCCTCTTGAACCTGCTTGTACTCTGGAACGGTGGTCCACTCGGATGGGTCCGGGTGATCGAAGCCCAATCCCTGGACCTTGCACCGCAGCGCGACGTCACCCCCCTGGGCCATCGACTGGACGACATATCCATCCGGCAAGGCTGTTTTCGGCAGCTCTGTGATAACAAACTCCGA
>Ga0307420_1001132_pt1 | contig 11844 bp, 9 predicted proteins | sample SalMarWE160240MG_2_FD_202167 | JGI IMG/M metagenome (GOLD analysis project Ga0307420, IMG submission 202167) | Salt marsh sediment microbial communities from the Plum Island Ecosystem LTER, Massachusetts, United States - WE1602-40 | ecosystem: Environmental > Aquatic > Marine > Intertidal zone >... | reverse complement strand
AGAAAGCCCCTGAAGCAATAATTATAGTTACTGTAAGAAATGACGGAAAGATTTTAAAGGCCTTGTTTAGGAAAAAATCCAACAACCCTCTCTTTGATGATTCTGTGCTAAAGGCTATTGAGAGATCGGATCCTCTCCCTGAATTTCCACCCGGCTACTTGAAGAGGTATGATGAAGTTGAAATCAATTTTAGTCTTAAAGACCTTATTCAACAATAGAGCCGTCTTTCGGATAGTTATATGGATTTTGGTTCTATGTGTAGGCATTATTTTGCTGAAAAAGGAGTCAGAGGCACGGCTTTATATAGATATCACGTCTCCTTCAATGAGGAAGATAGCTATTGCTATACCTGATTTTAAATACATAGGTAAAAAAAGTGAACACCCAGACTTAAGAAGCAAACTTCCCGGAATTATATCCAATGATTTTGATCTCAGTGGTTATTTTAGACCGCTGGATAAGGATTCCTTTATTGAGGACCCACAGTCTGGAATTACAGGCGACACCATCCATTTTAAGGATTGGTCAGTTATTGGGGCCACACTCCTCTTAAAAGGTGGTTATAGTTGTATAGGTGAACAGGTTAAGATAGAGATACGATTATTTGATGTCTTCTCTGGCAGACAACTTTATGGAAAAAGAGTGCTGGGGCTGATTGAACAATCACGATATTTAATGCATCGCCTTGGGAACGATATTATGCTTACATTGACAGGACATTCCGGACCATTTTTAACTAAGTTGGCCTTTGTTGGAACTTCTTCTGGGCATAAAGAGATTTACATATCTGACTATGATGGACATAACACGGAGCAAATAACACAGTACAATACTATTACTATTTCACCACGATTTTCTCCCCTAGGCGACAAGATGATTTATACCTCTTTCCGTAATGCAAGAACAATGCTTTTTATGCATGACATGATTAAGAAATCAGTTACAAAGATCTCAGACAGAAAGGGACTCAATATTGCTGCTGCATGGAAACCAGACGGAAGAGAGCTTGCCTTGACACTTACAGTTAGTGGAAATCCGGACATTTATTTAATTGATTTAACAGGTAAAATTGTGAAGAGGCTGACCAAGAATTGGGGGATCGATGTCTCTCCAACTTTTTCACCTGACGGTAAAAAGATGGCCTTTGTTTCTAATAGATCCGGCTCGCCTCAGATATATGTCCTTGATCTTATTACTAACAAAGTAGAAAGATTAATATTTGAAGGTAATTATAATACCTCACCGGCCTGGTCAAAGCTCAATAGGATAGCTTTTGCTGGTTCCGTAGATGGTCACTTCGACATATATACTATTTCGCCAGATGGAAAGGATCTTCATCGTGTAACTCATAATCAAGGGAATAATGAGGATCCGTGTTGGTCTCCAGACGGGCGTTACATTGCCTTTAGTTCGAAAAGAACAGATGGCAACCACCATATTTTTATTGCTAATGGCAATGGGCAAAACCAGAGACAAATAACTTTTTTACATGGTGATCAACTATCACCTTCTTGGGTTCAACATTTTCGATGATTACTACTTTTTTTAGAAAAGTATTATTTGATATCTAAATGCTTGAATTTCAAAATGAAAAATGATAGGTATATATACTTATATAAAGTGAGGTCCCATTGTTATATAAACTAAAAACAAGGAGGTAAAAGACTATGAAGAGGAACCTAATAATTGCAGTACTTGTGGTTTTTGCATTCTTATCCGTTTTTTTGCTGTCCTCATGTGCTAAAAAGCAGGTGGTAACAGAAGAGAAGCAGGTAAAAGCTCCCCCTAAGGAGGTAGCAAAAGTTGAGAAAGAAGAGCCCGCAGTCAAAGAGGTAAAGGAAGCGGAAGAAGTTAAAAAGTCAGACGAAGCCAAACTTGAGAAGCTCAAGGAATTGGAGATGACTAAGAAAAGAGAGGCCGAGGCAAAGATGAACGAGGAAAAGGCCTGGAAGGAAAGAAGGATTGCAAAGGTTGAAGCAGAGTCGATCTATTTTGATTTTGATAAGTCTTTTATTAAATTAGAATATAGGGCTGTACTTCAAACAAAGGCAGAATTCCTGAAAGATTACCCCAATGCTCATATAAGAATTGAGGGTAATTGTGATGAAAGGGGTACCAACGAATATAACCTCGCTTTGGGAGAAAGAAGAGCCAATAGCGCAGCGAAATTCTTAGTCTCTCTCGGGATTCCTTCTGAAAGGATAGAGGCCATAAGCTATGGTGAGGAGAGACCTCTTGCGTCAGGTCAGGGCGGAGGGGCATGGGCTCAGAACAGACGTGATGATTTCACAGTTATAGCTAAATAAGTTACAGAAACGTAAGAATCAAGGGGCGAGATTCTTGGACATAAGGGAAACTGTTTCCTCTGTCTAAAATAGACTCTTCTCGTTATTATGTGAAGCATAAAAGAGTGCTGATGGCACTTTCGATATTATGGATTTTAGTGGGTGAGTGAAGACGTAAAGCAATGGTTAACATAGCTATTAAATTTTTTATTTTTCTTTCAGTTTTTATTTTTTCTCTCACTTCCTGCGCCTCTCAGAAGGACATAATTTATCTTAATAATCAGGTTAACGCACTTTATCGGCAATCAAAGAAAGATGAAAAAAGATTTGAGAAATCCTTAAAGAAATTTGAAGAAAAAATTAAAGCTCATGAGTCTGTGCGAGAGGAAACAGTAAAAAGCTTGAATGAGGATAAGGGGCGCTTGAACAAGGATCAGGAGTCAATACGCTTACACCTTGCCCAATTTGAAGCTGACCTTTTGGAAATAAAAGATAAAATTCAAGAATTGACTGGCAAGGTAGAAGAGAACAGTCATCTATTAAAGGGAGCCATAGAGGAAGATACTACTAACGTTGATGCTATGATATCCAAGATGAAGGAACTTTCTTCTATGCTTGATGAGCTCAAACCAAGGATTGAGAAGGTTGAGAGTTCGTTACGCTTTAAGCCTTCGGTTACTACAAAAACGACTGGCCCGGAAAAGGTTTTACCTGTCCAGGAGACTCTAAAAAAAGATATCCCCTATTCACAGGAGAAAAAGCTGACAGAATCAGAAACATATGATAGGGCATTGGGCTATTATAGGGATGATCGGTATGAAGAAGCTATGGCAGGGTTCAAAAATTTTCTCACACTGTATCCTACATCTGATCTAGCAGATAATGCGTATTTCTGGATCGGTGAGTGTCACAGAGCCTTAAAAAAGTATGAGGAGGCAATTTTGGCCTATCAAAAGGTCATTAATGGCTATCCAAAGGGTAATAAGGTTCCTTCAGCTATGTTACAACAGGCACTCACATTCGAGAAAATAAATGATACGACAACTGCCAACCTCGTATTTAAAAAACTGGTTAAGAATTTTCCAAAGACCAAAGAGGCTGAGATCGCCAGAAAAAGACTTAGAAAAAAATGAAAGTTAACAGTGAGCCGAGATGAGCGAAAGGTGCTGAAACCTCGCTTTGACGTGATCTGCTTAAATAACACTGTTAAGTCTATACAATACTACATGCTCGGATCAGCCTACAATTGCAGGCGAGGCCTGCCCATCATCCCTGCCCGACATCCGCCAGGCGGGTCCGGGCCAGGGTTAATATAGTGCTTTTCCGCATTTGAAGTTAACAAGGTATTGTATCTTTTCAGAAACTTTAGCCGGTGGTGGCTTTAGTCACGATACATCAGGTATGGTTTTCTTGAATCAAGGAAGCCTTCCAGTTCTTTAGAATAACCCTTCAAGAGCTGCTCAATTTCTTTTCCTGCCTCTAAAGCGAGCCTTATTGAAGAATCTCCAAAAATAAGGTCTATTGGGAGTTTTGTAAACTCATATTCATAAGGAGGTTGCTGCCAGGCGAACGTATCTCTGTAGGTTTCTAGAATTACTCTGAGCAAGGAAAGTGATGTCCGGTAAGGTCTATAAATTTTAGGATTTACTACATGAATCATAAAGCCGCCACAAAGCTTTGACTTCCATTTGTTGAATGTAGGCCTAAAATAATATTCTTGAAGATAGCATCCTTTAATGTCTTTCAATGCTAACCTTTTTTTAATTATAGATGGATTTATAAAGGGTGCGCCAAATATCTCGAATGGACGACATGTCCCCCTACCTTCTGATATATTTGTGCCTTCCCAGATGATCTGCCCTGGATACACTAAAGCAGTTTCAAAAAGAGGCATATTTGGTGAGGGCATAATCCATTTTAACCCTGTATCTTTCCATAACATATGACGGTACCAGCCCTTAAGAGGGATTACAGTAATGTCACAGTCAATCTTAAAGACATCATTAAAAAAGTGTGCCAGTTCTCCTATTGTCATTCCATGGCGCATAGGAAGAGCGAATGGCCCCACAAGAGAATACAATTCGGGGCGCAAAAGATTTCCCTCTACTATCATTCCACCTAAAGGGTTAGGCCTATCTAATATAAGAACCCTTTTTCCTGTCCTGGCGATTTCTTTAAGGCAGTAGAGCATAGTGCTGATAAAAGTATATGCTCTTGTTCCTACGTCCTGTAGATCGATGATAAGAACATCTATAGTCTCGAGGATATCAGACAGCTTACCTGTTTTGTTTCCATAGAGACTGAATACCGGGATATGTAGCTCAGGATCAAAATAGTCTTCTGTCTCAACCATATTATCCTGATCTTCGCCTCTGAATCCATGTTGGGGGCCGAAAAGTATTTTGAGATGCCCTAAAAGGAGAGAAGAGATCACATCTTTTGCATTTTTTAGATTATGATCTACAGAAGCCTGATTAGCTAATAGTCCTAAGGATTGACCCTTAAATCTTTTCCAGTATTTTTCTTCAAATTGATCCAGACCTGTTGCAACCGTAGCCATTATCTCCCCCCTTGATTAATCAGTAATACGAAATAGAGATTGTATCTCCACGTATATTTTAGTATCATTCATGTCTTTATATACAATACCACTATACTCAGCCAAACCTTTGAGAAGCAAGAGTATTCATTGATGTTGTCAATTTTATAAGTGATGAGTGGTAAGTTAAGCGAAAGACATGAAAAACACCAATGGTTCCTATCAAGAATCGGTTTCGTGGCTATTTGGTCTCCAAAAATATGGGATTAAATTTGGCCTTTCAAAAACAAACAATCTTTTAAAGGCCTTTGGAAATCCTCACCATAATCAGCGCTATATCCATATTGCTGGTACTAATGGCAAGGGATCTGTAGGAGCCATACTGGAGTCAATATTAATACAGGCAGGCCTAAAAGTCGGTTTCTACACCTCACCTCATTTAGTCAGCTTTACTGAAAGGTTTCGAATTAACAGGGAGTTGATTACAAAAGATCAGGCAGCCTCACTTATTAGGGAAATATATGAGGTTACAAGCCAGAAGGAGCCACCGACCTTTTTTGAACTTACTACTGCTATGACGCTTATTTATTTTTTCCGTAAAGATGTTGATGTCAGCATTATCGAAGCGGGAATGGGTGGACGCCTCGATGCCACCAATGTTATCGACCCAATGATTTCTATTATTACCAATATTGGCTTAGATCATCAACATTTCTTAGGCGATACTATCATTGATATTGCAAAAGAGAAAGGGGGTATCATAAAGAAGGGTGTTGACCTGGTAACAGCTGTAGATCAGCCTCCTGTAGTCAAACTGTTTGAGTCTCTGTGTAAGAAAAAGTGTGCCCCATTCTGGAGGGTAGGGCAGCATGCCCGCTATCGAAGATTATCATCAGGCCTTTTAGGGTATTATGGCTTACACAATAGATTCAGGAATCTCGAGCTTGGCCTTAAGGGCAGATTTCAGGATAGAAATGCCGCCTTAGCCTTGTTGGCTTTGGAGATACTCAAGAAAAAAGGCATTACTGTTTCAGAAGAGGCTATTCAGGGAGGCCTTGCGAATCCTCTGTGGCCTGGCAGGGTAGAGGAGGTTTCTTCACATCCCACCATTATTCTTGATGGTGCACATAATCCATCAGCCATGCGATCACTCGCGCAGGCAATCGGTAATGATTTTCATTTTGAAAAACTGATCCTGGTTTTGGGTATTATGGAAGATAAGGATATCTCAAATATTCTTACAAAGATTTTACCTCTGGCACACAAAGCAATCTATACCAAGCCGACCTATTACAGGGCAGCCAACCCACAATATTTAATGGATGTGGCCAAGAAATTTGGAAAAGACGGAGAGGTCCACGTTCCTTTATCAACAGCTATTGAGAGGGCCAGGGATTTGGCTGATACAAAGGATTTGATAGTGATTACTGGGTCTCTTTTTACCGTTGGTGAGGCAAAATCATACCTTGACCCCCTACACTACCCTCGTGAGGATATTTGAATTTCTAAAACTAAACTAAAAATCCCTTAAAAATCATCTGTTATGCGAGCATAAAGCTTTTCCGCAAGCCTTTTTGAAAGAGCTGAAATGGCACCCTTCCTTTTTTGTTCAGTTGCCAGCTTGTCTGACATCACATCATAGGCTTCGTTTGCAGAAACATCGCTTGCATACCAAATTACCTTGCCATTTGGGTCTGTTAATTTTACATCAACTGTAATTGTAACTCGTCTTTCGAGGGAAAGGGAGGAGTGGGCCCCTTTTCGGGAGATTGTCTCAATGCTCATGGATTGAATTATGCCGGATAGGAGAGCCTCAGCCTTGTCTTTGCTTGTCAAAAAGACTTTGTTGTCCCTTGTCACTTCATAAATGAGGTCATTTGTAAATATATTCTCAGCTCCGGTTTCAGAGGTACGGTTTTCAAGAGTCACCACACAGATACTCTTTATACCGGCCGGAAAACTTCCACCACCTGTGAACCTGTATCCACACGCCGAAAAAAATATCGGAAGAAAAAGGATTATCCAGATGTTACGTCTTTTTAAAAACAACATTTTCCCGTATACATTAAGTTCGTTCACCGTTCATCGATAAGGCAATAATGGCAATGAATTGCTTAAATATACATATCCATCAACAGGTCAAACAATAGGTTGCTCCAGAGGAATATCTCCCCTTTCGGACAACGGATAACGGTGAGGCGTGAACGTTACCATTAAATAACGTATAAATATTACCCTGATTAATAGATAAGATCAACATAATTTGAGTCGCTGCTTGTGACCCCTTTTCTATAAACAATTACCTTATAGATATATCTATAGCCCTTTTCCAGAGTTGCAGTGTAGGTACTATTGTCTTCTTTCATATATCCAGAAGCACGCACTTCATAGGGAATATCAGCAACACGCTTAAACAGCACTGGGCAATTCTTGCAATCAGAATCTGACAGTAGCATTTTTGATCTATAAACAATAAAACCAGACAAGCCAGATATAATCCTGCCTTTTTCCTTAGGAATAGCCCAGGTCAGTTTGAGTGCACCCCCATCTATGCTTGCACCCAAGTCCTTGACTGCGGGAGGTTTTTTTTGACGGGGTGGCACAGGTGGTGCCTTTTTACCACAACTAGAAGAAAACAAGACAAAAATAATCATAATTGAAAACGGCACGGCTAAACGTGTAGTGAAACTTTTATACAACTTTTTTCGGTTTCTCATCGTATACATAGACCACTACTCCTTACTTTCAAAAGGATGTTCCACATGGTATCCTTCAATGTCGCTACCTAATCCCCCGAGGCCGAAAAGGTTTATCATAAATGAGTATCTACGGTCATCTCCCTCATGTGTGTAGCTTACATCTATTGACCAGCACTGAGCTTTATATAAAAAGCCAAGGCTGGATTTGATTCTTTTCCTGTCATAGAGATTGCGCTCGTAATTTGAATAAGCAGAGAGATTATCTGATATTTTCAAAAGTAAGTCTGTATAAATAGATCTACTTGAATTTCTTGTGTACCGGTGTTCAACAAATATCCTATCCTCACGCTTATCCGATACGTTTACCGCAACATTATGGGACAGAAAATCACTTTCATACTGGCACCACTCGACATCAGCCTGCATGGTAAAGTAGTTGCCAGGGACAAGCTCAAGTTCGCCGTATATTGGGGAAAAAGGCCGTTTTTCCTCATTGTTTGCCCAGTTCTCTGGATCATCTTCTTTTTCTTTGTTAATGTCATAACTCTGTTCCAACTTGAAACGGCAAAACTCACGATAGATGTAGCTCGGCTCGTTATATTCACTATTCTGATACTTGTCCCTTTCTGCTGTATGTTTTTTCGATTTTGATGTAAACGTGTTTGTGATTGAATAGGTAACCAAATTTTTTTTCTCTATTCGGTCTATTCCCTCTTCAAAATTAGGATACAAAGACAGATCCGGGTCATCAGGCATGTAGTCGTAAACAATCTGAGGCCTTACAGAATGCTTGATCTTGTCGATGCCTTTGCCGTTTAAACGGTATATATGGAAGAGTTCTGTTGAAAGGTCTAGCGTTACATCATATAGTTCCCTATGCAATTTCCAATCATTTTCCGTAGAGGTATTTTCGTCTTCATTAATACGCCAGGCGGTTTCTCGCACACCAAGGGAAGGCTCAAAAGTGAAATAATGTTTATATCTTAATGGTAGATAGAGCCGAGGATGTACATCAACCCGATGGCCTTTTGTGCCATCTTCCCTGAAAAAGTAAGTATATTCAGAGTCGAAATCAAAAAAAGAGGAAGTATTTAAAAAACGCTGTTTTAACGCATTAAACTCAATAAACGGGAGTTTCTGCAAGGTTGTATCCGTATCGCCTTGGCGTCGGGTTATAATATCATCATACCAGCGTGCTTCAGCGCTCAGGCTATAGTTGGACCAGCTTCTACTTAGATTCAACCTGTTTACTCTTACCGGATCATCATACTCGTCAAGGTCCCTGCCGAAAGTTTTGTTGAAATACTTATCTGTTTTATCAAACCCTGTGTATCCATCTTTGAACTCATGCAGGTAATCCTGGTCACTTACAAAATCTATATCAAGTTTTAGAGAGAAATCAAATGGTATTGACTGATCGTGCTTCATTCTAAACCAATAGCGGTCAGCATTTGGGCGAGACCCGGTGACATCTTCAAATGCCCAGTCTTCTGAACTTTGTGTACCATCATCCACCTTCTTGTCATCGAGAAAGTCAAACATCAGGGTTCCTTTTGAGCTTTTGTCTAAAACATAACGGTATTCCAAGCCAAGTTTTTCTCCACGACGTCCCATATGGTGTAAATAGAATGTGGCATCCGAACTTTCATTTATGGCCCAGTAAAGAGGCTGGATATATTCTTCCCATTTTCGATCTGAGTACCCAATTTGTGGAGCAAGTAAGCCTGATTGGCGCTTTAATTTTACAGGAAAGACAAGAAAAGGGGTGTATAAAACAGGTACTTTTTTTGCCCATAGAGCAGCATGCTTTACAAAACCGTAACCTTCTATTGTAACTTTAAGATTTCTTCCTGTTATCTTCCATGCCGGTTTTTCGCTGTCACATGTTGTAATGCTGGCTTTGTCGACAGCATATGAATCTTTGCCAATTTTTTGAATTTTATCGCCTTTTATATAAAAATGGTTTTCTTTAATAAAAATGGTTCCATTATATACAGTACCGGTGTCTGCCTCTAAATTCATTTCAATGCTTGTTCCAGTCAGGGTATCTTCTCCTGCTGTCATGATCACATGGCCTTTTGCATATACCTTCATAGTTTTTTGATCAAAACGGATAAAATCAGCAGTAAGCTTTTTATCCTCTTTGGTGATCATTACATCACCTTTTCCAATATAGTAGCCATCTTTATCGTCATAATCTATTTCGTCTGCAACAATATGCCACGAGGTTTTTGGATTATTAGGAAATTGATCATTATTATCTGAAAAGGAATACGCAGGAATTGAAAGGACAATGACGAAAGCAAGGAATAGGTGGCAAATGGTACTGTAGGTGTTACAGAAAAATCTTGAAGACAGGATATAGGGTTTCATCCATCCGTAAATAAAAAGGTGGCGTTTGTCCCACGGTTTATTCTGAAACATTAAGTCCGATTTTCTTAATTATAGAAGTAAAAACGTACAATAATTTGTGGAATAAAATCTTTAACACAGTTGAGGCCTTACCAATAAAACTAACTTGATTGAAAAAGTCAAGATGTAGTTATGTAATTAGCTTCTTTGAAAAAATGCACGTTGATGTGGTAGGTTAGAATTATTATACTATTTTATATGTTGGAAAAAATAATCCTATCTGGCCAATGCTGTATGTTAAATGAAATGTAACGTGTTACAAAATTTGTTTGTTATGTTTCACCAATGCGATATGGAGAATAGCTAATAAAATAGTTTTCTGCTCCAGGAGGTGGTGAACTATAGCTTTTTATAAAAAATTGGACTGATGCAAGGGAACAATGCTTTGCTTTAGACTTTTAGTTTTAGATTAATTATGTAATGTTAAACTTGAATTCACCGGAAAATTACTTACGTAACTTTCCCCTTTTCAGGCCTAAAACAAAGCAAGACCAAACCCGAGACACACATAAATATAGAAAGAGCCTGACCCATGGTTATAAAGGAAAAGATAAGGCCAAGCTGTGGATCTGGTTCTCGGAAGAACTCGATAAAAAAACGGAAGATGCTATAAAGGATGAGAAATAAACAGAAAAGTGTTCCTTTTTTAAAATGGAAATCCTTTATCAACCACAGAACTATAAACAGGAGAATCCCTTCAAGGAACAACTCGTACAATTGAGAGGGATGCCTTGGAAGAACTCCACCTGATGGAAATATCATGCCCCAGGGGAGATCAGTGGCTCTGCCATAGAGCTCTGCATTAATAAAGTTACCAAGCCTTCCAAGACCTAACCCAATAGGAGCAGTGACAGAAACAAGATCAGCAAATTCCCAGAAACTGGCTTTGTGTTTCTTTACGAAAATGAGACCAGAGAGGATAATGCCTATTAATCCGCCATGAAAGGACATTCCTCCTTCCCAGATGGCAAATAGTTCTAATGGATGACTGAGATAAAAAGGAAGATTGTAAAAAACAACATAGCCGAGGCGTGCGCCAATAATAAGGCCGATTATAAGAAATAAATAAAGATCATTTACCGTGTTTATATCAATAGTTAACCTTTTTTTTCTTATTTGATATTTCACTAGAAAATAAGAGGCCAGAAAGGCAAGGATATACATGACTCCATACCAACGTATCTGAAGGGGGCCAATTTTTATTATTGTTGGATTTATTGTTGGATAATGGAGCATTATAGGGATAAATTATATGTGTAAAAGTGTCTAAGGTTATTGAATTAAATCATTATATCTTTAGCTCACCTGCAATTTTAGGCACGTATAAGGTATTTATTTAACATAATAGACGCAATAGACAAGAGAAAAATCTAACATTGAGAATTGAGAAATTGTTGCTGGTTATTCGTTAAAGGTTAGGGGTACCTGAAACTTTAGCTCATTTTAGACACGTATTAAAAAAATGGATATTAGAAGGGGAGAGACGATAGAACTGGGTGTGGAAAAGATCGTTTACGGTGGCAGGGGACTTGCACATCTGAATAACATGGCAATTTTTGTGGCCAACACTGTCCCGGGTGACAGGGTTATTGCAAAAGTTATAAGGACTAAAAAAAATTTTGCAGAGGCACGGATTTTAGAAGTGATAGAGGCGTCACCTCATAGAATTATTGCCCCTTGTCCTTACAGCGATTTTTGTGGTGGTTGTACCTGGCAATGCATTGAGTATGAAAAGCAGCTGGAATATAAGCATGCCCTTGCTATGGAATTGCTGAATCATATTGGCATGACAACTGATTTTACAATGCATCCACCTTTAGCATCTCCACAGATATTTGAGTATAGAAATAAAATGGAATTCTCTTTTTCAGACAGAAGGTGGTTGTTGCTGAAAGAGAGAGAGGAAAAA
>Ga0307420_1001131_pt1 | contig 11854 bp, 14 predicted proteins | sample SalMarWE160240MG_2_FD_202167 | JGI IMG/M metagenome (GOLD analysis project Ga0307420, IMG submission 202167) | Salt marsh sediment microbial communities from the Plum Island Ecosystem LTER, Massachusetts, United States - WE1602-40 | ecosystem: Environmental > Aquatic > Marine > Intertidal zone >... | reverse complement strand
TAGAATTTTCAACAGAGATACTTACTATTATGTTAAAACTAATAATCCTGAATTGCAGAAAAGGAACAGATATGTAACGATTAACGCTGCAAAACTAACCGCTGAGTTTGCAACAGAAGCCGACTATTTCCTTGAACATCATGAGATAGCAACATTACTTAATGAGAAAATTATGTTCAAAGATGAGAAAGCTGGAAATATTTTAAGGGATTTAACCTCTAAATCAATTAATAAAAAAGAAGATGAAGTACCTGATTTTCTTTAAGAGGTCAGGTCAAATAACTTAACAGTATCGCATCCGCCCATAACTTAAAAGCTAGACTTACAACATTTTATCTTGTGGTCAAAATGAAACTGCCGCCTGGAAAAATCCCCGTTGACATCCTGAAAGAAGTCGTTTTCAAAAACTTAGGCGCCGAACGCAAAGAAGTCATTGTAGGCCCGTCAGCGGGAATCGACGGCGCAGTTTTAGACTTAGGCGATAAATCACTAGTCGTTTCCATGGATCCCATCACGGGTGCAGTGGAGCGAATCGGCTGGCTCGCCGTCAACGTTAACGCGAATGACGTTGCCACTTTCGGCGTTGAACCCTCCTTCCTGTTCTCATGCATGCTGCTTCCTGAAAACGCTGAGCGCAAGCTTGTGGAAGCTATAAGCACTCAGATGAACGCGGCAGCAAAGGCGCTGGGTGTAGCCATCGTGGGCGGACACTGCGAATCCACGCTTGGCTTAGCTAACCCCATCGTAGTGTGCTGCATCATGGGCATGACCGAAAAGAATGGTTATGTGACGGCTGGCGGCGCAAAACCCGGCGACAAACTCATCCTAACCAAGAGCGCAGGCATCGAAGGCACCGCAATCTTGGCAACTGACCGAGAGAAAGAACTCTGGCAAACCCTGAGCGCCGCGGTGTTGGAAAAAGCCAAGGGCTTCTGGAGCCAGATAAGCGTTGTGAAAGACGCGTTAACCGCTTACCGAACAGGCGGCGTCCACGCCATGCACGACCCTACCGAAGGCGGCGTGGCTGGGGGGATTCACGAGATGGCGGACGCGTCAAACGTGGGCGTAAAAGTGTTTGAAGAAGCGATTCCTGTCCAGCGTGAAACAGCTGAAATCTGCAGGCACTTCCAAGTAGACCCGTTACAACTGATTGGGTCAGGCGCGTTGCTCGTTTCGGCGGAAGCAAAAAGCGCCAGTCAGATTGTACGCGCGTTGAAGCTTGAGGGGATTCAGGCTTCGGTCATCGGCGAGTTCACGGAAAACAAGGCGCAGCGTGTTCTAACGCAAAAAGACGGCGGGGAAAAGGCGTTGCCGCGTCCACTATCCGATCATCTTTGGGCCGCGCTGAAGCGATGAAAAGCCTTTGACGCCTTGAACGGCGAGCTGGATGAACCAGTGAAACATGAAAACTGGGTAGAAGAACATGTACTCGAACATATGAGAGTAAACGAGGCCGCATCTGAATTCTACGATGGCTTGGGAAACGCCGTTCTGCAAACTCCAGTTTTCTGGTGCTTTAAAGTGTAAGCAGTAAACGTCGTCGCCGACAACTGTTCGGTAGCCTTTCTTTTTGATCCAGTTGATTATGTACGCGTCTTCGTAAGCGTGCAGCTGTTCTGGGATTTTGATGTCTTCCACGGCTTCGCGTCGGATAAGCGTGTCGTGCATTCCGCCTCTGAGGCTGAAGCATTGTCTAGCAATAAGATTTTGCAGTTTGATAATGCGTTTGTCTTTCATGTTTGGGATGACATCGATGTTTACGCCCCAAACGGCTCCGACATCATTGTTCACGTTTTTTTGGGCTTTTCTAAGCCAGTCGCGGCTGAGTATGATGTCGCTGTCTACGAACATGAACCAGTCTGTGGTCACTTGCCCTATGCCTTTCTGCCGTGCTCGGGCTCTTGAACCGTCCACGTTCAGCACGGTGACGTTTCCGTGGGCTTCACGGGTTTTGTTTATGATTTTCAGGGTGCGGTCGGTTGAAAAACCGTCAACAATAATCAAGTTTTTAACGGGCACGTTTTCATAGACTGAAGTTAAACACTTGTCAAGTAAGTGTTCGCTGTTTTTTGTAAGCACTACGACGTCTATTGGCTGCATTACCGCGCCCCTTTCAGTCTTGACAAAGCAATGCGCCTTGATAAAGGTTAACGTATTGAATAGACTATAAATAAGAATTTATCCAATCCCAACAGAGCCAGTGGATTTCTTCTTGGTAATCAACGGCGTTAAAACTGAGAAGCCTTACCTTGTAAGTTGTTGGCAAAGAATTGATAACACGAGTACGCCGTGTAAAAACCATAGGCAAAAGTTAATTTAGCAAACAGAGTAAATCTGCCAGCTCTAATTGCGTCGGCGATTATGTTTAAGCTGCCTTGGATAGTCCAGACGCTTGCAGGTCTATAATGAATGCAATACGGGTCATAGCAGGCAACCAGCTTGTATCCTTTCTCAGTTATCCAGTCTTTGATGTAAGTATCCTCAAAAACATGCAGCATCTTGGGGATTTTTATGTCCTTAACCAAACTTGTGCGGATAAGCGTGTCATGAGTTCCGCCTCGAAGATAAAATATTTTCCGCGTTACCGTCAAGAACAGTTTAAGAATCGTCGGATTTTGGATTGTAGACCAAACTTCGATTCCCCAAACCGCGCCCACGTTGGGACCTAAGTGTTTCTCGGCTTTCTTGAACCAGTCATTACAAAGAACCGCGTCACTGTCAACGAACAGGAACCATTCGGTTTTCACGTTGTCAATGCCCTTTTGCCTCGCCGTGGCGCGAGTCCCCTTGTCCTGCAGCAACAAAACGTTTCCATGTTTCTCCTGAAATTCACCCACTATCTGCAAGGTCTTATCGGTCGAATAACCGTCCACAACTATCAGGCGGTTAACCGGGACGTTGGCATAAACAGATTTGAGACATTCACTAAGCATGCGTTCACTGTTTCGAGTAATTATGACAACGTCTACGTCCATATTCAATATTCAAATGCTATCGCTTAATTAATATTCTCAATCAACCGCCGAAGCGATTCCACAGAAGCAAAACATCATTCTTTAGTATTCTACGATTCGGTTTGTTTTGCCTTATTACTTATATACGTGTGGACTAGGTCTATAGAACAGCAAAATCGGCTTACGCGGTGCTTAACATTTGACCATAAATCTACGAAAAGCCTCCAGAATAGCCATTAACGCGTTAACCCCTAACAGGCCTCATCATGCTCAGTGGCTTATCACGAGAAAATGCAATTACCGCTGCAGAGGCTGTAACGTCTGGAAAGAACAAGACAAGAGAGAACTATCCACCGAAGAGGTAAAAAAAGGACTAGACATACTTAAAGACTTAGGCATCGTAGAAATCGTGTTATCCGGAGGAGACCCGCTTTTAAGAGAGGATGCGGCCGAAATAATTGAACACGCTTCAAAACTTTTCATAACCACAGTTTACGACAACGGCAGCATGGCCGCCAAAAAAATTGATGCGCTGCGAAACGTGGATTTTGTGGCTATTTCAATAGACAGCTTGGACGCAGCCAAAAACGATTACATTAAAGCTGTTCCAGGTGCTTGGAAAAAAGCCATGAAAGCCGTGGAGACGCTGCATAACGAAGGAATAAACGTGAGCGTAACACCTACAATCTCGCAGCAAAACCTTTACGAAATCGTGGACATCACAAACTACTTCACGAAAAAAGGAATCCCAGTTTGGTACTGCTTGTATTCCTACGATCAAACCTGTGACGTAAACCAACTTTTTAGAATCGGCAAAGCTAATGACGAGTTCATCATAAGAGACAAGCAAGCTATGGTTAAACTTTGCGATACTCTAATCGAAATGAAAAAGAAAAACGGCAAAATCCTCATGACAAACAAACTCTTGAAAGTTCTTAGAACACTGTTTTCAGAGGGTAAAAGAACCTGGAAGTGCCAGGCGCTTCAGAACTTTTTAGTCATAGACCATCTGGGCAGAATCGCCGGGTGCCACAGCCATAATTTTGCGGGTTCCGTGTTTGATTTACCCAAATTATGGAAGAGCGAAAAATTCGATTCGCTGCGCCAAGCCTACAATGAATGTGATCAATGCGCTTATTTGTGTTACATTTTTTATTCGCTTTACGGTAGCCCCTCTGGAAACCTCGCGTTAGCCAAGGAGCAATGGAAAAACGCCAAGCTTTTCTTGGATAAAAAGCATTAAATCTCCAAGCTCGGCAAAAACGAAATAACCTTCGCCATTGTTTGCACCAGCGAACTGTCAAATTTCTGTTCTTCTTCCATGTTCACAATGGGAAGGTCATGCCCTACCTCTGAAATTCCAACTGTTATTCTCCGAGGACCTCCATCCTTGGGTTTTTTTAGCTCAATCAAGGCAGGTAAAAATGTGATGAGTATAAGCGTGGGTGCTGCGATGATTATTATGATAATCGCAATCAGATTCGAAATCATTTACAATCTTTTGAGCATTATTATTTAATTCTCAATGTAACAGTTTCCATCGCCCACATGGTGAGTCTTCGCCCAATCGCTCTGGCTTCTTCTAAGAATTTTCGCGACGCAAAGGTCCAAAAACGCTTTTGTGCATATGAGGACGTTATACAAGTACGCGAAAAGCAAAAGAGGGATTAACCATTGAATTCTGGTTCTGCCGTCTAAGTAGGCGCCGATTCCAATCTCAAAAAACGGGGCAAAGTTGCCTATTATACTGTAGAACGAAAGGGGCATAAAAAGCCAAAGCGCGTTGATAAGCTGTGAGGAATGGGCGATGATTAGGGAAACGCCCGCAACAGACGCGACCAGAGTTAGAACGGGCATGAAATACACGTGTAGAAGCAGCAAGCCGTCAATTTTCTCTTTTGCATTAAGTTTTTTGCTTCTCAACACTCGGGGCGTGTGCTTGAAACACACTTGCATGTGTCCGCGTGTCCATCTGTGCCTCTGCCGCCAGTAAGCTTTCCAATTATCCACGGCTTCTTCGTAGCATTCAGCGTCGCCTACGTAGCGAACTTTGAAGCCTGCGAGGTAAATTTGAAACGTCAAATCCGTGTCTTCGGTTAGCATGGACTCGTCAAAACCGCCCAGATCTTCCAAAATGCTTCGCCTAAAGCCCCCGGTCGTGCCTCCAAATTGCGGTATGAGCCCCAGATTATCTCGGGCTTCTTGGTCAACTCTGTAGCCGCCTATTCGTTCCAGCGTCACTAAGCGTGTCACCGCGTTTTGTGCTTCATTCCACACGACGGGTCGTCCCTGCACTGCACCAACCGAGGGGTCAACGAAGGCCCTTACAAGTTTCTCCACGATGTCTCGTTGCGGGTAGTAGTCTGCATCGAAACACAGCACAATTTCGCCTGTTGCAAGCTTTAAGCCAGCGTTCATGGCTGCGGCTTTGCCTTTGCCGCCGGTTTTTTCGTCCCGGTGCAGCACTTCAATGAACGAGTGTCGTTTTGGAAACTCATCGGCGATGTTTCCTGTTGTGTCGGAGGAGGCATCGTCAATGGCTATCACCTGCAGTTTGTGGTGTGGATAGGTCAGCTCGGTCATGCGCTGTAACAATCGTTCAATCACTTTTTCTTCATCCCGGGCGGGTAACAGGATGGAGACGGTTGGCTCATAGTTCGCATCTGCGGCAACAGGATTTCTGTCTCTTTTGTTTCTTCTTAGAACGGCTAACGTGAAAATGTAGTGTCTGATGAGATACGCTATCATCAGCGCGGTTGCAAACAGGAATACGGCTTCTAGCGCGGCGATAATCACAGTTTCACCTCTGTTTGCGCGCCTTTGGGCTTAGGAAGAAACGCGAGGCTCAGGGACCAGAAGGCCACAATCCACATGAAATTTAAGAAAGGATACGCTATGGCGTAGAAAATGCTGAACGGCTCTCCGAAGAAGATGTTGCAGGCGATGGCGAATTGGTTTAGGACAAAGCTCCAGAAGAGACCTATGATGTTGCCTAGGGTTAGGATGCCTATTTTTTTGTTGCGTGTCCCGTTTAAGTGGATGGTGAGGGAAAGGAAAAGCAGGTTGAAGACCAAGAGCGTAACGGTGGCTTCTATGGTGATGAAACGGAAGGCTATGATCACGCACAGCGCGATTGCTTCAAGGAACAGCATTAGAACTAGGCGGCTGCTTTCCACTTTCATTTGCTCGCTTCCCTTCCTCGTCCAGAGCGCGGCTCTGCGGAGAATACCATATAAAGTTAAATTTCAGTTTTAAAACTTACGGTATCCCGTTATTGCATTTTCAAGGAAATTAAAAGAGTTCGCTAGCAACCTTCACTTTTAAGGACAACATTATCCATTACCATGCAGAGAACTTGAAAAACATCTCCAGCGTTCAAGTTATCAGTATCCAAAACAAGATTGAACGGCTCGAAGTTTTCGCCTAACGTAAAACCGTAAAGCTTCTTGTAGATGGTCTTTGTTCCCGCTTCTTTTTCTTTCAAAACCCGGAAGGCTTCCTTCACGGGGATTCTGTCTCGCCTGGCAATTCGTTCTGCACGTTTCTCTATCGAAGCAACCAGCCATATCTTGAAGCCTGTTTTAAGCAGCCAAGGCATTGTCCAACTGTCTAAGAGAACACGCCCTTCTTCTGCGTATTCAAGTAGTTTGTCGTCAACCTTCTTGTCGAAGTTAAGCTGTTTTTCTCTTTTCTTTAGAAAACGGAGTCCTTCTGGGCTTTCCCACCATCCGCGGCTGGATGAATCGTAGCCTTCTTCGGCTGCCAGAGCCTTGAGCGCGTCTCCGCCTGAATAATACCGCAGCCGGTATTTTTTGGCGAGTTTCTTGGCTAATGTGCTTTTTCCGGTTCCAGCCATTCCAGATATGCAGACTACAATTTTTTTCTCCGGAGCGCTTTTCACCTTTTCGTTTTTGGTCATAGCGCTCAACCAGCGTTTTTACGCTATAGGTGTTACACCTATTATGCGGGAGGCGAGGGTTCCGAAGAAGAATGAGCAGAGCATGTACCAATATATCACAGGTAAACCGTTTGCGATGGCAGTCAAGTTAAGCGCGAGTCCAGGGACAATCGCTACGGCGTCTCCTCCGAAGGTTGGGATTAGGAAGAACCACCAGATCACTATGTAGCTCATGGAGATCGGGAACAGTATCATCTGGGGCTTCATCATCTTGTTTTGCATGTTTCTCATCTGTGATTCTTTCCTTTTCAGTTTCTCGACGCGTTTTGTGTCGTTGGCGCGCATGGCTTTCATCAGCTGAGACTGGTATTCAGACGTTTCCTTTCGCATCACTTTGTATTCTTCCCATCCGCACATACGAGTGATCAAAAGGCGGTTTATTCCCATGTTTAGAAATGAAACAGCAACCGCGACAGACATTATAACTAATGTCGCTAATGGAATGTCTGTGATGAGCATTATTTTTGTTTCTCCTTGCACTGCCTATTTGTTTTCTTGTTAATAACCATTTTCGCTATTTTAGCGAATGTTAAGTCATTAAGGAGATACGTTTCAACTTATTTAAGTTGGAAGGTTGGGAGTTAATCTTCTAAATTTGACAAAACTTCGATGATTTTAGCCAGCTGTTCCACTAAGGCGGCATCAAATTTTTGGTCATTTTCCAGGTTTGCAAGCGGAGGATTTCCCATACTGAATTCAATATCTTATTACGGTTATAGCCGTTCTTGTTGTTCGCTCTTCGAACTTCGAAGTGGCGGGATGGGGCGTCCCGAACAATTTAGCATTTCCGTTTAATTTTTCGGCTGTTTCTTGATTGGAATTGCCGTTTTTGATGCATCATCCAATAAAATTTCCTTTCAGAGCCGTATACACTCGCGTAAGCAAGTGGTCAGGGCGACTCGGCTGTAGCAAAACATTTTTACTCAGAGTAGCATTTCTGTTTATTGTGTTTCATAAATGAGCCCAGTTTTAAATTTGAAAGAGGTAATTGTCGAAGCGTTAACTGCTTTAGGCGGCTCTGGCTCCGTCTCTGAGGTAAAGCATTATCTTAAGTTGAAGTATGGAAGGGAATGGAAGCACATTGAAACAGTCATGGCGGATCTCTCTGTAGAAAGCCAGTCTTCTTTTTTCCTTCCCGAAGACAGAGTGCTGAGGAGAATTGGACAGGGCAAGTACGCTTTGAAAACCCAAGGGGTTTCTGAGCCTCAAGAGGCAAAAGCGGACAGTTCAAGCACGGTGGCTTCAGACCTTGTTGGAGAAAGGAAGGTTTTCAGTTTTAAAGATGCGGAAGCGATACTGCAGAGGAAGGGTCAGCTTTCAACTATTCTGGAAGCGGCGTCTTTGACAGACCTGTCGTCAAAGGAAGATCATAAGCGGGTGCAGCATTTTCTGCATAAGAACCGGTGGGACATTGAAGTGTCGTTGTTTCCAGTGATAACCTACAAGCTTGACGCTTTCAAGGAGAAAACAGGGATCGAAATTGAACGGTCGTTAATTGATGCGGTTCACAGGTCGCTGTTCAGGTGCCTTTGGGCTCACGCTAAAAACCAGTTGGATGTGCTTGTTTTTATCGTTCCCACTTACAAGGAACCGAAGTTTGAGCAGGTGAAGCGGGACATACAGAAATTTGGGGAGATTATACCGTACCCTGTTTACATTGTAGGCGCGACTCAGGCTCAGTCGTAATCAAGTTCATATGTGGCGCGTTCGTAGGAAGTAGAGTGAGCGGTTTGAGTGAATCGTGTTTTTTGAAAGAAAAGAGGAGAGGGAAAGAGTGTACTTTGAAGTTTGATGTGTATACTGGACATAACGTGTTGATAGCAAGGCACTCATTGCTATTTGCGTGAATTTGAACCCGTGTCGCTTAGCTTCGTTTTTAAGTAATTCCGTGTTGTTGAAGCTTTGCCATTGTTCGGGATAGATTTGACTCTTTCCCTCAACTAGTAATAGGATGCGAAAATATTTAAGAATTATGCAGTCTGGGTACAGGCGTTTCGTTTTTTCGTGCGGTGCTGACTGTGCTGGGGAAGGTCTTCACGGATGTTTGAAGTGAAAGATACTGCATGAGGTAGGGAATTATTACTAACATCGTATGTGCCGTGGAGAGAAAAATGAAAAATAGTAGTAGTGACATAGTTACTGTTTTGGGAGGATAAGATTGTGGTGGAGTATGTTAAGGGACAGGCACCTGACAGATGGCATTGGTGCAAGAACTGCACGCAGTATCCACTGAAAGTCTATGAGAGACGTTCGGGTAGGCCGAGTCATGACCTTTGTGACCAGTGCAAGGCTAAAGAAGCCAGAAAAGAGTGCACGATTTAAAGGCGCCGTGGTCAAGCCTGGTATTTAGCGGCTGTAAATCTTAGACCGCTGTTGTAGGAAATGCTGCGAGAGGGAATTTATAGGGTGTTCCTTCTTTGCAGGGCTATTCTTAACGGTGTAGGTAGCCTTGATTTTAACAGTTCGGCGATGACCGCGGAAATCAACGCTATCAGAAGCCAGAGTATAATGGTTTGGGCGTTGCCGTGTTCAAAGATTACGTTGTAGATTGTTATGACTATTACGATGTCGGAAAAGTAGTGTATGATTGCGGCGGATTCTCGTATGAACCCGGCCAGTTCGCGAATTGCATCTGAAGCGGACGTTGCCATTTAAATCAAATATCTATTTCTTTTTGGTAGGATTTAAATTAGCAATTTTTTCCTGCAAGAGAGGTTTTGGTTTAAGGGTGTTCGCGAATCTTTTTATGGTTCAGGGTTTTTTCTCTTGCTCTCCACTAATCCCGAGCTGTCTTGGTATCGGCCGTTGTAGGGGTTGCTGGAAGGTTCCCCGGTCTTGTGAAAGACCACTTGGATTAAAGGTTCGTTTTTGTCTATGTGAACGGTTGATTCGCCTGTATTGAACAGGGACAGGGTTAGTTTTCCTCTGAATCCTGGGTCAACGACTGCGAAGCCGCCGATTAATGCTTCTCGGCACAGGGAGGATTTAAGATAGATTGTTCCCAAAACGTCCGCGGGTACTTCAAGATGCTCGGCTGTGACTATCAACGTTTGCTGCTTAGGAGGTAAATCGCATGCGGCTCCAGCTGAGAAATCGTATCCTGCGGGGGTTAGCCTGTCTTTTGAGAATGGGTCTATAACCATTTGTTTATTGCTGATTAGGAAAAGAAGCTCTATATCGGATAGTATGGTCATTCAAATTCACCACTTACGCTAAATCCCATGTGCAAACTGCTTTTGTTCTCTTTTTACTCTTGGTGTGCCAAAGGCTAATTACTTTTTCCGTAGCATCACCTTTTACGTTTCCTAAAGTAGACTATGAAACCCACGCTCACAACAGCCACCAACACTATAGGCGCAACAACCATCGTTGCTGGGAAAGGAACTTCCACGGTGAAGCCGACCGTTTCGGAAGCGCCCACGTTGCCAAACGCGTCTGTGGCATAGACGGTGACGTTGTGCGTGCCGTTAGCCAACCCTGTTATAGTGGTGTTGCCCGCCACCGTCACGGTTTCCTCTCCGTCTAGGCTGTAGCCCGTCCAGTTAACCGGCTTATCCACAGCATACCTTAAAAGAACAGTGGAGTTATTGTACGTCTCGTTTGCCGGTGACAGAACACTAATTTTTGGCGGAGTGTTCTCCAGCACATAAGCCGGGTCGGGCGTACCATACCCAACAGGCGTATACCTTTCGTTTACTGCACTAGGTCCAAAAGTACCCACAAACCAGCTAGTGGCGATGCCTCCACCAACAACGTATACTATATCATTCACCACCGCTGCACCAAAATTAATGCGGTCTGTAGGCACATTAACGCCAAACGTCCAACTATCATCTTGGGGACTATAAATTCGATTAGAGCCCTTCGGTTCATCCTGCTTAAGATTTCCCTGCTGGCCCAAAACGTAAATTCTCCTGAGAGCAAGCTTGCCAGTGGTTGCCGTTGCAGCCCCTTGACCAACCGCGTTGCCAACGCTGTTAGGTGGCGATGCAGCATAAGTCCAATTGTCGGTGGAGGGATCGTAGATCTGATGCAGTTGCGAATCGCAACTAGGTGAGAGCCCACCTATGAAGTGGATTTTGCCGTTGACTACTGCTGAGACGTGCCCTGCTGCACTCGGCGTCGGCGCTGTCGATTTTGTGCTCCAGGAATCCGCCGCTATGTCGTACACGTAAACCTTGCCGCCCCAGTCTATCAAGTAGATTTTTCCGTTTATTGCGTTTGCCGGTATCAGCCATGTTGCCGTAGGCATTGGCGATTTGGTTTCCCACGTGTCTGTTGCTGAGTCATAGACCTCATTCACTGCAGTGAGGGTTGGACCAGTGTAGATGTCATGGTTTGTAGCGCCGCCTATGCAGTATATTTTGTTTTCATAAGAGGCTATGGCAAAACCTGTCCTTGGGGTTAGCATTGGCGTTTTGAAAGTCCATGTGTTCGTTGCTGGGTCGTATTCTTCGTTGGTGCCAACTACGCCACCCGCCGTTGCTCCTGAAAACCCCATCGAGTAAGTCCAAGGTCCGCTCAGCGTGTCCCCGCCGATGGCGTATATTTTACCGTTCACCGCTGTAACACCCAAGTTTTCCCTCGCTTTATGCATCGGGGCTGCAGAAACCCATGTGTTTTCGGCTGCATCAGCTGAGGAAAACGCTGGTTCAGCCATGATTACGCATGACGCAGTCAAGAAGAAGGCAAGCAGCAACGCGAGGTTTTTTTTCATGCACATCCCTGATGTTATGCTATGATGTTTCCGCAATTAAAGTGTTCTTGTCAAGATTTCTTGACCAACCGCCAGTTTCTTAGTCAAATTTTCTTGACCAGACCAGCATATTTGCCGCCTATTAGGATCCTAATAGCAGATGTATGCAGAAACCTATAGAGGGGTAGGTCCTTATTGGGCGTTTTCTGCGCCAATAGCATGCGGAAAACGGCGCACGCACCTGCT
>Ga0307420_1001125_pt1 | contig 11881 bp, 10 predicted proteins | sample SalMarWE160240MG_2_FD_202167 | JGI IMG/M metagenome (GOLD analysis project Ga0307420, IMG submission 202167) | Salt marsh sediment microbial communities from the Plum Island Ecosystem LTER, Massachusetts, United States - WE1602-40 | ecosystem: Environmental > Aquatic > Marine > Intertidal zone >... | reverse complement strand
TCCGCCTGTTCGATCCGACCCACGCCCGGGAGCAGGAGGTCTTCCGAACTCTGGGCTATATCGACGTGCAGAACCTCGTGCCCCGGATCCGGGCGGAGGTGCTGATGGGTACCGCACTGATGGACCGGATCTGCCCGCCCTCCACCCAGTTCGCCGCCTACAACAAGATCTCGGCGAACAAGGAGATGATCCTCTACCCGGACTTCGGGCACGAGGAGCTGCCCGGGCATATGGACAGGGTCTTCGCCTTTTTTCCCGTTTGTAGGAGCAGGTTGGGCGGGTTTGAACGGTATTCGGTGCCGCCGCTAGTCCTCTAAATAACCCTGCTCCGCGAACCAGCCGAAGGTGTCCCGCAGGGTCACCTCCAGTGGCCGGGGTGCGTATCCCAATTCCCGTCTGGCCTTTTCACAGGAAACCTTCCGGTGCTTGCCGATTGCAGTCAGGGCGTCCAGCGTAAAAGCCGGATATTTGGAGCTCAATCCGGGCAGTCCGCCGGCGATCCTTGCCGCCGCCCGGGCGATCCAAACGGGCAGGACCGGACAGGAGCCCTCGCGACCGGTGATCTCCTTGACCAGGGCCGCCATCTCGGGAAGAGACCTCCAGGTTCCACTGAGGATGTAGCGCTCACCCGCGCGGCCTCTGTCCCGGGCAGCCAGCGTAGCTTCCACCACGTCCCGAACGTCGACCCAGTTGAAGCCGCCAAGGACCAGGGCGGGAAGACGGCTGTGGTACAGATCGAGCAGGGACCTGCCCATGTAGGAAGGCTTGTAGTCAAAGGGGCCGACGATGGCCGTGGGGGATAGGATCACCGCATCGAGGCCGTCGCTTGCGGCCTGCAGGACCAGACGCTCCGATTCGGCCTTGGTCCAGCCGTACTTCGTGGTGTCCACCGGTCCGGCCAGAGGATTGCTCTCATCCGATTCCTTTCCCGGATTCAGGTCTGCAAGCGCTTCGATGGAGCTGAAGTGGATGAGGCGGCGCACAGAGCACTGCCGGCAGGCCCGGATCACATTGCGGGTGCCCTCGAGGTTGACTCTCCTCATGGTCTCGGTATATCGGCGGTCCAGGGAGATGGAGGCGCCCAGGTGGAACACGATCTCTGCGCCTCGAAACGAACGCCGGAGGGATTCGGGATCCGTCAGGTCGGCCTGTACCCGCTCCGCGGCCAAACCTTCAATTGCTCGGGTGTCCTCGTGAATCAGCAGGCGCACCGTCTCCCCGTCCGACAGCAGGGCCCGTGACAGAGCCGCCCCCACATGTCCGGACGCTCCGGTTATTGCTGCCCTCACGTGAGAATCCGTCTAAGGACCGATAAGACCGGCCCGAGTACCGGAAAAACCGCTTGCATTGCTTCTCCCCCGATTCCCCTTCAAAGGATCTATTATAGATTGGGTACCTCGGCTGTCAAGGTGTAGACGCTCCTGGACGACTTTTTCCTTGACAGTGCTTCGGGGGTGCCGTAGCATAGGTCCATAGCTTCGAAACTTCAAAAAGGGAGGAGCAGCGAATGAAGAGACTGGGGACGGTGCTGGCGTTTTTGCTGATCATCGTGCCGCTGGGTATGGCGGATTTTCAGGACATCCTCGACAGGGTGGACCAGCTCAATGAGGCGGAGGAGTACGAGCAGACCAAGAGCCTGATCGAATCCTCGATGGCTGAAGCGAAAAGCGGCGCCGAAAAGGCCGAGCTGCACTGGCGGCTGGCCCGGGCCTGGCTGAATCTTGGTGACGAGGCGGAAGACAGCGGCGCCGCGGAGGAGGAGCTGTTGGCTTACTTCGAGAGCGGGGAAGCGGAGGCGCAGAGGGCGATCGAGGCGGATCCGAACAACCACCTCGGCTACTACTGGAAGAGCGCAAATATCGGGCGTTGGGGACAGGTCAAGGGTATTCTCAATTCCCTGTTCAAGGCCAAACCAATGCGGGACCTTCTCCAGCAGGCCGTGGCGGTGGAACCGGAACACGCCGATTCCTACTACGTGCTGGGTCAGCTCTTCGAACAGGTCCCCGGTTTTCCCGTGTCCTTCGGAGACAAGGACTATGCCGTGTCCCTGGGCAGGAAGTCCCTCGATCTGCATGAACAGCAGGTCAGGGCGGGGATCGAGGATGAGATCAACTACGATTTCTATACGGAGATGGCCAAGCATCTCTGGGAACGCAACTACAGCGCCGCCAGACGCGGGCGGGAGCAGGCCAGGAAGATGAGCAAGTACGAGTCGGCCTCCGAACCCATGGAGAAGAACTTCTACTACGAAGCGGTCGTGTCCCTGAAAGATATGTCCGACCGGGAAGAAGCCCGGGAGCTGATCGACTGGGTTATTCGAGAGCTGCAGGGTCTGTCCGGCCGCACGGACAGCCAGAACGATGACCTGAAGGAAGCCAGAGAAGTACTCGAGTCATGGCAGTAGTGGTGTCGGCATAGGTTCGCAGGCCGGGGAGCTTTATGGCCCAGGAAAGGAGTAAAGATGTTGCTTTCCGTGCAAGATATCTATAGCGAAGTGCAGTCCCGTCGGGTGGAAAGCCCGCAGGACTACGTGCTCAAGAAATACCTTAAAAAGCTCAACAAATACACCAATCGGGGGACGATCTTTTACGCGTCCGCCTTTACCGAGAAGGAAGCGGCGATGAGGGTACTGCAGATCAACCGGCAGGACTCCAGCTGCTTCATGGCGGCTTCCTCGGGAATAGAGGGTCGGGAACTGGATCTCGTTGTTCACAGCCCGGGCGGTTCTGTGGAGGCGACGGAACAGATAGTGTCGTACCTGCGCCGTCGCTACGATCACATCAGGGTCATCGTTCCTCTCTGCGCACTTTCAACCGCTACGCTTCTGTGCTGCGCTGCGGATCAGATCGTATTGGGCGAGCATTCTGCATTGGGGCCGATCGACCCCGTGGTGAATTGGAGGTATCAAGGAGCATCCCATTCGACGGCCGCTCAAAATATCATCAACGAGTATTCCATCGCCCAGAGGAATATCAACAACAAGAAGAACGATCCCATTCTGTGGATTGAAAAGCTCAAAGCCTATCCGCCCGGATTGCTGGCCACCTGCAAAACCCAAATACAGCTGTCCCAAAGTTTGGCGAAACGATGGCTGCAGAGCTACATGTTCAGGGGCCGGGACAATGCGCCGGAGCAGGCGGAGGGCGTTGCGGCCTGGTTGGCGGATAGCCGTCGTTTTGAAGGAAGCCTCCGGCCGATCGGACAATCCCAGGCCGCGTCAAAAGGGCTGAAGGTGGATCTTCTCGATGATGACGAGGCGCTTCTGGAAAACGTGATGGCGGTGTTCTACGCCGCAGTGGTAAAATTCCAGGTCGGCGATTGCGTCAAGATCGTGGAGAATCACCTCGGGAAAGGCTGCACGTTCACAGCCCGATCACCAATCGACTCGACCTGAGAGGCTTAAAGGTCGGACAGTTTTACAATCGCTTGCCCGGATCCTGGCGATAGAATTGCGCCAGGAGCTCGTATACATCCGGGTACTCCCTCCTCAGCGGATGAGGCTTTTCGAAGAACAGCTCGCTCACCACAGCGAAGAACTCGGCAGGGCTTTCGAGGGCGTATGAGTCAACGGCCGTTCGCAGGCCTTTGTTTACGCGGCGTTCCAGGTCCTTGAAAGCCGCCAGGAAGGTAACCTGCCACAATTTCGGGTCCATATCGGCATGCAGAGCGGGGCGGCCATTGACCGCACCATCGAGCAGATCGAGGCGATGCACCGCTTCGTGGATGACCACATTGAATCCATCAGCCCAACCGGAAGCTTCCACGTCCTCCCAGGACAACACAACCGGACCCTTGTCCCAGGACTGGCCGATGTCCACCTCTTTCGATTCGTGAACCACGCCCGCCCGATCGACCCGGCGCCTGGTTTGAGCAAAACGCCTGGGCACCACAACGATGGTTTTCCAGTTCCTGTACCAGTCCAGGCCCAGGTTTAGAATCGGCAGGCAGGCCTGAATGGCTATAACCGCTTTCATCGATTCGACCAGCTTCAGGTCGTCTGCAGCCTCGAAGGTCTTCTTCTCGATGAACCGTACGACCATCTCTTTCAGGGCTTCGAGATCCTCCTTCCCCAGACCGGATAGAATGGGATGATGCTCCAGCAGCCAGAGCCAGTCCGCGTCGACCAGGTTGGTAACCACGAGGTGCCGATGTCGAACAGGTCGGAAGGTGTTCATTCCAGCTCCAACTATTTTAGAATAAAATAACGCAGCCACACGTAGACGGAGGACACCACGTTCGCCGAAGCCCCTACCAGGGTCCCGTTCCCTCCCAGGCAGGCGCCCAGGGAGAGCGCCCACCACAGCGGTCGGATCGCCTCCGTTCCCAGCGTGGAACCGATGTCCTTTATAAGCGGGGTCATCGTAGCCACGTAGGGGGTGTTGTCCACGAAGGAGGAAAAAAATCCGGAAGCCCATATCACGATGGTCGTCGTTGACTTGAGATTTCCACCGGTAAGACCAAGAAGGTACTGGGCCAGCAGTTTGATGATGCCCAACTTGACCAGTCCTCCCACCAGGATGAACAAGCCGATGAAGAAGAAAAGGGTCGCCCACTCGATCTCCAAGAAGACTTTTTCCACCTCGTGCCGTTCGGTGATCCCCATCAGGACGAAGGCCCCGCTCAGGGCAATGACCGAAACCTCCACCCGCAGCGCATCGTGCAGCAGGAAACCGGCGATCACCAGGGACAGGACAACCAGGGACCGTATCAGCAGGGGCTTGTTCTCGATCGCCCGCCCTTCATCGAAGCTCATGATCCGAGCCTTGCGGGGTGCAGAGACCTTCATCTGCCCGCGGAATGCCAGTAGGGCGAAGACGCTGACGGCGGCAGTTGTTTTATGTACGAATTCGGTGGAGATGAGGAGATAGGTTCCAACAAACACGGCAACGGCGATCCAGGCGACGGCACTCATCGTCTCATCCCCGCAGGATCCGCTTTACAATCTCCTGCCCGCAGAGAAGGCCGACGATCCTTTCCTTCCGGATGACCGGCAAACAGTCCCTCTTGTTGCGCGTAAGTTGGAAGACCGCCTCCACGGTCGATGTCTCCGGTCCCAGTTGTACGGGGGGTTGGATCATGATCCGTTCCACGGCCAGAGTGTCTTCCCGTTCCGCCAGGGACTCCAGCGGGGCGGAACTCTCCAGGAAACTCAAGCTCTGAACCGTGTCTGTGTATTGAGGCAGACCCGCGCGCAGTAGGTCGAGGACGCTCACCTCCCCTACAAAAACGCCCTCCCGGTCCACCACGGCTGCATAGCCCACTCCCGTGGTGTAGAAGAGGTCCGCAAGCTCTCTGATGCAGGCCTGCGGGGAAATCGTTGCAACTTCCGTCGCCATCACATCTGCCGCGGTCAACCGTTCTTTCACCGCAATCGCCGTCTCTTCTAGAAGGTGCAGAAACTCATGGGCGTTTTTGGCCCGAAGCAGGCTGGTGAACAAGGCGGCGTTCTGGGAAATCTTGATGAAAGCGGCCAGGGCGTTCAAATAGACGCTGGATGGTGTTCGGGAGGTCAGCATCAGGACGATCATGCGTACCGGCACTCCCTCCATGGGAATCGCCTCGGCGGGTACGCAGATTCCGATCAGCAGGTCCTCAAAATCATCCAGACGCGCATGAGGGACGGCGATGCCGGTAGGAAAAACGATGCCGCCGAGTGCGCTGCGCTGTTCCACAGCTCGGGTAACGGAATCCAGATCGAGAATCCCCGGTGTGTTCTTGCGAAAGTGTTCGAGCAGGTACTGGGTGATGTCGCTCTTGGAGCACATCTCACTCCTGAGATGGATGAATTGCGGATCGATGAGATCGGATAGAAGCATGCATCGATCATACGCCAAAACTGCTCGTACAGAAAGAGGATCGCAAAAGAGGTGAAGGATCGTCGCTGGAAACAGGATCCTTTTCGGGCTGCATCGTATTCTGGTATAATCGCCGTAGAACTGGAGGAATCAACAGGCGTTTCATGTCGACGTATAGATGGTGTAGGAGAACCTTACAATAAGGTGTTATAGATTATGACAGCACATGTTCTTTCAATTCTAATCGCTTTTTTCGCCTACTCGCTGCTCGATCTTGGAAAAGCGTTCCAAAAGGTCGGCCTTGCAGCGATGAGCCATAGTCGAGCACGAGGCACGGGGATATGGGTAGCTGCTTCGGTTGCGACCTCAGCCTCCTCATTTCTCATCCTCTATGCGGTCAGTCTTGGAAGCGTGCTGATCGTGGGTTCAATGGCAGGCACCGGTCTTGCCGCAGTGACGCTGCTCTCAGTGCTCATGATGAAGGAACCGGTGAGGCGCCGTGAGCTTCTGGGAATTCCCTGCATCATGGTCGCGCCATTCCTTCTGGCTAGCGTGTACCGGGAGCCGCCGGCTACCCAGTTGATCATCGAACACTTGTTCTACTTCCTCGGCGCTGTTCTGGCTGTGTTTGCACTTCTCATCCTGATATTCCGAAAGACAGAACAGATGCTCGGGGTCCTGCTGGCCGGGGGTGCCGGAACCCTCGGCGGATTCGTGATCCTGTTTCAAAAGATATCTACATCCGCTTTAGGCCGAGCTGCTTCGTTCATTCAGGCAAGGGATTCTATCCCCAGAGCTGCAAGTCCGCTCGATATCCCGCTGCTGCTCCGCTTGGTCCATGTTTTTGCTAATCCCTTCGCCGTAGCCTGGATTGCTCTGTCCCTGATTTCTACGTTTGTGTTGCAGCTTTCCTACCAGCACGGTGAGGCGATCCGTTTGATTCCTTCATTCAACAGTGCCTACATTCTCATACCGATTCTCGGGGGGGTGTTCATATTCCGGGAGCCTTTACATCCTCTACAATGGGCTGGGGTTGCTCTGATTCTTTCCGGGGTTTCTCTGATTACGTTTGGAAAGAACCATCAGACGGGAACAGTATCTAGTGAACCGGTCACGGAGGAGAAGGACGTACGGGCGGGGTATAAGATGCAATAACGTGCGCGGATGTCCTGCAAGTCTCTGCGCCGTAACTAGTGGCAAGATTACAGGACTATTTGCTTGCGGTCGGGAGCCAGAAATATCATATTGTTACCTTATTGACAGGTTCCCAGGTTCCTCAGATCTATGGAGGAGGTGGATATGGACGAGAACCAGAACAATGGGAAAAAAAAGTCATCCTTCAGGCTTCCTAAGGGCGGTAAGTACGGCCCGTTATTGGGGTATCTGATCGCCACCCTGCTAGTAATCACTATGATGAACTATTTCCTGGCGCCGAAGCAAAATATTTCCGACGTGGATTTCAGCACCTTCAAAGAGAAGATTCAGAAGGGCGAAATCAAGCGGGTCGAAATGACCCCGTCCTACTACATGGGATTCACGATTACCGAAGAAGAGGCACAGAAACAACAAAATAGCAAAGATCAAAAAGCCGCAGCTACCCCGATGCAATTGTTCAGAACCACTCCAGTTGAAGATCCAAACTTTATTCAACTGCTTGACTCCAAAGGGGTGGAGTACTATGCGGTTCTTCCCAAGAACCACCCGCTGCTCGGCATCCTTCTGACCTGGATCCTGCCGTTTGCCGCGTTGTTTTTTCTCTGGCGTTTTTTGTCCCGGCGCATGGGTTCTCTGGGTCAAAACGTCATGACCTTTGGACAGAACAAGAGTCGGGTTATTGCCGAGGGTGACACCGGAGTCCGTTTCAGCGACGTGGCCGGAGCCGATGAATCCAAAGCCGAACTAGTAGAGGTGGTCGATTTTCTCAAGAATCCGGGGCGCTACACGGCGATCGGCGGGCGGATCCCCAAGGGCGTGCTCCTGGTTGGAGCTCCGGGAACGGGAAAAACCCTGCTGGCCCGGGCGGTTGCCGGAGAGGCCGGTGTGACCTTTTTTCGTATCAGCGGATCGGAGTTCGTGGAGATGTTCGTCGGCGTGGGAGCCGCCCGGGTCCGCGATCTGTTTCAACAAGCCCGGGCCAAAGCACCCTGCATCATCTTTGTCGACGAGCTCGATGCCATAGGAAAGAGCCGCAGCACCGGTATATCCACGAACGACGAGAGAGAACAAACCTTGAATCAGCTTCTGGTCGAAATGGATGGTTTTGACGCCCGCACGGGAGTCATTATAGTCGCCGCCACCAACCGGCCGGAAGTTCTGGATCCCGCTTTGCTGCGCCCGGGACGTTTTGACCGCCAGGTAGTGGTGGACAAGCCGGATCTTACCGGTCGGGAGGAGATCCTGAAGTTGCATAGTAAAGATGTCAAGCTCGATGAGTCGGTCAATCTCCGGGACGTGGCCAGGCGGACCGCCGGATTCGTCGGAGCCGATCTGGCCAACCTGGTGAATGAAGCGGCTATTCATGCGGTTCGCTCGGAACGGCAGCGGGTGTCTCAAGAAGATTTCGACGACGCTTTTGAGCGGCTTGTGGCAGGCTTAGAGAAAAAGAACCGCCTGATCAATCCGAAGGAGCGCAGGATCGTGGCCTATCACGAGACCGGCCACGCCCTGGTGGCTTCTCTCACCCCAGGGGCCGACCCGGTAGAGAAGATTTCGATCGTACCGCGGGGTATCGGTGCTCTGGGATACACGATGCAGCTGCCGACGGAGGAACGCTTTCTGATGACCGAGGAGGAGCTGTTCGGGAAGATCGATGTGCTGCTGGGAGGAAGAGCGGCCGAGCAGCTCGTGTTCGGCGAGATTTCCACCGGAGCGGCCAACGACCTCGACAAAGCCGCCGATATCGCCAGGCGCATGATCACCGACTTCGGCATGAGCGACAAGTTCCGCAATGTCTTTCTGCCCTCCCGCAAACAGAGTCCGTTTCTCGGGGAAAACAACTACACGATGATGCGGGAGTACTCCGAAAAAACCCAGCAGTATATCGATGAGGAGACAGCCCGAATCATCGACGGATGTTTTCAGCGAGTTCTCGCGCTGCTTCAAGACAACCGGAGGTCGATCGAAAAGATTGCCGAGGAGCTGCTCAAGGTAGAGGTACTCGACGGGCAAGAGTTCGCAAAGCTGCTAAGTAGGTCTAAGGACTCCCGTCAGCGACATAAAGTCCAAACTGCTGACACAGATTGAGTATCCTCTGTTACTGCAAACTTGTGCCCAAGAGTTTCCTGACCCACTACGGGAATCCGCAGGCCAGGCGGAGAGTTGGATCTCGGTAGGTATAGGTAGTGTGATCCCGCCTGGCTCACAAGGTCTAGTTCACGGGATCCGTTGATGATTAGCAGCGATAGGCGAGACAATAAGATTTCTGCTGCTGGATCGTAGCGGAGCGTTTAAACCCGGAACGGTTATATGCCGGTTCGAAACACACAACCGCGTCCTTCGTAACAGCTTCGAAGGTATTACTCATCCTTTTCTACATTTTCGAGGAACGGGCAATCTTTTGTGCAATTGAGCTATGCTATTCTCATTCTAACCAGTTGACGGCGGCTTCTAAAGTTTATTTCCTGGCGACTAAATCACGACGTCAAGGTCTACTCGTTCCTTGAGAAGGAGCGCGTTCTCACGCCCAACCTTCGACTGCTAAAGCATCGTGCAGCTCATCAGGATGATGGCGGCAGCGGTATTCCAGACGACTGGACTCTGCGTGCGCCCTGCTGTAAGGCCATCCTTTGGACATGCGGTTGCGTTCATGAAGCTCGTGGAGAAGAACATAGCCTCTTTCCTGCTCCACGATCGCGTCATCGATCCAGACTTCATTTTCGGGGACAAACTCGTATACGTAATCGTGGCCGCCGGCAGTGAAATCTATGTCGAAGACGCTGCGTACCAGCCTCCCGTTGACGATCCAGACGGTCAGACCGCTTTCCAATTTCTTCCACAATCGTTCGTGCACGTCATGGCCGTCTGGAAGACTGCGGCCGTGGTGGGTCAGTTTTCGTACGTCGCCGACGTGTCTTCTTTCTTTCCTCTCGCTTCTGTCCGCTTCCGAAAGGGCCTCCTGGTAAGGGACGCCCTTGTTCATCAGATCGAATTCCGTTAGCAGGTGCTGTATGAAGAACTGTCGTTCATCGTGCTCTGCCTCTTGGTCGATCCAGAACTCCTTCAAGGGAATGTAGGTATATCGGTAGTGTTGACCGAAGTTCGTGAACTCTTCGTCGATGTGGCCGCGTATGTAGCTGCCGTCGACAATCCACACGTCGTAATCGCCGCGTTGATCCACCTTTTCGAGATACGCCGGTTTCAGTGATGCCGCCATCGTTCCGTCCTTCCAAACTCCGTGATATCCTACACCTCGGAGAACGAGTTCATCAAGGGAAAAGCGCAAAACCTTTTACCAGGACATAAAAACCTACAACTTTGTATTTTTACGTATGACCGTTCTGGAACCGATGATCATTCTCGGAGTATGATATACTAGGCAGCCCGCACGAGGACGAGCTTTTCACTGCCAGTGAAACCGTGCGTGGCATCGCGATCGGAATGTCTGGCGGGCTGACGGTGCAATTTCTCAGCGGGTGGTAATTGGTGCCCTCGGTGTTGTGACGGCTGTAATCCACGGAGGAACATTCTATGCTCAACTTCTCAACCCTGTTGGTCGAAATAGCGAGTTATCCGGTCAAACGGGTGGCCATCGCCGCCGCTCAGGATCACACGGTGCTGGAGGCAGCTGTCAGAGCTACCCAAGAGCACGTGGCCGAAGCATTGCTCGTGGGTGATGAGGCGAAGATCAGGGAGATTGCCGAAAAGCGACAGCTCCGTCTGGACAACCTGACGGTTATAGATCGGCGAGACGACCTGGAGGCGGCCGCGACCGCCGTCAGTCTCGTAGCCGATGGTAAGGCCGATCTGGTGATGAAAGGCTACCTGCACACTGACGATTATCTGCGGGCCGTGCTCCACCGGGAGCATGGGCTGAGAGCAGGGGTGCTCATGAGCCATGTGTTTGCGGCAGAGCTGTCCGGACGCGAAGGTTTCCTCTTCATCACCGATTCCGCCATGAATATCGCCCCGGATCTGGAGCAGAAGGCGCAGATCGTACTGAATGCTGTACATCTGGCGCATGCTCTCGGCTACGAGGAGCCTCGGGTTGCCGCCCTGGCCGCCGTGGAGCTCCTCAATCCGGCCATGCCTGCCACGGTGGATGCCACCTGCCTTCACACCATGGGGGAAAGGCGGCAGTTCTCTCCCCATTGCCTCGTAGACGGACCCTTCGCTCTGGACAACGCGGTTTCCGAGGAAGCGGCTGCACACAAAGGAATTGGCGGGCCTGTTGCGGGCGTGGCGGATATCCTTCTGGTCCCTTGTATCGAAGCGGGAAACATACTGGTAAAAAGCCTGGTCTATTTTGCCGGAGCCCGGGTGGCAGGAATCGTTCTTGGGGCGATCTGTCCGGTAATCTTGACCAGCAGGGCCGATTCGGCGGAGTCAAAATTCCTCTCGATCGCTCTCGGTGTGTATCTGACCGCGGTTGAGCGCCACCTCAAGCTGAAAATTGGCAGAGTTCATTTCTAGCCCCTTTGGATCTGGGCTCCTCACCGGCCCGGAGGGTGGCTTCAAGCCTGGAACGGGCGTAGAGTTCAGGCTCTGCGATTATGCTTGGATCGCCTCCAGTGAACAATCAGAACGGCTAGAACTGCCAGACCGGCAACCGCGCCGATCATGACAGCAGGAAGCTCGTATCGCTTGAACAAGACGACGATCTGATGGACTCGTCCCCCGAAAAAGTAGAACAGGGTCGACCAGAAACAGACCCATCCTGCTGCACCCAGAGCGTTGAACAGAATGAAGCGCCGCCAGGGCATGCCGACAGTTCCCGCGAGGATTCCGTTGAGCTGACGGAAGACCTCCAAGAACCGCGCTACTATAACAATCCAGCCGCCTCGTTTCCTGAACAACGTTTCGGCCCGCTCAAGCCTGGCCGGGGTGATGAAGATGTAGCGCCCGAAGCGTTGCAGCAATCTCCTTCCTCC
>Ga0307420_1001123_pt1 | contig 11886 bp, 10 predicted proteins | sample SalMarWE160240MG_2_FD_202167 | JGI IMG/M metagenome (GOLD analysis project Ga0307420, IMG submission 202167) | Salt marsh sediment microbial communities from the Plum Island Ecosystem LTER, Massachusetts, United States - WE1602-40 | ecosystem: Environmental > Aquatic > Marine > Intertidal zone >... | reverse complement strand
GTGCGTCGTTTACATCTGGGTGGTGTTTGCGGGCCAAATTTCGGAAAGCGGTTTTTAACTCACTTTCCGAAGCATCCCTGGAAACGCCCAACACTTCATAATAATCTCGTTTAGCCATATCTCTTACCGTAAACTATCCCACAAATAAAGTTAGTCCATCATATACTCAAAGACCGGGGAGTAGTTATTCCCCGGCTTTGAGTCTCGATCACCTGAAAAGACTAAACTTCTTCAAATTCACCTTCAACAACATCGCCTTCTTCGCCGCCTTCGCCGTCACCTGCATCCGGTGCCGCGCCGGGCATATCTTGTCCGGACTCTGCGGCCGCCTGATAAGCTGCTTCACCAATCTTCTGCAAAGACAGAGATAAAGCTTCACTCAGTTCTTTCAGGCGAGGAACGTCAATTGTTTCCTTTTCCAACTCAGACTTCACTTCAGCAACTTTACCTTCAACCTCAGTCTTGATATCGGCCGGGACTTTGTCGCCCATATCTCGAAGGGTTTTTTCAGCAGTATAAGCCAGAGTATCAGCTTGGTTGCGGGTTTCGATCTGTTCTTTATTGATCCGATCATCATCGGCAAATCGCTCAGCATCCTGGCGCATTTTTTCGACTTCTGCATCGCTCAAGCCAGAACTGGCTGTAATGGTGATGTTCTGGGTCTTTCCAGTGGCTTTGTCTTTGGCGGTCACTTCCAAAATGCCATTGGCATTGATGTCAAAAGTAACCTCTACCTGGGGAATGCCGCGGGGTGCCGGGGGAATGCCATCCAGTATGAACCGTCCCAACGATTTATTATCTGCTGCCATAGCTCGTTCACCCTGGAGGACATGGATCTCGACCTGATTCTGATTGTCACTGGCCGAGGTTGCCGTAAACGCGGAGAGGATTACACGAACCCGGAAGGACGGCTGTCTGGTCTGCATCATCCATATCTTTGATTCTCATCTGTGGCGTTTACTGCGGGAAAAAGAACTCCAGACGCACCAGAATTCGCGTTTCCGGCTGGAGCTCTTCAACATCTTCGACCGCGGGGCCCATTTGATGGTGCAGGCTAACCCACCCTGGACTGAGAGCGATACTGATCACTCCCCCCGGATCCTGATCATTGGACTTGGAAAGATGGGCCAACGAGTGGTCCTGGAAGCCGCCCGGGGGTGGCAGCTCCTCAATCCAGATTCTGACAAGAGAATGAATATCTCCCTGATTGATCTTCACGCGGTTGATAAGTTGGCTGCGCTCTTAATCCAGCACCCACCCCTGGAAAGACTGGCTGATCTTAACCCCCTGAATTTAGATATAAAAACGGGTGGTTTCGAAAGAGTGGCGGATCTTTTTCTGGAAGGTAACCACTGCCTCTTAGACAGGGTTTATATCTGCCTGGATGATGAAACCTTGAGCCTGCAAACCGGACTCAGGTTAAATAACAAGCTGCGAAAGTATCAGGTTCCCATAGTGATGCGCATGGCAGAGAGCGGCGGCCCGGCTCTGCTGATCGGGAATGATCAGGCAGAAGATGATGGATTCAGCAATCTGCAGATTTTTGACCTGCTGGATCAGACCTGCACCGCAGAACTCCTCCAGCGCGGAACCCATGAATTGCTTGCCCGCAACCTTCATGGTGTTTATCTGGAAAACAGTAAAGGTGATGCAGGGGATGATGCCCTCGTTCCCTGGGAGCAGCTGTCAGAATATTTAAAAGAGAAGAACCGCCGTCAGGCAGACCGCATCCCGTTAATGCTGGCTGCCACAGGTTACCGGATCGCCCCCCTGCAGGATTGGGATGCAGAGAAGTTAACCTTCCTGGAATATGAGGGTGGCGCGGATGATATAGCCCTGATGGCTGAGATGGAACACACACACTGGTGCCGGGAGAAAAAAGATGAAGGCTGGCGATACGGCCCCACGAAAGATGCAAATATAAAAACCAACCCCAGCCTGCTGCCCTGGGAGGAGCTGCCCGAGGAAGAGCGGGATAAGAACCGCGAGTTCATCCGCGGCCTGCCCCGGCTGTTAGCCCGAGCAGGATTTCAAATCGAACAGCTTTAGCCCGTTTTTGAACAGGGCTACGGGCAGCAGCAGGGTGAAAGCGATGTCCTTGCGGGAGCAGAAAATGAAGACGTTGGTCATTGGATTTCTTTTATTGCGGATCTGATTCGATGGTGCGTTCTATCAATACAAATTTCTGGTTTGATAAGAAGATTTCTCCATACTACTTTTTATAGGATCATACAGGTTCAACCCCTTCTCAGTAATAAGTGTCCCGGTGATGGTTTATAATTAAATACTAAAAACAGATCTAGCAATCGGGAGCACTTATGAACAACTTGGCCACATTACTTCAATCAGGAAAACCGATCCTTTTAGATGGCGCTATGGGAACCATGTTGTTTGCAGCCGGCCTGGAATCAGGTAATTCCCCGGAAGAATGGAATGTTCTCCATCCCGATAGAGTGAGAAAAATCCACCGCGCATATATCGAAGCCGGTTCCCAAGTGATCCTGACCAACACTTTTGGAGGGTCCGTAGTTCGGCTCGGATCCCACGGCCTTCAGGACCGGGTCTTCGAGTTGAATAAAGCGGCTGCCATCAATGCCCGTCAGGAAGCCGATCAAGCTGATCACACTGTTGTGGTAGCAGGATCAATTGGCCCATCCGGTCAGCTCCTCGAACCGCTGGGCACTTTAAGCCTGGAAGATGCCCGCCAATCATTCGCGGATCAGGCTGCAGGTTTGGCAGCGGGCGGAGTGGACCTGTTTTGGATCGAAACCATGAGCGATCTGGAAGAAGTTAAAGCCGCTATCGCTGGCGTTAGGTCAGTCAGCGATCTGCCTATTGCGGCTACTATGTCCTTTGATTCTCATGGGCGGACCATGATGGGCATCAGTCCTGAACAGGCCTCTAAAGTCCTTCATCTGGAAGAAGTCCAGCTGATTGGAGCCAATTGCGGAAACGGTTCAGATGAATTGATCAAGGCCATCCAGGCCATTCAAACAACCAATCCTGAACTCCCGCTGATCGCCAAAGCCAATGCAGGCATCCCCGAAATGGTAGGCACAGAAGTGGTTTATAATGGTTCGCCTGAGGTCATGGCAGACTATGCGGTCGCAGTCTGGAATGAGGGAGCCAGGCTGATCGGCGGCTGCTGCGGCAGCACTCCGGAGCATATCAAAGCCATGGCAGAAGCTTTGGGAATCTGATTTGACCATGTTTCAGTCGTGCTCCCCGAGATCAACCTAACGGAGATGGGCTTTCAGCGGTATCTCTCAAGCAATCTCACCAGGTTAGGAACAGATGGAAGGGCTTGAAGCACAAAAGGAAATAATGAAAAAACGGGAAGTTGGAGTAAAATGTGACACTTGTCATATGTAAGCAAATTATTTTCCCCTATAATATAATAACTTCAAGTAAAATCAATTTGTTGAGAATCAAAAGAAATCGATAAGAACCCAATGCTGCAGAGTCAGCAAATAACTCATTTTATTCTTCTTGATATATTACGAATATATTAGATAAAGGAACTTCAATCTGCCAAAGAATATCCCCACCTCAGATAGTTTTTCAGCTGCAGGCATTTTCCTGTCCAGATTGAAACAGCAGAAAATGAGCCCCTCTCTTCGTTTACCACATCGGTGCATGATCCGATTTTCTTACAAGTGAGAGCAAAGACCCTAAGGAGGTGCACAACACAAGAAAATATAATTCCAATCTCTTACTCTACAAAGCATTACTTAGCAACCTTTTTAAGGAGGATTTCTGTATGAAATTCAAAAAATTTAAAGTTTTCTTGATCGTCGCTGTTTTATTAACGATGGCCCTCGTGCTCACAGCTTGTCAGCCCGAAGTCATCGTTGAAACAGTAGTAGTCGAGAAAGAAGGCGAGACGGTCACTGAAGTCGTTGAGGTCGCCAAAGAAGCTGAAGTTTTTAAAGTTGGCTTCTTAGGACCTTACAGTGGTCCCAGCGCCCAGACCGGAAAGCAGTTCAAGGGCGGCGCCACCATGGCACTGGAAGAGTTCAGCTACCGGATTGGCAACTACACCATCGAACCCGTCTGGATCGACTCCCAGTCCGATCCTGCCAAAGCCTCCCAGGCTTATGAGCAGGCCGTGGTCCAGGACGGCATCCAGGCTGGTGCTCTTAACTGGCACAGCTCCGTTGCTGTTGCTGTCATGGAAGTGACAGCCAAGCACCAGATCCCGCACATCTTCGGTTTTGGTGCCACCGAAAAAGTGAATGAGACTTTTGCATCCGATCCCGCGAAATACGGCTACTGGTCCACCAAAGGCTGGCCCACACCCGCGAAACTTGGCAACAAGTACGTTGATGCCTTGCAATACTACATTGATCAGGGTGTATACTCGCCCGAAGCTAAAACTGTTGCCATCTACGGTGAGGACACCGACTGGGGCCGCAGCTTCGCCGCTGGTGTGATGGACCTTTTTGAGGCAGCTGGCTGGGAAATCGTTTCTGAAGAGTACTTCCCGCTTGAGCAGACCGAATATACCGCTTACCTGAACCAGGTGAAGGACCTGAACCCGGCAGTTCTGGCCGGCACCAGCACTTCTCCTCCCCAGATTACCTCCCTCATCAAACAGGCTGACGAAATTGGTCTCGAAAGCCTGATCATCGCTGATGGTCTGGGTTGGGTAGACTTCTGTAGCCTGACCGGTTCTTCTGCCTCAATGGTCATGGATCAGATCGCTGGTTGGTCTGGTGAGGAAGGATTTGCATTTGCCGAGGAATTTGAGGATCGCTACAACCTCATCCCCAGCACCTCCTCCGCTGGTTTAGCCCACGACGGCACCAAGATGCTGCTGGAAATCCTTCAGGCAGTATATGATGAGCACGAAATGCTTTCCAGTGAACTCATTCAGCAGTTTGTGGAAGAGGATATCTGGACTGGTGATTGGAGCATGACTGATGGCATTGTGATGGTGGAGTACCTCTATACTCCGGAAACCATCCCCGATCCAGTCGTCGGCCCTGGCTACTACACATTCCCAGTGCTTCAGTATGAGTATGTCGATGGCAAATGCCTCGGCAAACCGATTTATCCGGTTGAAGGTGCAGTACAAGATTTGATGGTTCCCTAACAGGTAAACAATCCCGGATGATTTTCAAGGGGTGGTGCGGTTTAATCCCGCCACCCCTTGTTTTAGAGAGGAAAGACAACATGATTTTAGACACAAAAGAGGTGACCAAGAGATTTGGTGGATTGACTGCTGTAAATCAGGTATCCATGCAAATCGAAGAGGGAGCAATCTTTGGGTTGATCGGCCCCAACGGAGCCGGGAAAACCACCTTTTTAAATTCTATTGCCGGCAAATTCCCACCCTCCAGCGGAACAGTTGCCTTCAGAGGGGAAGAGACCACCGGACTGCCAGCAGAAGCGATGTGCAAACGGGGATTGGCCAGGACATTTCAGATCCCCAGACCTTTTCCGAAGCTCACAGTACTCGAAAATGTCAAAGTTGGCGCTGTTTTTGGTCCCTCTGCACGGGGATTGAAATCCGCAGATATCCGGGCTCGCGAAGCCCTGGACTTTGTTGAATTTAATCTACCAATAGACACTCCAGCCTCGCAATTAAACGCGGTCCAGCTGAAACGAATAGATTTGGCCCGCGCTATCTCCTGCCAGCCAAAACTGCTGCTGTTGGACGAGCTTGCTTCCGGATTAACCCCCGGAGAGCTTGATTCAATGATGGCTCTCATCAAGCGTATTCGCAATAATGGCGTGACCATTATTGCCATAGAACACATCATGCGAGTGATCAAAGGTATTTGTGATGAGGTGATGGTAATTGAATATGGTTCAGAAATCGCCAGAGGTACTGCAGACGAGGTACTCAAAAACCCCAAAGTCATCGAAGCTTATTTAGGAGAAAAGGAGGTCCCTGATGCTAGAGCTTAAGAATCTGGACTCGGGATACGATTTTCTTCAGGTCCTGTGGCAAGTCTCTTTCACAGTTGAGAAGGGGGAATTCGTAGCCCTAATAGGACCGAATGGCGCCGGAAAGTCCACCACCTTGCGCACGATTACGGGACTGATAAAACCCATGGGCGGAGATATTCTGTTTAATGGTGAGTCTATTACTAACAAGTCTCCTCACCTTATCAGCCGGATGGGAATCAGCTATGTCTCAGAAGCCTTAAATTTATTCACGGACATGTCTGTCCAGGAAAATTTAATGATGGGTGCCTATGCTGTCAAAGAACGGGAAACCCAACTGGAAACCCTGGATTATATTTTTGAATTATTCCCCCGCTTGAAAGAGAGAAATAAACAGCTGGCAGGAACAATGAGCGGGGGTGAGCGGAAAATGCTCGCCATAGCCCGGGGCATGATGTCCAACCCCACCATGATGTTAGTAGACGAACCTTCCCTGGGACTGCAGCCCAACCTGACATATGACGTATTCAGCGCTCTTCTTGAACTACATAAAAAAGGTGTAACCATCCTGCTTGTGGAGCAAAATGTCAACGCTACACTGGATATCACTGATCGGGCTTATATCCTGGAACAGGGCAAGATCGTTATGAGCGGACCGAGTCGGGAAATGAAAGCAAATGAACATGTCCAGAATGCATATATGGGCATTTAAGCAGCTGTCCAGAGCCGATACTGCTGATCTTTTTCACAGTACAAGCTAAGGAGATTAGATATGGCAAAAAAAACATCTGTGGGACCAATTACAAATATGGATTTAATAACCCGGATCAAAGACAATTTACCGGTTGTGGTAGTGTCCATTTTCTCTATCGCATTATTTATCCTAATTGGCATCAATGGAGGCGCACCCCAGCTCTTCAATGTTATCGTCACAGGAGGGATGTGGGCTTTGCTGGCTACAGGCCTCGCTCTGGTTTTCGGCGTGATGAATATACCCCACTTCGCCCACGGCGAATCCTTTATGGTAGGAGCTTATGTCGCATACTTTGTCTTTACTCCCGTCAATAAGACCTTTCTGGCCAGCGGGAGCAAATTCCTGCTCTATCTGGGGCCATTCATTGCGATCATCGCTGCCGGTCTGGCGGGATGTGTACTGGGTGTAATCATAGAGAAGATCGTTTTTGCCCCGCTGCGACACCGTACCAAGGAGGGCTGGATCATGAATGCTTTCCTTCTTACAGTGGGCTTATCATTTATTCTCACCAACGGAACCACTCTGGCTTTGGGACCCAACTTCAGGGGCATCCCGCGCTACTTCGATGTCCCGTCAATCGAAGTGATGGGAGCCTTCATCGCAGTCGACCGCATCGTAGCTGCCGCCATCGCCCTGGTTACAATTGGAATCCTGTGGTTTTTCCTGCGGCGGACTAAAACCGGGCGTGCAATTCGGGCGGTATCCCAGGATGAAACTGGCGCCCAGTTAGTCGGTATTAATCTGGACTATATCCAGACCCTGACATTTTCGCTGGCAACAGCCATGGCAGCTATCTCCGGAGCCTCGCTGCTGTTCATGTTCCAGGCTTATCCAACAGTCGGTCTTACACCGTTGTATTTCTCATGGTATGTGGTCATGTTGGTCGGACTGGGCAATATTGCTGGAGCCATTGTGGGCGGTTTTATTGTTGCCCTGCTTCAATCTGGCACCCAGCTATTTATCGGTCTCTCCTGGCAATCGGTAGTACCCACTGTTGTCATGATCCTGGTGCTGATTATGGCTCCCTCCGGTATCTTCGGTAGCGAAGTTAAGGGCATTCAGGAACAATAACTGAGGAGATGAATCTATGAACTCAACTGCAAATATCGAAGAAAATGTGACAATCTGGCAGAAATTTGTCTCCCTGCTCAATAAAATCGGCTTCTCCCCGCTGGGTTTTGTATTGTTGATCATCCTGGCGTTATTGCCAAACTTTTATCCCTTCTCTGAGGAATACATCGTCCGCTGGTTGATCATGGGCGCATTCCTTGCTGCACAATCGGTAGCATTCGACTTCACTGCCGGCTACATCAACATCGTTAACTTTGGTTTCGCTGCCCTGCTGGGACTGGGGGCCTATACCTCGGGAATTTTCGCCAACACCACTCCATTTCTGCTCTACGCGCCGGGTTTGAGTCCCTGGTTGACCATCTGGCTGGGCGCCTTAATGGCAGGATTGCTCGGTTTTGTACTGGGTATTCTTACACTAAGACTGCGGGGCATTTTTGCTGCAGTAATGGCCTGGTTTGTAGGCATCGCCTTGATGGGCCTGGTAAACAACCTGACAGACTTGACCCGGGGTCCGCTGGGAATGAACCCCGTTAAGTTTATTGATACTCCAAACAACTTGCCTTACTTCTATATTGTTCTGGCAATGATGATATTTATTTACATAACCCTGAAACTAGTTGTGGGGTCAAATATTGGGCTGGCATTTAAAGCCATCGGGCAGAATCCAGACGCAGCCAGGGCTTCGGGGATTAATCCCACAAAGTATCTTGTCTTTAACTTCACCCTCTCAGCCTTTTTTGCAGGTCTGCTAGGCGGTTTTTACGCCCACTTTTTCGGATCGCTAACCCCATCCACTCTGATGCATACATCCAAAACCGTTGAAGTACTGGCAATCGCCTATATTGGCGGCAGGGGCAGCCTGTGGGGCGGCATTACCATCGCTTTCCCCTTTGTGTTCTTTATTGAATACCTGCGGTCCAATTTGTCCAGCCTCCCGGGTCTTCACCTGGTGATTTATGGTGTTCTGATGGTAATGATCATGATTTATTATCCATCAGGCTTCAGCGGATTTTACTTTTGGGCAGTAGCAAAAATCAAGAGTGTTTTTAAGAAAACGTAATATACTGCGATCGATCGGGGAAGATCCTGACCCTCAAAGAAGGAGTGGTTCTTTCCCGGTTGTATTGCTGAAGAGTTTATCCTAATTCAGAATCACTCATCATCTACTCACTGACTCCTCACCAAACCACTTATTTAATAAGGAGATTAATTTTACATGCAGCTCCTTGACCTCCTCTCAGCTTCTGACCTGGAAAAAATCCATCAAGCCACCATGGAAATCCTCCAAGATATCGGGGTCCGCTTCCCCCATCCAGAGGCTTTAGACATATTCAAAAAACACGGATACAGGGTTGATGGTCAGCTGGTATTCCTGGAAGAAAAACAAATCCTCGACCTGATCAAGGATATTCCATCCCAATTCATGTTAAAAGCAAGGAACCCAGAGCATAATGTCGTGATTGGTGATGGATCCCCTGTGTTTACACCGGGATACGGTGCGCCCTTTTTGATCGATCCGATTCTCGGCAAGCGCGATCCCACGTTCGATGATTACGAAAACCTGGTTCGATTAGCCCACATGCTGCCCAATCAGGATATGAGCGGCCATCTGATGGTTGAACCCCAGGATGTACCCGCTGAAACTGCCAATCTGCGTATGGTGGAAGCCAACATCCGCCTTTCAGATAAAGCTTTCATCGGAAGCACCGATGGGCTGGAAGGGGCCCAGTACACCATGGATCTCATCAAAATCCTCTTTGGCGATCAGGCTTCCGGACATTTCACCACCGGCTTGATCAACCCACTCAGCCCCCTGAGCTACGGCACTGACATGCTTGACGCGCTGCTTGTGTATTCCAGGGCCAATCAACCTGTTGTGATTGCCAGCTTGATCATGGCTGGCTCTACCGGCCCCATCACCCTGGCCGGATTATTAGCCCAGCAAAATGCAGAGCTTCTCTCGGGCATCGTTCTCACGCAGCTTGTCAATCCAGGCCTGCCGGTCATCTATGGTTCCACTTCAACAAATATTGATATGAAAACCGGGGGGCTTGCCATAGGCAGCCCGGAGCTATCCCTTTGCATAACCGCCCATGGCCAGCTTGCCAGGAAATATGGGCTGGCTTCCAGGGCAGGAGGAGCCCTGACAGATTCCAGCACCATGGATGCCCAGGCGGGATATGAATCCATGTTCAGCCTTTACACCACGATCAACAGCGGGATTGATTTTGTGCTCCATGCCGCCGGTATTCTAAGCTCCTACCTGGCATTCTCCTATGAAAAATTCGTCATGGATGATGAGTTATGCGGGATGTTAAGGCATTTTTGGAATGGCATGGAAATCACCCCGGAAACCCTGGCCGTAGACGTTATCAAGAATGTCGGCCATGACGGGCATTATCTGGGAGAACCGCAAACAATTGAACGCTGCCGAACAGAATTCTGGATGCCGGCCATTGGTGATCGGAGCGGAATGGAAGCCTGGTGGGAGGGAGAGCAGCAAGACGCCTCAGCCCGCAGCACCATCCGCTGGAAGGAACTGCTGGAAAGCTATCTTGAACCCGACCTAGATCGAACCATCAACAAACAGATCCAAGAGTACCTGGGAAAAAAGCTCCAGTAAACGAGTTTCAGGGCGATAAAAATCACCACTTCATGTTACATACATCGCTGTTTTCTCCCCGAAACTCCTTATCTGATATATTTGTAATATACTATAGATAAAGAGTAGGTCACAGATAGAGATTTGCAAGGAGAGACCATGTCAGAGAACCTAACAACCATAATAAGCTCAGAAACCAGCAGCGTCGAGATCCACCGATCCAACCCGACCGTCATCATTGGCGAAAGGATCAATCCCACCGGCAGGAAAGCCCTGCTGTTGGAGCTCAAGGAAGGGAAGTTTGATATTGTAAAAACGGACGCCATTGCCCAGGTCGAGGCTGGCGCCGGGATCATTGACGTCAACGCCGGTGTCCCTGGAGCTGATGAAGAACCCATTCTAAGGGACATGATGCACGCTGTCATGGAGGTCACAGACGCTCCCCTCTGCATTGACACTGCAGATAATACAGCACTCGAAACGGCATTGTCCATTTACAAGGGCAAAGCCCTGATCAACTCGGTAAATGGCGAAGAAGAACGCCTGGAAAGCGTGTTGCCACTGGTAAAGGAATACGATGCCTCGGTCATCGCCCTTTGCATGGATGATGACGGCATCCCACCCACAGCAGAAGACCGGTTTAATGTTGCCGCAAAGATGATTGAAAGAGCAGAAAAGCTGGGCATCCCAGCTGATCGGCTGATCATTGATCCCCTGGCCCTGACCATGGGATCCGATCACACCGCTGGAAAGATAGCCATAGACACCATTCGCCTGGTAGTTCAGGAATTTGGCGTAAACATCACTATGGGAGCTAGCAATATCTCCTTTGGTCTGCCCGACCGCGCCCCCATCAACGCCACATTCATTGCCATGTCCATTCTGGCGGGATTGACCTGCCCTATTACCAATCCCCTGGAAGAAGAAGTCACCCTGGCGATCCAGGCCGCTGACCTGGTCATGGGAAGGGATGATTTCGGAATGAATTGGATCAATTCCTTCCGGGCGCGCAAAAAGGAATCTTAGGACAACTATGAGTCAAACCAACGCAGAGCAAGCCTACCAGGAAATCAAAAAAAGGATCATTAGAACCGAGCTTAAGCCCGGGTCAGTGATTGACGAATCCAAGTTGATGGAGACGCTCGGATTTGGCAGAACCCCGATCCGGGAAGCACTGAAAAAGCTCCAGTCGGATGATCTGGTAGTCGTCAAGCCCCGCCGGGGAAATTTTGTGGCCGAGCTTGCTATCACAGACCTCTCGCAAATCTTTGAGGTCCGTGTCGAGTTGGAATCGCTGGCTGTCAGACTGGCATGTCAGCGAATCAATGAAAATCAACTCCAGCGGCTGGAAAGCCTTGCCAACCAGTATTTGGAGACTACCACCAGTTCAAAGCAAGAGATGATCGTCCTGGACGGAAAATTCCATGGATTGGTCAGGGAAGCCACGCACAACCGCTTCCTGATTTCCAACCTGGAATACTACTACAACCTTTCCCTGCGGATCTGGTATCTGGCACTGCCGCAGGCAGCAGCGGAGGAAATTGACGTCAAGGCACACTGTGATATT
>Ga0307420_1001120_pt1 | contig 11894 bp, 10 predicted proteins | sample SalMarWE160240MG_2_FD_202167 | JGI IMG/M metagenome (GOLD analysis project Ga0307420, IMG submission 202167) | Salt marsh sediment microbial communities from the Plum Island Ecosystem LTER, Massachusetts, United States - WE1602-40 | ecosystem: Environmental > Aquatic > Marine > Intertidal zone >... | reverse complement strand
CGTTGAAGAGACAAGCTGCGCAGGCGCAACCCGAAGGGTGGTATATGCAAACACCTCAGAAACTATGTTTTACTGGGACAGGTCCACAGGCTTTCTTGTTGAAGCAAATTCATCTTCTTCCGAGTTCACTATGTTTACGAAAGCGGAAAAAACAAACATGTGGCAAACCCAAATCTTTGGTCTAGACCAAACCATCTTCATTGCCCTAATAACATTAGTGATAGTTGCTGCCTTAGCAATCTTCCTGATACGAAAAATGAGGAAATAGTTCAGCTCACTCTTTCAATCCTCTGCGCGTTCCCCAGTAACAGGCAGAGGCGGCGCTGTGGAAGCCAAAGCCCAGCCTATCCACGCCACCACAATGAGAACAGCGTAAACTATAATCATTACTGGGACAATTATCGCCCATTCGCTGAGGCTTTTCCCCAGGAACGTCACGTCTTCCGGGGACAGGAAAAGCCAACAGAAATACCCAACCATAGCCACTATTGCTAGGGCAAAGATCAGAACACCCAAACTCCTGTCTCTCAACCGGTTTCACGCTCGAACTACGCTAAACTCCCTTATCCACTTAAAACTTTCGAGAAGAAAAAGAGAGAAGGCTAGAGGAACTTTCTTGCGGGCTATGCTACTGTCTGCAGTTTAACCATGGGTTTCGGCTCGAAGTATGGACAGTAAACTACGTCGTCCACATATTCTTCAAGCCGGGTACAATATGTTTTTGATGAAATTATTAGTGCTTCTTTACAATATATGCATCGATTAGAAGAGGGCTTTCGCCTCAGTATCTCCAAATTTTGCCACACCCCAACCTAAACTTGTTGGATTGACAGTATGGACCAGAATTTCTGATAAGGGTTATGAAGCACAAATCAATATTCAAAATAACCTTCTACTCAGAATACTGTTTTCTCTCTTTCACTATGAAACTGTTTTCTCCGCCAGAAATAACCCTGAAATCCTCTTTCAAGGCTTCTTTATGCAAAAACTTTCGAAGAAGCAAACGCAGACACGATCTGGAAGCTTCCTTTCCTTCCTCAAACTCCATGCTCACCTCGTTCTTTGAGGCAACCACACTAGCGTCTAATCTGCCCTCCAAAAAATCCGCCAAAAGCTTTACGCACTCGTCATCAAAACTCTGAAGCTCAGAAACATCCACCACAACAGTTGACATAGTAAACTTAACCTCACAACCACAAACAAAACCAGAACTAACTCTTAAAAGTTGTTAGTTGACCAAAAAGATGCTGCTGTTAGATTTGGGTTCGAGAGAAAAGATAGGTGCCCACACCCACCATAACAACATCGAATCCAGCCACCACCGCCAAGCTGATCAGCCAGCCAAACGAACCAAGTAACTCTGATCCAGAGCCTAAGAGGCACCAACGCAGCAGTTCAACCCCATAAAACATGGGGTCACATGACATGGCAACCTGAAGGGGCAACGGCTGCCCATCGATGGGAAAGAATACGCCCGACAGCATGAACATTGGCCACATCACAAAAGTTGACAGCAACTGAAACGCATGAAAATCATTCAGAGTTGACCCGATTGCCACGCCAAGACCAACAAAACCCGCGGTGATGAGAAGCATCACGCCTACAGCAGTGAATGCACCCCCTAGAAATGTGAAAGATATTGTGAATGCACCCATAACCCCCGCGATGGTCATCAGGATTATTCCTTGTATTGTAGCTGTGGTTGCTCCACCAAGAATTTTCCCCACGATAATACTGGTTCGGCTGACAGGCGCAACTAGCATTTCCTTCATGAATCCGAATTGCCGATCAAATATGATTGAAACCCCAGAGAATACTGAGCCAAACAAAAGTCCCATACCAATTACTCCCGGCGCTATGTATGAAAGGTATCTTGTGCCACCTATTCCGCCCATGAAATCTCCTAACCCCAAACCGAAGATGACTAGGAAGAAGATGCTTTGGGCTACCGACGAGATGACTCTTGCCTTGGCTCGCCAGTAACGCTTCAATTCCCGCAGCAAAACCACATAGATTGCTTGTCCAGATAACGGCTGCACCATTTCATGTTTCACCTTCCATTCTGTTACTTCAACCTCTGACTCGCCGTCCACGAGCTTGTCGCATGATTCGGTGACGCCGCACCATATCTAGGATGCTTCCTTTCTCTTCCCGTATATTGCGACCAGTCACCGACAGGAAGACATCGTCGAGGGTGGGTTTATGCAGTTCCACAGACTCCAGAATAACTCCCGCTTCATCAGCTAACTTAACAATCTCCGGAATTCGGTGTCCGCCACTATCCACCAGCAGATTCAAGCATTTCGCGCATGTTTCGCCCCCGAACTGAAGGCTTTCATCAGCCGCAGGCTGTTCCGATTTTTGCTGAGATGTTTTTGGAATCTTTTTATGGTCTCCGATGTTTCTAGAGTCCATCTCCGGCATGGTCCTTCCTATATCCATGTTACCTGACATTGTTGGCATATTCTGCATCATGCGGCTCATCGCGGCGTAATTGTTGCCGAAAGCAACAACGTTAATTTGATGTATCCAATTTTTGCTCTCCAGAAGGGGACGAAACGTTTCTATCGCCGCTGGATTCTTGAAAAGTAAACTAACAACGTCTCCTTCCAAACGTGCCTTCAGGTTGTCGGCTGTGTCCAGCACCACAACCTTGCCAAAATCGATGATGAGTATCCGTTTACACAGGTAATCGGCTTCCTCCGTGTAGTGGGTGGTTAAGATAATTGTAACGTTCTTTTCTTGATTGAGACGCAGAATATGCTCCCAAATGGAACGCCGAGTCTGCGGATCCAAACCTAGCGTCGGCTCATCCAAGAAGAGAACTTTTGGGTGATGCAGTAATCCTCGGGCGATTTCTAGCCTGCGTTTCATGCCGCCACTGTAAGTCTTCACCAAGTTGTCGGCGCGGTCAGTTAATTGCACCAGCTCCAGCAGTTCTCTGATTCGTTGCTGCCGCGCATTTCGGTCAAGACCATACAGGCGCCCGTGGAAGTCCAAGTTTTCTCTGCCAGTTAATTCGATGTCCAGTGTTGTGTCTTGGAACACGTAGCCTATGCTGCGGCGGACAGCATCAGGTTCTGTGAGAATGTCATGACCGTTCACGGTGGCGGTGCCGCTGGTTGGTCGTAGCAACGTTGATAGCATGTTGAGTGTTGTGGTTTTGCCTGCTCCGTTAGGACCAAGGAAGCCTAGGATTTCGCCTTCTTTTACGTTGAAGCTTATGCCGTTTACTGCCTTGACGGTTTTGTCGAAGATTTTGGTCAGCTCTTTGACTTCGATGGTGTTAACTTTGTTCAAGCCTCCTATTTAGTAACTGGCATCCAAAAGATAAAAACTTGCTTTCCCTTGGAAACGCAATTTGGGTTTGGGCTTAAAATTTAGCCCTGAACAGGAAACATCAAACGAGACGCTAGCTTTCGATTACTTCTTTCACTAAATCCTTGTTTTCTTTCAGCCAGTTGATTATGACTTCCTTGTTTTTCTCCATCATGTCTTGTGCGATTCCGGCAAACATGGAAGGCACAGTTTTGCCTATTTCCTCTTTAAGTTTAGAAATCAATTCATCTTCTGCATTCAAAGTTTTTCAATCTCCACTGCACTAAATTTAACTGAGCTAAAATGGTTATTAGCGTTTTCGGGTAGAGCTGCGTTTTGGTTTAAAGTGCCCAACTAGCCTGCGTCCTGTGGCGGCGTCCATGACGATTGAGCGTTTTTTATCCTTCTTTTTATGTTTTACCTTTAGAGTCCACACGGGCAACAGCACAAGTTCAGAGTAGACTGGGTTGACGCCTAAAGTCAGCTTTAACGTTGAGTAAATTTTGTTTTTTCCCATCTTTATTTTGGGAAGTCTAGGCACCTCTTTGGGGAGTCTGGGAATAAACGTGATGTCGTCGTCATCATCAAAGTCTTTCAGTTTGCCGGCGCTCTTTGTCATCAGCTTATGAAACAGCATTGCGCCTCTTTCAAGAGAAATCAGGGCTCCGGTAGTTGCGCTCAAGTAGTATGTGTCCATTTCTTCCCGTCTGAAGAAGAACAGGTGCTTCGCTTTGCGGGTTGCTGAAACCTTCCAGATGGGCATGTGAGAAAACGATGCGTCATAAAACTCTTCATTCTTAAAAAAGAGCCCGCCTTCAAGCCATGATTTAGCTTTGTTAAATGCTTCCACCTGAGTTATCCGTGTGGGAATCGCCAGAACTTCTCCCAAAACGTTCTTGGAGGGTTCGAAGCCGAATTTGGACAGCCAATACAGATACTCTTCGCCGCCTCCAGCTCGGCTCTTCTTCACAACTTTTGATCTAACGAGTGAGCCTAGCGCCTTTTCAGCGTCTTTAACAAGCACACCTAGGTTCTCGGCAACATATTCCGCGGAGACACTTTGCCTTACAGAATTGAGGAACAGTTCAATTCGTTCGGCAAGTGATTTGGATGGGCGCGGAGCTGGCGCAACGGGTTTTTTTGCCTCCTCTTTCTGTTTCAGCTGGTACTTAGCGAAGAACTGTTTCGATTCAGGAGATAAGGAAGCAGGAATGTCTTTTTCATCCAAGGTTAGATGCTCTGTTACCAGCCATCGAACCTGAAAATTCACCACATCATCATAGACGTCTGGAGACAGCATGAGAAATTCGCCGGTTCGGAGGCTCGGAAGCTTCTGCAGAACCGCTTCAGCATGGGTTGGATCGATTGACTGGATAATCTGCTTTACCCTCGCAATGTCCTGCTGCGTCATCATGCGACCCAAGCACCAAGTGTTAACCTGCGCAAGGGCTTTGTAGTCGATGTCGGTTATGTTCTGGGTGGCGGCGACGAGCCCAACTCCATATTTTCGTGCCTGCTTGAAGAGAAACGCGTACGCCTCTTTTGGGGGAGGATTCCGTGGATAGGGCGGAATGTAGGGTGCAATCTCGTCAACGTAAAACAGCAGCTGGACGTCTTCTGAGGGGTTCTTCAGCATCCAGCAGTAAAGTTCCCTGAGTAGGGTGGCTAGGAAGAACTGTTTGTCGTTTGTGGAGCTGAGCGTGTTCATGTAGATGATGTTGACGGGAACCTTTCCGTCGCTCCGGTCCATGAACATGTCCATGTCGATTTGGACGCCCTTCTGAAACATAAGAGAGGGAGTTCCCACGGTGAGGAACCGCAGCTTACGGGCGATCTCTTGAGGCTCCCTTTTTGTGACAAAACTCTGAAGCGTTTCGGTGATTTCTGAAGGCGGATTCAGCACTATTTCAGCCATGTGCGCCATGTCCTTGATGGGTTCCCCTTTTCGCCACAGATGCTCCAGAAGCGTGAATAGGTATGCTTTGGCTCCTTTTCCAGCGTCTGAGGTTAGGTCGTACCCGAGAAAGCTTGAGAGAGAAGTGGCTGTCAGGTCAAGCGCTAAGATTGCCTCATCATGGGGAGTATCTGGTGAAGGAAAAGAGAGAGGGTTGACGCTGATGGGGATGCCTTTGCTGCTGGCGGGAGTGAATATTGCTATCCTCGCCTTCTCGAAGTACTCCTCCTGCATTGTCAGGGGTATTCCGTGGCTTTCAATCTCCTCTGGGTTGCCTTTCAGGGCAAGGGAGGAGATGTCGCCTTGGGGGTCAACTATGACCACGGGGATGCCGTGGCGTACAGCCTCTTCCATCACGCATTTGCAGAGCACGGTTTTGCCTGAGCCGCTGGCGCCTAGAGCCATCAAATGGCGGTGAAATGCCTCTACAGGTAATTCAACGGGGGTTTCCGTTCCATGTTCTCTGCCTAAGAAAAAAGACACGATTGTTCTCCTCACCGTAAGGTTACCATCATCTTTTTTATTTATCTATCTCCCCACGCTGAAACAGGTTAACTGGTGGTGTTTGAGTTTTGGGCAAATCTTACATATTGATTTGATTCAAACATGTACTTCGGCATCTGTTCGGATTGTCTTTGTGTATAGGTGTGGATGATTGTAGGTTGTCAGTTGACGAGAAAATTGTAATTTTAGCCATTGTATGTTTAGTGGCTACATCGGTTTTTGCTGTAATCATCATAAAAAACGCTCCGTTTCTTTCGGGGGATAGGGAAGTGCCTCATGATGGTAAATGGGGAATCTACGTTTATGATTTAGAAACCAAAAAAGCAGAGCTGGTTTACTCTTCGGCAAACAGGATTTCGCGTATACGACTCAACAACGCCGGAGATACACTGGTCTTCTACCAGCAGATTGGCAACGGCAGCGAGTGCGTAGTGGAGGATTCGCCTATAAACGTCTGTGAGGAGATTTGCAGCATCCGCGTTGACGGCGAGGATTATAGAAGGCTTACCGACAACGATCAGTGGGATTTGATTCCCTGCTGGTCAGATGACGACTCTCAGATAGCTTTCCTTTCTTTCCGCGAAACCTTGGACATATTCATGATGGATGCTGACGGCGGCAACATACGTGAGGTCTACGATTCTGGGTTTCATGACAGCGACCTGCACTACTCCAACGGTAAATTAGCTTTCACAAGAAACAGTCAAATATGGATAATTAATGAGGACGGAACCGCGGCTACTCAGGTTACTGATCCTCCTCGAGCAGGTGAATGGGGCAACGCTGTTTTGCCTTTCGGCGACTATGACCCTAACCTGAGTCCTGACGGAAGCAGGATAGTTTTTGAACGGATGGTTGACGATGAGACCTCTCATGGCAACTACAACCTTTACGTAATCAACGTGGATGGTTCAGGAGAAACAGCCCTCACAGACAACGGATACACGCAGGGTCTGCCAGTGTGGTCTCACTCAGGAGAACAAATCGTGTACTTGCTAGGCGCTACAGGGAACGAGGGAAAATATGACATTGCCATTATGAATTCTGATGGTTCAGAAAACCGCAACATTACTCCAGAATACTTTCCAGCAGATTTTCTTTGCCACGACCCCATCTTCTCAAGCGACGACGCAGCAATCTTTTTCATTGGAGAATGGTATTCCGATTAGACCAGTTATGCATGTAATAGCATTGAATTCATTTATGAACAAACGCGTATACATGAATAAATGTATATACTTCAATCACCAATCAAGGTTATAGTGAGCAGGGACATGAAGACGCGTGACAAATCAAAGACACCCGACGTTATGAATACAGGACAAAAACAATGTATCCCTCAGCAATCTGAAGTAGATAAGATTATGATTTCTGAGGTTATAACTATAACTCCTGAAAACACGCTGTATGAGGCTGCCAGAATAATGGGCGAAAACCACATTGGAAGCTTGATAGTGATGAAGTATAAGACGCCTGTGGGCATAATCACAGAGAGGGACCTGCTGCGCGAAGTTGCGGATAAAGAAATTGCTCTGGAGAAAGATTGGTTAGCTGGTGGAGCAAGCATAAAAGAGGAAAAAGTTGAGCAAATCATGTCCTACCCCCTCATCACCGTTTCCCCAAAAACCAGCATAAAAGAGGCAGCTCAAATGATGATTGAGAAGAAGATTCGGCGACTTGCAGTCACTGAATCCGGAAAGCTTGTGGGAATCGTAACTGCATCAGACCTCATTCGCTGTCTCCCTGAAACCCCCGAAAGTATGCATGCGTGGTTTGAGGTTGACTATTTTATGAGCAAAGGAATCATAACGGCTGATGAGGAAACGTCCGTGGAGGGTGTAGCGAAGATCATGGGTGAGAAAAGCATCGGTAGCGTCATTGTCACTAGCCACGGAGAGCCGATAGGCATATTCACTGAAAGAGACCTGCTCACCAAATTCTTGGCAAAAGACCGGTCGCTGAAGATAGAGGTGGGTAAAGTCTGCTCATCGCCCCTTGTCACAGCGCCCTTGGGAATCAGCATTCACGATGCAGCTGCCATCATGACTTCAAAGCGTATTAAGAGATTGCCGATCACCAAAGAAGACAAGTTGGCGGGTATACTTTCAGCACGTGACTTGGTGGAGGCATACGCCCGAGCAAAATAACTGAACAAACCAGATTTATTGACCTATCTAATGGAGACATTTCTTGACGGGTCAGTTGCTGTCTTTTTCTGGGCGGGCTTTTTTTCGCAGCAGTAAACCTTCTCCGAGGAACAGGACGAAAGCGATTGTGTTCGTTGCTATCAGATAGAGGAGAGCAAGGTTTGGGATTTGCCCAGTTGAGGCGAATTGGACAGAAATGATGGCAGCTTCTACAGTTAGAATGCCTAGAAAAAAGAGGGAGTAGCACATCAGTCTTGGCACTAGGTTTCGTCCAATCCAGATGTGTCCGCTGATGCTTGTTTTCTCTTTGACGATGTATTCGCCGGATTTGTTTTTTTGCAGTAGTCCCGAGTTTTCGAGTTTTTGGAGGTGCCAGTAAGCTACGCTTGGGCTGCTGAGGCTTGCGCCTCTCATGACTTCCCGTGGACCCACAGGTTTGCCCCGTTTGACAACGTATGAGTACACATTCAGTGTTGTGCCTTCAGGCTCCTGACTGTCTGAGGCGGTCAAGCCTAGTTCCTCGGTTCAATGAACACTTCCACGCCGAAAGAGTCCATTACGAACATCTGATCATCAGACAAGATTGCGTTATATAGGTATCCGTCCTCGGTTATCTCCAGGTGAACCTGCTTAATTTCATCGTCAACTGAATTTGAATCGTAAACCCCAATAGTGCCATTCAAGTAACTGTGTACTGATCCGCGGAAAGTTGTCGGCTCTGTCTTCAGCTGTTCAAGTTTGGAACTTTCAAGGTACACGTTGAGGATCTTCCTGTCTGCTGAGAGAGCAATTAATCGTGACTGATGAGGCGCCCAAAGGTTGTTAAAGTCGGTAGGTGCGCGAGTGCTGATGATGCTGAATGGTATTTCTTCTTCGTCGTCGGTGGTGTTGCCTCCCGCGCTGAAAAATTTCATTTCACCAAAGAAGGTACCTGAACCAGTAACTGCCGTGGAAAAGTCCATACGCTCAGGACTAGTGTCTATAACATTGCCGTTATAGTCAAGCCATTCAATCCTGCCTGTAACGTCAACCCATGTTCCATTCATGTTCATGTAAATGTTAGATAACTTGCCGCCAACGTGTTTGTCCATAAGTTGTACGCCCTCCATCCAGTAGCCCTCACCTAGTGTAACACCTTCCCCCATTTCTTTACCATTAACTATTATTGAACAATTCATCCAGAAATATTCGTGAGGAACCCATGTAAGATTGTACCATTCGCCGTCAACCCATGCGCCCTCAGCTTTCCATCCACTAGTACTCGTCGAATTTTCGCCAAAGAATGGAGAATCAGAGGATACGCCGCTGGTAATGTTTTGTGCTGCAGAAAATTGTGCCAGCTTAATCTTTGCCCATTCGTCAGAGTTGTTAGTGATGTTGAGAACAACAAAATATGAGATGTCTGTGAGGTACTCGCCTGTATCTCCGACGCTGAAGTTAACGTACACAACATTGACGTCTATGTCCGCTGTAGGTCCTTTGGGCAGCGGTGCAATGTATGGTCTTATTTCCAGTTCTGAAATCAGAAGAGGCGAAGCGAAAGCAGTTCCTACCAGCATTGAAAGAATTCCGATCAAAATCAGGTTTGTTCCAATTTTCATTTTGTATCACTGAATTATCTTTGCTGAAAACCCATTATTAGCTCTAATTATAGAACACTTTCGTTCTATTGATAGAACAGCAACAAGCTAAAGCATAGATAATGGCGTAGAAAAGCGCAAGAAAAGCTGGCGCCAACAGAGATAACAGCAGCGTTCCCCCACATTAACCAGCCGCACAGCCACCTTGTTTTTGTGACAAAGTTTTAATCCTTCAATTGTATCTGTTTTTGTTGGCGGGTCTAGGCGGGGGGCTAGGGGTCCCCTGAACCGTAAACCCTCTACACGACGGGCTGAATGCCTTGGCGAGGCGCCAAAGATCGTCAGGCATCCCCAGTCCTCTAGCAGTGAATATCCGTCCCTTTAGGCTGGCGGTCATGGAGCATTCTCCGTAGGGAGGGTGTCAACTGTGTCTACCAGGCGAACCTGGCCAGGCCCGGGAGGGAGCAACCTAAGTTTGGACGTTCAGCGCTTAGGGGATCGCGGATACGAGTTCAGAGATTGGGGAAACTGGCGAAAACTGGGCGACGAACCAGGGCGACCCGCCACTTCATTCATATTAGTCTCCTAATATGCTTGAGGTGGGGTACATGTGTTACTTTTTTGGTTGGTATCTAAAACACTAGATTTAGCAAAGTTTTCGTTTAGTTGGCACCCGTTTTTTGGGAATAAATTGAATGTGTGCGCTCACCAGAGCCTGTACCACGTCACCCTGGAAAGATCGAATTTTGGATATCTCATTATGAGATGATACGTTATGGGATTTACGCGTGCAGAGCAGGCTTCATCTCGGTGAGAGCAAGAGTCAGATGAGAACCAATGCGATAATAAATCTTATGAATCCCAAAACACCATCCAATTGCACACGTTGGTCAAAATATTACGTTTGACAGTTTCAAGGGTAGAATTAGACACGGTAAGAGATAAACACTTGAAACCTTAGTTAACGAAGAAGCTCTGTTGTTTGCAAAATCTGAGAAATGAACGAAAAAATGGATTCCACTGATTCCCAAGAATTGATATTTTAGGTTCAAAAAATGACCGTTATTTTCTTTTGATGAAATAGATTAGCAGTCCTAGACCTGCAGCTATTGCTATCACTATCAAAACTACAGCCATGATTAAGGTAAGCTGGTTTGATTGTCCAATTGTAATATATGTTGAATACACATCGGATCCCACTTCTGAAGTCACAGTTAAAGTTACAAGATAGGTTCCTTTGGCATTGTAGCTGTGGATTACTATTTCTCCCGAGTCTGATGTTCCGTCTCCAAAATCCCATTCGTAATCGGTGATCAGGGAGCTGCTGTCGGAAAGGCTTCCGTTGAAAAGGATGGTTGCTGAAGCATCTGGATTCGAACTGTTGTAAGAAAACCTAGAAACAATAAATGGTTCACATTCATACCATGCAACAAAAACGTCGTGTGGGTCAGTAAAAGCAGTCAATCCGTAAGTGTTGTCTGTGACGTTGGTGAAGTCGTATGTTCGGGTGCCTTCTGAACTGCTGACGTCAGTGAAAGCTTCAGTTGTATGAGGGCTGCTGAACCCTGAACCATCACGATTAATGTTGTAGCTGTAGCTAGACACAGAAGAGTTGTCGTATTCGCGAAATATTGTAACCTTGAATTCTGTCTCTGTGTTTAAGGGAACCAAATCAGCATCAACAGTAAACGTGACATTCAATCTGTCCCAAACTACAGAAACAGACCTGGAATCTAGGTTCAAGGCAGTAACGCCAAAAGTTGTTTCCTCGCCTTCCCCCAAGTCATAGACCTTTTGTTGGACAGAAGGCTTTGACTCTGCTCCTACAAATTGGGTGGTATTCCAAATTAAATCAAGAGATTCTATGGTTAAGTTATCTCCTGAACCTAGACTGTGACCGTCATATTCAAGTTCTGCAGTTGCATAAATTTCAGCGGAGTCATTAACGTTAACTCTTGTGTCGTCTGCTCCAAGAGTCAAAATTCGTATCCTGTCGCTGATGAAGGTGTCTTTTGGGCTTTCTTCTGCGTCAGTGTATTCTGCGTCTGCCATGTCAATGTAGGGATTGTAGGTTTCTAAATCTACTGTGGACAGGGCAGGAAAGGATACAGAAAATGTCCCGTCTATTATGTTGTTGTCGCTTCCTTGGCTGACGGCTTTTGAGTCATAAACGTGGACTGCCGTAAATTCGCTGTCGGGTGGATAACTTGAAGATGCGATGCCGCTTGAAGGATTGTTGGCGTAAGAGACGGTTCCAGAAAATTCCAAGGATTGTCCAATGTTTCCTCTGTTGTCATCGCAAGCGAATCCAGATACGACAAGGTCTGTTACGACATCAGCATAGTCAGTTTGGATAGTGTCTGTATCGTTTTCAGGTTCATCATCTACGAC
>Ga0307420_1001115_pt1 | contig 11908 bp, 13 predicted proteins | sample SalMarWE160240MG_2_FD_202167 | JGI IMG/M metagenome (GOLD analysis project Ga0307420, IMG submission 202167) | Salt marsh sediment microbial communities from the Plum Island Ecosystem LTER, Massachusetts, United States - WE1602-40 | ecosystem: Environmental > Aquatic > Marine > Intertidal zone >... | reverse complement strand
TGACGAGGGGCCGCAGGCGGCTGAGGCTGAAGCGGTCGTCGATGAAGCGGCTGCCGGCACTGAGGAAGCGCCCGAAGAGGCTGCGGACGAGGAAGTCGAAGCTGAAGCTGAGCCCGTCGAGGTCGAAATACCTGACGACGGTCGGGCTTGGTACGTTATCCACTGTTATTCGGGTTACGAGGCCAAGGTCAAGCATAACCTGGAGCAGCGCATTGAGACGATGCAGATGCAGGATCAGATCTTTCAGGTCGTGGTTCCGACCGAGGACGAGATCGAGGTGCGCGACGGAAAGCGCCGCGTTGTCGAGCGCCGCGTTTTCCCCGGCTACATCCTGGTGCAGATGCTCCTGAATGACGATTCGTGGTACGTAGTGCGCAACACACCTGGGGTGACCGGTTTCGTGGGCATGGGCAACGAGCCGACGCCGCTGCGTCCTGAAGAAGTACAGGGCATCATGAAGCGCATGGAGGCGGAGGCGCCCAAGATCAAGGTCACCTTCCGACCCGGCCAAAAAGTGCGCATCATTGATGGGCCCTTTAACGAGTTTATAGGCGTGGTCGACGAAATCAATATGGAGCGGGCCAAGGTGCGTGTGTTGGTCTCGTTCTTTGGGCGCGAGACGCCGGTCGAGTTGGATTTCCTGCAGGTAGAGAAAACCTAGCGTGGGGCGCGTTTGTGACCTCACTTACATTCGGGGTGGAGGAATATGAAGAAGGTCAAGGCAGTCGTCAAATTGCAGATCGAAGCGGGGAAGGCGAACCCGGCTCCCCCGGTGGGGCCAGCGCTGGCGCAGCACGGTATCAACCTGATGCAGTTCTGCAAGGAGTATAACGCCCGCACGTCCAGCCAGATGGGGAACATCATCCCCGCTGAGATCATGATCTATCATGATGGATCGTTCAAGTTTGTGCTCAAGACGCCGCCCGCGCCCGATTTGTTGCGCAAAGCAGCCGGTGTGGAGCGCGGGTCGGGCGAGCCCAACCGGGAGAAGGTGGGGCGTATCACCCGTGCCCAGTTGGAAGAGATCGCCAATCTCAAGATGAAGGACCTGAACGCCGTCGATTTGGAAGGCGCGATGCGGACGATCGAGGGCACAGCACGGAGTATGGGGATTACCATCGCCGACTAGGTGACTTTATTTGCCGGCCTAGGTTGGTGATGAGTTCGTGGGAGGGTCAAAGTTCCAGTAGGAATTCTGGCCCGCTCGAACCACATGGGAGGAATGATGTCGAATCGAGGAAGAAAGTATCGCGAAGCGTTGGAAAAAGTGGATCGCGAGCGGCTCTATGAACCGCGGGAGGCGCTGGATCTGGTCAAAGAGACTAGTTACACCAAGTTCGATGCGACTGTTGACGTGCACCTCCGGCTGGGGGTTGATCCTCGACAGTCTGACCAGCAGGTGCGTGGGTCGGTGTTGTTGCCCCAGGGTCTGGGTAAAGAGGTGTGTGTGCTGGTCTTTGCCGCTGGTGAGGGGGAAAAGATCGCGCGCGAGGCTGGCGCCGATTACGTGGCTTCTGACGACGAGATGATCCAAAAGATCCAGGACGGCTGGACGGATTTTGACGTCGCCATTGCCGTGCCGGAGATGATGGGCCGGGTAGGACGGTTGGGGCGAGTGTTGGGTCCGCGCGGACTGATGCCCAACCCCAAGGCCGGGACGGTGGCGCCGGAGGAGGATCTGCCGCGCCTGATTGAGGAGGCCAAGGCTGGTCGCGTGGAGTATCGTTTGGACAAAACCTCCAATCTGCATATACCTATCGGCAAGGTCAGCTTCTCGGTCGAGAAGCTGATGGACAATTTCACAGCCGTGGTGGATGTGATCGAAAAGGCCAGGCCAGCCTCTGCCAAGGGCATATATATGCGCAAGATCACGGTGACCTCAACGATGGGGCCTGGGATCAAAGTCGATCCGGTGCAAGCTCAGGCGTTGGAGCCTGCACTCTAGAGCGCGCTCAAGGGAGAACGTTCTCTCGAGCGTTTGAACAATTCATCGCCGAAGAAAGCAGGCGCGCGGGAACCTGTAGGTTCTGGAGCGCTTAATCTAGCCTGCCGAGGCAAGACAGTGTCATCCCAAATGGTATGACTGTGCGATGTCCTTGCGTCGGTGGGCGCAAGGATTTTTTATTGAAGGAGGTGAGTAGGATTGGCAAGCTCAAAGCAGAAAAAAGTCGAGCTCGTCGCCGAATATGTTGAGCAACTTGAGCAAAGCAAAGGATTGATCCTCGCCGATTATCGGGGCCTGAGCGTGAATGACGTGAGCGAGATCAGAAAGGCGATGCGCCCTATCGATAGTAGGTTCCAGGTGGTCAAGAATCGTCTGCTGGCGTTAGCTTTGAAAGAGGTCGATCTGTCGCTGCCGGATGAGTGGCTGACCGGGCCGACGGCCGTCAGCTTCTGCTACGACGAGGTGCCGCCGGTGGCCAAGGTGCTGACAGACGCGGCTAAGGATTTCGAGACGCTGCAGATCAAGGGCGGCATGCTGGGGGCATCGGTGCTTGCGGCGGATCAAGTGCGTGCTATCGCCGATCTTCCGTCTCGCGAAGTTCTCTTGGCCCAGGTGCTTGGCGCCATCAACGCGCCCGCCACTCAGGTGGCCGGTGTCGTCGCTAGCGGTGTTCGACAGGTGCTCAATGTTTTGCAGGCCTATGTAGACAAGCTGCAGGAATCCAGCGGCGGGTTGGAGCAGGCGGTTGAGCCTGCATAGTATCGGTTTCTGGATAGTAGAATGATTAACTCAACCATACACACAATCGTGTGCAATTCAGGAGGAAAAGAAAATGGCAGATTTGGAAAAGATCGCTGAACAAATCAGTGAACTCACGTTGCTGGAAGCATCCGAGTTGGTCGGGATGCTGGAGGAAAAGCTGGGCGTCAGCGCGGCGGCGCCGGTCGCGATGGCTGCGATGCCTGCGGCGGCTGCGGCCGAGCCGGAAGAGGAGCAAACCGAGTTTGACGTCATCATTAAGGAAATCGGTCCCAAAAAGATCGAGGTCATCAAGGCCGTGCGCAAGCTCACTGCCCTGGGCCTGAAGGAGGCCAAGGACTTGGTGGACGGCGCTCCCAGTACGGCGATGGAGGCTGTCAGCAAGGACGCGGCCGAGGACGCCAAGAAGACCCTGGAAGAGGCCGGCGCGGTCATCGAACTCAAGTAGTCGATTCTTTCGACACGATACACACACAGGCCGCCTCTCGCAGGCGGCTTTGTGCTGTATGGCGACCGTGCTATACTGCCTCTGTTGGGGGTGTTACGTGTATCCGCTGTTGCGTATTGGACCTTTGAGGGTTGCCAGCTACAGCGCCTTGCTCGGCCTGGGACTGATTGGAGGCGCGGCGATCGTCTATCTGGTGGCGCGGCGTCGAGAGCTCGACGCGGCGCGTGCGCTGGACGTTGCGCTGGTTGCTGCGCTGGGTGGGCTGCTCGGCGCGCGCGTGGCACATGTTGCTCTCAACTGGGCTTACTATAGTAACCATCTCGGTCAGGCGTTCGACCTGTGGGGTGGGGGGCACTTTTGGCACGGCGGCCTCATTGGAGGGCTGGCTGCCGTGTTGATCTATGCCGCCGTTCGGCGCGCGTCGCCCTGGCCCTGGCTGGACGCGTTGATCCCCGGTGCGGCCTTTTTCGCCATCTGCGCTTGGCTGGGGTGCTTTCTGGACCGGTGCGCCTACGGGATCGAGACGTACCCCGGGCAGGGCCTGCTGTGGGCGTTGAGTCTGGAGCTGCCGGATATCTATGGCATCTGGGCGCCGCGCGTGGCGGTGCAGCTTATAGGAGCGGTATGGACGGCTGCTGTGTTGGGTGCAGTCGTTTTCGCTGAGCGAAGCGTGCGGTTCGAGGGATTCTTGTTCCCTCTCTGGCTGGCTCTCTATTGTGTCGGTTCGCTCGGCTTGGGATTTCTGCGTGCGGACGTGGTGCCAGTTGTAGCAGGCTGGCGGCTCGACCAGATGGTCGATTTGGCGCTTGTCGCCATCGGGGCTGTGATACTTGTGGTGGGTCTGCTGAGGGGCAGGGAGGTGGCGTGGTGATCGAGATCAAAATGCCGGGGCGGGGCGTGTATCTTTTGGAGCACATCGTGCTGGATGTCAACGGCACGGTCGCGATGGATGGGCGGCTAATCGAGGGAGTGGCCGAACGATTGGCCGAACTGCGAGGCTCGATTGGGGTCCATCTGCTCACGGCCGACACGCGTGGGCGGCAGGCGGCCATCGACGCCCAGCTTGGGATGGAGGCTGCCCGAATCTCGCCCGAGAACGAGGTCGCACAGAAGGCGACCTTTGTGGTGGAGCTGGGAAGCGAGGGGGTGTGTGCCGTGGGCAACGGCGCCAATGATGCCGGAATGCTGCGTGAGGCAAGGTTGGCTATCGCCGTGTTAGGCGAGGAGGGGCTGGCGGTGGAGACACTCGAGGCAGCGGACCTCGTCATACCTCACGTCAACGCCGCGCTGGACCTGCTGCTAAAGCCCCTGCGGCTCGCGGCCACGATGCGGCGGTGAATCACATTCCTCCTCTGCGTCCGTCAGCGTAAATTCCCACGCACACCAATACGCTTCGGGGTGGTCGTCGGGCGGGCAAGCGATGCAGCGAGTACACAGGCGCGGATCAATGGTGTGGGCAAAGTTGGCGTATTCCACCATTCCTACCGGCTTGCAGGGAAAGTCGGGCAGCCCTTTGCGCTGGCGCGCGGTCTGCACGCGACACTTGTTCATGCGAAAGATGACCGTGCGCTCGTCTACGTCGAGAATCTCCTGCACGTTGATGTAGGCGTAAAGGCGGAGCTGCAACGCCTGCTTTAGCGCAGGGATGCCGCCGCCGGGCTCGAGTTCCAGTCGGTGCATGATGCGCCTGGCCTCGACGACGGTGAACTGCTCCCAGGCGCGTCGGTCCAGTTCGATGGCGGTTTCCATGTCGAACTTTTCTTCGGCCGCCAGGAACCACAGCCCGTCGTGAGCCAGCCAGTTCTTGGCCGCGTCCTCCAGCAGGTCGATTAGTTCGTCTTTGGACAGTTGGCGTAACAGGTCTCGGTGTGGCATTGGCTACTCCTGGAGACCCTGCAAATGGCCTGTGTCATTCAGCTGGACGATGGTGAAAGCGCCATCACCTTCTACGTCAAAGACGTTCACCGCGCAGGTCTCTTGGTGCATGCGCCAGAAGCGATCGTTGCCCCAACCCAGCACCACGCACAGCAACACGCGGTTGACCACGGTGTGGGAGACCAACGCGACGGTCTGGTCTGGGTGGCGGGCGACGACATCGTCTAGTGCGGCGGTAATCCGTCCACGCACGACGTCCAGGCTCTCTCCGCCGGGGAAGTGGACCGTGTGCGGGGCTTTCATCCAGGCGTGAAAGAGCTCGGGGTGGCGTTGTTTGGCTTCTGTTGCCAGGAGCCCTTGGAACTGGCCAAAGTTGATGTCGATCAGTCCATCCAGCGGCTGGGCGGTCACTCCTTGCGCCTGGGCGATGGCCTCGGCCGTCTTCATCGTGCGGTCCAGCGGGCTGGCATAGACGGCGGTCGCTGGCCAGCGGGCGGCGACATAGCGCGCCGTCGCCTCCGCCTGCCTCAGGCCGAGTGATTCCAGCGGCACGTCGGACTGGCCGCGGAAGCGGGCCTCCCGGTTCCAGGCCGTCTGGCCGTGGCGGATGAGTAAGATGCGAGTGGTCATGGATTTCTCCTTGCTTCTAACTGCTGCCCAAGATGATGCCAGGCGGCGAAATGGGTGTTGATAAAGCGATCATAGTCCAAGACGCGATGCACGATGCGCACAGGTCCCCGTTTATTGGGAGTTGTCACCAGGCGACCGGCGCGCAAATCATCGCGATCCGAAATCACGTGCCCGCGTTCGTATTCAAATAATCCTGGCTGAGTGAGCATCAGGGCGATAGCCGAGTCCCACAGGGCAAAGCCGCCATCCTGGAAGTAGGTGCGCATCAGGGCGAACCATGAGCGGACCCGGCGGGATATGAGGCGCGAGACGGGGTCTTTTAGGGCTTGCAGCGCGGCGAGCTGCGGACCACGAAAGACGGCGCTCAGGCCGGATTGGCCCGGAGCGATGGTGGTGGGACAATCGGCGTGGATGGCCTGGTAGGCCGCCTGTGGATCGAGAGCAAAGTTGAGCTCCACCAGCCGCCGACCGTTCCAGATCAGCGGTTGGGTCACGCCGCCCATCAGGTACAGCCCGCGCAGTTTGGTAAAGAACTCGGGGTCGAGGATGGCTGCGTGCTTGAGGTTGGTCATGCTGCCGGTGGCGATGAGGATGATCTCACCAGGCCGCCTGTTGACCGCATCGCGCAGGTGGTGTGCGGCTGTGTTTGCCTCCGCGGCATCCTCGGGGCCAGTTGCGCCGCGCAGCACGGGAATGTCACCATGTTCTACAGAGTTCAACAGCCTGAGGGCTGCGCGGGTGGTCATCTCGACTGGGCCATTTCCGTAGGTGGTCGTGACGCTCAGCAGGTTCACGCGCGGCTCGCCCAAGAGGTACAGCAGCACCAGTCCGTCGCCCACCTCTCGAAACGGATGTCCCATCGTGACGTCGCAATCATAGATGACGGGCAGGCGCTCCGAGTTGGGCAGCGCACGCAGGCGCGGTATCTGCAGCGGCTCGGCGCGCCCGATGGCGTATGCGGCGGCGAGCAGAGTGACGGCGGCCGTCAAGACGAGTGCCGCCAGGAATAGCGCCAGCCAATGCAGCGCGCCCAGCGCTGCTGTCACGGCAGCGCCGGTTGCGATCAATATGATGACGATCCAGAACCACAGACTACGAAGCATCAAAGTTTCCCTATCCCAGAACGACCTCCTGCAAGTCAATCAATTTGGTATCGGTTGTGCCCAGTTTCAGCGCTTGGGCGGTGTTCAATTGGGGCGCGCCTTCGATGAGCGAGTTGACGCCCATCCCCTTTTCCTGTCGGTGGCGCACCAGGATGTCGCGCGCGACAGTGTCCAAGGCCACCGGGTCGAAAGAGAGCAGCAGCGCATCCTCGCGCGTCGGCTGGTTCCAGTTGCCGGGACTGACGTTGAGCGCCGCGCCGATGACGAGGCGCGTCTTGTCGCGGATGGTGGGCTGGGCGTTGAGCTCGGCTACGCCTGGGTCGCACCGGCCGCCGTGCAGCGCGCCGGGCTGGTCTATCGAGCCGTAGTGGTTCTTCATCGCCACGCTGATGCCCGCCGTTCCGTGTTGCTTGGGGGTGGGGATGTTGACGATGGCATCGCAGGCGTCAAGCTCTTGGTAGAAGCGGACGGTGGCCTGGCTCAACGCTGCCTCCGAGCCGGTGCCGCGCTTGCCGCGGCACTGCACCCCTGGCCCCCCGTCGTTGAGTGTGTATCCGGCGGATTCCAGCTCGCGGTCGGTGCGGTCGAATATAAGCACGTTCTCGGCAGCTAGCCCGGCGTCCTGCAACCGCTGGGCTATGGCGTAGGCCACGGCGGGCTGGGTGGGGCCGCCGTGGGAGATGCAGTTGACCTTGAGCAACACCCGTTCGCTGGGATCAAAGAGCGTGCGCCAGACGGCCAGCGCCTCGGGAACGTCCGCGAGCGTGCTCAGGCCTGCATCCAGCATCTGGAGCACGATGCCGGGGTTGGGCTCTGCGCCATTCCACACACCGCCGTGGCGCACGAGCACGACACGGCTGGTGGCGGTCGCGGGCCAGTGGGATATCAGCGCTGTCCGGTCGGGTGTGGGGACCGACTCGGTGGTTGACTCCGGCGGATTGGTAGGCGCGGGAGGTACGGGGGTGTAGGTGGGGGGCAGAGGCGTCGGCATCCAGGTTGGCGGGGATGTGGATGCGGGCTGGGGCTCTGTAGTTGGAACGGGTTCGTACGTGGGGGCAGGCTCGGAGGCGACCGGGCCGCATCCGGCTAGCGCGCCACCGGCAAGAGCAACCAGCCCGCCCGCGCTCCACTTGAGGAAGGTGCGGCGGGAGAGGCCCTTGGCCGCGTTGGTATGCTTTTCTCTCGAACGATCTCTTTTGGATGTCATTTTTGTCTCACTCCATAATTGGGTTCAGAAATCTCTTGACTCTTTGACTATTTTAGATGAGTGTTTCTTACCCAACTTGTGGTGAGCCGTTGCGTGTCATTCATTGTATCACGTTCGAATCGGGGACACAATCACTCTCCGTGTGTGTATGCTTGCACTTCCAGGTAGATCACCCGCGGCTCGAAATCCGCCGTCACGAACTCGTAGTGATCCTGATAGTTGTACGTCGGGCTGGGATAGCGAAAGGCCCACATAGCCACGCACTGGCACCAGTGCCAATGCCGGCGGGCCCACTCGTAGGCGCCGAGGGTGTACGTGATGCGCTGCGCCGGGCGGACGGCGTGTGCCCAACGCGGGTGGTCGTTCCAACCTGCCTCGGTCACATAGATCGGCTTATCCTCGTCGCCGTGTGCGACCATGACCTCGCGCAGCAGTTCGACGCGGCGAAAGTTGAGCGTGTCGGGAGCAGGGAATGCCTCCGGCGGTTGCGTGAGGCCGTAGACATGGGCGGCGAGCCCGTCAAAGTAAGGCGCAGTGCCTGCTACGTACATCCGCTCCAGGTAAAGTAGATCGTTCAGCCCGGCGGAGCTGCCCTTCGACTCCAGCGTGGGGGCCAGCGCCCCGGCCAGCACGATCACGTCCGGGTTTGCTGCGTGGGCACGGGGATAGACCGTCTTGAGCACCTCGACGTACCCTTCGGGGTCGACCAGCCGGTAGCCCCATTCGAAGCTGAGGTTGGGCTCGTTCCAGATGATGATGTGATCTACGCGGCCCTTGTACCTGGCGGCAAAAGCGACCACAAAGTCGGCAAAGTCGTCGTAATGCGCTGCGTCCAGATGGGTGAAGGTGGTCTCTTCCCCGCGCGCCCATCCCGGCACCCAACCCAGCCGCGCGATGACGGTCAGGTCCTGGTTTTCGGCGTGCGCGATCACCGCGTCGGCGTGCTCCCAGTTGTAAGCGCCTTTGGCAGGCTCGATGTAGGGCCAGGGGAAGAACTCGACGATCCAGGGCGATCCCATCTGCCGCACCATGCGCAGCGTGCGCTGGATCTTCCACTCCTCCACTTCGTCGGTGAGGCGGGTGTGTACGCCGACGAGGGAGTTTGCGGTGATTACCTCTTGGGGTGGGTCGAGGACGACCAAGACGCGGGGCGGGTCGATGGGCCGCAGGGCAACGAGCGCCAGCACCAGTCTGATGAGATAGGCGGGGCGGATGCGGCGCAGGATGCGAGGCAGTATAGGAAGCACACGTTGCCAGATACGGGTCATCGTTGTACGTGAAAACAAAATGGGGAAGCAGCGCTTCCCCTGTTTGCAACCAGGCTCCTCGGGTAGGACTCGAACCTACAACCAACCGGTTAACAGCCGGCCGCTCTACCAATTGAGCTACCGAGGAACATTGCGGGCGATATTATACCTCAAGCACGCAAATCGTCAAGAATCTTGCCCTTGGGGCGGTGAAACGCTATAATGAGGGCGTTCCCCGTAAAGGAGGTACCACATGTATAGAAACAAGTCTATTCTAAAGCTGGTGCTTTTTGGGATTTTGCTGCTGCTCCCCATCCTAGCCTGTAATCCACCCACGCCTACGGCGGAAGGTCCAACGGTCAGCATCGTCTTCCCGGGCGATGGGGCCAATGTCACTGTCGGTGAACAGGTGCTTATCCAATCAACGGCTTCTGACGCAAGGGGCATCGCCCGTGTTGACCTGGTCGTCAACTCCCTCGTCGTTCGCACCGATCCGCCGGCTGAGGGCACGCCCACGAATTTTGCCATCGCGCAACCTTGGTTTCCAGAAGCCCCAGGTGACGTCGTCGTCCATGTGATCGCCTACAACGTTGAGAACCAGCCTTCTCCACCTGCTTCCATCACCCTGCACATCGTCGAGCGCGCAGCCGGAGTTGAGTCTACGGCTTTCCCTCCCACCTCGACACCCATGCCCGACGTGACGGGAGAGGCAGGCTGCACACTCAACGCTTCCTACGTCGCCGATTTGACCCTGCCCGATGGCAGCGTGCTTCAGCCCGGCGTCAGCTTTATCAAGACGTGGCGTATCCTCAACTCGGGCACCTGCGATTGGACCGGTTTCAATCTCGTGTTCGTGGGAGGCAGCCAGATGGGAGCGCCGACCATGGTATCCGTCCCCGCTACCAGCGCCGGCGCTACGGTTGACGTCTCGGCGCCGATGGTCGCGCCTGGGACGCCGGGTACCTACAAGGGAAACTGGCGCATGCAGTCGGGCGACGGGACGGTGTTTGGCAGCACCGTCTGGGTTAGCATCGTCGTGCCTTCGCCCGTCACCGACACGCCTGTGCCGACCAGCACGTCTACCCCTACACTGACCCCTGAAGTAACCGCAACTCCCGAACCGACGTCTACCGAGGCGCCGCCGGGTGCGCCGACCAATTTGACGATGTCGACGTCCACGAGTGGCTATGTCAGTCTCATCTGGACGGACAATGCCAGCGACGAGCAGGGTTTCCACGTGCTGGCCGACGGCGCAATTCATCACACACTGGTGGGGGGGGATACAACTGGCTGGGGTTTCATGTATTCTGACTATGCCGGTGTCTGGTGTGACAAGACGGTCGATCTCACCGTCGTGGCCTACAGGGGCTCCGTGTGGTCCGATCCATCCAACGCGGTGCAATACGTCGGCCCGCCCTGTCCGCCGCCGATCGTGGCGCAGGGGTCCGTGACTATGCTGTTGGGCAACGGCCTGGACCTGGATACCGGCACGGTGGAGGCGCTCAGCGGTGGCTCGGACTTGATGTGGCAGAAACCCGGGGGGACCCTATTTCTCCGCGCGGTGAATGGCATGTCGTTCGGCGTTGCCGGGGCGGTGGGACCCAGCGTGCCCTCCCATACGTTTTGTGAATCGATGGCCAAGAGTGCCACCGGCGGCGTCTCGGTGCCCACCTTAACAGTGGGTACCCTCCTGTGCTATAACACGACCGAGGGAAACCTGGCCGGCATCCGCGTGGACGAGATCCAGGCTGACGAGGACATCGTGCTCTCGTTCGTCACCTGGGAGACGACGCCGTAGGGCGCGTTTCACTCGACAAAGTGTGGACCGCCCCAGGCGCGGGTGCCCAGTAGGATGCGCGCGGTCTTGACCATCAGCGCAGTGATGTAGAGCACTTCGTCGGGCGTGCGTCCCAGCGCCACCAGGCCGTGGTTCTGCAGCAGGATGACGCGCGGCGGCTGGCCGTGGTGGTCCTTGTAGGCGCGCAATCCCTCGTGCACCACACGCGCCAGCGGCTGCCCGACCGGCGCGTAGGGCACGAACAGCGGCTTGCCGCACACCTGCGCCTCGTGCCCGTACGCCGAACCGGCAAAGGCGGCCTTGGCATCTCGGGCGCACAGGATGGCGTTGACCGGTGTGGGGTGGGTGTGGCCGACGAAGGTCGCTTCTCCCAGCGATAGACACAGCGCGTGCGTCGCTGTCTCGATGGAGGGGCAGCCCGGCGCGTCGGGATCAAGCTTGGCGGCAGCCAGCCGCGCTTGAACCTCCTCTTCTGGCATAGATGGCCCGTCGATGATCTCTAGCACGTCGCCTAGTCTGACGCGGAGGAAGGATTGCGCGTTCGCGTTGGCTGGATCGGCGCCGCTGGCCTTGATCCAAAAGGTGTCCTCATCGATACGGACCGAGGTGTTTCCCTCGCCTTGGATCACATAGTCGCGCGCGGGCTCGCCGAGTTCGCGCGTCATCGCGATCAATTGTTCAAGCACGCTGTCTACCATTTTGATGGTGCCTTTCGTTCGGTATCGTGCACGCATTGTATCACAGGCCGACGGGGGAACAAGCGCGCCCGTCGGTTGACCCACCAGATGAGAGCAAGTATAATCGGCGTATGGCTGAGGATAAGAACGCGCTAATTCGAGCGGGTGTCGTGACCGTGAGCGACAAGGGGCACACAGGGGAACGCGAGGATGTCAGCG
>Ga0307420_1001112_pt1 | contig 11942 bp, 12 predicted proteins | sample SalMarWE160240MG_2_FD_202167 | JGI IMG/M metagenome (GOLD analysis project Ga0307420, IMG submission 202167) | Salt marsh sediment microbial communities from the Plum Island Ecosystem LTER, Massachusetts, United States - WE1602-40 | ecosystem: Environmental > Aquatic > Marine > Intertidal zone >... | reverse complement strand
CAGTGAAGCCCCAGTCTAAGTCAGAAGGGTGAGGAAGATTCCCATCGACAACAGCTGGGTTGCGGCGGCTTAGGATTAGCTCAAGATTGTGCTGACCGCAGAACCTTAGCACGCCTGTACCACCCATGTTGAATTTCCCTTGGACAAACGGTATACGCAGTTTATTTGATTTATTGGTTAGAGAGAGAAAGGTGTTTGGCATCATTCGGGGCATCTGGCCTTCGCCATTATCAGCAATGGTTAAGCAGGGTTTCCCCTCGCTTGGCATCGCGCCTGTGGCTGCAAGTGTTATTCCTCTCGAGATCTCTGTACGCTTTGAGTCGGGCCATTCCCTCATTAGACCAGCTGTGGAGATGGTCGGATTATCTTCAAAGAATCGGGCCACTGCCTCACGGGTGGTCTTCGGCGCAGACACTCCCTCTGGATCGCTCTCTCTCTCCAGGCATTTCCCCATCAACCGTGCATCGACAGAGTTCACCAGCTTCTCGACCAACGCGGCCTCTGGATGGCTTTGTTGGCTCCCAATCGTGCTAAAGTTGTTCTCATTATCACCATAGTACCGCCAGACAGCAGGGTTATCCCAGTATCCAGCCTGTCTCAAGAGTTGGATTACTTCCTCTTCTGTGTCTGCCTTCATAAGAGACAAGCAAAGCTCCTTGTTCTTTTTGCTATCCATTGTTCAAACTCCTCTTAATGATTATCGTGTATTCGCACGTACTCTTTTCCAGCATCTGTTACAATGTACGAGACTCTGACGCCATCTCGAACCCTTTCCACCAATCCCAAATCCGTCATTCGTGATATCGCACCAGATCTCTGGGATGATAGGAACGACTTGCTCAAGGTTCGATCTGCCGGAACTTGCTGTTGCAAGGCTTCATCAACTGCATCAGGCGTATTGCTCCCGCTGAGAATGACTTTCAAGGTGGCACAGTAGGCAAAATCCTCGACAGGCACAGATTGAGCTATATGCCCGAGTAAGAACTCACTTTCTTCCTCTGTGAATTTCTGAGTAGGCGTTTCCTGCAAATTATCGAATATGGGATTAGACATCGTCGCAAATTGCCACCCGATGTCTGTCAATATGAGTCGAGGGTTTTTTCTACCTCTACCGCTGATCAGTTTTAGGCCTATTGGCAATCCAGAAAGCTGTCCCTCTTTGTTAACGCTGGCAACAAACTGATTCGCATACCGTAGGCGACTCTTATCGGAGTTTTCACCGGTTGATGGAAAAGCTGTTGAGAGTGCATCGTCGCGTGTGATGTTGTTCTGCTCGTCATGATGGGTAAGAAAGTCTCCTAGAACAGCTGCACTCTCAGCGATCTGTTCGGCCGCTTCTTCAAGTGGGACACCTGTTGGTTGATTAAGTAGCAAACGCGCCAAAGCTCTGCAACTTGCCTTGGCTGGCAGCAGCCTGTTATACTGTCCAAAAATCCATCGCTCGAGAGGTATCTCCTGTCCAATTGCCCACATATCGTCAGGTAAATCTGTTACTGAAGGCTCAGCATCAGCAAGGCCGTCACGGCTAAAAAGCAAAGGAATTGTCCGAGATTCAGCGATTTGGGTATTCGCTTGCCGAAACTTAGCTTGCACGATTTGAGTTGTCTGCCCATCTTGGATCAGGAGGTCAGCGCCAGCATTGCCTCCGATGATCACGCCACCGCCCGTAAGGACTTCCTCTTGAAGGACGACAAGATTCATGATGGCACTGGATATAGCATCATTGTAGTCCTTATACTGTCCCGATTCAAGAAGAGAATCGAGAGCCCTCTTTGTTTCTGCCGAACAGTTAAAACACACGATCATTACTGTCACCTCGCACATATATTTTAATAACACTACCCCTAAAACTATCTACATTATACCATAGAAAACTATACTGTCAAGTGTTTTTTACAGTATATATAACATTTTTAATAATTATCATTATACTGTAGGAGGTGCTAATTCTTGAGGCTGAGCAGATTCACTACGATAGCCCAGTTGTTGAATGCTTTGACTTCTCTAGCAATCAGGTTTATACTGACTTGCCGAAGGAGGATATCGTTGCCAGCCACCCGCCATCCAAATCACTTTGAGGATCTCTCGCCAGACGACTTCGAGCGTCTGGTCTACTGGCTCGTCAAGCGCTCCGGCGAGTTCGACGAGGTGCAATAGTACGGCGGCGCGCGAGACAAGGGCCGCGATGTGGTTGCCTACAAACACCTTGCTGACGGCAGCGTCGCCGTCACCTGGTCGTCCGAGTCGGTGATCCACCGGCCAAAGCAGGTCGCGCCCTCGTAGGCATACAGCAGCAGATTCGGCTCCGGTGCGCCAGTCGTGTTGGCCACGCTGACCGTCACGTCGCCAAAGAGCGGTGTCTCGGTGCAGCCGGGCACCACACAGTGCCCCACGTCGCCGCTGTAGTAGCTGCACCCGTTCTTCACCGCACGGAACCGATACTCCCCCGTAGGCAACGTCGCCGTTAACTGACCGCCCACTTTTCGCCATCACCCGCAAACTCCGTCGGCAACCTCACCTCGATGGAATATGCACATATCATATCCATCATTGTGCAACAAGCCCAATGTGATACAATACGATGACCCAAACTATTGAGAAATGCATATGACGTTCCTTGATATTTAGACCAGCGCGTCTATATCCTGGTTCCCGCGCAAAAAGAGAGGAGTTCAAGATGAAGTGGATTAACGTGCTTCCCGAGAACGAGCTTCCGGAGGGTGAGCGGAAGGCGGTCAAGGTCGACGACCGCGCCATCCTGCTAATCCACGAGGCAGGCCAGATCTATGCCATCGCCAGCGCCTGCCCCCACATGCGACTGCCGCTCAAGGGTGGCAAGATCGAGGATCACACCATCACCTGCCCCTGGCACCACAGCGCCTTCGATCTGCAGACAGGCGACGTGAAGGACTGGAGCCCCTGGCCGCCCGCTGTAGGCAAGATGCTGGGCGCGCTCAGACGGGAACACGCACTGCCGGTCTTTTCCACCAAGGTGGAAGACGGCGCGATTTGGGTGGAGGTTGAGTGACCACCGCCATCTGGTGGGCGCGACGCGACCTGCGCCTGACGGATAACCAGGCCCTCTCCGCCGCCCTGGCCCACGCCGAGCAGGTCGTGCCCGTTTTCGTGCTCGATCCCACCCTGCTGGCCGAACACACGGCTGCCTACGGCAGCGTGGCGGAGAAGCGCGTGGCCTTCCTCCTCGGCGGGCTGCGGGCATTGGACGCCGAACTACGCACCCGGGGCAGCGCCCTGGTCGTCCGCCGCGGCGACCCACGCGACGAACTGGCCGCCCTGCTGATCGAGACCGGCGCGGAGGCGATCTACGCCGAGGCAGACGTGTGGCCGTACGGCGTGGAGCGGGACACGCACGTCGCCAAGACATTGCCCCTGCACCTGACCGGCGGCCTAACCGTCCACCCGCCCGATGCCGTGCTCAAGGCCGACGGCACGCCCTACGTCGTCTTTACCCCCTACAGCCGCAAGTGGAAGGCGCTGCCGCCGCCCGAGTTCGGGGACATCCTTCCGGCCCCCGAACACATCGCCACGCCGCCGGACGTCGATAGCCTGCCGATCCCCACCGAGCCCGCGCTGCCGTCCGAGGTGGGGTTCCCGCCCTGCGAGGCCGAGGCCCAGCGCCGCCTGGACGCTTTCCTGACCAGCGACGAGCCGGCCGTGTACCGTTATGCAGAGGCACGCGATCGCATGGACCTGGACGGCACCTCGCGCTTCTCGCCCTTCCTGCGCTTTGGCATGCTCTCGGCGCGCCAAGCCGCGGCGATGGCCAGGCTGGCCCTCGAGCTGGCGCCAAGTGGCGCGGCGCGCCAGGGCGTCGAAACCTGGTTTGACGAGCTCATATGGCGCGAGTTCTACCAGGCGATCCTGCATCACTTCCCCTACGTCCTGGAGCACAGCTTTCGCCCCCAACTGCAAGCGATCCCGTGGGACAACGACCGCGCCGCCTTCACCGCATGGTGCGAGGGCCGCACCGGCTATCCGGTGGTGGATGCGGCGATGCGCCAGTTGACGCAAACCGGCTGGATGCACAACCGGGCGCGCATGGTCGTGGCCTCCTTTCTGGTCAAGGACCTGCTGATCGACTGGCGGTGGGGCGAGCGCTTCTTTATGCAGCACCTGGTCGATGGCGACCCGGCGGCCAACAACGGCGGCTGGCAGTGGACCGCGGGAACCGGCACCGACGCCGCGCCCTATTTTCGCATCGTTAACCCGATCACCCAGGGGAAAAAGCACGATCCACAGGGTACCTACGTGCGCCGCTGGGTGCCGGAACTAGCCGAGGTGCCAGATCGCTTCATCCACGAACCGTGGAAGATGCCGTCCGACGTGCAGCAGTCGACCGGCTGCATCGTCGGGCAGGACACCCCCGCCCCCATCGTAGATCACGCCTGGGCGCGTGAGCGGACGCTGGCCGCCTACGCCCAGGCCAAGGAGGAACACGCGTATTGAACGCAGGTTGGAAAGAATCCTACCAAGCCTATATCTCCGTAGACGTCGAGACGGCCGGGCCTAATCCCAACCAGTACTCGCTGCTATCCATCGGCGCGTGCGTTGTGTGCGATCCAGGACGCACCTTCTATGCCGAGCTGCAGCCGGTGAACGACAATTTCCTGCCGTCGGCGCTATCCATCTCCGGTCTATCGATGGAAAAGCTGGCCGAGCAAGGCTTGGCGCCGGGCGAAGCCATGGCCCGCTTCGAGGTATGGGCCAAGGAGCAGGTACCGGAGGGGCAGCGCCCGATTTTCGTCGCTTTCAACGCCCCCTTCGATTGGATGTTTGTCAACGACTATTTTCAGCGCTTCATCGGCCAAAATCCTTTTGGCCACTCTGCCATCGACATAAAGGCCTTTTTCATGGGCATGACGGGCGTCTCGTGGGAAGAGACAGCCATGAAGCACATCGCCACCCGTTACAGCAATACCCGCAAGCTGACGCACCACGCGCTCCAAGACGCCGTGGATCAGGCCCGGCTCTTTCGGAATATGCTCAGAGAGGCCGGCTACTTTGACAACCAGTCATCTTCGTAGTACAATCCACTTAATTTTGTAGAGCACGATAGGCTTTATTCTGTCACTGAAGGGAGGCTCCCCCATGACTTCAGTACTCGTGATCGGCGCCGGCATCGGCGGCATCGCCGTTGCCGGGCGGCTGGCCCGTAGAGGGTACGACGTCACTGTCCTGGAAAAGAACGCCGTTCCCGGCGGGCGCTTGAACAAACTGCTCCAAGATGGCCACCGCTTTGACGTCGGCCCCAGCCTGTTCCTCATGCCGCAGACCTACGCTGCCACCTACGCCGCCCTGGGCGAGCGCATGGAGGATCATCTCGACTTGCGGCGCGTCGACCCCACCTATCACCTGCATTTTGAAGACGGCTCCAAGATCCAACTCTCGCCCAACATCAACTGGATGCAGGAGCAACTTGAGGCCATCGAGCCGGGTTCCTTCGGCGGCCTCCTGCGCTACCTGAGCGAGGGCCACCGGCACTTTACCCTCTCGCTCGATCGATTCGTGGGCCGGAATTTCTACACGCTGTTCGACGAGTTCAACCCCGGCAATCTGCCGCTGATGTTCCAACTGAAGACGCTGACGATGCACTATGACAACATCGGCAACTACTTTACAGATCCCAAGCTCAAGGCCGCCTTCACCTTCCAGGACATGTACCTGGGGCTGAGCCCCTACGAGGCTCCGGCCACCTACTCGCTGCTGCAGTACACCGAGCTGGCCGATGGCGTCTGGTTCCCCATCGGCGGCATGTACCGCATCGTCGAGAGCCTGGTGAGTATCGCTGAGGGCCACGGCGCGCGCTTTGTCTACGAGTCACCCGTCAAGCAGATCGCGGTCGAGGGCAGCCGCGCCACCGGCGTCATGCTTGAGGACGGCAGCACGAGGAGCGCCGACATCGTCATCGCCAACGCCGACCTACCCTACGTCTACGACCAACTGCTGCCCGAGCGCGGTTTGGCCAGACGCATGATGAACAAGCAGTTTACCTGCTCCACCATCATGTTCTATTGGGGCGTCGACAAGGTCTACCCGCAGTTGGCCCACCACAGCGTCTTTCTCTCCGGCGACTATAGGGCCAGCTTCGACCGCATCTTTCACGACCAGACGCTGCCGGAGAAACCCAGCTTTTACATCCACGTGCCCAACCGCACCGATCCCGCCGCCGCGCCGCCAGGGTGCGAAGACCTGATGGTGCTGGTGCCAGTGGGCTGCTTGTACGAGGAACGGGGGCAGGATTTCGAAGCGCTGCGGGCGCGGGCCAAAGAGACCGTCTTCAAACGATTGGAGAAGCTCGGCATCACCGACCTGGAAGCGCACATCAAGCACGAGGTCAGCTACACTCCCCACGACTGGCGCGAGATGTTCAACCTGGCGCGGGGCGCGGCTTTCGGGCTGGGGCACAACTTTACCCAGGTGGGCTACCTGCGCCCGCACAACCGGCACGGTCGCTACAAGAACCTGTACTTTTGCGGCGCCTCCACCCACCCAGGCACCGGGGTACCCATCGTGCTCATCGGCGCCGGGCTGATGGAGGAGCGCATTCTGAAAGAGGCCCCCCTGTGACCTCAATACTCGTGATCGGCGCAGGCGTGGGCGGCATCGCCGTCGCCGCACGGATGGCGCGCAGAGGGTACGACGTCACCGTCCTGGAGAAGAACGCCGTCCCCGGCGGGCGCTGCAACCAGATCGTGCAAGACGGCCACCGCTTCGACGTCGGCCCCAGCCTGTTCCTCCTGCCCCAGGTCTACGCCGCGACCTACACCGCCCTGGGCGAGCGCATGGAGGATCACCTCGACCTGAAGCGCATCGACCCTACCTATCACATCCATTTTGAGGACGATACCGTGCTCAAACTCTCGGCGGACATCAACTGGATGCAGGAGCAGTTGGAGGCCATCGAACCCGGATCTTTTGGCGGCTTTCTGCGTTACATGGCTGAGGGGTATCGCCACCTCGATATCGCGCTCGATCGATTCTTGACCAAGAACTTTTACACGCTCTTCGACCAGGTCAATCCCGGCAATCTATCGCTGCTGACCGAGCTCAAGTTGCTGCAAAAGCACTATGACAACCTGGGCAACTATTTCAAGGGCGAAAAGCTCAAGGCGGTGTTCTCGTTCCAGGACGTTTACATGGGGCTGAGCCCTTACGAATCACCTGCCGCCTACTCGATGCTGCAGTACACCGAGTTGGCCGATGGCGTGTGGTTTCCCATCGGCGGGATGTACCGCATCGTCGAGAGCCTGGTGAGTATCGCCGAGGGCCACGGCGCGTGCTTTGTCTACGAGTCGCCGGTCAAGCGAATCGCGGTCGAGGGCAACCGTGCCACCGGTGTGGTGCTCGAAGATGGCAGCGCAATGCACGCTGACATCGTCATCGCCAACGCCGACCTGCCCTACGTCTATGACCAACTGCTGCCCGACCGCGGTTTGGCCCGGCGCATGATGAACAAGCAGTTCACCTGCTCCGCCATCATGTTCTATTGGGCCGTCGACAAGGCCTACCCGCAGCTGGCCCATCATACCCTGTTCCTCTCCGGCGACTACAAGGCCGGCTCCGACCGCATCTTTCACGATCACACGCTGCCGGAAAGGCCCAGCTTTTACATCCACGTGCCGAATCGCACCGATCCTACGGCCGCTCCCGAAGGCTGTGACAACCTGATGGTGCTGGTGCCTGTGGGTTGCCTGTACGAGGAACTGGGCCAGGATTTCGAGGCACTGCGGGCGCGTGCCCGCGAGATCGTCATCAAGCGGGTGAAAAAGCTCGGTATCACCGACCTGGAAGCGCACATCAAGCACGAGGTCAGCTACACGCCCCACGACTGGCGGGAACTATACAACCTGGCGCGGGGCGCGACCTTTGGATTGAAGCACAACCTCATGCAATTGGGCTACATGAGGCCCCATAACCGGCACGGCCGCTACAAGAACCTCTACTTTTGCGGTGCAAGCACCCACCCCGGCACCGGAGTGCCCATCGCCTTTCTCGGCGCAGGGCTGGTAGAGGAGCGCATTTTGAAAGAACAACCGACGACCTGACCGGAAAAGACAAGAGAACTAGAGACAGAGGACGCAGAGAGAAGAAAAAATCGTTAGCGCGCACAACCGTTGGGCCAAGTAGGACAAGATGCTACCTTGTCCCATATCCTGCCAGAGTTTGCGTGCGATAACAAGAATTGGGGTAAGAATAGCAGCGCTCCCCGCGTCTGAGTGGTAAGACTCTCGATCACTGTATAACAAACTGCACAAGATACTAGGGAACATTGGATAATGCTAGCGAAAATCACCTCTTGGGAAAAAAAGCTCATCGACTGGGCATACGAAGGCCTGGAAAGTCTGCCACCGGACAAGCTCGCTCCACCGGACAAAGACCCCGCGCTGATCGATTACGCATACAGGCATTGCGAAAAAATCACGCAGGTTCACAGCCGCACCTTCTTCACGGCATCTAGCCTGCTGCCCACGACCCTCTGCCGCTCGGTGCGCGCCCTGTACGCCTTCTGCCGGGTCAGCGATGACCTGGTGGATCGTCCCCGGCGCAACCCGCGCGAGGCCCTGGAGATGTGGCGGGAACGCGCGCTGAGCCCTCGTCCTCCCAAAGACGACCTGGTGGCCCTGGCGTGGGCCGACACGCGGGCGCGCCACCGCATCCCCCTGCTGTACGCCGAGCAACTGCTCGACGGCATCGAGCGCGATCTGGAGACCGTGCGCTATGCCACCTTCTCTGACCTGGCGGCCTACTCCTACGGCGTGGCCTCGACCGTCGGTTTGATGGCCATGCACATCGTCGGTTTCTCCGGGCCGGAGGCGGTGCCCTATGCCGTCCGCCTGGGCGTGGCCCTGCAGATGACGAACATCCTGCGCGACGTGGGCGAGGATTGGCGCGCCGGACGGCTGTATCTGCCCTTGGAGGAACTGGCCGCCTTTGGCCTGACCGAGGAGGACATCGCCAATAGACAGCTCGACGAGCGCTGGCACGCCTTCCTGTGCTTCCAGATGGAGCGCGTCCACTCGCTGTACGCCAACTCCCTGCCGGGCATCGCCCTCCTGGCCCCGGCTGGACGCTTTGCCATCGCCGCCGCCGCCGAGCTCTATTGGGCGATCCTGGACGACATCCTGGCCAACGGCGGCGACGTGTTTAGCCGTCGCGCCTACGTCAGCCGGTTGGAAAAGCTGCGCCGCCTGCCGGGCATCTGGTGGCGCACCAAGACGCTGGCCTACAAACCCTCCAGCCCAGCAGTGCGCACCAAGGAGACCAAGCCCAGTGGCATCCTGGCGTGAGGTGACCAAAACAGCCTGGCAAAAGCTGCATGGGTGGCCCGCCTGGCTGCTCCTCATCTGGCTGCTGGCCATGCTCACCATACCCATCACCAACTGGATATGGGACGAGCGCGCCCTGTACCCCCACATCTCGATCAGCGTTCTGATTCAAGCTTGTCTATCGACGGCTCTGCTGGCGCGCAGCCAGGGTATCCCGCGCACCGCCCTCACGGTAGCCATCGTCTTTATCCTATCCTGGGCGCTGGAAGCCGTGGGCTCGGCCACCGGCGTGCCCTTTGGGCACTATCATTACACCGACCGCCTCCAACCCCAGGTGGCCCACGTGCCGCTGCTGATCATGGCCGCCTGGATGATGATGCTGCCGCCCTCGTGGGCCGTCGGATGGCGGCTGGGCGGCAGGCGATACAGCCTCCCGTTCATCCTCATCAGTGGGCTGGCCATCACGGCATGGGATCTGTTCCTCGACCCGCAGATGACGCAGTGGGAGCTGTGGGTGTGGGATCAACCCAGCGCCTACTTTGGTATCCCGCTGGTCAACTTTTTGGGCTGGTTCCTGGGCGGGGCGCTGATTACCGCCGCCGCCCGACCGAAAGAGGTACCGGAACGCCCGCTGTTGGTGGTCTACACCCTGACGTGGCTACTGGAGACCGTCGGCCTGATCGTCTTCTGGGGCTTGCCCGGCCCGGCGGTCTGCGGATACGTGGCGATGGGCATACTCACCGCGCTGGCGTGGCACGCCAACTCCGCCGCTCCCTCCCCCGGTGGTAGGGGGCAGCAACAGCAGGTCACGTTATAAATGTGACGGCGCCGCAAGTGTCACGCTGCAAGCGTGACCTTCTGTGGTAAAGGAAGAAGCTCGTGAGAGAGTTTATCAAACCCACCGTCGTCGTCAGCAAGTGCCTGGGGTTTGAGCACTGCCGCTACAACGGCGAGATTATCGCCGCGCCGTTCGTGCAAAAGATGCGCCCTCACGTCAACTTTATCGTCGTCTGCCCGGAGGTCGAAAGCGGCCAGGGCGTGCCCCGCGAGTTCCTGCGCCTGGTGGCCGTCGATGGCGAGCCCCGGCTGCTGCAACCCGATACAGGACACGACCACACGGAGCAAATGCGGGCGTTCACTGCGTCTTTCCTGGACAGCCTGACCGACTTGGATGGGTTCATCCTCAAGAACCGCTCCCCCTCGTGCGGGCTCAACGACGTCAAGGTCTACACCAGTACCAAGAAGGGTGCAACGGCGACCAAGGGCCAGGGTATGTTCGGCGGGGCCGTGATGGAACGGTTCCCCACCCTGGCCATTGAGGACGAGGGACGACTGAACAACTTTCGCATCCGCGAGCACTTTTTGACCCGCGTCTACACCTCAGATGCTCTATGATCCCCAACCAGTGGTATGTGGTGATGGACTCCAGCCAGGTCAAGGCCCGTCCCGTGGGTGTGACTCGCATGGGCGAGAAGCTGGTCTTTTGGCGCGATCATACGGGGCACGTGAGCTGCCTGCGCGATCGATGTGTCCATCGCGGTGTGGCGTTGAGCAGAGGTAAGGTGCTGGATAGCGGAAAGCTGCAATGTCCGTTCCACGGCTTTGAATACGACGCCAGTGGAAAGGTGACCAAGATCCCGGCCAACGGCAAAAACACTCCCGTCCCCGAACGCTTTCGCGTCCAGCAGTATCCCACCCACGAGGCCCACGGTTTCATCTGGATCTGGTGGGGAGAGGATTCGCCGGAAGATCTGCAGCCGCCGCGCTTCTTTGACGGCCTCGAAGATTTTAGTTATGGCCGCGCCTACGACCCGTGGGACGCCCACTACTCCCGCGTCATCGAGAACCAGATCGACGTGGTCCACCTGCCCTTTGTCCACTATAACACCATCGGGCGCGGCAACCGCACCCTGGTTGACGGGCCGGTGGTTGAATGGCTGGATGAAAATCGCTTCGTCTTTTACGTCTACAATCGGGTCGATGACGGTAGGCCGCCGCGCAAGCCCGAGCAGATCACGCCCGATCCGGCACACGATTTCAGACTGGAGTTTATTTTCCCCAACCTGTGGCAGAATTATATCTCACCAGACGTGCGCGTGATGGCCGCTTTCGTGCCGGTGGATCAAGAGCGCACAATCCTCTATCTGAGATTTTACCAGCGATTCATCCGCCTGCCAATCCTACGCGACATCGTCAATCGACTGGCCATGCCCTTCAACCTCAAGATTGCCCATCAAGATCGACGGGTCGTGGTCACGCAAGAACCCAAGGCCAGCGGGCTGACCATCGGAGAGAAGCTGATCCAAGGTGACCGCCCCATTGTCGAATATCGCCGGCGACGGCAAGAATTGATCGAGGAGGCGCAGCGATGACCTACTTTGGTTTTCTAGCCAAGTTCATCGTCATCCCCCTCGCGCTCGTCGGCGGCCTGACGTTGTACGACGTCGCCTATCGCAAAAAGACCCGGCCCGCCAGGTTGAGCGGCCTGCCCGCCTGGCTCGCCCTGGCGGCCCACGTAGTCGTCGCGCTGGCCTACACCACCCCTTGGGATAACTACCTAGTGGCGACCCGCGTGTGGTGGTACGATCCCCGGCTCGTCACCGGCGTGACCATCGGCTGGGTGCCGATCGAGGAATACACCTTCTTCGTGTTGCA
>Ga0307420_1001109_pt1 | contig 11960 bp, 11 predicted proteins | sample SalMarWE160240MG_2_FD_202167 | JGI IMG/M metagenome (GOLD analysis project Ga0307420, IMG submission 202167) | Salt marsh sediment microbial communities from the Plum Island Ecosystem LTER, Massachusetts, United States - WE1602-40 | ecosystem: Environmental > Aquatic > Marine > Intertidal zone >... | reverse complement strand
GCGGCATTCTTGGCGGCGGTAGGGGTCGTCGCCAGGATGCGTGATGCGGCTTTTGCCCGTTTTCCCAGGCTCAACATGTCCGTCATGGCGTTTCTCCTCACACGAGTACAAGGTAGTCGAGATGAATCACCTCGTCGCCGTAAGTATAACCCAGCCTGTCCGTGATCCCATCCGAATGCAGCCCTGAGAGCCGTTCGATATCTTCCGAATTATAATTCACCTGCCCGCGCGAGACTTCTTTACCTCCCGGCCCAACAACACTGACTATCGCCCCGCGTTCGAACTGCCCCTCGACGCCGACCACCCCGACCGGCAGCAGGCTTGCACCGCCTTTTTTGAGCATTCGCGCTGCGCCCTTGTCAATTCGCAGCGTTCCGACCGGCTTCTCGGAGAGTATCCAGCGTTTGCGGCTCTCGACGTGCGTGCTGACCGGCTCGAACCACGTTCCGATTTCACTGCCTCCCGGCCCGCACAGGTCGATCAATACGTTTGGCTGAGAGCCTTTGGCGATCACCACCCTGGTGCCGCTGCGCGTCGCAAGCTGCGCGGCTTGCAGCTTGGTGACCATCCCCCCGGTGCCCCAGGGCGAATTTTCACGGCCCGCCGCTTCCCATATCTCGTCGTTGATGTCATCGACATGTGAGATCAATTCCGCATCGGGATCGATGCGCGGGTCACCGGTCAGCAGCCCCGGCTGATCGGTCAGCAGCACCAGCAGGTCGGCGTCGAGCAGGTTGGCGACCAGCGCCGAGAGATTGTCATTATCGCCCAGCTTGATCTCATAGGTTCCCACCGTATCATTTTCGTTGATGATTGGGATCACACTGTGCGCGAGCAGCGACTCCAGGGTGTCACGCGCGTTGAGATAGCGCTTACGATTTCGGAAGTCGTCTTTGGTGAGCAGTACCTGGGCGACATCCAATCCAAAGATCGCGAACAAGTCGGCGTAGGTATGCATCAGGCGGGGCTGGCCGACCGCAGCCAGCATCTGCTTGGCCGGGATGTTTCGCCCCAGCTCGGGGTTATTTAGCTGCTCCCGCCCGGCGGCGATTGCTCCCGACGAGACGAGCGCGATCTGCTTGCCATTCTCGACCAGCAGAACAATCTGCCGAACGATCTCCAACATGCGGCGCGGACTCAATCGAGACGTTCCAGCCGTCAGGACACCCGTCCCCAGCTTGACGATCAGCCGGTCGAACTGTTCGTTGTTTTCCATGGCCTTCCTTGTTCGGGTTAATATTTGCCGCGCAAATTGTATACGACTCTCCGGCAGGCGGGCAAAGAACCCTGTGTCATTATACCGATCCTGATTTTTTGCGCGGGTCTGTGTACAATCATGATCAGAATAGATGGGAGAACAGCATGCTTACCTTTACCCAACCGGCGCAGGACAAGATCGCCGAGATGCTCAACGCCAGAGGCCAGGGCAGCTATTCCGTGCGGATTCGCGTTGTCGGGCGTGATGTCGACACCTTTGTCTATGATTTCCGTTCTGTCGAGGCTGCAACACGCCGGGAAGACGATCTGGTCGTCGACCTGGGGTCGTTTCAAGCCTTTGTCGACCCGGAGAGCGCCCCACTGCTCAACGGGGCGACCATCGACTTTGGCGGCCTGGGCGGGGGCGGGTTCCGAATCGACAACCCGAACCCGGTCTGGACGGACGACACGGCCCGCGAGGTCGCCGAGGTGATCGCGCAGCGGATCAACCCGGCGGTCGCTTCACACGGGGGGCGCATCACGCTGGTCGACGTGAAAGACAACGTGGCCTATATTCGAATGCAGGGCGGCTGCCAGGGCTGCGGCCTGGCGGCGGTGACGCTCCATGCAGGCGTCGAAAAAGAAATCCGCGAGGCGATCCCGGCCATTACCGGCGTCGTCGATGTCACCCACCATGAAGAAGGCCCTTCCCCATATTATGCCCAGGGCGAGGCAGGGCAATCAGCCGTCGAGGGCGACTAGATCGAATCAGGCCCCATAAATAACAAGGGCCTGATTTATCGTCGTGCGCACGGCACCTAATCCAGGGCGACGACGTTTACTGCCTGAAGCCCTTTCTCCGTTTCCTCGACGCCAAATTCGACGCGCTGGTTCTCCTCAAGTGAGGCATACCCGTCAGTTTGGATGGCCGAATAGTGAACAAAAACATCATTTTCGGACTCATCGGGAGTGATGAAGCCGAAGCCCTTGGAGGCGTTGAACCACTTAACGGTTCCGGTGTAGCGTTCCTGCGACATTGTACATCTCCTTAACCATCTTTTTCTCGGCAGCGCAGACAGGCTCCTTAATGCAAGAAAAGCCCGGCGAACACCGGGCCAAACACTTTTTCGAAGCCTTTTGTCCTGCATGCTACCGGCGACGAGTATAGCCGATCACGCCGATTTGGGCCAACGTCAGGAGGAGCCGTCAATCACAGGTCAAGCCACTGCAAGGCTTTCATCGTCCGGTTGCGATGCACATCCCGGCTGGCGACCAAATCCTGGGCCAGGGCAAAACCCGGCAGTTCGCCTTTTTCCTCGACCTGAACGAGCCATTCGGAGATGGCCCACTGTTGAAGCGGCGTAATGACGTTGTACAAAGGCGGCCCCTCGAACTCCAGGCCGCTGTAATGCAGGTAGGTCGAAAGGAATTTGTCGGCGGCTTCAGCAGCGCCAAAGTCGACCAACTGCATATAGGCATTGGCAACGTCCCAGCGCGGGTCGCCGATCGCGCTGTACTCCCAGTCGATAATGCCGGAAATCCTGTTCTCATGAAGCAGTGCATTCAAGAAGTGATAGTCGCCGTGCAGCAGCACCGGGGACAGTTCCTGGACCTGGTAAATATGGCCCATCACCCGCTGGACAGACGTATACAGTTCCGATAGCCCGATCCGGTAGGCCAGCGAAACCAGGTTGGCCGCCGCGCCTTGCAGGGTGACCATCGGCACGACCTGGCGAACCGGGTCGGGCGGGGTAAGCGAATGGAGTTCGGCCAGCAGCCGCGCAAACTGGGTGATATGCGGTTCGACGGCCTGCTTCAACGTTTTGCCGGTCAGTACAGGCCCGTCATGCGGCAGGCGGGAGAACAAAACAACGTCACCCTGGGGACCGAATTCACGCGCATATACCCTGGGAACAGGGAAACCCTGTTCGAGCAGCCAGCGGCAGACGGTCGCTTCGCGCTGCGCCTTGCCCCGATCATCGGGACGCCACCAACTGAGCGTGCTGACGTAGCGGCGGGCGATCAGGTCTTCGTGCTTGAGCACGCCATCGTCGGTCAGCCACCACAATTCAAAGGAGGTCATCTGGTGCTGGCGGCTCTTGATCGGGAGGACATCGACAATCGTCTGCCCGGCACGGTCAGGAAAGGTGCGGGCGCACAGTTCGACAAGGTCTTCGGTGGAAAGGGGGCGGGTTTCGGCCATGTTATCCTCCGCCGAACCGTTGTATCAGATCGGCCAGGGTGGGCTTGATCGCTTCCAGGGCGCGCGCCCGGTGGCTGATCTGGTTCTTGATTTCCGGCGCGGTTTCGGCCATTGTCTGGCCGCGCTCAGGCATGTAGAAAACTGGATCGTATCCAAAGCCAAACGATCCGCGCGGCTCGAAGGCAATCTGTCCGGGACAGTCACCGGATGCGGTGTAGACATCTCCACCGGGCGTAGAAACGGCAACCACACAGCGAAAGCGAGCCGTCCGCGCCTCAAGGGGAACGCCTTCCAACTTGCGCAGCAACTTTTGATAGCGATCCGCATCGCCCGCGCCCGGCCCGGCATATCGCGCCGACTGCACCCCCGGTGCCCCGTCCAGGGCGTCGACCTCAAGCCCGGAGTCATCGGCAAGGGTGAGCAGGCCGCTCTCCCGGGCATAGGTTGTCGCCTTCAACCGGGCGTTCTCCTCGAAGGTCTGCCCAGTTTCTTCGACATCGGTTTCTATCCCTATATCGGTCAACAACACCCATTCCAGTGATTCGGCACCAACCGATATGTCGGCAAGCAAATCTCGGTATTCGTTCAGTTTTCCGGGGTTGCGGGTGGCGATCAGTATTTTCACAGGTGGCAGGCTCCTGAATCGTTGGCGGCGAGATTCTACGATGGGCTGGCGGCGGCCTGTCTATTCAAACACCAGAATGTCCGAGAAGAATGGCAGCATATACTGTTCAACCCGAATCCGTACTTGATCTATGTGGCCACCATCAAAGGTATCCACCTCATGTGGTATACCGGCTTCGGTCAGCTTCTCCGAATAATACTCACAGCCTTCCGGGATCCATGTATACTCGTCAAGCGTTCCCCAGTCCATAGCGATGGCTTCCAGGCTCAGGAGATTATCATGGTACAGTTGTATTTCTTCATCGACACCTCCGTAACCAGCTTCCCAGAGTTTCCAGATTTCCTCATCGAGAACGAGCTGATCACCTTCTTGATGATAAGGGTAGTCGATGTAGGGCGCGTTCTTATCGATATCAGGCGAAAACGCCATTCCATAATTGACGGTAAACTCAAGATCTCCCCCCAACCGCATGCTGATAAATGCGTTGTGAGCCTCTTCTCTAAATAACGCAGCCAGATCACTCTCTAAGCCGAGAAATTGATCAATGGCGCTCTGGTTCTTGAACATCTGTGAATTTGACAATCCATCCGGGTCGAAAAATCCAGGACTCATGCTATAGACAGCACCAAATACATCGGGATGCAGCATTGCGAGATTCAATGCACCATACCCTCCCATAGAGTGCCCGGCAATGCCTCTGGACTCGACGTTGGGAATAGTTCTGTAATGAGAGTCCACATACCCTACCACATCATTTACGATAAAATCCTCCCAGTTTCCTGTAACGGGAGAGTTGGTATAGAAACTCCCTCCCAGCGGGTGCTGCCCATCCGAAACGACGACGATCATTTCTTTGATGCTTCCATCTCCGATAAACTGATCCATCGCATCTTGCAGCCAGAAGCCTTGAAATCCCCCGTTGGTAAAAGCATTGATATTGGCCCCATACCCGGTCAGGAAATACACGACAGGATAGTTCTTCCCGGATGCTTCGTAGGAAGGTGGCAGGTAGACAGCGATTTGTCTCTCTGGTGAGACGCCCAGTAGATTGTTTTCAAGTGAAGGGGCCGGAATCATCTCCTTGATCAACTGCCCGGTGGTATTAACCGGAACCGGCGTGTCGGTCTGTGTGGGTGTAACTGGCTCCGGGGTATGAGTTGGTACAGAGGTGCTGGTGGGTTCAGGCGCGAGCGTGGGTTGAGGTGTGCTGCACGCGACAAAAAGTAAACAAAAAAACATGAAGCTGACCACCCGTAGTGACAGTCGTTTGTGCATCATAATGGCCTTTTCCTCCATAAATCTGACTTTCATCATCACAGATCAATCCACTTGTACATCATAACAAGGCATTGTGTCAAAAGGCAGATCGGCCAGCGGCAGGCGATCAGTCAGGCGACGAAGAGTCCACCCGCCTTTTACGCTGCCTGTGCCAGTACAACCCGCCGGTCAGTGCCGCCGCCAGCGCCCCCGCGCCAAGAATCAGCGACAGCAGTGGGTTTTCGCGGAGACGTTCAAGGAAGAGCGGCGGCGAAGCCGGGTGAGCATCGACCGGTTCCGTTTCGGCGGTGGTAAAGCGCCACAGCGGGCCTTCGACCTGGTCGCCCTGGCGGTCGGTTGCGACGACCCGCCAGTAGTAGGTGCGCAGCGGGTCGAGATTATCCACCTGCACAGATGGCTCCCCGGCAACCTGCCCGAAAAAGGGTGGATCGTCGGTCGGGCCGAAGTAAATATCATAAATTAGCGGATCGCAGGGATCGGCGGGCGGCTGCCAGCGCAGACGGGGATTGATCGATACGTCTTCCCCGGCATTGGCAGGAGCGGCAGGACCGGCGGGGCGTCCGGATCGTAGCGAAGAGACAATAATTGGTTGGCATCGGCGAGGAGCAGGGACCCATCCGGGGACAGCAGCAGGTCTCCGGCATAGCCGCTGCGCCAGGTGCCCGTTTCGACCGGGTGATCCGGTTCGGTAATATCGAAAACGCGCAGGCCGCAAACCCCGTCAGCCACATAGAGAGTGGCCCCATCCACAACGGCTTGAACAGCATCACCGGGGGTATCGACGTATCCTGACACAGCCCTGTTTTGAGACGACAGATCAAGCAGGGCGACGCCATCAGCGCCAAGGGGAATCGCCGCCACACTCCCCCCGGCAGAGATCGAGAAGCCGAGGGCCTGATTACCCTCTGTCTCTAGCATATCCCGCAAATAAGGCGGGCTGGCCGCATTCTCCACGTCCAGCAGGTCGACGCCGCCCTCCCAACTGACAAGCAGCGACCGGTCATCCAGTGGGAGCAAATCGGCGACCGATTGGCCGGTGGGCGAGGAAAAGGTAAAGCCGGTCACCGGGTTTGATGGATCGGCCAGGTCGACGACTTGCAGCCCGCCATGCCGAAGCCCAAGATAGGCCCGCTGGCCGATCATCGCCACCCGATCAACCGCGCTGGCGGTATTCAGCAGGCCAACCTGGGAAAACTCTAAACCATTCCAGCGAACGACAGAGAGTCCAGTTTCAAGGCCCAGCAGCAACCCACTTCCCGGAAACGCCGTGAGCGTGTTACCGGGCGATGCCAGGGGGAGTTCGACGAGCAGGCGGGGAAGTTCGGGAGCCGAGATATCCCAGGCTGCGAGCGATTCGCCCAGTGTGAATAACGTCATGTCGTCCGGTTGATACAGGGTATTGACCGGCGCAGTCGAAAACTGCACCCCATCCATTGGCGAACCGACGGCAGCCGCCGCTCCGTCTTCACCCTGGGCGAGATAGAACACGTCATCGTGGATCAGCATGTCTTCTATATCGACAGGATACTGATCCTTGTACAGGGGATTCGCATAGCGGAGATCGTAAAGGCGAAGCGCTTCGCCGGGGGTATAGGCCCAGGCAAGGCTGTCGACGATCAGCCCTCTTTCGGCTGGAACCGGGAGCGTGTCGCGATCTCTTTCTACGAACTGCCCGGACTCGCCAATCGACAGCCGGATCAGTTGATCGTCCGAGAGGATGGTGACATCCGGTGAGTTCGCCACAGCGATCAAATCGGCGGAGCGCACACCGGTAAACGTATTCTTGACGGCCAGCCCCCCCGACGGTTCGCCGCGCTCGACAATCGCCAGACTGCCATCCTGAAGCGGCAGATAAAGCGCATCCCCGCCGAGCAGAACATCGTTGGCCGGGGAAGGCAGGGAGACATGGGTCACCGGTGAGAAGTAGCGCCGGTCGTAGATGGTCAACCCGGCGGCGTCGGAGACATAGACATACCGATCATCCAGCGCAACGCCGGTCGACGGGCCGCGCGTTTCGACCTGCCCGACAAGCGCCGCCTCCGGCCCGGCCAGGGAAAAGAGCGCCGCCCCCGACTCCCCGGCAGCTACCGCCACCGAGTCGCCGTCAAGAGCCAGGTCGCGCACGGGAAGATCGACGGGTGACTGGGCAAGCACGGCACCAATCATCGACTGCTCCCGCTCGAAGAGCGTCCAGCCTTCTTCGCCGCCGACAAGCAGGCGAGAATCGTCACCGGCCAGATGGTCGGCACCGGTGACAGCCCGGTAGTGAGCCAGGGGAGCCAGCGCACCCCCCTCGGTCAGCCCGAAGTGGTATAGACCTGCATAACCGCCGGACAGCCACAGGTCACCGGGCGACGACCAGACACGGTAGCCAGTCCCGACCGAACCGGTGCTGTCCAGTTCGATGGGATAATCGGGAGTGAGGAAGCTCAGGACGGCCAGGATCGGGCCATCGCCCGCGCCGGTAACAAACAACCGGTCTGTCTGGGCGAATATCCGCCCGACCTGGCCGAGTCCGGTATAGGTTCGCCTGTACAGGGGTTCGGCAGCAGCGTGGGCATCATAGATTCCGATCTGGCTGCCTGATACCACATAGAGGTATTTCTCTCCAACGCCAACGTGCTCCGCCGGGCTATCGAGATTTGCCAGGCGGCCCATCTGGGAGGGCGAGGTCAGATCGACGACGACAGCGCCATCACCGTGAGAGAGATAGGCCCGTTTGCCGGAAATGACCACCGAGTCCAGCACTTCACCGGATGCGGCGGGGATATTCCCCCTCAGGACCGGGGATGCCGGGTAGGAGACATCGAGCGAAAGCAGCCCGGCTTCACCTGCCGCGATATACAGCCCATAGTTGTAGATCGCCAGGTCGTAGGCCGTACCGGGCAGCGGCACCATGCTGATCAACATTTTGATGCTCGTCTCTGAAGGATCGACAATTGCCAGCCCGGCTTCATCGGCGGCGACAAACAGAACGCCCCGATCATAGATTACGGCATGGGCCGGGGCATCCAGCGTCGTCCGGCGGGCGAGTCGCGGCGCAGAGAGATTCTCGACGTCGATGACGGCTATACCGTCGTACCCCAGAGCGACATAGGCACGCCCGGCGTAGATCGTAATATCTTCAGGGATGCCAGGCAGGGCCAGGACCGAGAGTTCCAGTGGTTGGAAACGATTGCTGACGTCGATAATCCGCAGTCCTTCCTGCCCAACAAGATAAACCAGATCGCCCTCTAACCAGAGATCATAGGCCGGGCGATCTACCTCGCCGTAAATCTGGATGGGCCGATCAGGAGCCGCCAGCCACATGATCTTGAGACCATCACGCGCGTCAGCGATATAGGCATAACTTCCGCCGACGACCACACGCCGCCCCTCGCGGAGTGGGCTGTAAATGCCGACCGGGTTTTCACCCGCATGGACCGGGTCGACGACCAGCACCCGGTCATCGCTGCCAACCGCCAGCAGCATCCCGGAACTGGCAACGGCGTCGGCTGGTGCATATTGGGGAAGCGTGGCGATCAACCGGGGTTGACCGGGATCGCTGATGTCGACAAAGTGAAGGCCAGCCTCACCGGCAGCAATAGTCAGACTCAGCCCATCGGCAGAAAATGCAACGTCAAGCGCCCGGCCTTCAAGGGCCAACTCTGCGTATGAATCGATATGCCCGTTTTCGTCCAGCCGGAGCAGGCGCAGCCCGGCTTCACGGGCGGCAACGGCAACGAGCCGATCATGAGAAGCGAGCACCTGTCCGCCGCCGGGTATATAATCGATCACCTGCGGCAGCCCATTCCCGGCTTTCGAAAGAGTGAGGACCCCCTGTCCGGTCAGCGCCGCAAAATGCTCGCCGACAGGAACCAGGTCGAGCAGACTGCCGTAACCCAGTTCGTTTTGTGACAGGACCTCCAGCACCGGGCCGGAGAGATCGAGGCGGGCCAGTGTAGGGCCTTCGGTGACCAGTACCGTGCCATCAGAGAGCGGCAGCCCGGCAGTGATCAATCCACCGGAACGCTGGAGAAGCTCGACGCGCTGGGCATCGGGGTTTGTCTGTTGGAAAGGAGAAGCAGCAGCGCTGCCGGTTCTTCCAACCGGGGAGAACATCACGGCCAGAACAAGCACCGCCGCAGTTCCCTGAAACAGCCGGCGTATCGATATTTTTGGGGCTTTGAGGCAGTATGTTGAAGGTATCACAAAGAGCATCTTATCCGAATTCTGAGATTTCACAAAAAATGGCATATAATGATAGGGTGTCAGGCAGGCGACACTACAACACGAGGAGGAGCTTGGGGTGACCGATAGTCTGGATATCATTGCTGACGAGATCGCAGTATGCACCAAATGCCCGCTTCACCAGAGCCGAACAAACGCGGTGCCTGGGGAAGGTCCCGACAACGCCAAGATTATGTTCATCGGCGAGGGGCCGGGATTTCACGAAGACCAATCGGGGAGGCCGTTTGTCGGCGCTTCGGGTAATTTTTTGACGGAATTGATCGAATCAATTGGGCTGAAACGGGAAGATGTCTTTATCGCCAACGTGGTCAAATGCCGTCCACCCGGCAATCGTGACCCGGAACCGGACGAAATTCAAGCCTGTCAAGCCTACCTGGATAGACAGATCAAATTGATCAGCCCCAAAGTCGTCGTTACCCTGGGACGTTTCAGCATGGCCCGCTGGTTCCCGTCGGCCCGCATCTCGCGGATTCACGGGCAGGCGCGCCAGTTCGGTTCGCTGCTGGTCGTCCCGATGTACCATCCCGCCGCCGCGCTGCACCAACCCAGTCTGCGCGAGGCGGTGATCGAAGATTTCAAGAAGCTGCCCGAGCTTCTCAAGAGACCAATCGTGGCAGAAGAAAGCACTCAAGATGAGCCGGATGAGATACCCGACAGCTTCGAACAACTGAACCTGTTCTGAGGCGGGAGCCGATAGGAGCACAGTATGGCTACGAAGAATGCCCCTGGAGATGTACACGAACCCATCGAAGACCTGGAAGTATCCTTTGGTCTCAAGGTTCTGGTGATCGTCATGTTTCTGGCTTTATTTGCGGCGATTGTCGCCATCGTGACGATGATCGGTTGAACGGATAGACGAACCCATCACCCGGCGAACCTCCCATCCCAAACGACCCGATACCGGCCCCGACCGGCAGGGCAATCCATAGGGATGGGATTTTGATTCTCCGGTGATTGTCAACTACGAGTAGAGAGATGTGTTAAAGTCGTGTCAAAGGAGCGGACGACCGGCAGCCAGACGACAAAACTGGTCCCTTCCCCCGATGCGCTTTCGGCGCGAATATGTCCCCCATGCGCCTCGACAATCTGCTTGCAGATGGCAAGCCCCAGCCCTGCGCCTTTCCGCGCTTCCCGCGAACGCGATTTGTCTACCTGGTAGAAACGCTCGAAAATCCGGGTGACATCCTCCTGGGGGATGCCCGGCCCGGTATCCGAAACGGCAATTTGTACCCCATTCCCATCGGCAGCCGCCCGGACGGCGATCTGCCCACCGGGAGGCGTATGGGCAATGGCGTTGTCCACCAGGTTGGTGAAGACCTGGGCCAGCCGGTCGCCGTCCCCGACCAGGTCGGGCAGCATATCGACTTCCCGCACCAGCACGATCTGTTTATCCGCAGCCTGAATGGAAAGATTCGCCAGGACGGAATCGAGCAGTTCGGACAGGCTCACCCGGTCACGGCGCAGCGGCGTATGGCCCGACTCGATGCGGGCGAGGTCGAGCAGATCGTCGACCAGACGCCGCATCCGCGCGGCCTCGTCGTGAATGACCTGGGCCGCCTGCGAGGGTTCGGCTGCGGCACCGTCGAGAATGGCCTGAGAATACCCCTGGATGGAGGTCAGCGGCGTTTTGAGATCGTGCGAGACGTTCGCCAGGAAATCGTGCTGGGCTTGCCGGGAACGCTGAACCTGTTCGGCCATATGGTTGAAAGCTGCCGCCAGTTCGCGGGCTTCGCGCGGACCGCTCTCCGGGGCACGCTGATCGTAGTCACCGGCGGCGATGGCATGGGCGGCATCCGAAACCCACTGCAAGGGGCGGGTCACCCAGCGGCTGATGCCAATCACCAGGATCACCGACAGCACCAGCCCGATGATCCCGGCCTGGATCAGTGGACGCAGCAGGTTGCTGCCCATCAGGTTGAAGACATTTTCCGATGGCCTGGGCGTGGCGAAAATGATGATATCCGACCGGGGATCGCTTTGATCGAGGCGATGGGAAATATACAGCCAGCGCTGTCCACCGAGGGCAAGGTAGGTGCCATAGCGCCGATCCCGCCGCAGGGGAGTCAGTTCTATAGTATCGCCGGTATCGAATGTTCCACTGCTATCGAAGGCAACGGTGCGTTCGTCGGTAAGGCGGAGCGTCTGGATTTCGCCGGAACTGGCGATATAGGCCAACCGCCGGTCGATCTGTTCCGGTTCTGCGGCCAGCAGGGGAGCGCTGGTGCGGGCAACGACGGCCAATTTCTCATAGGCGACCCGCGCGGGCAGCGGATTGTTCAGCAGGATAATCAACAATGCCAGCCCGACGCTGCACAACGTCAGCGCAATGACGGCAATGTATGATATCAGCAGGCGGGCGCGCAGACCGGAAAACAATACACTATCCTAATACAGCGGTCGATTAACAGCTACTCGACTTCCTCGACG
>Ga0307420_1001104_pt1 | contig 11981 bp, 7 predicted proteins | sample SalMarWE160240MG_2_FD_202167 | JGI IMG/M metagenome (GOLD analysis project Ga0307420, IMG submission 202167) | Salt marsh sediment microbial communities from the Plum Island Ecosystem LTER, Massachusetts, United States - WE1602-40 | ecosystem: Environmental > Aquatic > Marine > Intertidal zone >... | reverse complement strand
AATCGACCAGGTTGACATTTGTGTGCCTAATAATATGCACGCCGAAATCGCAATTGCCGCGGCAAAGGCAGGTAAGAATATAATCTGCGAAAAGCCCCTGGCGCTCAATGGACCCCAGGCCGAGACGATGGTTGAAGCAATTGAGAAGGCAGGAGTAGCCAACCTTGTTTCGTTCAACTACCGCCGGGTGCCCGCCGTGACGCTGGCCAAGATGCTGATCGACGAAGGGCGTCTCGGAAAGATATTCCACTACCGCGCCAACTTCCTGCAGGACTGGACGATCTCAGCGGACGTTCCGCAGGGCGGCATGGCTACCTGGCGGCTGGATGTCAAGGCGGCCGGCTCCGGCGTGACCGGCGATCTTCTGGCGCACTGTATCGACACAGCCATGTGGCATAACGGCCAGATTGATTCGGTCTGCGCAATGACCGAGACGTTCGTCAAGAAACGCAAGCATGTGGAGACGGGCAAGGTCGAAGATGTTGGGATTGACGATGCCTGCACATTCATTTGCCGGTTCGGCAACGAATCGCTGGGCAACTTCGAGTCCACGAGATACGCCCGAGGCCACAAGGCACTTTACACGTTCGAGATCAATGGCGAGAATGCATCCATCGCCTGGGACCTGCACGACCTGCACCGGCTTAGCTATTTCGATCACAGCGACGAATCGATAGTCCGGGGCTGGCGGTCGGTCCACATTACCGACGGCGACATGCCCTACATGGACAAGTGGTGGGTTCCGGGACTCCAGATCGGTTACGAGCACACGTTTATCCACCAGATTGCCGATTTCCTGGAGAATCTGGCTGAGGGCAAGCCGGCATCGCCGAGCTTCCGCGAGGCTCTCGCGACGCAATATGTCTGCGACGCGGTCCTGGCATCGGCGAAGGACAAAGAGTGGAAGACGGTTAAGAAAACTTAAAAAGACTTTGGTTCAGATGTAATATCGTATAGATGTGGCCGCCCGATCGTGTCGAGGGCGTCCCGCCCTCGAATCGCGGGCTGGAAGCCCGCGACACGTGTTCGAGCCGTGATTAATTTTTAACACAGGAGGTATATGTTTATGTCAGCTAATTCTATTGCCAATAAGGCGCTTGAGCAGGGCAAAGGTGTCGTGCGTTTGGCTCCCAACTGGGTGCCGCGTTCGTTTTGTGTGCCGGGTCGGCGGATAAAGCTGCACCCGGATGACTATTATGCGCTGGGTGGAGAGCGGGGCGGAATCGACGAGCGTTGGTTTTCATCGACCACACCCGCGGATAACGGGCCGTTGACGTCTAAGGACGAGGGCTTGAGCTTTATCATCTTCGAGAACGGCGGCAAAGTCGAGAAGGTGCGTTTGCTGGATGCCGTTGCCGAGCTCAAGGGCGAGATCATCGGCGAGAGGTTGTGGGCCGAGCACAAACGCTGGCCGATGTACTCGAAGTTCTTCGATAACAAGGGCGCTCTGCCGCACCACATCCATCATCGCGACAAGGAGGCAGCGCTAACCGGCCAGTTGGGCAAGCCCGAAGCCTACTATTTCCCGCCCCAGGCAAACAACCACGGCGGCGACTTTCCTTATACTTTCTTCGGGCTCAATCCCGGCGTGACGAAGGACCAGGTCCGAAAGGCCCTTAAGGATGCGGCAGAGGGAAGAGACAACACGATCACGAGTCTGTCGGCGGCTTATCGTCTCGATGTCGGAACCGGTTGGGATGTCCCGCCGGGTGTCCTGCACGCTCCGGGTAGCCTTTGTACATACGAGCCGCAGAAGGCCTCGGACGTCTTTGCGATGTATGAGAACATCACTCACGACCAGGTCGTGCCGAAGGAACTGCTCTGGAAGGATACGCCGAAGGACAAGGAAGGCGACGTCGATTGGTTGCTCAGTGTCATCGACTGGGACCTCAACGTCGACCCGAATTTTGCTCAGAATCGCTATATGGCCCCGAGGCCGGTAAAGCCGGTTAAAGAGATGCAGGCCGAAGGCTATATCGAAAACTGGATTTGTTACAAGTCAAACGCCTTCAGCGCCAAAGAGCTTACGGTTCTGCCGGGCCAAACGGTAATCATCAAAGACGGCGGCTGCTACGGATTTATCACGATGCAGGGACACGGCACGCTGGGCGTCTGGGACATTGAAACACCCGCGCTGATAAGATACGGCCAGTTAACCCATGACGAATATTTCGTGAGCGAGAAAGCCGCCGAAGAGGGCGTAAAAATCACGAATCCATCAAAGACCGACCCGATTGTTCTGCTAAAGCACTTCGGCCCCGGCAATCCTGATTTAACCATTGAATAAGACTCGTAGGGTGGGGCTCTGACCCACCAGGCTGGATCGGTGGGCCAAGGCCCACCCTACGAATTTCTATACGTCACAGAGCGTGATTGCCTCGGTCAGCCCTTTGAGCGGATCCTGCGTGAAATCATTTTCATCCGTCGCAAGCATATAACCGGTGCGAAAGACGTTGCCCGCAAATTCAGACATTTTGTAGTGTTCAGAGGCACCTGATATACAGCGGACGCAGTTGACTTGCTACAAATACTTGTTATTTTGCGTTACAAATAATATAGTAGATAGTTCGTAAGATGAGTGTTGTGATTCAGCCTATTGGAGTAATAAGATGCCCAAGATCAAAAACGTGGCCATTTTAGCGAATCTGAATCGTCCCTATGATCGAGGAATCATCCGTGGCATTTCAAGGTACGTTCACCTCCGTACACCATGGTGCCTTTACGTAGAGGAAGAACCGGTCAACAAGATTCCCTCTTTTCTTACCTGGTCTGGAGATGGGCTGGTGCTTAGTCTGGATGATGCGCAAATTGTGCACACAATTCCTCAATTTAGCGGGAAGATTGTAGGCATCGGTTGCCTGTCGTTTGACATGCTGCGGAATCTGAGTATCTCCACCGTGAAGACGGATGACAAAATGATAGCTGAATGGGCAGCAGATTATCTTGTCGAAAGGGGCTTACAGCATTTCGCTTATTGCGGGATGCGTCCTCGTGGCTTGGATCAATGGGATAAGGTTCGGCGCGACTCGTTCCACTCGCGGATCATAAAACACGGTTACGAATGCGCCATTTTTACAGGCCGACATTATGCGTCCCGGAAATGGAGTCTCATGATTGCAGAGTTGAAGAACTGGCTTTTAGGACTCCACAAGCCTGTGGGCCTGATGGCCTGCAATGACTCCCAAGGCCGGCATGTACTTGAGGCCTGTCGTCAGTCAGATCTTCGTGTACCAGAGGACGTGGCCGTCATTGGTGTTGACAACGACGAACTCGTGTGCGAGCTGGCAATACCGCCTCTTTCGAGCATTGCCCAAAGTACCGAACAGATCGGCTTTCGGGCTGCCGAATTACTGGATACACTCATGAGCGGACGCCGGCGCCACCCAGGACATATTACCGTCCCCCCGACTTGCCTTGTGGCCCGACAGTCGAGCGATACCGTCGCCGTCGACGATGAAGTGGTTTCGCTGGCTTTGGAATTTATTCGCGAGCATGCTTCGGAACTGGTTGGTGTTCCCGATGTAGCCCGTCATGTTGGTGTGTCGCGATCGACTCTGGAGAAACACTTCAAGCGATCTTTTGGTTGTACTGTCCACGATGAGTTCCAGAGGAGACGATTACGTATAGCACGACGGCTATTAACATGCAGCGACCTTTCGCTGCAAGTTATTGCTGAGCGGTCCGGTTTTCGCAGCGCTCATTACATGAGCTCCGTCTTTCGGCGTGAGTTTGGATGCCCCCCTGGCAAGTTGCGTCAGAACGGGAACTGCGTTAAAATTTCCTAACGTACGATAGTACGCAAAATCACCCTATCATTACGGAAAATCGTATTGCAGCGATAGCGTGCGCAAACTATACTTTCTTATAGATAGTATTGTTTGATGTCGAGAAAAATATTGGTGTAATGGTGGAATTCGCTCTGGCATCTTAGTGAGTTTGCTTCCAGAAGAAACGCTATAAAAATGAATGATGTATGGCACAGTTTAGTTTTTCCTGGGTGATTTTTATTGACAGCAAATGTTGTTGCGAAACCTGCTTTTGCCGATGAAAGGAACGAAAGTGATTATGAGACAGAACAAAGGTTTTACATTAATAGAGCTTTTAGTGGTAATTGCCATTATTGCATTATTGATGGCAATATTGATGCCGGCACTACAGCGGGTAAAGAAACAGGCAAGGTCTACCGTTTGTCAGTCGAACTTGCACCAATGGGCCGTTATCTGGTCAATGTATTGTGATGAAAACAATGGCCAATTTCCCAGACGTGGGTACTTGTCCACCAGTGGTAGTGATTCCGGTCGTTGGATAAATGTGCTCTTCGATTACTACTGTCGCGAGGACAAGATGCGCGTTTGTCCGACGGCGAAGAAGATCGCCTTTCCGGGCTACCCTCCAGGGGCAAGCAGCACCCTGGAGGTCGGGGGTGGGACTTTCACATCCTGGGGCAAGTTGGCTGAGACTGCCGGTCGGCCCGCAGGAACCTGGGGCAGCTATGGAGTAAATACGTTTGCCTATGTGCCTCCGAACCAGCCAACTTTTAATCAAGTAAGCACTAAGCTTTACTGGAAGACACCTCTTATGAAGGGAGTCAGTAAAATTCCCTTGTTTCTGGACTGCTGGCTCTGGTGTGGTGCGCCTCAATATTCTGACCTACCGCCAAGATATGATGGTGAGAAGTGGCTAACAGGTAATGAAATGAACCGTTTTTGTATCAATCGACACAATGGGTACGTAAACGGCGCTAGTTTCGATTGGTCTGTCAGAAAGATAGGGCTTAAGGAACTGTGGGTTCTTAAGTGGCATCGCGACTGGAATGCAAACAATGATCCCCGACCGGACTGGCCAGATTGGATGAGTAAATTTAAAGATTATTAATAAATCAATTGGGTACTGGGTATTTTGGCGTCCGATATGTTGCCCGACTCCATACTGTTAAAATAATCCTGAAAGGTTACAGAAATGGAGGTGTCAAGTTGGACGAGCGAAAGGCTTTTACTTTAATAGAGCTTTTAGTTGTGATCGACATTATTGCAATATTGATGACAGTGTTGATATCGGCACTGTAATCCGCCAGATAGCACGATGAGCGCGACGTCTGTAATAACAACATCGGGCAGTTGATGCTTCCGACGCTGAGCGAATAAAGGCTATGGTATCTGGAGTGCTATTTCCGTAAGTGAAGGATGTAAAACTTTACAAGTGCCCAACCGGTGTGCGGGGAGAGATGGTAACGGACTACATTGTTGCTTCTATGTGTTTGGAGAGTGTTGTAGGGTTTGGGAAAAATGTGTAAGAGAAAAAGTGCTTAAAATCACAAGAACATTGAAAGAATTACAAAAAATACTCAAAAATCTGACGTCAGTATGTTTTTGTAGAAGTCCCGCCCCTACTCGTTGTAGGAGCGAATCTGGCACAGAATTTGGTGAAAATTCTTCATTGCTTGTTTTGTTCACGGTTGTTTGAGACAGTCATCATCACTCGTAGTGATAGAATGTCAGGATGGTTGTCGAAGACTATGGTGCTCAGGTGTGTAGTGGATAGCAAAGAGAAAAAACTAAACGCTATACACTAAAATAAATATTGAATTTTTTTAGAGGAGAAATGAGATGTGCAAAAAAATGATTTATTCAATTTCTTTTGTTGTAGTGCTGGTGCTGGCTGGTAATGTTCAAGCTGCTGCTACCGTGTTCTGGAACGATGCTGATCCCATAGGCCACCTCTGGAGCACGCCAGGAAACTGGTCGGTCAATGATGTACCTACAATGGAACACGGCTGGGTCAAGATCGGCTCACTCCCCGGCCCGATTATCGTAAATGAAGGGGCCGTGGCCAATTCCGGTATACAGGTTGGATATAGCGGTGTTGTCGGTGCCCTGACAGTGGACGGTGGAACCCTTACGACGATCGGCGGGATCTATGTTCCCAACCAGGGTGAAGGGGTGCTTAATATGAATAGTGGCGATATAACTGCTAAGGGTGGCCTAAACATTGGGCAAGGTGGTTCGGGCACCCTCAATATGAACGGCGGCACTTTTACAATCCCGAGTGACTTCCGAATTGGAAGAGATACCGAAGGTGTAGGTCACGTGAATCTGAATGGCGGAATTCTTACCGCCGAGAAATTTGTTATGGGATATGGAGGTTCTGTCGGCACGATGAGTGTCGGAGCCGGGACGCTGATAATAGACGACGATGTGGTCTCGAAAATCCAGGGATACATCGATGATCCTAATGGCTGGATTACCGCTTATGACGGTAATGGCACACTGCAGTTGGATTATAACGTCACGAATGAAGGCAAAACCACGTTGAAGGCTACCCACAGTCTTAATCCTAATCCGGTCGATGGGGGCACCATAGCACCCGGCGAGATTGAGCTTAGCTGGAATTTGCCTGACCCGTGTGTGCCTGGTGAGCCGGTGCAGGTTGACGTTTACTTGACCGACGACTATCAGGCTTTGTATGCTTTTGCCGATCCGGCGTCCATACAGGTTGTCAGCAGGGAGAACGTGACTTCGGTTGTTGTGCAGACTCAATCAAAGACGAGTTACTATTGGGCCATCGATACTTATGTCGGCGATCCTAATGATCCGATTTTGGGACCAATTTTTAGTTTCTTCACAGATAATCTGCCTCCCCAAGTGGACGCCGGTGCCGATGTTGTGGCTTGGCTGGAAGGCGGTCCAATGACCGGAGAGCTGGACGCGACGGTCATCGATGAAGAAGCTTATACCGTGCAATGGATAGTTGTCAGTGAACCCAATGAAAATAGTATAGTTATCGAGACGGCGACTGCCGAGGATACAAGTATTACCCTGTCAGCCTTGGGTGAGTATGTCTTGCAGTTGGAAGCCTTTGATGGAGAATACACCGGTTCGGACACGATTACGATCAACGTATATAACGACAATTGTGAAGCAACGCAGTCACTGCCAAACTATGAACCCTTGGTAGGGGATCTCAATGGGGATTGTAAGGTCGACGATGTTGATTTGGCATTGCTTCAGGAAAACTGGCTGAAGGATAATTTGCTGTCTGGAAATTGGTTTAAGGTCGAGTAACTGAGGTCAATATCGACTTGAGTGAGCTTTATCAGGGCGTTTGATATGCCTTTCAAACGCCCTGTGCTCATTTTCCTTCATGTGGGAAATACCGGATAAAATTGTTTGTAGGTATGTATAACGCAACATAATTGACAGAAAGGATCGTGATCATGTCAAATAAGAATGTAAATCGCAGAGGTTTCCTCAAGAGATCCATCGCTGCATCTACGGGAGCAACTTTAGGACTCAAAAGTTTCGAAGAACAAAAGCTGCTGGCCAAAATGGCCAAGAATGACAACGATAACAGCTCTAAAACTACGGCAAATAAATCTGCTTCAGGGGGCAATAAACTGCCATTCGGCAAGATAAAGAATCTTAAAATCAGCAGAATATTATGCGGCGGCAACCTCATCGGCGGCTGGGCGCACAGCAGGGATTTGATGTACGTATCCTCGCTGATTAAGGCCTATCATAACGATGAGAAGGTATTCGAGACACTGAAGATTGCAGAAGAAAACGGCATCAATACGATTATGACCAATCCCGCCTCCGACAGGGTTATGAATCGTTACTGGAATGAATGCGGCGGCAAGATTCAGCGGATTTCGGATTGCGCCACAGGCGCGAGCATCCAGGAAGGCGTCAAACGCTCCGTCGATAACGGCGCTCAAGCGCTTTACATCCATGGCGGACTGGCCGACAAGACAGTCCAAAAAGGCCAGGTCCATCTGCTGGGGAAGGCGCTAGAATACATCCAGCAATTCAACATGCCAGGCGGCATCGGAGCCCACGAGTTGGGAACGGTCAAAAGCTGTGTCGATGCTGGTCTAAAACCTGATTTCTGGGTCAAAACATTACATCCGGATAACTACTGGTCGGCCACGCCGAAGGAAAATCGTAAAGAATACGATATCCTCGGGCCTAGAAGTAGTGATCGCGACAAATTTCACGACAACATGTGGTGCCGCAATCCCCAGAAGACAATCGAGTATATGAATGACCTGAAAGAACCGTGGATTGCCTTCAAAATCCTGGCGGCCGGCGCGCTTCATCCGAGACAGAGTTTCAAGTACGTCTTCGAAAACGGCGCCGATTTTGCCTGTGTAGGAATGTTCGATTTCCAGATTATCGAAAACGTGCTCATCGCTCAGCAGGTTTTCTCAAACGAGATAAACCGCCGGCGTCCCTGGAGAGCGTAGCTTGTTATTCCCACGATGGCATGTCCCGTTTGACAAGCTCAGCGACTGTCTTGAAAATCAAGCATTTATTAAATTAGGATTCCATTGCTGATTGTTTTAGCCATAGCATTCAGGATACAAATGAGCTTCCTCATCACCGCAACCAATGCAACCATCTTGCATTTTCCCCGGCTGTCACGCTAAGCGTCATCGAATCAACGTTAGAGCAATCCGCTGGAACAAAGAGACCGGCGAGCTGCTTAAAGAGTAGTCGAAGACTGCTGGTTCGTCTCACACAGGCGAACCGGTATCGTCCTTATATTTCTCACGCAGCGCTTGAAGTTCTACTTTCAGCTCTTTGATGATCTTGGCGTATGCCGGGTCGCCGAAGACGTTCTTCATTTCTTTCGGGTCTTTCTTCAGGTCGTACAGCTCCCACTCGTCGATGTCGTTATAGAAGTGGATTAGTTTGTAACGTTTGGTTCGTATGCCGTAGTGCCGTTTGACGCTGTGTACGGCAGGATACTCGTAGTAGTGGTAGTACATCGATGTCCGCCAATTCCCGGGCGTCTTGCCCTGAAGTATCTTGCGAAGAGACTCGCCCTGTATATCGTCCGGGACCGGTACTCCGGCAAAGTCCAGGAATGTTGCACCGAAGTCCAGGTTCATAACGATTTCATCGCTCACAGAGCCGGGCTTGACCTCCTTAGGATAGCGCACCAGCAGCGGCATGCGCAGCGACTCTTCGTACATGAACCGCTTGTCGAACCAGCCGTGGTCGCCAAGGTAGAAGCCCTGGTCGGATGTATAGAACACGACCGTATCCTTCGCAAGGCCGGATTCATTAAGATAATCCAGGACCCGGCCGACATTTTCGTCAACCGAAGCGATGCATCGCAGATAGTCTTTGATATACCTCTGATATTTCCAGCGGACCAAGTCTTTGCCCTGTAGATTCGCCCTCTTGAACGCTTTGTTCTTTGGGCCGTATGCCGCATCCCATAGTTTCTTCTGTTCGGGCGTCAGGTTCCTGGGGGCTGCGAGTTTCAGGTCTCTGTCGTTCATTGTTTTTTCGATGCTCATGTCCTGCTCTTTGGCGGCTCTTCCTCGATTGGAATAATCGTCGAACAGGTTGTCCGGCTCCGGCATTGTCACATCGTCATACTTGTTCAGATATTTGGGTCCCGGCTCCCACGAGCGGTGTGGTGCCTTATGGTGGAACATCAGACAGAACGGTTTCTCGCCGGTACGCTCCTTGAGCCATTTCAGGGCGTGGTCGGTAAGAATATCAGTTGTGTAGCCGGTATATTGTTTCCGCTGGCCCATTTCTTTCATTGCCGGGTTATAATATGTTCCCTGTCCCGGCAGGACGTTCCAGTAGTCGAAGCCGGTCGGGTCGGTCTTGAGGTGCCACTTGCCGATCATAGCGGTTTGGTAACCGGCTTTTTGAAGCAGTTTGGGGAAAGTCTGCTGGCTGCCGTCAAACTTTTTGCGATTGTCGATAACGCCGTTGATGTGGCTGTATTTGCCGGTCAGAATGACGGCCCTGCAGGGGGCGCAGATGGAATTTGTGCAGAAGCTGTTGTTAAAAAGCATGCCTTTATTAGCGATCCGGTCGAGATTGGGTGTCTTGTTGATTTTGCTGCCGTAGCAGCTCATGGCGTGCGAGGCATGGTCGTCTGTCATTATGAATATGATATTGGGCCGTTTTTTCCCTGCTGTTTGCCCACTGCTGCAGCATGGTAGAACCGAAAGTGTCGCTGCTGAACCGGTCATATAACCCAACCGCTTCAGGAATTCCCTTCTTGTTTGCTTCTTCATGCTGGCTCCTTTCTCATACTTCTATAATTGCATTTGTATGGATTTTATTCTGTAAAATACAACAGCCTGCTACTCATCCTCATAATCAAAATGCAGCCGGACGTTACTGTATGATAGCTACGCTTCGGCCTAAAACTCCAGATTATAATATAAATTGTGAGTTTCTTTGTCCAAGTAATTAGCGCGTATGAAGAAGAAGTTGGTTTCTATCGGAACTACAGAAAAGAGCCTATGCCAAATGAATCGGCATAGGCTCCATATTAATTCATATCCTTACACCATTTGGTGAAGGAGTGGCGATTACTCACCGGCAACCTCACTCGCCTGATACAGGCGGATGTCGTCGAAATACATCTTACCCGAACCGCCGGGGATCGTCATGTTGCCCCGGGTGCCAAGACCAATCGCGATCCTGTCAACGTTGCTCAGGTCGATACCCTGATCAGCTAAGGCTTGCAGAGGAATAACCCACTCTGTCCAGGTGTTGATATTCGCCGCGACCGGGTCATCGTGGACCATCACGGCAGGCGTGCCGGCAGTGTTGGATACGACTACATACAGCGGCTCAGCGTCGTTGCTGGTTATGCCGATATCCTGGTTCGCCCACTGCCCGCTGACTGTCCCGGTGGTCGTGACATTGGAGAATACGGCCTGGCATGTCAAAGCAGTATCATGGCTGGTCAGCGCCAAGCCTATATAGACATTCGAGGTCATCGGAATGGGCGTTGCCTGGCCTTCCTGTATCAACTCCCAGCTTGATCCGTCCGCTGAGTGGTAAGCCGAGAAGTTCCCTGCTACGTCACGCTCTAATTTCACCCAATAAGGTGCTGTGAAATCGGCCTGGTTCGTATTGAAACTGCCTTCGCCCGGCTGGATACGTCCCTGGAAGGCAACTCCATAGGCAGGTGTAACAGCCGCAAGAGCATGCTTCGAGCCGCCTTCAAGCGTTTCACGAATCATCACACCGGCCTTGGCCCAGTCGTTTGTATTCTGTATGCTCTCGACCTTCGCTACAATCGAGCCTGGACCGGTTAGCATCTTGTAAGCAAAGTGGAACTCATCGTGAAACTCGCCTGCCCCGGGCCCGATATCCCAGATATCTGTGCCGGAGCCGGTCATTGTGTAAGTACCGACCGGGCCCTCGGCGAAGCTGCCGACGGACGCCGAATAGCCGCGGAACCACAGCGATAGTTCCGTAACGCCTTCTTCAGTCCAGTCACGCTGGTCTGTCAACGTGTACTCCACTTCCGAATAGTTCGAGTAACCCTGCTTGTTATTGTCGTATGCAACCGGCATGGATTTGCCGCCGCCGTGGACAATGGTTTCCTCTGTATAAGAAGGGGTGGTTTCATCGCCCACCGCAGCGCCGGTTCCGTTGCCGGCGAAGTAATCCGCAGTCCCCGGTGTGCCATAGCCGAGTCCATCGTGCCATGCGTACCATATCTGATTCTCGGCGGCATCGTAGTCCTCGAAGTCGTCGATGGCAAAGAAATCACCGGTCGTAAAGCTCCAGACGTTGCCGGCCCAGGGACTATCGGGACTATCGTTGACCTCATCGATGCGCCAGTAGTAAGTTGTATTTAATGTAAGCTTGCCGGGGTCATAGTTCTCTTCGCCGAGTGCCTTTGGCCCTTTGTACTCGGGCGAGGCTGTCGTGGCATCGGCCACGGCGTCCGCATCCGTACCGAAGTACACATCGTGCGAAGCGGCAACCGCTCCGGCATCCCAGCTAAGAATTACCGATGGCTTTACGTCAACAGCACCGGCAGCCGGATTCGGGCCGCTAACGGCGCCCAGAGTAGTGAAGCTCCAGACTTCGCCTTTATAAGTAGCAATGCCGTCGAACTCGTCGACACGCCAGTAGTAAGTTGTAGCCAGATTAAGCGGCCCGGGATTGTAAGTCCTGGTACCGCTGGAAATACTCGCGGCAGCGTTGTTC
>Ga0307420_1001103_pt1 | contig 11989 bp, 3 predicted proteins | sample SalMarWE160240MG_2_FD_202167 | JGI IMG/M metagenome (GOLD analysis project Ga0307420, IMG submission 202167) | Salt marsh sediment microbial communities from the Plum Island Ecosystem LTER, Massachusetts, United States - WE1602-40 | ecosystem: Environmental > Aquatic > Marine > Intertidal zone >... | reverse complement strand
GGTTCATTGCAGAAACCTGTAGAGGGGGTCTGTCCGCAAGGACTAAGCGGCGAAACCTTAACGCTTGCGCTTCTTGAGGTAGAGTACAAGGCCTACGCCCACAAGTGCGGCGGAAGCTCCGGAAGCAGTTGCCACAAGCGCGGTCGGAAAAGACTCCGGCACATCCACCGTGAAGCTGACCGCTTCCGAAGTGCCCGCGTTGCCAAACGCGTCCTTCGCGTACACCGTCACGTTGTGCAAGCCGTTATCCAACCCCTCCAAAGTGACGTTGCCCGCCACCGTCACGGCTTCCCCTCCATCAACGCTGTAACCTGTCCAGTTAACGGGCCGGTTCACTGTGAAAACCAGCGAAACACTGGACTCGTTATACATCTTGCTTACCGGAGAAACCACATCGATTACGGGCGGGACGGTGCCGTAGCCAAAAGGCGTATACTGCAAGTTCGTTGCATATTGCGTAATAATATCACCAAAAGACAATAATTGACACTTGAAACCCCCAATCACGTACAAAATGTCGTCCACCACGGCCACACTAAAACCTTGACGGTCTGTGGGCAAGGGCAAATCAGCACCAAACGTCCAGCTATCATTCTCAGGATCATAAACTCGATTTGAGTAAGGCGCTTCTTCCCAAGGCGCCCACTTCTCGACCAAAATATAGATTCGCTTAGGCGCATCTACGCCACTAGTTGCTCCTCCAGTTGCATACCTGATACCTGAAGGTGGAGTTGAGCCTTTACTCCACATGTCAGTTTCAGGATCGTAAATCTGGTTCACGTTAGAGTATGGATTAGTAAGCCCACCTATCACGTATATTTTGTTGTTAATGACTGCTGAGGGATAGTCACGTGTCGCAACCGGTATAGGCGCCTTCGTGGTCCAAGAATCCGTTTCTGGATCATAAACCTCATTAAGGCTTGAAGTCCAATTGGGGAAATCGTAGTGCCCAGGAACTTTTCCGCCTATGAGATACATTTTTCCGTTTACAACATTTGCTTGAAGCTCTAATCTGGCCGTAGGCATGGCTGTTTTGTTTTCCCAAGTGTCCGTTGCGGGATCATAGACTTCGTTTGCTCCTGTTCCCTGCCATCCACCGTCAACTCTTGTCACTCCACCTATACAGTAAATCTTGTTCTGGTAGACTGCTGTGGCAAAGCCGTACCGTGGAGTGGGCATTGATGCCTTGAACGTCCATGTGTCGGTTTCTGGATTATACTCTTCGTTTGTGCTCACGATCGAGCCTGCATAAGGCCACTCCCCACTTCGGGCGTCACCTCCAATAGCATAAATTTTGCCGTCCACCACCGCAACGCCCAAGTTGCTTCGTGCTTGGTGCATCGGCGCCTTCGACACCCATGTGTCTTCAGACACTTCCGTTGAGGCAAATACGGGCTTCGCCATGAGCACGCATAGCGCTGTCAGAAATGAAAGGGCGAATAGCAGGCGGATGCTTTTTCTCATGCTAATCCCTTATGTTGTAGTAGGGTTGGTTCGACCATAAAAGGGTTCTTGTCAAGATTTCTTGACTAACGAGCCTTTCCGATGAAAAACTATTTTTAGGCATATTCTAAACAAAAAGGGGGAAGTGAAGGTTTTATTCTTTTGCCGTTTACGCGTAGCTTGAGTAGTAGTAGGCTGTGATGGTTTTGTCTTCGGTGATTGATAGCGTCATCTCGTTATTGTAGTTGTAGTTGCCGTCGTAGTGGAAGTATTGGAAATCGTGGTAGTAGGTCATGTAGTCGCTGATAATGTCCGGCACTTCAATCGTATGGCTTCCTTCATATACGGTGTACGTTTCGCCTGTCCATCCGACGTATTCGTCGTCTATGTAGAGTGGCACGTAGCCCGTTTCACTATACTGATTGGTAGCAAGCGCCGTCAACTGATATGTTTCCCCAACGTATATGGTGTAAGGGCTAGACCAGCTGCTCCATCCGCTGTTTGGACATCGGGCTTGAATCCTAACATCATACGGACCTGCTGAACTCCATGAGTGCGTTATGCTGGCGACTTCTCCGTCAGAATACCAGCCTGTCTCGTTATAATTCGAGCCATCGTCCCAATCAAATCTGTACTGTACATCGTGGGCATAAGGGTTCGTCGCAAAACCGCTGAATTCACAGGGCGCATCGATATCTGCAAACTCGGGACCACTTACATACTGTGGAGTTGCCACATCGGCTGGAGCAGTGTAATAGCTTAAGTGCATATTTCCGTTGCCACAGATTGCCATTGTGCTTGTAGGCCATTGACCCGTCATATTCCACCAATACGGCGTGAATCCTGTGCGTAAATCTGTACCAGAGAAATAGCTACCCATGAATTGCACCGAAGCAGTGTTCAAAGCCTCAATCACCGACTCGTCATTATACATAGCGTGTCCCAAGAAGCTGCAAACCCAATAGTAATACGGATTATCATATGGACCGAGAGCCTGCGATAGAGATGCTGAGCCTCCAACAAAGCCTATGTAAACCTGCCTTCCCCAATCTGGATCAGCATAGCCGTCATCACTGATGTGCTCTTCAATTGTGAAATCTTGTGTTACACTTTTGTCTTTTACATAACGCCCCGTCCAGGCATACGGCATACCTAGTGCTCTGCCAGTGTATGGTGGCCACTGAGGTTCCAAGTAACCCTGTCCTTCGCTTAAATCTGCTGACATACAAGTGCTGATAAACGCAAAGATCAACTTATCAGGGTGAGTATAACCAAATATATCCATGTCGTAAACACCGTTCTCTGGGTGCTCCTCGCGATGTTCCCAATTTTCGCCTGTTAAAGTGCCTGTGTTGTCTTCGAACATGTAATGAAATTCGCCATCCGGTGCAGGGGCATAATCGTCTCTTCCGACGCCATGATCAAAATCAACTACCGCCACGTAATCATTGTTCCCATGCAAAGTGTATAGATCACTTAGTATTTGATTTTTTGAGGAACCTGGGTTGTTTATTCCTTGGTGATTAATACCGTTGTTTCCCGTGTAGCCACCTGCATCGAAGAATTCCGTGAGGTTGCCTGCGGCATCCCGCTGACCGTCAATCTCGTCTTTACTTTTTCGCCAGTTGATCCATAATTCTGGATCTTGTTGATACGCGCCGGCCCCAGTACTTTCAGAACCCCAAACTACAGCGCCCCTCGTTGTTGCACTAACAGTCGATAGCGAACCCAGAAATACTGTGGACAATATAAGCGTACAAAGAAGTATTCCGCCAGCCTTGAAACCCCTGTGTTTCTTAATCAGTTCGTAATGAAGCAATTTTTTCTTTCCACCTATCCAAAAGGCAGCAAACATCCCGGCAACGATGACACATGCTGGAAGCAAAATCAACACAGCCATATCCACATCAGCTTCAGACAACGATTCTTGTTCATTCAAGTCTGCAGTAGGAACGCCCTCGGGCGGAGGCATCGTTGACCACGCTTCTTGCACCCTCCTTACTTCCCCTGTATCAGCCCAAATATCAACTTGTACGCCGTACATGTAGCCATACCATTTGTCTAAGGCAATGCCAACACGCCAAACAGGATAAAGCGCCAGCGGATCTGTACTGCGTGTATTGTCTGCATTTAGCGAACCGTCGAAAAGCAAAGCCGTCCAACACACGTTTGACTCATTAAAATGCTTCGCATTCAGGCTAGAATCGTCAATATTTAGGCTCCAAGCGTGATTTTTAGCGGTGTGCAACGCGGTTGCTATAGCTTCTTTCTCAGAAAGGTTCACGTTCGTGCTGTCAACATTGTATAGTTGCCAATTATCCACAAAAGCCGCTAAGAAACCGTCTTTAACGATAATGCTTATGAACTTGGAGTTTGGAGCTGTTGCGCCGTTAGAAGTGTAATACCATTTAAACGTAGTGCAATCTTCAGCAAAAGTAGCCTCAAGTGTGATGTTTGTTGAGCTTTTTGTTAAGTTTTCAGCTTTGTCTACTTTGTCTATCATTGATCTTAATTGACCATAAAGTGGATCAGCGGTATATGCTTGGTAGTTGCTAAGAAATGCGTTAGCAGCGAATACATCCCTGGCGCCGAATGTAGCGCTTTGAGTTCTATCGTTTTCGAGCACTTCTAGCATCTGCAATTTGCCGTTTGCGAAAGTATAGAACAGCCGTGTGTTGCCTTCTTGTGATTTAAGAGTGTATTCTACGCTATTGAGGGACAACACCCAGATATGACATGGCACTAGTTTGCGGATATTCTTTGGTCGTAACGTTGTACTTGCCCAGATCAAAACCTAGTACATCACTCGACACCGCTAGCCCTTTTTGCTGAACAGTCATTTCCGCCGCGTGTACGTTAGGCATAAGAGCCGCGTAAGCGCTGCAAACCAGAAGCGCCGCTAGCATTGTTGTTGTGATCAGCAGTTTGTGTTTAGAATTTGTTTTCACTTTTCTTTTCTCCTTTATTTTTTATTGGAAAAGACGCCTGTTCTTTTCCGGTTGTATTTTTCTGCGGAAGCTTCTTATAACGACTATTGCGAAATCGTATTTACAAACGTAATACGAAACGTATGTAAAAAAAGATTTAAAAACGAAATATGCGAGGCCTGAAACCTGAGCGGCAGCCGGTTTTTCCATGCTTTTCAGCCAGTTGTGTTTGTGTTGAACAATTAATGCAACAAACTTTTATACCACGCTGTTCAAAGATTTAACAGAGACGTGCAGTTTCACATCCGAACGCCCCGTAACTGGGTACTTATGGTGACACATATGAGGGAAAGAGAATTGAACATGCGGGAAAGGGTCTTCAAGGCGTTCCCAGACCTGATAATTCTCCGCGCCCTAGCAGAACAATCCATGACGGGCTACAGGGTAATCCGCCACTGCCACGCGAAATTCGGAATCCTCCCAAACTCCAACATGGTCTACGCAAAACTGGGAAAGATGGAAGCCAAAAAATGGATAGAACAAGTCCAGGCGGAAGACGGAAAAACCTACTGCCTGACACCGAAGGGTCAGAGAATAGCAAGCAGCATGAACGTGCTCACCCGGGAGATCCGCGACGCCGTAAAAACCATGATGGAAAACTAAACCCGCACACTGTAAATTTCTTGGTAAATTGGTAAATTTGTGAATTGGTGAATTTCGTGAGGGTTCTTATAGGGGCTGTTGTTTCTCGTTTCTTGGTGAAATCGAATGGGAGAGGAAATCCAGAGAGCCAACTTAACCCGTTTTCTGGGCTATTCTGTTTACGCCCGATCCACAGGCAACCCCGCATGTTTGCCTCCTTTAAATAAGGGGGCTATAGACTTTTCCGAGCCGCTAGCCCGCACTAGTTTACGCTTAGGTTTAATCTATTTATAGAGGGGGTATAGACAAAAAATCACAAATCACTCCAACACGCAAAAGCACAGGAAACAACAGAAAATCGCCCATTTGCTTTTCACAGTTTTCGGCGCATCACCACAAAAACCCAACCCTCAAAACCCTAATCCCATACAGCACGCCATTCAAAACCCTTATACCTCAGGACGCAATCCTTATATTAGCGAAACTCGCTTCTAAAACAATCCAGCAATATTGGATATCTATCTAAAAAGAGATGCAACTCCGCACCAGCAATGATGCAGGAGTGAAGGGTGAACGAGCAAAAAAGCTCACATGACACCACACACAGGCAAACAACGACGCACCAACAAAAGGATTACACCAAACGCCAATAGACACCACCAAACGACCCGACTACGCCAACGCCGTCTGGAGGATGGCTCGGCTTGAGAGCCGAAGAAGGGCGCGGCAAGCCGCGAAACCGCCCCGGGTAGGCGCATGCAGCCTTCGAACCGGGGATGCCTCAATGGGACTTCCCACCCTGACTCTTCGGAGTTAGGGTGCTCCTTTACGGAGCGGGAACCCCCCGAACGGAAGCATCTTAGTAGGGGGAGGAAAAGAAACCAATTGGGATTCCCCTAGTAGCAGCGAGCGAAACGGGAACAGTCCAAACCGAATCCCATGCTGAAAAGCACGGGAGATGTAGTGTTTAGGGCCCGGCTTCCTCTTCGCTGGTTAAGCTGAAGTGGCCTGAAATGGCCCGCCATAGAGGGTGACAGCCCCGTAAACACACGCCAGAAAGAGCTGAGCTGGAGTCCCAGATTACCGTACCCTGGTTTGGGTGCGGAAAATCGGAAGTCACCAACTTCCAAGACTAAATACGCCTCAAGACCGATAGTGCACTAGTACGGTGACGGAAAACTGAAAAGTACCCCGGAATGGGGGTGAAAAGTGCCTGAAACCAGACGGTGACAGACGTGTGCGGCCCGGAAGAGTAGAACCCTCCCGAAGGAAACCGCTGTGAAGCGGCAGTACGAGAGAGGGGGATCAGGGTTGCATATTCCGTCTCGAAACACGGGCCGGGGAGTTTATGGCTGTGGCAAGCCTAAGGGTAAAAAACCCGTAAGCATAGGGAAACCAACACGCACGCAACTCGCAAGAGCCAGGTGCAGGGTCTGAAAGGGCCCGGAGTCACAGCTGTACAAACTAGAAACCAGACGATCTATCCCTGGGCAGGGCGAAGCTAGGCGAAAGCCTAGTGGAGGCTCGAAAGGGTGCTGACGTGCAATTCGTTCCCCAGACCTGGGGATAGGGGCTAAAGACCAATCTAGTCTGGTGATAGCTAGTTCCCTCCGAAGTGGGCCTGAGCCCAGTCCCAAGCGAGGCAGCTGGTGGGGTAGAGCACTGATTGGAAAGCAAGGGGCCGAAAGGCTCTACTTTTCTTTCAAACTACGAATCCACCCGCACCGTAGACCTTGGGAAACGGGTTACAGGGGGTAAGCTCCTGGACCGAGAGGGGGACAACCCAGACTGAGGTTAAGGTCCCCAAGTGCTGGCTAAATGTCAAACTAAAGGGCGTCGTCAGCCTCAGACAGCGGGGAGGTAGGCTCAGAAGCAGCCATCCTTCAAAGAAAGCGTAACAGCTCACCCGCCGAGGCTGACGGCCCCGAAAATGGACGGGGCTAAGCCAGCCACCGATACCTCAGAACGCAGCTTAACGCTGCGCTGGTAGGAGGGCGTCCTAGCTGGGCAGAAGCTGGGCCGTGAGGTCCAGTGGACCGGTTAGGATTGCGAATCCCGGTGGTAGTAACAGCAAAGAGAAGTGAGAATCTTCTCCGCCGAAGGGGCCAGGGTTCCCCGGCAACGTTCGTCAGCCGGGGGTAAGTCGGTCCTAAGATTTGACTTAACCGATCATGTCGAAAAAGGGAATCCGGCTAAAATTCCGGAACCACAGAGGTACACGCGGCGACGCAAGCCTAGCGTTGACGCTTCGGGGTAAGCTAAGCAGGGCTGTCGCCTTGTTTAACCGTATAAATCTGGGGAGTGCCGTAATGGCGAGAACCAGGCGAACTCGGGAATAGCCGCCCGTTTTAGGGGGGTTTAGCTGATTTCTGGAGCCACTGAAAAACGCGCTAGGAAGGATCCTCTGTGACCGTACCAAGAACCGACACAGGTGTCCCTAGGTGAGGAACCTAAGGCGTTTCGGGTATACACTAATGCGAGGGAACTCGGCAAGTTAGCCCCGTACCTTTGGTATAAGGGGTGCCTGCTCTTTCAGCCTTGGCTGGTAAAAGCAGGTCGCAGTGACAAAGGGGTCTCGACTGTTTAATAAAAACACAGGAAACCGCAAGCGCGAAAGCGTGTGAACGGTTTCTGAATCCTGGCCAGTACAGGTACCTGAAACCTGGGTCCAACTGGGCTAAGGGCCTGCAAACGCCGGGAGTAACTCTGACTCTCTCAAGGTAGCCAAATGCCTTGTCGGGTAAGTTCCGACGTGCATGAATGGATCAACGAGGGCCCCACTGTCCCCGCGTAGTACCCGGTGAATCCACGTAACGTGGACGAACAGTCCACGATCTCCCAGCGGGAAAAGAAGTCCCTGTGGAGTTTTACTGCAGCCTGCCGCTGGAATACGGTTGTGGATGCAGAGTGTAGTCGGGAGCCGTTTGATCTTGGTTTCTCCGGGAACCAGGGTAGGCGACAATGGAACACCGACCTTCTGCAACCGTGTTTCTCACCTTTGCCTTGCGCAGAGGAACAACGGTAGGTGGGCAGTTCGGCTGGGGCGGCACGCCCCTGAAAAGATATCAGGGGCGCCCTAAGGTTGGCTCAGGAGGGACAGAAACCCTCCGTAGAGTGCAAGGGCAAAAGCCAGCCTGACTGGATCCTCAACAGTAAGGGATCCAGAGGCGAAAGCCGGGCTTAGCGATCATCCATGTCTCCCTTGGTGGGTGCTGGATGTGTCAGAAAAATTACCCTAGGGATAACAGGCTTGTCGCGGGCGAGAGTCCCCATCGACCCCGCGGCTTGGTACCTCGATGTCGGCTCTTCCTATCCTGGCCCTGCATAAGGGGCCAAGGGTGAGGCTGCTCGCCTATTAAAAGGGAACGTGAGCTGGGTTTAGACCGTCGTGAGACAGGTCGGACTTTATCTGCTGGGAGTGCTGGCTGCCTGAGGGGAAAGGGTCCCTAGTACGAGAGGAACGGGACGCTGTAGCCTCTAGTTAACCGGTTGTCCGACAGGGCAGTTGCCGGGCAGCCACGCTGCTGAGGATAAGAGCTGAAAGCATCTAAGCTCGAAGCCTCTCCCGAAAAGAGGCAGCCGTTCCCGGTTTTCCGGGACGAAGGCTCCCATAAAAGATGGGTTTGATGGAACCGGGGTGTAAGCTGGAAGACTTTGGTCGACCAGCTCAGCCTGCGGTCACCAACCGCCTGAGGTGTCGGGTCGGTGGTGTCTGAGCGATATTTGGTTGTGTCCTTGCGTGAAGCGCATCGTTGTTTGCCTGTGTGTGGCGAATGTTGTTTTGTTTTTTTGTGTATGTGCAGATTTCCTCAAAAGAGTAGAAAATAGAAGCCCGTTTAAGAACCTCGCGAAATTTATCAATTAATAACTTTACAGCTTTTTTTTATCTTGCTTTACGGAAAAACCATGACTTTCTAATAAGAACGCACAGGCTTCCTAAAATTCATCTCTCTCTTCAGATATCTTCGCCCGCTCTATGTTTCGTTCCAAGCTTTCCAATTCTTTGTCAATCAATTCGATTACTTTTTCATTTTTTTCTTCTTTTTTGAACTCCAGTAGACTTTTTTTCTTACTCGCATAATGAATGCTTGCAGGTCCACTCCAACTCTCCGTCGAGTAATTGGCGGAAAGGCTGCCATATACATCGTCACGGTCTCCATACCTTACAAGTATCTCTCTAGCAAAACACGTTTTGTCAGTTGAATGAAAAAGGACTGGAGAGATGAAATGCGCAAATAATCGAGCCCTTTCGTCTGGTTTTTCATCAACCCACTTCCACACATCTTCAGCATCAAAGAGCTCGATTGCACCAGCTGTGTTCTTAAAACCCATTTCTCCACCTAACCAGCGCATTATGAAAAACGCCCGATCACCTTTAGGGGAGTCTAAGTAAGCAGTCAATTTCTGCCATATCGCTTTGGGATTCTTTTTAGTAACCTCCCATAATATTTCCGAAATTCCTTCCGAATCAAAACCACCGACAATGCCCATTTTCGACCCAAAAAACTTGAAAATATTCTCTGCGAGTTCAATACCTGTTTCTGGAAACTTGTTAATAAGTTCCAAAGCTACTTCCTTCCAATAAAATCCCACCATGGTTCCAAAATTTTGAGAGGTATTCCAAAGTCCGGGTTGAAGTAAGACTCTTAGCGTTATATCTTTTGCAATAGGTTTATCCCGTTTGTATACATAATAAGTATGAACGAAATTAAGGAGTAAGGGAGCGTATACGTCAGATTTCGTTTCTAAAATAAATAAAGCCCAATCAGTGAAAGTCGGCTCAGATAACTTTTTAATAACCCCTCCAAATTGAAATATGCCCAAAGTGTCGATTTTTATTTCGCCTTTTTGCAATAGTGATAGAATCCTCTTTGCAGCTTTTTCAGTCATCCCTGATCTCCAAGTCAGTTCAGGAAGTTTTGTTTTGTAACCGTCATCTTCAGATAGTAGATCTAATTTGTCTTCCCAAAGTTTCACGTTTCTTTCAAACAGCGCCCTAAAATAACCACCCATGAAATTTAGATTGCCGCTTGAATCTGCTTCCTTTTGTCTATCTATTATTTTATCCAAAAACGAAAAATCTTTATCCAATCCTCCTACCGCGTACCCAAACTGATGTCCTCTTTTTGCTTTTTCTGTCAGCAACCATGAATACTCAGGGTCAAGTAGTTTTGGATTTTCTATGACCTTTTCTGCTAAGCCACTAAGCTTTGATTTTACCCATGTACCCTCATATTTTTCACTATTATGGAAATAATCTTCAAGCATGTCCATTTCCACGTATCTCCTTAAGAGATCAGAAAAACCTGAGCCTATTAGATCGTCTCTTAGAGCAACCCAGTCTCTCTGTGCATCGCCCTGCATTCTCTTACTGTCGTAATGAACGATTACCGACACCGTTTCTAATAATCGGCTTTTGTCTATCCAAGGATAAGAAGATATTTTTCTGAAAGTCGTTATCATCATTTTATATAGACCAATCGTATTCAGATCACGCGCGGACTCCATAAGAACTTTTGCAGTATCATTTCTGATATCATTTGAGAACTTGTCCAAATTCTCTTCAAGATAGGTCCATGCTCGCTTATAATGTTGAATAATTTCTTCGCCAGATTTTGGAGTCCACAATTTTGGTACAGGTCTGCTTCCTTGATACTCAGCTCCTATCATACGTGATAAATGTGTAGCCTGTAATGCAGTTCTAAAAGCGCGAAGAGCCAATTTTTTGCGTTCAGTAGAATCAGAATTAAGTGCCTCAACAAGTATAGGAAAGCGGTTTTCAAGTGATTCTTCAGTTGGAGCCAAAGGTCCCCACCCTGAAGAAAACAAGCCAGCGAATACTCCACTGGCGTTATTTGCATAGCTTTCATTTTCAGCTTCTCCCAGAGATAGCAATAATCTTGCTGCATCAGCAAACAGTTCTTTCCAAACCGCTATTTTCTCAAGGGACCAGATGATTTGTCTTCGCCCCACTTTATATTCAAGTAATTGCTGTTTGCTCCACGTTCCAACAGTTCTTCTTAAACAATTTAATGCAGATTGCGGATCTGCTTCTGTCAATTTCAAGAAAAAGTCGCTTCCTCTTTCTGTTCTTAGGAGTGTACCATCTGCAAAAATTCCTTCGCTTGAGAGCAATCTTTCGACCAACTTCCTTCCAGATTTTGTCGTGACAAATGGCAATTGTGAAACAAAGCGGTTTAACAATGCTGTGGGCATATTCCCTATTAATTCTACAAAATTCTTGTTATCTCCATAAATTTCCCACCACTCGCGTAAAAGGTGAACCGCAAGCGGGAATGGAGTAATCCAGACATAATATTCACCTTGTATGACCCTTTGACGTTTTTGTTCACTAATTACCTTTTGAAAATCATCCCAACCTACACCTGCCAGATTGGCCGCATATCGAGCCTCAGAAGCTAACTCGTCTTTAAATCCAACTTTTCCAAATAACGCCAAGGCCATTAACGCACACCTAGTTTTTCTATACCAGTCAGTTTTAGGATCAATTCCCGCGGCAATGAGTTTTCTTATTGGTAGCTCGCTTATGTTGAGAAAATCCTGTGTGCTTTCTGAACTTGAAATATAGTTCTCCAAAAGGAGTAACGCAAAACTCGGGTATCCTTCAGCCAACTCTGCAAGTCGACTTGTAACATTTTGTGGTAGTTCTTTGTTTTCTTGCATCAGGAGTTTTCTAATATCACTTTCTAGCATTGGATTTAATTGATAGTAAATTGTCGGAGAAGGGACGTAATAACCTTCATTTGAGATAGTTATTAATGGTATCCTTGAACTTATATTTGAGAAACGGTTTGTGAAATAATCATGGTCGTCTATGGAGCATTCATCCACGACGAGGATTGCATGAATACTGTCATCTAAAAGCAAGTCGTTTTGTTGCGGAGAATTTTTCAAGCTCCCAGCAGTCGTGTACAGAACACTGTTTTTCAAGTCATCTGGTGAAAGAGCTTCAAAAA
>Ga0307420_1001102_pt1 | contig 12000 bp, 11 predicted proteins | sample SalMarWE160240MG_2_FD_202167 | JGI IMG/M metagenome (GOLD analysis project Ga0307420, IMG submission 202167) | Salt marsh sediment microbial communities from the Plum Island Ecosystem LTER, Massachusetts, United States - WE1602-40 | ecosystem: Environmental > Aquatic > Marine > Intertidal zone >... | reverse complement strand
CCTCTGTTCATTACATGGTACCATGCGTCTGGATATTGTATTCTTAATGGCCTGCTCATAAAATCCAATTATCATATAACAGAATAACAGTCAACAGCAGATTTGACCCTCATTCTTAAGTGCTATTTCAATTTCTTTTGTTTCATTTATTGGAATCGGTAGGATATCCCAACCATGAAATGGTGTGTATTAGAATCAGTCTCGACGTCCACCTTCACACCCGCAAGAGTGTCGTCATATTCTGCACTGTGGTGCGTGAAGCGATACTCTGCGAATATTCCAGTATTTCTATACCAGGCCACTGCAAGACCTGCTCGCGTGTCCAACCCGACATCAAAAGAAGTATCATCAAAAGTCCCGGTACCACCTGAGCTCAATTCGCTTAAGTCAACGGTGAACTTCATCTTGCTAACGAAGAGTGCCGGACCGATGCCGACATAAGGTTGGAAACGGCGTTTCGGAAGGCGGAGCATAAGCAAAGTTGAAATAGGATAAAGGGTTATGTCTTTTTTCTCGCTATCCATTTTAAAATATGAAACATCCATAGCGAATCCGAGCCACAACCTGCTTTTGAACCAATAGCCGACTCGTGCGCCGGATGTGAAGGAAGCGTCGTAGTTGACATTCGCATCAGTCGACCCGGCAACCACGCCAAAACCAGAGGAACGCATGTGCAGATCCTCGTCCTGAGGCATCGAAGCCCCAAAGTAGATATCTGCAAACATTCCGCCCCTGGCCAAGGTAGCCCGAATACTCTTGGCCTCCTCTTGGGAAAGAGCACCCATAGCAATCAAACCGGCCACGAGTTGTTTTTGGCTACCGACTATAAACCCTCCCCCAAGCGCATCAGGTAATTCAATAAATGTAGTGCCGGCCGTTGCTTCTTCCGGGAGTTGCAGCATGAAATTGATGTCCGGCTGCTGTTTTAGCAATTCCAGCTGATCTGATGTGAGTTCCACCGCTTGACCTGATGGAAGAGCTATTGGCACGGCCATTGCCGGTGTTGACATGAAAACAATGAGTATAATAATCGCTGATACAGAGCGTCTTGCACGCCCCTCAGATTTATGCATACATAGTCTCATAAGAGCAAATCCCTTCTATCATTAAACCATCCAAGAAGCAATAAATCATGCTGTCAGACCCATTTAATTCCTATGCCGCCGCAGATGTATTTTCTTTAAAAAAATCAAACCATAGGCACTCATCAATGCGAAAAGCAGAAAAAGAAGTCCCAGGGTCGATACAGGACCAAACCTTAGAGCCATCCAGCTCATCCCAACAACAGGCAACAAGAATATGCGGATCATCGCTCGCAAGTTATCATGCCTTGAGATACAATCAGCCATCGGAGGTGAGTATTTGTAATATAAATTTACGAGGGATTTGCCGATGCTGTTGTTGAGCAAGATCTGGTTGCGGAACTCACGCAGAATCTTAACATATGGCTGCATAGGAGACCCGAAGGCGGCAGTAGCGATGAAACACCCGCTGCTCCCGCTACTATCCGTCACCGCCTGATTAACCACCTCTACTACTGCCAAAGTCGTAAAGGTATTGTCTTCCCCATAACTCGTTCCGTAGCTATTTGTGGCCGTCAACCGGCAATGGTAGGTGGTATTGGGACTTAGCTCTGTTATCGCTGCACTCACTGCAAGATCGCCCGCACCGGAACCCGCATCCTTGCTCCCTGTTGTCAGACCGTACGCCGTGCTTGCCCCATATTCAAAAAAATAGGTGGTCGTCGCTATGCGGGGATTAACCGTTCCATTTAACATGGCCGAGCTTGACGTCACAGAGTCGGCCGAATCCGTCGTTGATGTGGGGGCTCCGCCAAAAGCGATGTCTAAGGTTTGCCAGTAGAGATTAAATTCTCCGTCGTCATCAGCACAGTTGTAGTCCACGTCCATGTCCACGCGAAAGAGCCCGTTTGGCCGGTCCTCGGTTATGCCCCAGGTGTTCAACATTATCCAGTAATGATTACTTTCATCTGGATCGTCGTCATTATAGCCCACACATAAAACGGCATGACCCCCACCCTCATCTTCAATCCAGGGCTTGCCACATGAAGCATCAAAATCCCACACCGTATCCTCGCTCTTGGTATTCCAGAAGGTGCTGAAACTGTTCCAATCTTCCTGGGTGCCCATAAAGAATCCAAACCATACGGCCCTGTTCTGGTTAAGAACATTTTTGATATTGGCGATCGCTTGTGCCTGTCCAACCCCATGGGTTGAAATGGTCTCGGCCGTTATGGATGTAATCGGGTAGTCTGGCGAAGTGGAAATCGTCTCACACAAAACATTGCAATTCCCGTCTCCATTCTGCCAACTTGCATTGCCGTTCGACCACGGGATGGAATATCCCTTAGATGAATAAAAAGAGGCGAAATTGCTCAACCACCCACCTTCACAACAGCCCATGGCTGCGTTACAAGAGCTTATGAACTGAACCGAAAGGCGGTCAAAGATATCCTTTTCAACATCCAGGGCAATCCCCAATACACCGGTGCCGGCCCAAGCCCAGCAGTTACCGCAGGCTCCCTGGTTACGCTCAACAGGCGTGTAGTCAAGGTGACTAAGGAGACTGAGTGAACCTCGCAAGGGAATACAGAATTTGAGTTCCTCATCTATATAGGCCCTAGGTGATTTTTCGTAGGCCTGTATCCATTTTAGACGGGTTTCTCTGTCAGGATGCATTATTGTGCAAGGGTTAGGAGCCTTATCTGACCACGTGTTTTCGGCAAGGGTCAGAACTAAGATAATCTCCAGAACTACCAAGAGAAAACTCTTTTTCATAATCCACCACTATTAAGGTGATTTTTGGTTTTCAAAATAATCACTTAGATTAATAGCTGAAAATTCAAAAATGACCGGTGTGCAGGTGCCTTTTGTAATCACATTCAGATAACACTCAAAATACTTACCTGCTTCAATGCCATATTTGCGTAAAAATTTTGTCCCCGGATACCAAGAATTTTTCAGCAATAGTAAATATTGCTTTCCTTCAACCTGCCCATATGTTTCCCTGATTATCTGGTCAGTATGAAAGGAAAATTTGACCTCATAGCTCTCATAAGATGGACCGCCATACTTTTTCGGCGGTTCTTTCTTGTGAATGGAAATGATCCTGGCAAGGCCTTTGTATTTATTGTATTTGCACGGGCCACCAACAGGCCTCCTGACAGGCTCACCCGTTGACAGGCATGAGAATCCGGTAAAGAAAAATATCAAAATAGTTATTAGCAGACAAGGATATTCCATAAAAAAAATCACCTTTTTCCTGTGCTGGCAAATCCTTTTCTTTAAAACCTTGATCACAGTTGGTCCAATTCTTCTATAGTACTAGATTCGCCTTATTGGGGTTGGCTTCCGTGTCGCAAAATTGTATATTACGTGCCATAGTCTGCAATCACAATCCGCAAGATTTTATTAACGATTAAATACACAATACGAAAGCTTTTCGGACTTCCATTTTTCCACAATCAGTATGTCTTGCTTTCAAAATGGCACCTATTTATCTAATTCATCCCTAACAGCAAGCCCAATCTTTGAGCCTCCTCACCACAATACCTTCAGGCCGACATTGAACATATGCGATTTATACCCATCGCTGTCCTGGAGCATACAGTCATAATCAAAATATCCCGTTATGTTTTTACTAAATGAGGCTTTAAGACTCGCACCCAGGAGTACGGAGTCTTTGGCCGTATCCCGGCCTGAAATGTCGAAGGAAGGCCCGGCCGCGGTGAGCCGGCAAAGAAGCGATTCCGAATCCGCCAGGTAATCATGGTCCCACCGGGCCCGTAATTCCGCGATCAGAACAGATTTTTCAAGCTGGAAGGACCTTGTGACGTGGAAGCCCAGCAGGCTCAGCAGTGAATCTGAATTACGTGAATCGATCTTCAGGTCTGCTGCACCCGCACCGTGTTCCTCGTAACCTTCCTCGTGAAGATAAACATATTCTATTCCCATGGTCGGGCCTAATGTCCAGCGGTCAATAATCCAGTCATGCCCAGCACCCATGTTAATGAAATAGTCCTGTCCGTCATGTTTGCTGAGTGCCGTACGGTCCAGAAAATCAATTGAACGCTCCAGGTCAAAGCTGGTCTGGCCAAAGCCAAGCACTGTCTCCGCATAGTATCCGCCGGCCTGGGCTGCATCATCCCACAGGGCGTAAAGCAGACCCCGATATGAGTTATTCTCGCTGTTGCTCCGTGAGTTTGTCTCCTCAAGGCGTGCCTGGGTAACTGCACCTGCCACACCACCCTTCAGGCTGTAATTGATCCGGTATTCAAGCCCCAGCATGAAACCCCACATCTTTTCCCGAAAGGCAGGGCTCTCAGAGGTGTTCCTGTACCTGGCATAGGATCCCAGGGTGTTGAACCACATAGCGGAATTGGAGGTCAGAGACGCCTCTCCGGCCTTGTTGCTATTCTGCTGCTCTTCCACCAGCATCATAGACGCTATTGTATTGCCGGCGCTGGCCAGTTTCAGTCCCTTGATGCGGGTTTGGCCTGCCTCCTGATTGCGGTGGCTCCGAAGGTTCCTTCCACGAATACGAATATAGTTCATGTTCCTGTGGACATTGTCCAGTGCTATGGCGGTCGCCGCAGCATTAAGCCTTGTCATCAGATCGTCCATGGAATTTTGAACACCTCCAAGCTTCATCGTGTCAACCTGATTGAGAATATCGGCCATGTCGCCGGCAGCCGAAGGGCGGACCTGATCCAGGACACTGGCCACACTGGACTGGTCCTGATCCGCCGCCAGTGACTGATAGGTGTTACGGGTGATGTTCAAGGACAGGGCATTGGGGGTTGGACCGCTCAATGTGGCATTCAGTACCGCCGGGGTGTCAACCTGGTCGAAAAGTCCCTGGAGTGTGCCAGCGGTCAGGAAGGAATAATTATTTGCGGTAGCGTAGCCGTATGGCACAACTTTCAGTGTGCCGCCCTGAATATCGGCCGTGCCCGTGACCGCCAGAAGATCGGATGTGCCGTTGCCCACCTCGTTTTCCAGAACCGCGCCGGCAGCGTGGGTGTAGTCCCCGATAATGGTAAGGGTGCCGATGGAGTCGCCCGGCGCTACCATGCCCTGGTTGAGGACGTTGCCCGTCAGTGTCCCGTACCCCCCCAGCGTGCCCGGAGCCTCAACGGTTGTCGGGCCCGAAATGGCGCCGTTTACACGAAGCCGGCCGCACTGAATGCCAATGGAATCAAATGATGAGCTCCCCGTTATGGACCAGTCCACACCGTTCATTTTCAGTATCTCAACGTCGTAGAAGACCTCATCCTCGGTGCCGGTACCCTGCAGTTCCACATAGTCATCATCTCCAAGAAGGCATATCTCCCCCAACAAATCCGAACCCGTCTGGAGGATCAACCGCATATTGTAATCAAAATAAGAGTAGATAGAGTATGGATCAGGCGCTGACGCCAGGATACTGCCGCTGTTTACAATGGTCGCATCTGCATATGCGGCTACCCCGTATGCGTCTCCCGCACTCGCCGTGGCTTCGATGCGACCCGTGTTGGTGACGGTGGCGGGTCCGCCGCTGAGTAACACTCCTGTTGCTAACGTGCTTGACGAGCTTGCAAGGATCTGGCCGTTGTTGACAACAGCGCTGTGAGAGCGGCTGTCGGTCCACACGCCATATGCCCGGCTGTCCTCCCCCAGGGCCTCGGCAACAATCTCCCCATTATTCTGAAAATCAACCTCACTGCCGCCATTGAACAGCAAAACCCCATACGCCAATGCCTGATCGTTCGTCGCAGAGGCATTGGCGAAAATCTGCCCTGTATTCTGGACCTCATGGGCCTGGGCGCAGATCCCATAGGCAATGGCCTGGTTTTGCAGGCTGCTTGCCGTGGAATGAATCAGGCCCTGGTTGGTGACGCTCCCCTGCGGCCCGCCCCACAGATACACGCCTCTGGCCGTGGCCAAATCAGCATCTGCCTCCGCGATTGCGGATAAGGTTCCGGTGTTGGTCATGGTGCTTCCTGCGCCCGTCCAAATATCCACGGCATGCGCGTTCGTGATCCCGCCGGCACTCCAGGGAACGGCCTCGACCTCTCCCGCATTTTCCCAGTGCATGTCTTCCCCGCCCCAGGGCTTATAGAGGATATATGTTCCCTCTATACTCGCCCTGGCAGAGGTGTATCGTATCCTCATGTAGCCGTCTTCTCCCCAGGTTGTGCCCCAGCTGTTGCGGAGGGTCCAGTATCCCATCCCACTGTCACCGGGATCATCCTCCCAGCCTACCAGGGATACCATATGGTTTGTGCTGCTATAGTATGGCACGACACTATTGACTGAAGTATCCGTGTTCTGAAAGATGCCTCCTGAATAGCTACTGAAGTCAGAATCAGCTAAGACTGCGACATCAACCGCGCCGAACCTCTGGATGACCCGTTTGGCTGTCTCGATGTCATTGGGGGGTATGCGATACCATTCGGCGAAGCTGGTGCGTGGCGCATCCCAGTGGTGGTTATCCGAACCAGGATCGGTTTCGACATAAGGAAAGGCCGCCTCCAGAGGCACACCATGTTCCACAAGTCCGGTTAATTCTTCTAGCCCATAATCAGATCCGTTACAACCATCAAATCCTGTGTAGAGGGGGCTCAGACTCCAGATAATAAAGGATTCGGAAAAGTCGACTGCTGCCGTGTCATAAAGGCCATGATGCCGGTTATAGACGCTTTCGGCCGCGGCCAGAGCGCCGAACGAATAGCAACTGCCGCAGTTTCCCTGATCCCGGACCGGGCCGATATACGAATGGCCATTGATATCTCGAAGATCAAAGGACGAAGGAAGCGACTCGGCAAAGGAAATACCGCAGGCGAGAAAAACGCCCAGCAGACAAAATATGTATTTCATGCTCTTATCCCACTTCATGGGTTTTTGTTTATGTTGCCAATCATAAAGGGGTATGTAAAGGGGGAATACAGGATGTCCCCCTTTACATACCCGCTGGTAATAATATTATACAAGATTTCCGTAACACCTATGCGTAATCGTCTTGGCATATTATACAAATAAAATAGTCAACTATATATTTTAAGTTAAAATGTGAAGAACGTTATATATTAAAACACCGAATGAATGGCTTTTCTTTTTAACATAGAAAAAAATATTTAACTATCTTGTAAAAAACTTTCCTCCTTGTTAAGAAGAAAAATGAATAAATAAGAGTGACTTAGGTGAGAGAGCCCGAGAAACAACGTTGAGGCCACTAAGGATCTCGGGAGGGACAATTTAAGGGCCTCTCGCTTGAACCCTAAAACCTGGATAAGGGATGATTGGTGGTCCCGCTGAAGCGGGATATACCGGATACTGATAACGATGAGGTATAGGGTTCGTTAGGAGCGAGAGATTCGCCGAATAAAAGTCCGTTAATGGGCTAAAGGAGAGGTATACTCAAAATAAGCCATAGTTTTTATCTTCTTGATATTACAGCAATTATAGCTTATTCATTTTTCTCTTGCCTGCCCGCCGTCTTTTTGGAGGGACAGGGGGAATATAGGATGTCCCTATTACTTGTTAAAACGTAGCAGTGTCCCAAGTTTTTTAAAGATTTCTAAAATAACTGTCTCAGGTATTTTGTCATAAAGTTCGGTATTCCTTATTTTCCAATCGAGGCTTTTAACCTGATCGGATAAAATAGCACCGGTTACTTTCAGTCCTGAAGGGATAATGACTTCAAAAGGATAACCTTTGACTTGATTGGTTACCGGGCAAAATAAGGCGAGACCGACTTTACCATTATAGGAACTTGGGGACAGGACTATAGCAGGACGTCTCCCATATTGTTCATGACCAGCTTGCGGATGCATATTTATCCAAACCACATCGCCTCTATCTGGAATATAATTACTCATAATTACCAAGTTTCTTTCCCTACCGGGACTCCAGGATCAATTTCGCCATGAAGATTACTTTCCGATATACCTTTTAACAGTTCATCAAGAGAGTACTCCTTTTCCTCCATCAGAGTAATAACAATCCTTTCCTTATCAATTGATAGATCAACCAATTCATCTTGTTTTAATTTTGCATTCAATGCGAATGATTTTGGAATTCGTAATGCGAGGCTGTTACCCCATTTTTTGATTTTAGTTTGCATATCGCTACTCCATCTTTAATATTATAATTCTAAAGCGTATCTACAATGAAGATACATCCAATAAGATGAAAATACAACACCTATTTTTAGGTAGCACAGATTTTTAGGTAGCACAGAACATCGCTTTTCAGCGGGCGCGGCTTTTTGCGCTCCGCTGCAAAAGCCTTGCAAAAGCCTTGTTAGTTGCCCCCTGCCCCACAAACAACCTTATTGCTCCGCTTTACTCAAATCCGCTTCGGTGTCGCGGCAAAAGTCACACGTCAGATAATCCAAACTCATCGGTAACGCCAGCTCTAACGTCGGAATCATTTGCACCCCGACCTCCACCTTGCTGGGCCGGCATTCAAGCAAATGCCCACCTCGGCGCCTATCCACCGAGAGAAAATGGAGATGCAACCCCGCCACGCTCAATGCCCCCAAGAATCCCGGCGTGAAAAATCCCGCCAAGGTCCCCTCGATATTCGTAAAGGTGAAAACCGATTGTTCCTGGGCCACTTCGACCAACGGCCGATAATTCTCCTGCTTCGTCACGGACCGCACTTTGAGATACGAAAAGCGCCCATCGATCCGCAGTGCATAAAAGATATTCAGCGATGGAAAAAGCCGCTCAATCCATGCCTGAAAGTCCGCATAGGACATGTCCATTTCCAACCGATCCCGGCTTAAAGGCCGATAAAAGGTCACACAGGCGAACGGCGTCCTCGCCTGGTCACCGACACGGTGAACTTGCCCCGTACCTGTGATTTGATATATTTCCCCGTCGAGCATGACCATCTCGCCGTCCAAATCGTCAAAGGTACCTAATCCAAAATCTCCGTGCTGTTTAATTTGCGAAAACGGTATCTTTTGTTCATAGATGCCTTCCACAAGCGCATTGACCGGGGCGCACAAATAGACTCTATTGGCATTCAACACCACTGGTTCGTTTGGATTCATGTTCCTCCCGAGATGTAATGTAAAGTAAATATAAAGGGGTCAAATCTGCTGTTGACTGTTATGCAATGTCTTTTCTATGTTTTTTACGCGGTCTTTTAGCCTATGGTCCACCGATATGTCTCTTTTCATTTTTTCAATGGCGCTGCTTACAGAGCTGTATTTGGCTATGCCAAACTGTCTCCCTATCTCTTCAAGTTTCTCTCCTCTAAGGCGCCTCATAAGAAAAATGGCAACATTCCTCGGTTCGTTTAGGACACCCCTCCTTGATGACAAAAGCGAACTTCCTTCTATACCGTAGGCTTTACATATTGCCTTCATTATTTTTTCCGCATCTGGAGCCAATCTCCTTGATTCTGGGATTTCATCATGGCGTTTCTTATGAAAGAAATTCTCTTTCACCTTGTCGATAAAATGTTCACTGCCCAAAATAGACGGAAACTTGCTCTTTGAAAAAATGCGGTTTATCTCCTCAGGGCTTTCCATTAGAACAAACTTTTTGTACGTGTTTATCCCTTCTCTTCTGTCCCTTGCAAAGAGTGAAAGGATGAAGGACTTATGTAACCAGTTCCATTTTTTGGTATTGGACAGATAGCCCTTGTGGCTGCTCCAGGTATATTGGTTCAGTTCCTTTACCAATCCTGCTTCCAAAGGGTTTCTGTGGATGTATCTTACCAGCTCCAGAAGATAGCTGTCAGCATCCACTAAAATGGATTTATATCTCCCCCGAAATAGTTGACCGTCACAATGATGGGCTCGATTAAAACGCTGGGTGTAAATGCCGTTCAAATGTCTCATACATCTGGCCAGGTCCCCACCTGGAGTCTGAAGCAAGAGGTGATAATGATTCGGGATGAGACAATAAGCAGAAACCCTCACCTTGTACATATCAACCACTTCTTTAAGAAGCTCGACAAACATGGAGTAATCCTGTTTGTCCAGGAAAACAGATTCCCCTCTTCGGCCTCTGTTCATTACATGGTACCATGCGTCTGGATATTGTATTCTTAATGGCCTGCTCATAAAATCCAATTATCATATAACAGAATAACAGTCAACAGCAGATTTGACCCTCATTCTATGATTGATTAGCCCAACGCCGAATTGAGATGCGTGGAAATGCGTCAGCATTTACACGTCATTCTCAAATGACTTGTTCGACCTTGGTTTTTCAATAAGTCTTCCTGTTACAAACCGATGCAGAATGCTGGATATTAGAGTTTGATAAGGCATGCCATCTTCAACAGCCCTTGTTTGAATCTCATCAAGTACCATGGATGAGATCCTAATATTTACTCGCTTGTCTTTTTTTAAAGTCTGACGAGCGTATCCTCTATGTTTTTCAATTTCTTCTTCAAGATTTTTAACAGACTTCCATTCTCCCCGTTCATAACTATCAAGAAGATCCTTTTCTTCTTTATCGAGTTTTATTTCAGCCATTTCATCCTCCCAAATACTCACGAGTTGCTTTTCGACTCGGAATTATTGTTTTTAAAGATTTACCTTCTTCATCCTCAATAAACGGAACCAGATAAGCGTAGTCTCTGATTTTAACAACCAGCATTTGTTGATTTGGATATTTAGATTGATTCGGGTGTTCAATTACATCTATAAGGTCACCTCGTTCAATATGCAGAATGACTTGTTCAAAGCTGAGACCACGCTCCGCTTTCAGCCTTTCATTTTTTTCATGATTCCATTGATAATATGTCATAATAAACATTTAAGCACGATGTGTGCCATATGTCAACAAATTAGAAATGATTTTGAGAGGTCGAACGTTGGCGCTGTGCCGCATACGGAGCATCGCGGAGTGTGTCGGTACAAGTGCCCTTGTTAGGCTGTTTTATCATTAAACTATACGCATTTATGAACCTGTACCCCTTTTCAACGTACCTCTACATTTTGGGCAATCTATGGCGTATCGCGATATTGTTTTTTTACAGTATGGGCAAGTGAAGAGTATTCCTTCTCGGCTGTCATCCCTTTCTCGTCGTACCATATTTTCGTAGAATCTAATAGCATCAAGCGCTTTGGGTGTGCCGATCCTTCTCAAAGCTCCTATTGCAGTCGAGCTAAGTGAAAAACTTCTATCTGCTCCCCATGTTGCATGATGGAGGCTCTTGGTTACTTTTTCTATTGCGCGCTCATCACCAAGTTCACCCAATGCCCAAACTACAGCAACCCGGTCCTTTCCCCTTGACTCGTACCAATCAGAAATTAATGGTTCAACCGCGCTCCTATCCTTGATTTTACCAAGAGTACGAGCCGCCTCTGCTCTATTGTTCACCACGTTTTTTTTATAACCGCTAATGTGCGTGTCCCTCAAGTATTTTAAGCAAGATGCTGAGATGTTACACAGAGCATTGTTTGCAGCAATCTTTATGCCTTCATCTTTATTAGCTGCAGACTTAAGCAGCTTCCTTATTTTTCTGCGTTGCTCCCATTTAGCGATTTTTTCGGTGGTTATCCTCGTAAACATAATCCTCTCCTTTTTCGCAGGACACTTGGTATCTATGTCATTGATCCAATGACTACCAGTTCCTCATGAGAAGAACCTGCTGGTAAAGTTAAGATGTCTTTTCTCTGCTCCAGGTTTCGTGATTGATTCGGTAATTGATCATTTATGGCCCAACGCTGCGGATCAGGCGCGGCCACCTGCCGTCGCCTGCATCCGGCTTGTTAGTCGTTGTTTATGGCATAATCTCGCTGACCCACTACATCCTCTGAATCGTCTGCCAAAGCTCGGGCTCGACCGGAATGCCTGTTCTGAGATTCTCCCTCCGTGTGGCGAGCATGCCTTGGCCGGGATAGCGCACCTTCGGGGCTCCCTTGAGCGGTGGGGTGTCTAGAAAATCGTGAATGATGGCATTCACCTTTCCGTCGACATTGGCGGCCCCCATCTGCGATACAATGTCAATGGCCATGAATACCTGTGAGACA